>Ga0210396_10001278_pt1 | contig 27996 bp, 20 predicted proteins | sample IncBWH17OmetaG_FD_155466 | JGI IMG/M metagenome (GOLD analysis project Ga0210396, IMG submission 155466) | Forest soil microbial communities from Barre Woods Harvard Forest LTER site, Petersham, Massachusetts, United States - Inc-BW-H-17-O ... | reverse complement strand
GGGGAAGCGAGCATCAAAGCCGGCGTCAAAGGCAAACGACTCAACGCCGGCTGGGATCACGACTATCTGCTGAAACTTATCAGCGCGTAAAGATGCGATCGCCCTGATTGGTATCGTTGAGTAATGAATTCAGAACCGTTCCAAACTGGCCCGAAAGGTCGGACGCCGCAAGATAAAGACCGCCAAATCTCTTGATGACGGGAGAATAGCTCGTCCGTTTCTCGTCATGAACGGGCACGTAGCCGTACTCGTGAAGGATCTCCTCGAGAATCTCCTCGGCTGGCGGTAGGAATATGTTGACGACTTCGTCCGACCCAGCGACGCGAAGATTGATTGAGTCAACTCCGTCACCAGCTCGCGGGATAATCGTATGCACAAATCCAGGTGGGCAAGGCCCATTCAAAAGCTCAAACACGACCGGGCTTGGCGGGAGTTGAAGCTCTTTTACCGCACGGTTTGTCTTTAAGTCTTTCAGAAGATCGACTGTCCACGCGCGGGACGTGCTGAGTTCCTCAAAAGCTTTCGGTTTGGGTGGCAGAATTGTCAGCCTTCTACCGGAGAGCTCAGCAGGCCAGGCCGTCTCATACTCAAACGGGACAACCAGCGGAAGCCGGTTGCGTGGCGGCTGAAAATCTACAAACTCAATTGGCGTTCCGGATAGAGCGTCTCGAAACTGGTCCACGAAGTGTCGGCAACCGGCGGCTTCAACGGTCTGGGATGTAACCTGACAATAGTTCGATAGCCGACCGTACTTGCGGAATGCGAGCAGCCACTCTTTGAGTTTTTGAATCACGGAATCATCGTTCACACTTTCCACAGGAATCGGGATGATCCATGGGGAATGTAATGTGTCGCTGGCACCACGGAGGTTCCAGAACAGCGCGAGGTCGGGCACTTTGGACCCAACCAAGACGACGGTGGGGGCCAACGGGCCAATCTCCGACATAAGCGGGTTTAGGTTTAACCGGTGACCAGTTACATCAATCCAGCATTGCTGCCATTCTTTCACGAACTCGATCGCCAGCTCAATGAATTCGGTTGTGCTGCTGGACGTGAAGGGACTCTCGATGTCGAACAGCTCCTTCCGCAAGTTTTGATGGTGAACGCCGAACATCGCCCCAAGGTAAGCCGAATGTGCTGAGCCCGTAGAGGGATTCACAAGCCGCAGAGCTCGATTGCGGCCCTTGTTCTGATCCCGTGTCTGGGATAGGTGGATTAAGGCATGATCAACAAGGTAGTAGTCCTTCGATCTCGGCGAAGCGGCAGCTATTTCGTGGACGTAGGGCTCGGAAAGATTATCGTATGCCCGTGGTTGGCAGCATTGATTGACCAACTTTTGCCAACAGGCGTCATCGACTCCAACCCCATAGACAAACTCGGGCCGCGATCTTGCGAGGCGGAACTCCGTTAAAGGATCGGAGGCATTCGGCTCGACGGGCAACAGTTGCCCGAAGCGTCCGCCCCAAATCTTGCTGAAGAATTGAAAGGCAAGAAGTAGGTCCGCTTCTGCTGAGTGACGATTAATCAATACGGCAACCCGTGGCGGGCGAACTCTCACGTTTAACAATCGTTGAGCCATAACTGACAACCCAGTGACGCGAACCGGGCCTCATTTGACAGGCTGAGCCCTGTGCGTTCCCGATTCTACGAGAGAGGTTTCCTCCCGCCAACGCGGGATGAACGTTGCGACAGTTGAAGGCAAGACCACCGCCGCTCAGGCCGTACGTCGATCTCTGGTTCTGTTCAACCGCAGCAAATTCGCCGACACTTCCTGATCCACACTCCCCCGTTCAGCGGCCAGTTGGTGCTCCGCCGGCACCGGCTGCCCCGCGCCGCTGTCCACCCACACTCGCGCCCAGTCTTCGGGCCAGTTGCCTTCGGGATCGACGGCGGCATATGCCGTGAGCAGCGCGCGTTCGAGCTTTTGGTGGGCGAGCTTGAGCCGCTGGGAGCGCTCGTTCTAGAGGCTCGTGAGGGTGCGTTTTTTGAGGCGCGGGTCTTTGGCGGCCAGGGCCATGAGGGCGGAGCGGCGGATCAGGGGGCGGGCTTCCGCCGGCACGTCGGCGAAATTGTCCACCGCGTCCAACCGGGCCGCGCGCTGTGGCAGCGCCTCTCATTTGCGTTGCGACCGTTTTCCTCGCCTGGCTTTCGGCGGCGCCGCAGAAGGATCTGCATAGGTTGGTTTGCCGGTTTCCTCCTGGATATACACCAGCTTGCCGCGCGTCCGCACATAGGAAACCGGAATTTTCGGGTTGTTGATGTCGCGGCCGCCGGAGTCGTTCCATTTCTTCTCCCACTTGGTGAAGAAATCGGATTCGAGCTGGCGTGGTTCGAGACGATAAATCTCAACCAATTCGATCCCACGGTAGACGGAGAAGTACCACGCCTTCACCGCTCGGTATTTTGCGAGGATTGTGGGATTGAGGTGGTGGTGCGTGGAAAAACTTGCGGTCAGGAGGACATTCACCGTTTTGAGCTCGTACTCGTTGCCATCCGCGTCGGTGGCGTCATTACCCTCGCGTGACTTCATGCATTCCAGGTTCAGGATCAAAAGCGTTTGCAGAAGCTTTCCCCCGTTATCCTGGAAGATGTCACCGATGCCGTGTTTGGTCGCCAGATTTTGGTACAGGCGGATTGCCGGGAACAGCTCGTCCAGCCGCGCCTTATCGGGATGATGAACGAGTTTTTCTGCCATCCGTTGATTCGTTGAGCGACGGCAGCAACGCGGCCGGTTGCACAGCCAACGCGCGGGCAAGCCGTTCCAGCGTTTCGAGCCGTACGGACCGCCGGCCTCGTTCGATCAAGCTCACGTGCGTCCTGTGCAGCCCGGCAGCATCCGCCAGCGCCTCCTGCGACAGCCTTTTTGCGAGACGAACCTGCCGCAGCCGCTCGCCAAAGCACCTCATAAAGTCGCTACGGGCCATCGGAATTGCTGGAATGATCTTCTGCGGCTAGAATTGCACTACAGACAATGCGCAACATACGCACGACCATCGCTTCACCCGAAAGCAACTTCGAGCACCAGCGGGCGGTCTTCAGCACTCCACTGGGTCAGGCGATCGCGGGGGATTCCAGGAACGTTCTTCAGACGCTTCCCGCCGAGTCGGTGGACCTCATCGTGACGAGCCCGCCGTTTGCGCTGTTGCGCGAGAAAGAGTACGGAAACCACGACCAACAAGCGTATGTCGACTGGCTTTGCGGTTTCGGTCCCGAAATCCGACGGGTTTTGAGGCCGACCGGGAGCTTCGTGATCGATCTGGGCGGTGCTTACCGCCGTGGGGTGCCCGTCCGTTCACTCTATAACTTCAGAGTGTTGATCCGCCTCGTCGATGAATTCGACTTCCACCTCGCCGAAGAGTTCTACTGGCACAACCCCAGCAAGCTGCCATCGCCGATCGAATGGGTGAATAAGCGCAAGATCCGGGCGAAGGACTCCGTGAACACCGTCTGGTGGCTGAGCAAGACCGAGTGGCCCAAAGCGGACGTCGCGAATGTGCTGGTGCCCTATTCGGCGCGAATGAAAGCGCTGCTACGGGACGCCGAAGGTTTCTACCGCCCGAAGGTGAGGCCATCCGGGCACGATATCGCAAAATCGTTTGCGAAGGATAACGGCGGTGCGATCCCGCCGAATTTGCTTCAGATGGCCAATTCCGAAAGCAACGGTACGTACCTGCGGCTCTGCAAGGAGCACGACATCTCCCCTCACCCGGCAAGATTTCCAAAGTCACTCCCCGAGTTTTTTGTCCAGTTTCTCACCGAGCCCGGCGACCTGGTGCTCGACATCTTTGCCGGAAGTTGCACGACGGGTGAAGCGGCAGAATCGAATGATCGCCGCTGGATCGCGATCGACTTGAACGTTGAGTATTTGAAGGCCGGGGCATTTCGATTTCTGGGCGACCGGACGTCCGATCGCGTTTCTGACGTGCTGAAGAAAATCGATTCTGGCGAGTTCGTTGAGATTCAGCCCGTGCAGCCTCAGCTCATCTGAATCCGCGGTACCCGCTGGACGCGGCGAGCGTCACCCTCACCGGCTTCTCGAAGCAGTAATCCTCGTCGGTCGGAGCGGCTCGAGCCGGATTTGATTCGCCGACCAGGCGACAGGGGTCGATGAAATGCTCGTGGCTGGCAGCCCGCTCGGAAAGCTCCACGGCTTGCCACTTGTCCACGAACCGCTGAGCTTCATCCGGGGATGCGGGTTGCGACATGCCCGAGTCGATCCTCCCGCGATGCGATCAAGACATCATGCCGTCTGCGCGGGCGGACACAAGGGGTCCGCTACTTCCCCTTCGGGCTGACTTGACTTGAGAATCGCGGCAATCGCCCGACCGGCAGATCGGTCGCCGAAACGAGCATGGTCGCGCCGTCGGCGATGTCGCGGTGATAGCCGACCGTCCCGCGGCGGCGGGGTTTGGCGGGCTTGGGCGAGCGGCGGCGGAACGCGGCCTCCATCTGGGCGATCGCTTCGTCGTCGGTGCAGCAGGAGGTCCGGATTAGCAATAAATAGACAGACTTCTGGCTTCAGGAAAAATGGGGTGCCCCAAATGTCGCGAATGTCGCAGAATGTCGCACTTTTTGGGGTGTGACAAGTGCGACATTTTTGGGACACGTGAGACGTTGGCGCAAACTGCTCGTAAATCGCGGTTTATAACGCGCGTTATGACGCTCCGATCGTCAGCCCGCCGGACGAAATGCGCTGCGCCCAGAGACTGTAGTAGCCCTGCTCGGTGGCCAGGGTGATCGTGGCGCCGGGGAGGAAGGTATCGGAAGGCTGATTGGGCGAGGGTGTCACGTTGGGGAGCCATTCATCGTTGCGGCCGGACGCGCCCATCCAGCCGACCGTGTTGCCCCATTCCTGATCGCTGCCGAAATACGGGTCGCTGGGGGCGTTCCAGACATAGATGCCGACGTTGTCGGCGGCGACTTTGGTGCCGTCGGATAGCAGCCCGGAGGAGACGACGACGTTGTTGAACACCGAATCGTTGTGCCCGGAGGAGACGGCGATGCCGTAATTGCTGGTGCCGATGACGACGTTGTTGTAGGCCTGCACCCAACCGGTGTCGGTGGCGGCGGAATGCGTGTAGCCGTCGGAAACCATGATGCCGCCGCCGGTGTAGGAGGCGTCGCTCGCGGGGCTGGCGGGGTACGCGCCCTGGATGTAGTTGTCGTGGATCAGGATCGGGCTGGAGGGGGTGCCGCACGATTGGAAGATGGAGATGTTGTCCTCGACGCGGCTCTGGCCGGGCTGGTTGATGACCTGGTTCCACCCGATCTCGACGCCGCTCATTTGCTGGCAGGCGTTGAGCTGGCAGAACTGGACGTAATCGTTCTGATCGGGTCCGGTGTCGAAGCCGCTCGCCCCGTTAGACCACCGACCGTCGATGTTGGTCGCCTTGTTGTACAGCACCTTGATCGTTTGCGAAGGCGTCCCGTTGCCCTGATAAAAGCCAAGCTCGATGCCGGCGGTCCCGGTCATCGTGTTGTGCTCGAGATCGACATTGACGAAGTTTTCGGCGTCGAGGAACCGCCCGGGCGACTGGCCGGCGACGTTGGGGTTGAGCGCCCAGCCATTGGTGTTGGTGATCGTAATGTTCGCCCCCGAAACCGACGTCGACACCAGCGCCGACATCGATTGGATCTTGGAATTGACAATCACGACCGGCTGCGAGGTGGCGATGGTGACGGCGGGCGTGTTGGGGTTGAGGCTCTGCCAGTTACCGGTGTAGGTGCCGCCCTGGGTGATGACGATGGGTCCGGACCAGCCGCCGGAGCTCGGCGGCGGGGGGGGCGGCGGCGGCGCGTTCACGATCGTCCCGCCCGTCTGGGTTGACACGCTACGGTTGAAATTGGACAGCAGGTTGTTCAGGTCGAAAACGTCAACCGATCCGTTGTAGGTCGAGTCCCCCTGGTCCCATGTCGCCGGACCCTGGTAGTGGGCCAGCAGATTGTTCAGGTCGGCGTTATTCACGCTGCCGTCGAGATTCGTGTCGCCGTTGAGGGTGTACTTCAGCTCAATCGTGTTGGGCGTGGCGTCGATGCCGGAACCGTCCGCAGCGTCGGCGTAGCCGATGCCGGTGGCGTGGGTCGGATCGGAGGCGACGGCGATCGAGGTGATGACGCCGGTGCTGGCTGTCGCCGACCCGTCCCAGCGGCCGTTGTCGTATCCGGCGGCCAGGTATCCGGCTATCTCCGCGATCGGATCGAGACTCACATAGCTGATGAAAACCGTGCTGCGGTTGACGTCCAAAACCGTTCCCGCCAGCGGATTGGCGCCCTGGAGATTTGTGATGGTGAACGTGCCGTTCAAAGTCAGACGATCGGGGAGCGGATCGCCATTGGCGTAGTTGAGGAAGATCGTGCTTTGTGCGGCGGCGCTGCTGAGGGTCAGGCCGTTTGGGTCACCGATCGCCACATTGCCGGAGGCGTTGTTGCTGCTCCAGTCGACGTGAAGGTGGTCGGGATTCTGGATGAGGGTAATCGCGGCGCCGGCACTGGCGGTGGCCAGGGCGTTGGGAGGCGGCGTGAGGCGGATGACGGCCCCGTGGCCGAAGGCGCCGCCGGTCTGCGTTGTGGCGAAGAAGTTTCCATTGGGGTCCATGAAAAGTCCGGCAGCGGGTGCAGAGCCGGTCGCAGCGGCAAGCGTCGCAACCGTGATGACCGACGACTCGCCCGCCGGGAGCATAAAGACAGTCCCCGCCCGGTTGCTGCCCCCGCCGGCCGTGGTGCCGTAGATGTCGCCCGCGGCGTCAGAAACCAGCAGTCCCTGCGGTCCGGTGCCGTTGCTAATGTTGAACGAGAACAGCGTGTTGACGAAGCCCCCGGTGTATTCGAAGACCGTTCCGTTGCCAGAGGCGCCGCCACCGTGGGTGGTGCCGAACAGATCGCCGCTGGAATCGAGAACGACGTTGGACTGGGGATACGAGCCGTCGCTGTTGCCTAGCGATGCCAGCAGCGTAATCGAACCGGTTCCGGCGGCGATCTCGTAAAGGGCGCCGCCATTGTTACTCCCTCCAAACACAGTGGTGCCATAGAGGTTCCCGTTGTGGTCGATAGTGAGGGTGCCCTGTGGGTCTGATCCGTCGACGCCGTTGAACGTGGCCAGGACAGAGATGGCACTGGTGCCGCTGACGATCTCGAAGACGCTGCCGTTACCGTTGCCGTCGGTCGTGCCGTAAAGGTTTCCGGAGGCATCGATGATCAGACCGCTTTCGGGGGAGGCGCCGTTGCTGCTGGTGAAGGATGCGAGGGTGCCAAGCGTGCCGCCACTGAACTTGAAGACGGTTCCATAGCCCGCGGCCCCGCCACCATAGGTCGTGCCGTAAACATTGCCGGAAGCGTCGATCGCCAGTGCGCCTTTGGGCGTCGCGCCGTTGTCGCCAGTGAAGGAGGCGAGGGTCGTAAGCAGGCCGTTGCTGATCTCGAAGAAGGTGCCGTCGCCGTTTGTTCCGCCGGTCGAAGTGGTGCCGTAGAGGTTACCGGCAGAGTCCATGACCAGGCCGCCGATCGGTGCTCCACCGTCGGCGCCGCCGGTAAAGGAAACCAGATTGGAGAGGTTCAACGACCCGGGGAGAATGTTGCCGGTCGTCGTGGCGGTCGTGTTGAAGCTGTAATTGGCCGCATCGAGTCCGGCAATCGAAATGCCAGTGACGCTGACGAGCTTGGACGTCCCGATGCCGGAATTGGCGAAAGTCGCCGACGTATAGCTGTCGGTGAACTGGTCGCCGCTGATGCGATTGTCCTGGAGCGTGACGGCGGCGCTGGTCGTTCCGTCGAAAATCTTATTTTGCACGACCGCGGAGATGGCAAGCGGTCGCTTGGTAATATTGGCCGTAGTGGTGGCGGAGGTGCTGGCAAGCGTGTAATTGGCGGCATCGGGGCCGCTGATGCTGATGCCGCTGACGCCCACCGACTTGTTTGCTCCGACATTCTTGTCCGCGAAGCTGGCCGACGCGTACGAATCGGTAACCTGGTCGCCCGGCACGTGATTGTCGGTGAGCGTGACCGTGGCGGCGGTGGTGCCGTCATAAACCTTATTGACGCCCACGGCCAGCACCGTCAGGGAGGCGGGAGCGATGCTGAACGTGACCGTCGCCGAGGCGGCGTTGTAGTCGGCGCTTCCGCCGAAGCTGGCGAGCGCGGTGTAAGTTCCGGCGCGGCTCGGGACAGTCGGCAGCGGCGTGCCGCTGGCAGTGGCGCCGCTGTAGTAAGTTACCGTGGGAGTGACACCTTCAAGACTGGGGCCCGGCGAATTCTGCGAGCCGGAGACGGTCACGGTTGCGGGAAGGCCGCTCCCGTTGTAACTGCCGCCGGCATCGGTTGCAGTTACCGTCGGAGTCGCCTTGGTGACAGTGAAGCCCGACGAAGTCGCGGGTGAAAGCGAGCCGTCTGTCGCCTGCAAACTGTACGTGCCGGCAGCGGAAACCAGTACGTTGTTGAACGTCGCGACCCCATTGACCGCCTGCACGGAAACGGTCCCGCTCAAGGTCGCGCCCGCCGGGCCGCTGGCATCCGAGAGGGTCACGCTGGATTGGTCGGCGGTGATCAGGTTCCCGTTCTGGTCCTCGACATAGACGCTGAACGCCGGGTTGAGCGCGCTTCCGAAGACCCCACCAGCCGGCTGCGGATTGAAGGCAAGCTTGGCCGGGGTGAGCGACGCGGTTGGTGCCGCCGCGATCGGCGCCGTCGCGATGGGTGCCGTGGCGATCGGCCGAAGGTGCGGCCGGTGGGCATGGTGCGCCGCCAGCAGCAGCCGGAGTTCCATCGCCTCGATCGTGCAGGGCGTGACGTGAAAGGTTCGACGTGGCCGCGCCGGGGCTGGAGCGCGTGGGTGATCGGGATCGGCTCGCTTAAACCACATCGGCGTCTTTGGTTCCGCATCGGCGCGCCACGTGGCTGCCGCGATGAGCTCGGCGTGGTGCGCTCAAGTCTGAATCATGGGGGTGACACGGACAGACAGCGTTAATTGAATGCTAACCTGAGATCTCAGATGCATCAATCGAAAAATGAGCCGGGGGTCTGGCACTCTTCAAAGAGGCTACTGATTGAACCCGAAGGAGAAGCTGATGAGCTGGGTTTCGTCGCCGTGGCCGCGGACCAGCGGATAGCCGAAGTAAATCGCGATGGGTGCTGGACCAAGAAAGGGCAGGGTAAAGCGGACTCCGGCGCCGACGCCGGTGCGGATGACGCCGAAGTGGACGTTGCTTTCGACATCGCCAAAGTCGGTGAAGAGCACGCCGCGAAAGCTGTTCTGGTAAATGGGGAAGCTGAGTTCGGTGGAATCCGTGAAGTAGAAATCGCCGCCAATGGGGTCGCTGCCGCGGCCTTCCCGGGGGCTGATGCCGCGGAAGCGAAATCCGCGGACGCTGCCGATGTCGCCGCCATACCATCGTTCGAAGAAGACGGAATTGCCGGTGATGAAGCCGCCGTTCAACCGGTTATACAGGACGGTTCGCCGGTCCAGCAGGTCGGTGTGGACGGTTTGATAACCGCTCCAGCCTCCGGCGAAGCGCTGGAAGTGATAGTCGCCTCCCAGCGCCCCGAAGGCTTCGACGCCGACGGTTGTGGTGGTGCCCTTGTAGGTTACCGGGCCCGGATTGGTCGTGTCGCGCTGATAGGTGAGGGCGACGGAAGTCAGCGGGTGGGTTCCCTCCTGCTCCAGGATTTGCTCCGCCCGAAACTTCGGATCCTGGACGTCCCGAATGTCGACCTGCTCGGTACGGAGCGAAATCTTGACCGCGTTCTGGTAGTCGAGGTACCTGCCGAAGGTGATGGTGTTGCCGTACCGTCGGTCGGTGTAGGCCTCGCGGATCGCGTCGCGAAGGTAGAGGTCTTCAATGAACTGGTAGGGCTGGTCGAAAAGCCACGGCTCGGAAAACTGGATGTCGGCCGAGGAATAAATGGTGCCGGGGCTGAAGGAAACGCGAAACCCCTGGCCGGCGCCGGTGAAGGATTTGTCGGAGAGGATCTCGCGCCAGTCGTCGGGGATATTGGCGATGTCGAAATTGCGCTGTTGGTAGACGATGTTGCCGGAGATTCCGCCGTTGCTGCTGATGCCGGCGCCGACGTTAAAGCTGGCGGTGCGTTGCTCGGTCACGTTGACAACGAGGTTGCGGACATTCGGATCGTCGCCCTGGGGAGTGGCGTTGACGCTGGAAAAGAAGGGGGCGGCGCGGAGGCGGTCGACGGCTTCGTCAACGGCGGCGGAGTTGTAAAGACTGCCGGGCACAAAGTCCCGGAACTCCCGCCGCACCAGCTTGTCCTGGCTCTTGGGATTTCCGTTCACGATGATCCGGCCCAGCCGGAACGGCTTGCCTTCGTGAATCCGGTACAGAAGCTCGACGCGACCGGGTTGTTGAAGCACGACCCTCTGCGGCTCGATCCTCAGATAATCTTCGTCGATCCGGACCTGCGGCAGCGGGACCACGTAAATGAACCCGAAGGGGCTGTAGTCCTTGACGATCTGCTTGACGTCGCGCTCCCGGGTCTCGACATCATAGTACCGCCCGGGCGTGAGGCTCAGGTCCTGACGGAGCTGCACGTCGCTGAGACGGCTGTTGCCGGTGAATTCCACGCGGTCGACGACGTACCGGATGCCCTCGTTGATGACAAAGTCGATCTGAAGCTCGGACTGATCGGGGGAGAAGACGAGCTTGCGGCCGACGCGGACGTCGAAGTAGCCGTGATCTTCGTAGTACCTGCGGATGGCGGCGATGTCCTCGTCGACCTGGTCGGAGTCGTAGCGGCCCGGATTAAAGACGGGGATCCAGATGGCGCTCTTGATCTGGGCACGCAGGTCTTCAGCGGTGACGTGGACGGCGCCGAGGAAGCGAATATTTCGGACCCAAACTTTCGGTCCCTCGACAATGTCGAAGGTGACTTCGCCGCGTTCGGTGAGCGGGCCAGTGGGCACGTCCACACGGGCGAAAGGGTAATTCTTCTCACGGTAGGTGTTGAGGACCGCCTGCTTGGCCAGCGAGATGCGGAAAGTGTCGATCGCCTGGCCGACTTTAAGATCGCTGGCGGTTTCCAGGGCCGAGGTCTCGACGCCCTTGTTCCCGTGCCACGTGATCTTCTTGATGAGCTTCTGTTCGGTGACGACAAAGACGACGACGACTCCGCCGGTGCTGGTCGGCTGGACCTGTGCCTCGACGTTGGCAAATTTTTTCAACTCGAAAATGCGATGATAATCTTCCTGAACGGTGGCAGGATCGTAGCGGGCGCCTCGGGTGGTGCGCATGACGTTCAGAATGATGCTGGTGGGGACGGTGGGGTTGCCACGAATTTCGACGTCTTCGACGACGCGGCCAGCCAGGGGATTCATGGGTGCGACGGCGCTCCGGGAGGTTTGGGCCGGCGCGGCTTGGGCGATAACCGACAAGAGGGCCGTCGAGAGGGCGAGAGCCATCCGCAGCACGCCGCGACGCAATTCCGTTGCTCTCACGCAGGGTTTCCGATCCCGCACAGCTTTCGAGGGAATCCCGGCGCGGAACCCGCCCGCGCCGCGGTCCGCCGAGTGTAACGGGGTGAGAATGGTTGTCAAAAATCGAGATGTTGCACTGCGATTGATTGGGGTTTCCGATTGCTGATTCGGCACTGGCTCTGGCCTCTCAATTGGCATTCAGCAATCAGTATTGAGCGATCGCCGTGGTTCCTTGCAATATAATGAAGTTGCCATATAGTCGGTGGTGGAGCGGGAGGGCCGGCAAGGACGCCGGTAGAGGCGACTCAAGGACGAGCCATGTTGATTTCACCCCTGCGGCGACTGATTCTGGTTTTGAACGTCGGACTGTTGGCGGGCTGCCATGCGTCTGCGCCCCCACCGGCTACATCGCCGGCGGCTCGGAGCATCGGAACGAGCCCGTCGTCCCCAGCGCCGGCGTTGCCCAAGCCAAGTGAAACGACGATCGTCGACGCCGCCCCGGCGCCCGGCACGGCACAGGCGCTGGCCCAGCGCGCCGCGACTTACGCGCAATCGGTTGAGCCGGTCTTTGCACAGCATTCGTCGTCGCGGCCGACGGAGGCGTCGGATTTCCCCGAGCACGACTGGTCACGCCCGCTCACCAACGAGCCGGCGCCGCGGCAAGCTGCGGTGATCGACGTCCCGGCGGCGCCCGTCGTGCAGAAAAGACTGGAGGCTCCGCCGCCCCGGCGGGCCACCGCGCAGCCCTCGGTCCAGAACGCCCAGCCCACCCCCGTAGCCACAATCGGATCGGACGCGATAGGCGCCCGGCTCGACAAGCGGGCCGCGGACTATCCCGAAGACCTGTCAGCACAGGCCGACGATCAGCTTCTGCGGCTGCTCAGAGAGGAATCCGTTCCCGACATGCAGGCCCTCTCTCACCTGGCGCCCGAGGACCGCGAGCTGCTCAGTGCCTTGATGGACGCCCTCACCAATTTCCGCAACCAGTTGCGCCAGAACAGCAACATGATCTTCTCGCAGAAGATCGCACCGCTGGTCGATCTTTCGGATCGGCTGCGCAGTCAGGCGGAGCTGACCATTCCGACTTTCGTGGTCTGTACCGACGCATTGTATTTCGGAAAGTACACCAAGCTCGACCCCGCGCGCTTAGCCGCCGATCAACCGCACAAGGTTCGCATCTATTACGAGGTGGAGAATTTCAGCTCGCAATTCAACGACTCGAGCAAGGACTACGAGACGAAGCTGGACGAGCAACTGGTGCTGTATACCGAATCATCAGGGCTCCCGGTCTGGAGCTCGGCCAAGCGGAACATGCCGGATACCTCGCACCGCCGCCGCCGGGACTTTTTCGTCGCCGAGGAGATCGCGCTACCGCGCACGCTGACGATCGGGCGATATCTGCTGAAGGTGACCGTCGAGGACCAGCAGGCGCGGCGGATTGCGGAGAACACGGTGCCGATCGAGATCGTGGCGCAGTGAGATGACGAGCCAGGGCGGGCAGAAGCACCTTTATCTCAACAGAAAATGCTGTGCGAGATAGAGCGTCGCGAAGAACCCGCCGCAATCGGTGAAGGTCGTAGCCAGGATCGTTGAAGACTGGGCCGGATCGAAGCCAAGCCGCTTCATGGCGAAGGGGATGAGCGTGCCGGTCACGCAGGCGTTGAGGTGATTGAATAAAAGCGCCAGGAAGACGATCAGGCCGATCAGCATCGAGTGGTCGTTGTGGCCGAAGATGCCGATGGCGGCGCAGGCCCAGCAGGTCAGACCGATGGCGATCCCCTCGAAGAGCCCGACGAGAAATTCGCGGTACAGCACGCGGCCGAGCAGGCGCGGGGCCGACTCGCCCAGGGCGATTCCACGGATCGCGACGGCCAGCGCCTGTGCCCCGGCATTGCCGCCCATTCCTGAGACGATGGCCTGCCAGGCGGCGATGATGGGGATGACGGCAATCACGTTCTGGAAGCGGGAGATGACCCACGCCGCCAGGAACGCCGTCGCCAGGTTCACCTCCAACCACCAGAAACGCTTGCGAAAGCTGAAATACCAGGGGCTCAGAAGTCGCTCCTCGGCGCCGGCGCCGAACATTTTCTGAAGGTCTTCTGTGGCTTCTTCCTCCAGAACGTCGGCGAGGTCGTCGGCGGTGACAATGCCGATCAGGCGGTTGCGCTCGTCGACGACCGGCATGGCCAGGTAGTTGTGGCGGCGCATGAGCTGCGCGACTTTTTCCTGATCGAGCGTGACCGGAACGCTGGCGACCTTGGTCCGCATGATCTGGGACAGCCGCTGAACGGGGCGGGCCAGGATCATGTCGCGCATGGAGAGGACGCCGACGAGGTGGCCGCGTTTGTCCACCACGTAGACGTAAAACATCTGCTCAAGCTCCTGGCTGAGCCGGCGGAGTTCCTCGATGGCCTCATGGACAGTGAGGTCTTCGGGTAACGCGGTGACGTCGGGCGACATGATGCCGCCGGCCGTGTCGGGGGCATATTGTTCGAGCTGGCGGACTTCCTCGGCATCGTCGGGCTCGAGCTCGCCGACAATGGCGTCGTGGACGCGCGCCGGGAGGTGTTCGAGAACGTCGACCGCGTCGTCGGGCGCCATGGCCGCGACGACCATTGACGCCTCAGGCGGCTGCATGCCGCCCAGCACGTTGGCGGCGATCGCCGGGTCCATCTCGGAAAAAATGCGGCCGGCGGTGTCAGGGTCGAGGTACTCGGCGACGCCCGCCGCCTGCGAGGTGGGCAGGCCCTCGAGCACGTCGGCGCCGTCGGCAGCGGGAATCTCCTCGATCCGCGTGGCCACGGCGTCCGTCCCCTCCGATGCGCCAGGCGCATCGCTGGAGGCGCGATCCTCGGGCTGCGGATCGACCGTGTGCTCTTCGTCGCTCGGTCCGTGGGGTTGGCTCATGAGTTCGTGGAAATCAGGGTGCCCGCATATACCTGATCGGTCGCGATGGGGCGAGATTCCTTGGTACGGGCTCCAGCCCGGCCCCGCATTGCCCCATGCTTTGCCAAATGATATCGGCATCGCAAGCACGGTCGCCATCGCAGGGCCTGGAACCTGTGCCATCCCCGTCCGTCGATTTCCGAGGTGGCAGAGGTGGCCTTCCCCCCAATGCGCCCCATGTCGCTCATGGCTCATGGCCACCCCTAAAACATGAGCCACTGTGAGCCAAGATGAGCCACTGGCGCAGATGGCGCGGGTGGCGTCAGCCACCCGCGCCAAACCAAGCCAAACCAAGCCAAACCAAGCCAAACCAAGCCAAACCAAGCCAAACCAAGCCAAACCAAGCCAAACCAAGCCAAACCAAGCCAAACCAAGCCAAACCAAGCCAAACCGTGCCATTTACTCCAAAGCGATGTTGGTTGACGGCCCATGGCGCGGAGAAAAAGTGGGAAAAACCCGCCAAAACCAGCTATTTGCCATATACTTGCCATAATCTGGCGGTTTAGGCAATCGTGGCGGTCATCACCGTCCTGACCTGCCCTTTCCCAGACCGCCGGGAGAGGCCACATCGCCTTTTCTCAGTTCGTCTCATTTTCCTCGTGGTGTTCTTTGGTCTTGTGTGGTTCGGAAGCCTGGCGATTCTAAAGATTTCCAGAGCACGACAGTCGCAGCCCGTCTGTGCCGAATGTAGCTACAATCTCACCGGCAACACGAGCGGTATCTGCCCAGAATGTGGAACGCCGATCGAGGGGAGGGTGGAGGTATCTGACGAATGGCGCAACTTTGTAAGGGCGATGCGCGGTTTCTCCTATCGCTAACGCGATCTGACTCGGAAGCACGCGGCGAGGTGGTCGTCGACCATGCTGCCGCCTTGCATGAAGGCGTAGCAGATGGTCGAGCCGCCGAAGTTGAAGCCGCGTTGGCGGAGGTCTTTGCTCACGGCGTCGGACTGGCGTTTTTTGCGGGGACCTGGGACATCTGCTTCCGGCGATTGCGCACCGGCGAGCCGTCCACGAATCGCCAGACGTAGCTGTCGAATGTGCCTGTTTCAGTCGAGCGACGCATACCAGAACAACGTCGCGGCCTCTTTGACCAGGTCGTGATTGGTATAGCGTCGGGAATCGAGGCCCGCCAGATCGAAGCCGCACTTGGACAGAAAGCGGGCGGCGGGGAAATTGTCGGTGCGGGTCTCGGCGGCTACCGCGCGAAGCTCGCGTGAGCGGGATTCGGTGATGAGCTGATAGATCATCGCCGAGGCCAGCCCTTCGCGGCGGTGCTCGAAATCCACCCTCAGATCGACGATCCGCATCGTCCGGAACTGCGGCTCAGGGCGGGCCAGGAGCGTTGCGACGTTGATCTGATCGTGTTCGGCCAGCAGGGCGACGCCGTCGTCCATGCCGGTGACGATCTGTTTCATGAGAAAGGTGATTTCGTCTGTGGGCTGATTGCGATCCATCCGTTTTTCGCGGAGGGGGCGCTCCTGAAGCTTCCATGAGGCTTCAAGGCCCTCGCCGGTCTGTTCGACGTGGAGATAGCTGCCGGATTCGATGGTTCCGTCGATGTCGATCAGGCGGTCGAAGTCTGCCGGGCGAATGGGGCGGATCTCCATGAGCACAGAATACCACGCGGCAAGTGCAACAGGAGCATATCGAGCTATACTGATCCGGGCATGACGGCGGATTTCTTCCAGTTCAGACAGCAGATGCAGGCACCTCGCAGGGCGGCGCCGCCACCGCAAGCCGTGACACCCCAGGCGATGACGGTCTCGGAAATTACGGAGAAGATCAGGCGTGTGATCGCCGGGGGAATGCCGGACCGGGTGCTGGTGAGAGGTGAGGTAAGCAATCTCAATCGGCACAAACCCTCCGGACACATCTATTTCACGCTGAAAGATGACTCGTCTTGCCTGCCGTGCGTGATGTTTCAGCGTGAGGCGGCGGGGCTCAAGTTTCAGCTCCAAGACGGGCAGGAGCTTTTGGCGAGCGGGCGCGTCGGCGTGTACCCGGCCAGGGGTGTCTATCAACTATATGTGAATACGCTCAGCCCGGTGGGCCAGGGCGCGCTGGAATTGGCATTCCGGCAGATGAAAGCGAAGCTCGAGGCGGAAGGCCTTTTTGCCACTGACAGGAAGAAGCCCGTTCCTGCTTACCCGCGGCGCATTGTGCTGATCACCAGCGCGCACGGCGCGGCGCTCCATGACGTGCTCAAGGTTCTGAAACGCTTTGCCTGGCTGTGGATCGGGCTTTACCCGGTCCCGGTGCAGGGCGACGGGGCTGGCGACAGAATCGCCAACGCGATCGCCCATGTGAACCGTTCCATCGCCTCGACGGGCGGCGCGGATGTGATCCTGCTGGTTCGCGGCGGGGGATCGCTGGAAGACCTGTGGTCCTTCAATGAGGAAATTGTCGCCCGGGCGATCGCGGATTCCCGTATTCCGATCGTGAGCGGCATCGGGCATGAGGTGGATGTTTCCATTGCTGATCTGGTCGCCGACCACCACGCCCACACGCCCACCGAAGCGGCGCAGGTGATCACGGCCCAATGGCGCGGCGCCGAAGATTTGACCAGGGGCTTGTCGCAACGGTTGCGGCGGTCGCTGCGGGTCGTCGTCGACAGCAGCCGTCAGCGGCTGGAGATGCTGGCCCGGCACGAGACATTCCGCCGGCCGACGGACCGCCTGAACCAGCTTCGCCAACTGCTCGACGATCGCGAGCGGACGATGATCGTCGCACAGGAGAGGTTGCTGCGCGAGGGGCGAACGCGATTGACCGAGGCACAAAGTCGGATCGATCTACTTTTTTCGCAGCACCTTCGCGTTGCGCATGACCGGCTGACGCGGCTGGCGACGCTGCTTCAGGAATGTCATCCGCGATTGCGCTTCGAGCTGTCGCGGCAGCGGCTGGAGGTGTCGCGGCAACGGCTGGAGCGGGCGGCATCGCAGGGGCTGCAATTGCGCGGGGCCGCGCTGGACGCGATGGCCCGCCAACTCGACGCCGTCAGCCCGCAATCGGTGCTTCGGCGGGGATATTCGATTACTTCACGACGCAAGGACCGCATTCCGCTTCGCAGCGCATCACAACTGAAGCCCGGCGACCGATTGGTAACGCGCTTTGCCGACGGTCAGGTCGAGTCGACGGTCGATGACTCGCAGCAATTGTCGCTGTTCGAATGAGTCGAAATAAAACGCCCGCCGGTGAGGCGGGCGGGGTTCAACCGATATGAAGAGTCAGGGCAAGCGCTAGCTGTTCGCGGTGGTCAAGCGGCGAACCTTGGTCGCCTTCATGCCTTTGGGTCCGTCCTCGAAATCGTACTCGACCGTCTCATTCTCCTGGAGCGTCTTGAAACCGGAACCTTCGATCACCGAATGGTGAACGAAGACGTCCTTCCCCTTGTCGGAGGAAATAAAGCCAAAACCCTTCTGATCGTTGAACCACTTGACCTTGCCGGTGGCCATGACGAGCCACTCCTTTCCCAACGGACATGAAAGCGAGAGGGGTTGGACCCTTCCGCCGCGACAAACGGCACGACAGATCCGCTAAAGCCCATAGCCGAGCGGCGGGGTACCCAGTGCCGAGGGACGGAACCCCTTGACGGGCCGATCCTGAAGCACGATGCCGCGAGACCGACTCTGGAGTCCGAGAATAATCGAATGCAATATGTGTTGCAAAATATTCGTTAAGCATTGTCAAGTGAGAAAATACGTGCGATGGTTGCCAGCTTATCCACAATGTCCGCACGGAACTGCACTCGCGCTGACTCGACGCCGAATTGTCCCCGCCCCGCTTTTGTCCGGCGCCCGCCGCCGAAGCCGTTCAGAACCTCACGATATTTAATTACAACTTATTTATCTACAGTTATTTACGGCACCATAGATGGCTTGTTGGCCGAAGGAATGCGCCGGCACCGCGCCAGCCGAGTCGCCCGCTGCGCGCCGTTGCCGGGGAAGTGGGCAATCGCCATGTGGTTATCCACGAGTTATCCACAATGCCCCGGTCTAGCTTGCTATTCGATTTCGGTTCGTCAATATACGGCTTGGGGCGCCTTATCTCGACTTGAATGAACCTTTTAGAGACAACCAAGCTGGTTAAGAGCTACGACGGCCGGACCGTCGTTGACGAAGTCAGCTTTGTCATCGGGCAGGAGCAGATCGTCGGGTTGCTCGGTCGCAATGGGGCCGGCAAAACCACCACCTTTCGCATGATCCTGGGCATGATTACGCCCAACAGCGGCGCGGTCGCGTTCGACGGGCACGACATTACCCATCTCCCGATGTACAAGCGGGCCCGGCGTGGGATCGGATATCTATCCCAGGAGCGCAGCGACTTTCGGCGGCTGACGGTCTGGCAAAATCTTCAGGCGATTCTGGAAACCCTTAATCTCACCCGCGCCGAGCGTAACCGCCGGGCCAACCGCCTGCTGGACCAGTACGGGCTGCTGAAAAACCGCAACCAATGGGCCGACACGCTTAGTGGCGGCGAGCGAAGAAAGCTCGAAATCGCCCGCGCCCTGGTCACCGAACCGAAGCTCATTCTGCTGGACGAGCCGTTCAGCGGGGTCGATCCGCTGGCCGTCGAGGATTTGCAGACCGAAGTTCGCCGGCTCAAGCACGAGTTCGGCAAGAGCGTTCTCATCACCGATCACAATGTGCCCCAGACGCTCAAGGTCTGCGAGCGGGCGCTGATCATCAACGATGGCCGCGTACAGTTCGAGGGTACCCCCCGACAGGTCATCAACGATCCGGGCGTCCGCAGCGCATACCTGGGCAATACCTTCCGCGGCGATGAATTCGGGTGAGCCGAGACTTGACCGCGGACACAATCCTGCAAACGATCACCGCAAGGGGAACTTGGAGCATTCATGACCATCCCACAACAACGCGGCGTATTTCTCTGCCTCCTTCTGGCAATCGGTCCCTCTGTCGCCCGCCCGGCCGACGCGCCGCCTACGACCAACGGGGCCGACCAGAAGCAAACGGCGAAGGTGAGTCCGGAAGCCAGGCAGATCCTCGACGACGTGGCCGCGGCGTACGGAAAGCTCAAGTCGCTGAACCTGTCCGGCGCCGTATCGGTCGAGCTGAAGCTTCGGGGCGAAACGCCCGAGGATCACTCCCTTTCCTTCAGCTCGATCTTCGTCGCGCCAAACCGTTTCCGCCATGAAGCCAAAGACGACGTGCTGATGGGCAATACCGGCGCCAAGCTCTACACGTTCCGAAGCGATAAGAACGCTTATACGCTGGCTGACGCGCCCAAGGATCGCGTTCCCGCGGGCGATCTGCCGCATGATCTGGTCAGCGTGCTGGGTTCACAAAATCCGTCATTGCTGCTGGCGATCTGCAAAAACGCGTCCGATGAGCTGCTGGACGACGTCGAGCTGGCCGAGAAAGTCGACGATACCAAGGTGGATGATCTTTCCTGCCCGACGCTGAAGTTCACTCAGAATGACAAGTCGACGATCCTGGCGGCGTTCGACCCGCAAACGCATCTGCTCCGCCGATCAATCACCGATCTCACCCAGCCGCTGCAAAAGCGGCGGCCGGACCTGATCAGCGCTGTCTTAACGACAGATTACACGCTAGTGTTGGTGGACGAGCCATCGAAGGACGAGCTGTTTGCCTGGTCGCCCCCCGCCGGTGCGACCGACGCCGACGCGGCGGCGTCGGCCCATCCGCTCGACGCCGTCGCCGCCTCTGATCTTGAAGGCAAAGCGGCGCCGGCCTTCAAGCTTCCTACCCTGGACGGAAAGACTGTTTCGCTGGCCAGCCTCAAAGGTCAGGTCGTAGTGCTGGATTTTTGGGCGACCTGGTGCGGCCCGTGCCGCGCGTCGCTGCCGTACCTGGACAAACTTTACCAGACGGAAAAAGCCAACGGCGTCGAGGTGTTCGCCATCGATCAGCAGGAGGACCAGAAAGACGTGGACGATTTCGTCAAGCAGACGAAGCTCACCGTCCCGGTCCTGCTCGATCGTGACGGAAAAGTCGGCAGCGCCTACGGCGTCGAAGGCATCCCCCAGACCATCGTCATCGGAAAGGACGGAAAAGTCCGGAAGGTATTCGTCGGCTTCGGCCCGGATTCTCCCGAATTGTTGCAAAAGGCTCTGGACGCGGCAAAGAGATAGTAGAAACCACTGAGAGACGGAGCCACGGAGGGTCGGCTCCCGCGTACCCTTTTTCCATTTAAACTCAAGGCGATGAATTGGATAACGTAATCGGAGTCGAGCGCACCTTCGTGTCTCTGTGCCTCCGTGGTTCGCTCTTCTGGATGTTCAATTCTGAAATGCTGACCGTCGCAGCTTGGCGATGGCGGATTTTTCGATTTGGCGCATCCGAAGCCGGCTGAGGCCCAACTTCTCGGGAGTGGCGGATTTGTCCAGCCCGTAATGAGCCCTGAGCACGCCGCGTTCACGCTCGCTTAGCTGGGAGAGAAGCACCCTCACCTGCTCGCGGTCGGCCAGTGGATCGCGTAAGTGCCCCTCGTGCCGGTCCGGGAGCGATTCGAGCAGTTGCCCTTCGATCGGCACCGCGCGGTTCCCCCGAAGCATCTGCGGCACGCTGCGGGCAAAGCCCTTCATCAGCGCCAGCGTGGCATACGTGCTGAATTTGTTGCCGCGATGAACATCGAATCCTTCCACCGCGCGCATGAGCGTCAGGTTTCCGTCGCTGATGAGTTCCATCAGGGACAGTCCCGGCCGCAGGTGCTTGCGGGCGATGCTCACGACCAGGCGCAGGTTGGCACGGAGGATGGCATTTTTGGTTTCGGTGGCGGACCGCAGCGCCGCCTCCAGCCCGTCCAAATCCCGCATACGGGCGAGTTGCGGCTCGAGCTGGCGTCGCAGGGAAACGAAGCGGTACTTGTGAAAGTTGAACTTCAGGAACAGCGCCCGCTCGCGGGCCGCGGTGAGCAGCGCCGTTCGATACAGGTCCTGCAAATAGGGCGGCAGGTCGCGCGGGACGCGGGATTCTTCGGGCCGGGAATCTCCGGCGGACAGTTCCTCCTGGTCGACCAGTTGCGACAGGACGGATTCCGCGTCTTCCTGGTGATAGAGCGGATCGTCGAAGAACTTGACCTTGCGGCGGGAAAGCCGCTCGAGGCGCTCGTCCACGATCGCGCGATAGATGACGGTCCGCGGACGGCAGAGGCGCCGGGCCAACACCGCCAGCGACACGCCGCGTTTGAACGCGCGGGCGATCCGTTGCCGCTCGCTATCGGTCATCGCCCTGGAGGCGCCGGCGAGAACCGCCTGGCCGGGCTGCTCCTGATCGTGCTTGCGGATCACGTGCAGAATCGTCAGTTCCGAACGGTTGAGCTTGCGGGCGATTCTGCGGGCGATCTCCTTGCCGCAACACCCGCATGTCCCGGCCAGGCGCGCGGCCCGGCGGAGGATTTCGCCGCGCTCCGCTTCGCCGAGCTGCGAAAAGTTGGTTCCCCGCGCCACCTGCTCGCGGTGTTCGGCAAAGAAGCGCTCGACGCTGCCGATCAGGAATCCCACGCGGCGCCGCCCATCGGAGAAGGTGAACCGCCGGGCCGGCAAGCCGCGCCGCCGCCACCGCTGAATCGTTTTGCTGGTGACGTTGAACCTCTCGGTCACTTCATCGATGCTGAGCACCGGCTCGGCGACCTGATCCGTTCGCAGCCGCAGGGAATCGCTGACACGCTCGATCAGCAGCCCCAAGTCGTGCTGCAGCGCCGCCCCAGCCAGCAATTCGCCACTCATGCCGCGCGGGTGGTAGTTGGTGATGCGGAAAACGATGAACTCAACCGGATAGGCTTTGGTGGGGTCGATGCCGTGCAGAAGATCTTCCGCGGCATTGACTTGCGCCAGACGGGTGTCGTGCGGCGTGAACTCCAGTTGCCGCGCCAACTCCCCGAGCTTGTCGATCCGGAACCTGGGCACAAGCCGCGATTATCCCGCCCCACCGCACGGGGGTCAAGACAGTTCTTGACAGATCCGTGGCCATCTTTGTGGCCGAACCGGCGGGCAGCGCCCCGAGTAGGTCCGTTGTAGGGCGGGCACTGCCCGCCGCTTTCACCGCTCCGGAAATGAAAAACGCCGCAGCCCTCAGAGCCTGCGGCGCTTTCTATGCCTGGTACTGACTTGTGACCTTATGCCTGGCTGGCCGTCAGGTCGTTCACGAGCTTGGTGCGATCAGCAACCAGCTTGTTGAGGTCGGCCAGCATCGTGTTGAGCTTGGCTCCGCCGTCGGCAAGCCACTTGGCCGCGTCGGTCTTGAGCTTAGCGCTGGCGTTGGGATCGGTCTGCACCGCCGCGCCGATCGCCTGGCCGTCGGCAAAGAGCGTGTTGTAGAAGCTCTGCCGGGTCGCGATTCGCGAGTTAAGGCCGGCGATCAGATCGTTTTGAAGCGTGATCCGGTCGTTGGTTAGCTTCGTATGGTCCGCGGCCAGCGCCGTTGCGTTACCACGGTCGATCAGAATCTGCCGCAGGTCGCCGACGATCACCGACTCGTCGCGCAGCGCGTTGCTGGCTTCGGCGAGCCGATCTGACAGCAACTGGATTCGCATCGTCTTCACGTCAGCATGAAGCTTGGCGATGAGCGGGAGAACCGTGGTGGCGGCGGCGACATCGTCGCCGCGCAGCGCGATCCGGTCTGACAGCAACGTGACATCCGCCGACACCGCGTCGGATCGGAACTTCACCAGGTCTGCCTGAATTTGCAGCCGGTCCAGTTTCACCGTCGAGTTGAATACCGAAGAAGCCAGACTGGCCGACAACAACCGGCGCGTCTCCAACGTCTCAACAAACAATTTCTGCGCGGACATTCCGAGTCTCCTTTCCATGATTGTGGGAAACAGCGTCCGCACCCCTGCCCAGGTGGGTCGGTCGGCGACGCGCTGCACACCAGTTTCATCGGATATCCGTACCGCGTTGCCAACCGACATCTTTGTAACGCTGTCGGCGCGAAAGTATTGCTATCGGCGGCGCGGGCGGAGCAGCAGGCCGCAGGCTCCGATAATCATCGCACTTACGGCGCCCGGCTCGGGGGCCGGAACCACCGAGGCGTAGGTCAACCCCAAACGAATTTCGTCGATGCTGTACGCGTCGCTGGTGGAAATTCCGAGCTGGGAGATCGTGCCGAAGTCCTGCCCGGTCAGGTCGGGGGCTGAGCCGGTGGAAGGCTCAGGTTGGTCGGGGATGGGATTGACGTACAATCGGACCGTATCGTTTCCGCTGACCAGTTGGACCCGCGCGACCAGCAACGCCGTCTGCCCGTTCAGGACAGGGACGCTCGACTGCTGGGCGGTGGCATCGGCGGCGGCACGCTCGATGCTGTAATCGGGGATGTTGCTGCCGGGATGTCCGATAAATAACTGCGCCGGCCCGTTGCCAATCAGTTGCAACCCGCCCCAGTTTCCGCTCTGTGTGCCATCCCAGCGCAAAAGGAAACTGACATAGAACGTTGAGCCGTTGGCGAAGGTGTCCGCCGCGTCGAGGCTCCTCACGATCAAGTTCGGGCCCGGTGCCGTCGTGAGCTTGTTGCCGAAGGTATCCAGAGGGCCGAACGAGAGGCTCCCGGCGGTAATCGAGCCGCCACCCGCGTTATAGACACCGGAGAATCCCGTCCCACCATTCAGGCCCGCGATATTATTCGTGCCGGCGGGATAGTTGAACGATTCGAGCACACTGGCGCGCGCCGATATCGCATGCGCGGCCAAAGCCAAAAAGACAAGGCAACAGCGCTTCCGCATAAACACCTCTCAAGCGGATGAGTTCTTTACTGCCTCTGGGCGGCTTTCTGGCGAGGCCGGCCGGGGGCAAGATGACACTTCTGCGCATCGGCACCGATGATGTGTCACTTAATAAGGCGGTTTCGCCGCAACGCCGAAGGCGTGCGCCTTCTCGCCCGGGAGAAAAAGCGCACGACTCCGGCGTTGCGGCGAACATGAGGAACTCAAGGCGGGGTTGGCAGCTCTTCCAGCCGACGGCGGGCTTCCTCAAAGCCCGGCGCCAATGTCAGCGCCGTCTCCAGATACGCCCGGGCGCCGGCGAACTGCCGCTGCTCGGACAATATCAGCCCCATTCGGAAATGGGAGATTGCGGAGCGCGGGTCCGCGTTTAACGCCGAGCGGCACAGCGCGATCCCATCAGCCACCCGGCCCTGCTGAGAGAGCGTCAGGCCCAGGCAGCTCAGCACCTGCGGATCGTCCCCTTTGATTTGCAGCGACGCCCGCAGCGCCGCCTCGGCCTCGTCAAGGCGGCCGAGGCGCCGGAGCAGTTCGCCCAGGTCCGCCCGATACTTTGCCGACCCGGGCGCCAGTGCGATGGCCCGCGACAACAGCTCCATCGCCAGCATCGGTTTCTCGGTCGAGGCGGCGATGACTCCCATGCGGTTGACCGCCTCGGCGTTGTCCGGGTCGCGGCTGAGCACGTGGCCGTAGATCGCAAACGCGTCGCGATATTTCCGTTCCCTCTCCCGCTGCTCGCCCAGATCGAGGCACTCGGCGATCGTCTTGTCCTTCGGGAGCCAATTCTCCCGTCGGGCCAGCGCCGCGTCGATAACCTCCTCGACCCCCGACATCCCCTCACGCTCGAAGGCCCGGGCCAGCATCTTGTAATGGTCGTTGAACGCGTACCCCGCCGGGTTGCGCCAGATGTTCCGCGCGATGTCCAGCGACGACACCACCACCGACTGCTCCTGTCCGCGGCGCAGGGATTCCTCCTGCGCGTCCATCTTGACGAGCTGATAGGCGACTCGCCGCGGCTCGAATCGCAGTTGGACGTACGGCTCGCCCTTGCGGAAAATGTGCCGCTCGCCCGGCAAGGGCGCCTTGAACACCACGAAGAATTTCTTGGGCCACCATTCGCTTTGAACGTGCCCGATCATCGAGATCGGCACGGTCCCCGTATCGTCGGTGAAATAGCGCGGGTGGGGTAGCGTGCAGATCACGTGCCCCGGCGGCGCCTTGATGTCCACGCCCGTGTTGAACGCGTAATAGCGCGAAGCCTCTTTGGGAAAGAAGGTGATGAATTCGCTGCCCTGGAGCTTGCAGTCCGGCTCGTTGGCGTAGTCCCAGTCGAAGCGGACCAGGCCCCCGTCGTTCACCACGTGGCATTCCTGCTCGTACTGGTAGACCAGTTCCAGCCCGTACGTCGAGCCTTCGGTGAAGGGAAGACAGTGCCACGGCTGCGGTTCCGAGCCGTCCACCATTTTCTGCGACAGCCCTCCCCAGCCCGGATTTTTCATCCGGACCGGCCGCGGGGGAAGTGCTTTGTCGTAGGTGCTGTACCTGACCTCGAATTCACTCACATTCACAGTTTATCTGGGGCACACGACATTGGCGACGCGATACATATATTCAGCGATATATACTTGGACAGTTTCGGCGGAATTCAGCGGGCCGCCCCTGAAGCCTCTTCGACGTCGGGAATGTCCATCCACTTTTGCTCCCGGCCGTATTGCTGCCCGTACGTTTTGGCCGCGACGTACAACGCCTGCATTTTCGCCTGGTCGAACGTGAATGACTCACAAGCCTGCACTTGGCTCGGAATGAAGCACAAGCGGAAATCGTAGTGCAGGTCGCGGGCCCAGTATTTGATTTCGTACAGGCAGCCGATGTTGTTTGAATCCATCAGACAGTTCACCGCCCGCTCGGCCAGAGGGAGCAGGCAATCCTGGGCGGCGGGATAGGTGGGGCCGAGTTGCCCGTTGACGATGACGTAAATGGTCGGCTCCGGGGCGGCGGGCAACGACGCCGGGCGCGCCGGCGCCGAGGGCCGCGTCGTCCCCGCCGGACGCGTATCCGAGTTCAAACGCTGGCGGGCGCGATGATGACCGGCGGCAATCCCCGGAAGCAGCTTGTTGCGGAAAAACAGGTTTGCCTTCACCCCGCCGTCGGCATGAAGCGTCCCGTCAATCTCCACCGGTGGAAAAATCACCGGCGCCGAGGCCGACGCCAATAAAACCGTTCGATACAGCTCGTACTCCCACGCCCCCGCGATCGCCGTCAGGTCCCAGATGTGCAGCTTCCCGCTGTCCAGGTCGGTGCTGGCGACGTAAAGCCGGCGATGTTTTGCCCCCTCGGACGCCACGCGGTCGATCACGGCATTCGTGATGTATCTGTGGATCAGGTTCTTGAGCGGCCCCGACGTGTACACCGAGTCGGAGAACGGAATGCTGATCCACGACCGGCTGCCTTTGACATCGGCGTCGGTTGTCGTGGTGAATGCTTTCTCGAGGAGAGCGTCATCCCCGAGGAACGCGCCGGTGGCGAGCAAGCCTCCGGTGCTGACACCCGTGACCAGATCGAATTCAGGCCGCGATCCATCCGCTTGCCACCCGGCCAGGAATCCCGCTCCCCACGCCCCGTTCGACCCGCCGCCCGAGAGCGCCAGCACGCCCAGCGGACGCGCCGCTCCTTTCTGGGCCAGCCGATTCTCAATGCTGTCATCCAGATCCTGCTGGCGAAACTCAAATCGCTGCGAAACTGACGTAGGCCTGCTCGTCGGCACGGTCTGACGTTGCGGGCAGCAGCCCGTCAATGCCATCGTGATCAAGACGAGATGTGCTAGTTGGCGGAATTCCATTGTCCATACCTTTCGCTGGTCGCGACACCCGTTGCTTACGTGGGCGACGATCGTCATACCCGCGACACGGGTTTTCAACCGTTTTCAACCTGTGCCGAGCGCCGGGCATGTCGACCGTCTCGCAGGATCGTCGCTCTTGACGGATCGGCGACACATCGATTTCATAGTGACATCAATCGCGGCAAGGCCGCAGGGAAGGCACATGAATCAGCGTCTCGCTTTAGCGGGTTGTCTGGCTGCATTTGGTCTGATGGCATGGCTGACGGGGCTGGGCTGCGGGCACAACCGCGGCGAAGCGACGACTCCGCTCCACGAAGCGGCCAAGACCAACGACCCGGCGGCGGTGAATTCGGCGCTGACGGGCGGAGAGGCGGTCGACACCCGCGACCGCGCCGGCGCCACGCCCCTCATCCAGGCCGCCAAGAGCGGCGCCACCGACTCGGCCAAGGCCCTTATCGACGCCGGTGCGAATCTCGAAGCCAAGGACAAGTACGATTACACCGCCCTGCATTGGGCCGCGTACAACGGACAGGCCCCGGTCGCGACGCTTCTGCTGGACAAGGGCGCCAACGTGAATGCGCTGGAGTACACCCACTCGACACCGCTCGCGTTGGCCGCCTATCGCGGGCACGCTGACGTCGTGGTGGTTCTTCTGGCGCATGGCGCGGAAGTCAACACAAAGGACAAAGACGGCATGACGCCGCTCCAATATGCCGCTCGCGGCGGCTACCTGGAAATCGTCAAGCTGCTGGTCGACAAAGGCGCCGACATCAATTACCGCGAGCCCGGCAACGGATATTCCGCACTCGCCCTGGCAAGACAGAAAGAGCATGCCGACGTCGCCAAATACCTCGAAGACAAGGGCGCCAAGTAATCTCGAATGTTCCCCAAATGTCCCCGAATGTCCCCTCTGGCGCGAGGGGACATTTGTGACCTCCCTGGCTCATGGTGGCTCATGGCCATCGGAGATGGGCCATGAGGCAAACCGCGCCAACACGCGCTGTACAATGTTCCAAATGGCCCCTTTCGGGGCCTTGGTCAAAAGGGGAGAGGTCTACCCGGTACACGATTTTCACCCGTTCTTTTTCCAACTCCAC
>Ga0210396_10001277_pt1 | contig 28049 bp, 39 predicted proteins | sample IncBWH17OmetaG_FD_155466 | JGI IMG/M metagenome (GOLD analysis project Ga0210396, IMG submission 155466) | Forest soil microbial communities from Barre Woods Harvard Forest LTER site, Petersham, Massachusetts, United States - Inc-BW-H-17-O ... | reverse complement strand
CTCAGTGGCACGGTGCCTAGCGACGCTGCACGGCTTGATGCCTACAAGCTGGCTTCGCAAACGGCGGGCGTGGCGAAGGTAAACGACCAGATGAGTGTCGGATTGGCACAAGCTAGAAATCTCGCGCCGCCGTCTGAGCCTTCGGCTTCCGCTCCAGACTTGGCCCCCAACAAAGGAGCTGAGAAGTCGCGTGAACGCAAAACTTCGCACGCACAGAAACCGCTAAAGCCGCCAGACAAATCCCTCCCGATGCAGGCTGTTGTTGTGGACAATCCGTCTCTGCAGACTCCGCCACCCGAAATCGCGGCCAGCACCGAGCCGCAGCCGGACGTGTTACCGGTCGCAGCACCTGCACCGGCTCCACAGCCTCAGCCCAGAAATGTCGTGATTCCGGCATCGTCGACTGTCTCCATTCGGATGATTGATAGCGTGGATTCTTCCGTGAATCACGCTGGCGAAATCTTTCATGCGTCGCTCGACGCACCGTTAGTCGTCAGCGATAGCGTGGTGGTCCCACGAGGCGCAGATGTTTACGTTCGGCTCGCGGCTGCAAGTTCCGCGGGACACATGAAAGGCAAAAGCGAATTGCATCTGGAGCTCGTGAAAATGGATTTTCAAGGGCGTTCCTACGGGCTCGTGAGCGACACCTATTCGCAATCGGGAAGCTCCCGAGGCGCAAATACAGCCAAGAAAGTGGGCGGCGGCGCGATTGTGGGCGCGCTCGTCGGAGGTCTGCTTGGTGGCGGCAAGGGCGCGGCCATCGGAGCCGGAGTCGGTGCTGGCGGAGGCGCCGTGTATCAGGGCGCGACGAAGGGTCAGCAGGTGAAGGTTCCATCCGAAACGAAACTCGATTTTGAGCTCTCACAGCCGGTTACGATCACCGTGATGCCGCGTCCCAGCGCTCCGGCGGAATGAACGGCCGATTCCGATTGATCTCTATCGAAACCAGTGTGTAACTCACCTGGTTCGCGCCGTGCGCGCCCGCCAGGAAACGGCCAAGCGCATGAAATTAAATCACTTTTCCTTCCTTGCACCCCGTCGTGCAGTTGTTTACGATTGTTGCCGGGCGTCTTCGTGCGAATGTAAAGAATGATCGGCGAAACAATTTCACATTATCGAATTCTGGATCCGCTCGGAAGCGGCGGCATGGGCCAGGTATTTCGCGCCGAAGATACACGCCTCGGACGTCAAGTCGCGCTGAAATTCCTGTCCGTCGAGCTCGCTCGCGACCCCGCATCTCTCGAACGATTCCAGCGCGAAGCACGTGCCGCGTCTTCGCTCAATCACCCCGGTATTTGCACTATCTACGATGTCGGCGAACACAATGGCCGTCCCTATCTCGTCATGGAAGTGCTCGAAGGTCAGACGCTGCGCGAGCGCATCGCCGGGCGGCCTGTGCCCACCGATTCCCTGCTAGACATCGGCGCGCAAATTGCCGATGCATTGGATGCGGCGCACGCGCGTGGCATCATTCATCGCGACATCAAGCCTGCGAATATTTTCATCACTGCGCGGGGGCAGGCGAAAATTCTCGATTTTGGCTTGGCCAAGCAGGCTGCGGTACGGCGCGTCGGAGAGACCGTCGGCGCCGGTAATTCCGTCACGCAGCCCACCACCGACAATCTATTTCTCACCAGCCCCGGATCGGCGATCGGCACCGTGGCCTACATGTCTCCGGAGCAAGCGCGAGGCGAAGACCTGGACGCGCGCACCGATCTTTTCAGCCTGGGCGCGGTGCTCTACGAGATGGCCACGGGGCAGGCTGCTTTCAATGGAAACACTTCCGCCGTCGTCTTCGACGCGATCTTGAATCGAACGCCTGTTTCGCCGTCATCACTCAATCCCAATGTGCCGCCGAAAGTCGAAGATCTCATCGGCAAGGCCCTGGAGAAGGAGCGCGACTATCGTTATCAGACAGCTGCTGAACTCCGCGGAGACCTGAAACGGCTGAAACGCGACACCGAGTCTGGACGCGTTCCCACCGGATCGTCATCAACGTGGGCCGCGGCTGGCGGCGGGCTTGGCTCGGCAACCCCTGGCGCTGGCTCCGGCTCCCGCGGCGGAGCGGCGCAGCCGGCCGGGATGCAAGATGGTTCTGTAACGCCGCCCGGGCCAATAACCGCGACTACTCCTGCGCGAAGCGGCGCGCGTGCGGGCATGTGGATTGCTTTTGGCATCGCGCTCGTAGCCATCGGTGGAATCGCTGCGATCCTGTTGCACGACCGCTTCTGGCATCACCGTGAAGAAGCGACGCCCTTTTCGCAGATGACGATTTCTCCGCTCACCTCGACCGGCAACATTCACTCCGCGACGATCTCTTCCGACGGCAAGTGGGTGGCTTACGTCGCAGACGAAAAAGGCACTCATGGAATTTGGATTCGCCAACTCGCCACCGGAAGCACGGCACAGGTGCAGTTAGGCTCTCCGGGCGAAATCGAAGGACTGACGTTCTCGCCGGACGGCAACTATCTTTTTTTCGTCAAGCGCGACGAAGTCGCAGGTGTGGGAACCGTGTTTCAAGTGCCTTCCTTAGGTGGCGCACCACGCCAAATTATCGCGGACGTGGACAGCCCCATCAGTTTTTCGCCTGATGGCAAGCGGTTCGTATTCGTAAGGCAGGTCAGCAAAGCCAAGACTTCTACCCTGATCGTCGCGAATTCCGATGGCACAGGCGAGCAAAACCTGCAAGTTCTAAACAATCCTCCGCATTTTTCCACCGAGGGACCGGCGTGGTCCCCCGACGGCAAACGCATCGCCGTCGCGGATAATCCGACGGGAGAATTCGCCAAGTACGCAATCGAGACTGTGGATGTTGACTCCAAGACGAAGACACGCGTAGGTTCCGCCGACTGGATCAACCCGGATCAGATGGTTTGGCTTCCTGACGGATCCGCGATCCTTTTCAACGCACGCGTGGCCAAGACCTCTTTGAACGCTCAGCTTTTCGAACTGAGTTATCCAGGAGCCGAGGTCCGCCGAATCACCAATGATTTGAACTTCTATAGCGGCGACAGCATTACTTCTGACGGCTCCGCTCTCGCCACGGTTCAAGTGACTCTCACAGGCAATCTGAAGGTCGCAGGCTTTGGCAGTTCCGCATCCTTTTCGCCTCCGCGCGAGATCACCAGTGGCATTAGCCGGGCGGACGGCATTTCCGGAATCGTTTGGACGCCAGACGGCAAAATCATCTATGCCTATTACACGTCCGGATCCATTCAACTCGCCAGTGGCTCGCCCGATGGCACGAATGTCCACGACATCGCGCCTGGCGTCGCGACGCCCAGTTGGCTTTCAAGCTGCGGAGACGGACGCCACTTCGTCTTCAGCATGGGGCGTGGCCAGGATATCAGCGTTATCTGGCGGTCAGACATGGACGGCTCCAACCTCAAACAACTCACCGCGAGTCAAATAGCCGTTCATCCCAGTTGCTCGCCGGATGGCACGTTTGTGGTTTACGTGGATGTTGCCGGTGATGTCATTCGCCTGATGAAAGTTGGTATTGACGGCGGCACACCCACTGAGATTTCCAAAGCCGAGGAGTTTAGCCCGGTGATTTCTCCCGACGGCGGCTCTGTGGCGGTTCTGTATCAACCAGACCCTTCCAAACATCCAAGTCTAGCCGTCGTGGGCCTGAGCGGCGGGGAAATACGCGATGTTTATGATCTCCCGGCGGAAGCGCAAGGGGCCATGAACGGCGACGGCGGCCAAAAGCTCGCTTGGACCAAGGACGGCCGTGCCATTTTGTATCCGATCCGGAAGGACGACGTTGTGTCCCTTTGGGCTCAGCCGGTGAGCCCGCAAGGAGGCGCTCGGTCTCCGGCGAGGCAAGTTATGAATCTCGGCCCGGATTTCCAGTGGTGCGCTTACACCCTATCTCCGGATGGGAAACAGGTCATCTACGCTCAAGGTCGCGCGGTCACCGATGCCGTCCTGATTTCGCACTTCCACTGATGTTTGATCGGAGACCCTCGTGAAGATATCCCGTCGTGATGTGTTCAAAAGGGCTTCCCTTGCGCTGGGAGGCGTCACGGTTGGGACAACTTTCGGCAGCGAGGCTCTAAGGCAGCGGCCGACCCAGCGAACCGCCGAGCAGACTCTTCCACCGGCATTCACCTCATTGAAGCCTCTCGGCGATCGCGTGAAGCCGATTCGCGTCGAAGAACTTCAAGGGCGCATCGCGCACGCGCAGCAATTGATGACCGACGCCAAGCCGCGCTTCGAGGCACTCTGCGTTACTCCCAGCACTACGCTGGTCTATTACACCGGCATCCACTGGTGGCCTAGTGAACGTATTCTTGCATTGCTGATTCCCCGCCAGGGCAATCCAGTGCTGGTTGCTCCGGCATTTGAGGAAGGCCGCTTGCGCGAGCAGATGCGCTGGCCGATTGAAATTCGCGTCTGGCAGGAAGACGAAAATCCTTACGCGATTGTCGAACAATGGTTCGCCGAGCGCGGCATTCGCGCCGGGCAAATCGGCATCGAAGAAACCACGCGTTACGTTTTCTTTGACGGCCTCCGCCTCGCCACCAATTCGGTCGACTGCGTCAGCGGTGATCCGATTACAGTCGGCTGCCGCGCGCAGAAAAGCGAGCATGAACTGGAACTGATGCGCCTCGCCTGCTCCGCAACCTTCGATGTGTACAAGGCTACTTTTGCGTCACTCCGCGAAGGCATGACCCAACGCGAAGTCGCCGATTTGGTGGTTCGAGGCTACGCCCAAATGGGCCTGCGCGGTGAAGCGTCCGTGTTTTTCGGACCGTCTTCGGCGCTTCCGCACGGCTCGCGCGAAGAGCAAATTTTGCGTGAAGGGGTGGGCGTGATGATTGATGACGGGACTACCGTTGAAGGCTATCAATCTGACGTTACCCGCATGGGCGTTCTCGGGAAGCCGCCCGAAAAGTTACAGCATGCGTTCGAGATTGTCCGCAACGCGCAGAATGCCGCACTTGCCGCCGCCGTTGCAGGACTCGAGTGCGGCTCGGTGGACGATGCCGCCCGCAAAGTGATTACCGACGCCGGATTTGGTTCGGGCTACAAATATTTCTCGCATCGTCTGGGTCACGGCATTGGCATGGACGAACATGAATGGCCCTACCTCGTGCGTGGAAACCGCACCATCCTCAAGCCAGGGATGACGTTTTCAAACGAGCCGGGAATCTACGTGGTCGGCGATTATGGCCTGCGCTGTGAGGACGACATGGTCATCTCGGAATCCGGCGCAGCCAAGCTTCTAACGCGCGGCTTTCAACCGTCGCTTGAAACCCCCATCGCCTAATTGTAGCGCCGGCGATTCGCCGGCTGATTCGGCGCTGAAGTTATGCTGTAGGCTGTTCCTCTTCCTGGCTCTCGTGTTGCCGCACGAGTGTGCGCGACAATTCTGACTTACCCTTGCAAAACTCCACGATCCTGGCCTCCGCCCAAAAGCGCTCGCCGCCATTCTCCTGCGAAATAAACGCGCAATGTCCGCCGTGCTCCGTCGCGATCAGCGTGATCTGTGGATTGCCTTGAATTGCGGGGTTTTGAAACGGCTCGAACGGCACAAAAGGATCGTCTTTCGCCGTCATGATCAATGTCGGCATACGAATTTCCGAGATCACCCGCGAAGCACTCGATCGCGCGTAATAGTCGCTAGCATCTTCGAACCCGCAATAATGCGCCGTGACCACATCGTCGAAGTCCCTCACCGTTCGAATCCGCCGAAAGCCGGCCAGCGCGCGAAGCTCATAAAGCTCAGGAAACAAGCTCGCTTTGTAACGCATGCGCCGCTTGAGGCGCGTAACAAAGTGATGCTCGTAAATGAAATTCCGTGGTGCAGCCAAAGCGTCCGCGCATGAGGCAAGATCAAACGTAGGGTTAACCGCCACGACGGCGCGAAGCCCAAGCGGTGCCGAAGAACCCATGTCGCCAGCCATCTTCAGCACCAAATTCCCGCCCATCGAGAATCCTGCGGCAAAAATTTCCGGCAAGCCATCCCGCTCGATCAGCTCAAGCACCACGGCGCGAATATCGCAGCTCAATCCGGAATGGTACAGCGTCGAACTCAACCGCTCCGTGCCGCCGCAGTTGCGCTGATTCAATCGCACGACATTGAAACCCGCAATCCACGCCTTCTCCGCCGTCCCGAGCATGTACTTCGATTCGCACGAGCCTTCCAAGCCGTGGAGCAGCACCAGAGTAGGATGTTCTTGCGTATCCCTCTGCCAATGGCACTCTCCGCGCACCTGCGTCCCCGGCTCGATTTCAAACAATCGCGGCACGCTGTTGCGCAGCATCGGGACGGCCCGTGGCCAGAAATTCGCCGCGATGGTCATGGCGTGAGGATTGCGCAACCAGCCTAGTGGGATAAATTCTTTCACCGCTCACATGGTAGCAGCCCAGCGATTTCGCGCAACCGTCCCGGCCGGAGTTCCGCTGCCGCATCTCTAAATTGGATCGAGCGATAGTTCCTTGGCCATCAGAATCTCATCGTAGTAACGGCCGTTCTGCTTCAACGATTTCCGTTCGATCCCGTATTCCACAAAACCCAGGCCTGCGTAGAGTCTACGCGCCGGTTCGTTATCGCGAACCACGGCCAGTTGTAGCAATTCGACGCGGTCTCGCGCAAAATCGATCACGGCCATCGCCAGCCGCCGACCCACGCCAGCGTTCCGCAAATCAGCCCGTACGTACATGCCCCAAAGCATGCCTTTATGCGCGTCCTTTGCGCCTTCTCGGCCCATGAATCCGGCCATGCCCACAATTTCCGTACAGCGAAACGCGCCAAACACGATGCCATTCGAAAGTCGCTCCGCAAATCGCTCGAGTGGCCGTGCGCTTTCAGCATCAAACGTGCTGCCAAACGCTTCCGCGCTGCATCGCAGTGCCTCTAATCGAATCTCGCGATAAGCAGCAGCCTCCGACATACCTAATCTCCGAATAAGAATCTGAGTAGTGTCCACGTCAAAGTGATAACCGAAACTCTTACGCAGGGCAACAGCGGAAAACCGCGCCATCCGCGCGGCTTGATTTCATCCGCCGATGCACATAAAATGAAAGATCAATAATGAAGGTCTGCTGCTACCGATGAATTTTCCACAAGCCCAGCGCACCGTGCTGGGCTTCGGCGTATATAGGGCCTTTTGCATTCACAGGAGAGGAAATGATTGAAGGACCCATCCCCGAGGGGCTCACGTTTGATGACGTGCTGCTCTTGCCGGGGAAATCTGCAATTCTGCCGGCTCAAGCGGACACGCGCACCTGCCTTTCGCGCAAGATCTCGCTGGAGATTCCGATTGTCGCGGCGGCCATGGATACGGTCACCGACGCTCGCCTCGCCATCGCGATCGCGCGCCAAGGCGGCATCGGCTTCGTTCATCGCAATATGACGATTGACCGTCAGGCCGAAGAAATAGACCGCGTGAAGCGCTCCGAAAGCGGCATGATCGTCGACCCCGTCACCATCTCGCCTGAACTGTCCGTCCGCCAAGCGCTCGACATCATGACGAAGTACAGAGTGTCGGGATTGCCCGTCACGCGCGGCACGCGGCTCGTCGGCATTTTGACCAACCGCGATTTGCGCTTTGAGCGCAATCTCGATCAGCCCGTCAGCGCCGTGATGACCAAGGACAATCTCGTCACCGTGCCAGTGGGGACAACGCTCGATGAATCCGAACGCATCTTGCAGCGCCACCGCATTGAAAAGCTTTTGGTTGTAGACGCCGATTTCAACCTCAAAGGCCTCATCACCGTAAAAGACATTCAAAAGAAAATCGAGTTCCCCAGCGCGACCAAAGACGAGCACGGCCGCCTGCGCGTCGGCGCCGCCATCGGCGCAACCGGCGATTTCCTCGAGCGCGCGGAGGAAATGGCACGCGAAAAAGTGGATGTCCTCGCGATTGACACCGCCCACGGCCATAGCACTCGCGTGATGGAAGCGGTTCGCGCGGTGCGCAAGAAGTTTCCGGAAATTCAAATCGTCGCCGGAAACGTGGCCACCGCCGAAGGCGCACGCGACTTAATTTCCCTCGGAATCGACGGGCTGAAAGTCGGCATCGGCCCCGGCTCCATCTGCACCACTCGCGTCGTCACGGGCGCCGGCGTGCCGCAGATTACGGCAATCATGGAAGCCTCGCGAGCAGCAAAAGGCAGCGGCGTGCCAATCATCGCCGATGGCGGCATAAAATTTTCCGGCGACATCACGAAGGCCATCGCTGCCGGCGCAAATTCCGTAATGATTGGCGGTCTGTTTGCCGGGACCGAGGAATCCCCTGGCGAAACGATTTTGTATCAGGGCCGCACCTTTAAGTCCTACCGCGGCATGGGTTCGCTCGGCGCCATGGAAGCGGGCTCGGCGGACCGCTACGCGCAAGAAGGCGCAGCCCGCGGCAAGTCCGTACCCGAAGGCATCGAAGGACAAGTGCCCTACAAAGGCCCCCTTTCTGGTCTGGTGGACCAACTCGTCGGCGGACTGCGCAGCGGCATGGGTTACTGCGGCACGGCGAATCTCGGCGAGCTTCAGGACCGCAGCAAATTCATCCGCATTTCTTCCGCGGGCCTGCGCGAGAGCCACGTTCACGACGTGATCATCACCCGCGAAGCGCCAAACTACCGGTTGGAATAGAGCGACCGCTTGAAGGGTTCCATCGCATCATCGCGATTTCGTGCGGGGCAGGCCTGCTAGGATGTCCTGGCTCAAGCGTTGGTGGCCGGCAATCGTATGGGGAATCGCGATTTCTGGTTTTTCCACGGGCGCGTTCACGTCTGAAAATACTAGCCGCTTCATTATTCCCGTCCTGCGTTTTCTTTTGCCGCACGCTTCCGCGGATACCTTGGCGTTCTTGCACCACATCATCCGTAAATGCGCGCACTTCACCGAGTATTTTATTTTCAGCCTGCTGGTCTTGCGCGGATTTCGTGCCGGCGAAAAAGGGACGCGTCTTCGCTGGGCCCTGTTAACCGTCTTGATCGTTGCGGGATATGCTTCACTGGACGAATTTCACCAATCGTTCGTTCCGGGGCGCACTCCAGCGGTCACCGATGTGCTGATTGACACGACCGGCGGCGCAACGGCACAATTCGCCGCTTGGCTGTGGATGATTTTGGGCAAAGCACGTGAAAGGCGGCGGCAAAATGAATTGCCCGCCATCGAAACATCTTCGCCGGAAACGCATTAAGGGTCCAAAAAACTCGAGAGGACAATCCGACATGTCTCATCGCTTGCATGTTGCCTCAATGCTGCTCGCCACCATCTGCGTTTTGGCTTTACCCGCCGCGGCGGCTTCCTCCACCGATCCTATCAATTACGAATTGAAGTTCGAGCCTCCCAGCACCCATTTGCTCGACATTACCATCCGCGCCGATGGGCTGTCTGGCGCGTCTGCAGATTTCGCCATGCCCGATTGGGCGCCTGGCTCGTACTACATCGAAAACTACGCAGTCAACGTGCAGCATTTTCGCGCCCATTCAGCCGCAGGCCAGGAGCTTTCCTGGCGCAAGACGGACAGCCAGTCCTGGCACATTGATTTGGCGGGCGCGAAAGCAGTCACCGTGGAATATCAGATTTTTGCCGACACGCTGCAAAACAACATCGCGCAGTTCAACGAACACCACGCTTTTATCGGCGGCCCTTCCGTGTGGATGTATCTCGTGGGCGGGAAGGAACGTCCGGCGGTTCTTTCCATCGCGGCTCCGGATGGATGGCGCGTTGCGACGGGAATGGAGCATACCTCCGACACGACGTTTCAAGCCGATAACTACGACACGTTCGCCGATTGCCCTCTGGAAATTTCCAGCGAATTCATTGAAAAAGAGTTCGAAGTCCTCGGTACAAAATATCACGTGATCGTGCACGACGTGATAGGCCACAAGGATTTCACGAAATTCGTGGACGACTTACAAAAAGACGTCGCCACAATCGTGCCCATGTTCCAACCGGTCGCTGGAAATTCCACTCAAGCCGCCCCGTTTGCCAATTACTATTTCATTTTTCACGTGTGGCCGAAGACCGGCGGCGGCCTCGAGCATCTGGACTCGACGCAGATTAATTTTTCGACCGACTGGGACTCGACCGAACCGGCCCCCAACTACGGCACGCAATACAATCTGAAGCTCTTCGTCGCTTCGCACGAATTCTTCCACGCCTGGAACGTGAAGCGCCTGCGTCCGCGCCCGCTTGGCCCGTTTGACTATACCCAGATGGTCCACACGCCGTCGTTGTGGATCTCCGAGGGCCTCACCAGCTATTACGGAGAGTTGGCCGTCGAGCGAGCCGGTTTGATCACGCCGCAGCAATATCTCGACAACATCGGGCAGCTCATCACGAAATTTGAGCAGCTGCCAGGCCGTTCCGAGCGCAGCATCGAAGACACCAGCTGGGATACTTGGTTCCCGCGCGGCGGTGCAGTCCAGCAAGCGAACAATCTCGCGAATACTTACTATTCCTATTACGACGGCGGCCAGATCATGGGCCACATCTTGGATTTCGCAATTCGGCAGGACACCAAAAACCAGAAATCGCTGGATGACTGGATGCGCCTGCTCTACTCGCGTTACGCGCTGCCGAAACCGGGATTCGAACCGGGCGACCCGATCAAGGCCGCATCCGAACTCGCCGGCGCTGACGTCAGCGATCTGTTCGTCCGCTATATCTCCGGCAAGGACGCGATTCCTTACGAGAAATATTTCACGTACGCAGGGATTCGCGTTGAAAAGAAACTCGACGCCAGCAAGCCCTGGACAGGTATCGATACCACGAAGAACGATGACGGCCGCGCCAAGATTCGCAACATCATTCCCGGCAGCCCTGCCGAGACGGCCGGACTCGACCGCGACGACATCATCTACGCGCTCGATAGCCGCGCGCTGGACTCTGATGGGTTCACCAAGGAAATCAGCGCGCGCAAACCCGGTGACACGGTCCGAATCACTGTCCTGCGCCTAGGCGAATTCAAAGAGCTTTCCGTCCCAGTAGTCGCGAATCCCTATCCCACCTATACGTTGAAACCGATTGATGATCCCACAGACGCGCAGAAGGCAATCTACAATTCGTGGCTGGGAATCAAACCGTAGCTCTTGGAGTGCGGCGGGCCGCCGCACTCCAAGATGGCCTGAGTAAAATAGGAAAGGCCCGCAAGGATGATCCCCTGCGGGCCTTTTCAATTGCGCAGTGCTCTGAATACTACTTCGTTGCCGCGACTGCTTCCTTCTCGTCTTCAGGAGCCTCAACTTCTTCTTTCCGGCGCGGTTTCTTTTCCTTCTTCTTGAGTTCGGAACCGATGAACTCCAGAATCGCCAGGTCCGCTCCGTCGCCTAGCCGCCAGCCGGCGCGGATGATGCGTGTGTAGCCGCCGGGACGATCGGCAAACCGGGGAGCGAGATCGCTGAAGAGCTTTTCGGTCGCGCCGGGTGTCATCAGAAACGAAGCGGCCTGCCGGCGTGCATGCAGCGAATCGCGCTTCCCCAGCGTGATCATCTTCTCCGCGAGACGCCGCGTGGCCTTCGCGCGAAGGATGGTCGTGTGGATGCGTTCCTTCTCGATGAGGTTCGTCACCAGGTTGCGCAGCACGGCCCGACGATGCGCCGGCTGCTTCCCCAGTTTTGACCCTGATTTAAGGTGTCTCATAGTCGCTTACCTTGGCTCCCCGTGGCGTGCAACCGGATTAAAGAGCCGTGGCGTCCCCCTCGGAAGGCGGAGGCGCGGTCTGGCTCGGCAGTGGCGGCCAGATGATGCGGCCGTGCTCATCGAACTTCATGCCCAAGCTCAAGCCCATCTTGTGCAAGATGTCCTTGATCTCGTTCAGCGACTTGCGGCCGAAGTTTTTCGTCTTGAGCATTTCGGATTCGGTCTTCTGCACCAGCTCGCGTAGATTCTGAATGTTGGCGTTCTTCAAGCAGTTGTAGGAGCGCACCGAAAGCTCCAGCTCTTCGACCGACCGGTCCAGATACTCCAGGCGCGGATCGCTGTAGTTTTCGATCACTTCTTCCGGCAGGTCCGGCGTCTCTTCAAAGTTGATGAAGATGCTCATGTGGTCCTTCACCAGCTTCGACGCTAGGCCGATCGCATCCTGTGGCGTGATCGCAGCGTTGGTCCAGACTTCCAGCGTGAGCTTTTCGTAGTCGGTCATCTGGCCCAAACGAGCCGCTTCCACCGCGTAGTTCACCTTGCGCACCGGCGAGTGCACCGAATCGATCGGAATGTAGCCGATCGGCAGGTCCTCGTCGAAGTTGCGGTCGGCAGCCACGTAGCCTCGGCCGTTCTTCACGCGCAGTTCGAGCTCGAGCTTGCCGCCTTCGCTCACGGTAGCGATATAAACGTTCTTATCGAGCACAGCGATATCCGCATCTTCCTCAATCTTCGCGGAGGTCACTGGCCCGGGCGTATCCACTACCAGCGTGATCGTCTTTGGCTGGTCGGTATTCAGCTTCAGTGGAACCTGCTTCAGGTTCAGAATGATGTCCGTCGCGTCTTCCACCACGCCCGGAATCGGCGAAAACTCGTGCAGCACGCCTTCGATTTTCACCGCGGTGATGGCCGCGCCTTCAATCGAGCTCAACAGCGCGCGCCGCAGAGAATTCCCCACCGTGGTTCCCCAGCCGCGCTCGAAAGGCTGCGCTGAGAATTTCCCGTACTTGTCCGTCAGTGTTTCCGGTTCTGCTGCCAACCGCTTTGGTTTCTGGAAGCCCTTCCACATCTTCGACATTCCTCCTGGCCCGCCCGCGGCGGACCGTACAAACCTGTTAACGTTGATAATTTCCTGGCGCTACTTCGAGTAAAGTTCGACGATAAGCTGTTCGTTCATCGGCGGCGTCTGCACGTCTTCGCGACGCGGCAGCGCTACCACGCGCGCCTTGAAGTTCGCCGGATCGATATCCAGCCACGGAGCAACGCCTTGGCTCTTCGCCAGGTTGCGCGCTTCGAGGATCATCGCGTTCTCGTGCATATTCTCTTTCAGCGCGATTTCATCGCCCACGTTCACCAGGTAGCTGGGGATATTCACCTTCTGGCCCTTCACGCGGATGTGCCCGTGCAGCACGAGCTGCCGCGCCTGCGAGCGCGAGCCGGCGATTCCCATGCGATAGATCACATTGTCGAGACGACGCTCCAGCATCACCATCAGGTTCGAGCCGGTCGGACCCTTGGTGCGCACCGCCTTCTCGAAGTAGTTGCGGAATTGCCGCTCGAGCAGACCGTAAGTGCGCTTGACCTTCTGTTTTTCGCGCAACTGCACGCCGTACCCGACCATCTTTGCCCGCCGGGCCTGCCCGTGCTGCCCGGGAACGAAATTACGCTTCTCGATCGCGCACTTTTCTGTAAAACACCGCAGGCCTTTTAAGAAGAGCTTTTGCCCTTCCCTTCGGCACAGCCGGCAGACTGCTTCACGATGTCTTGCCAAGTCCTTCTCTCCTTTGTTTCAACTCCGAAATCTTTGAATCGCCGGCCGGTTATACGCGGCGGCGCTTGGGCGGACGGCAGCCGTTATGCGGCACCGGCGTCACGTCCTTAATCGCATTGATGTGCAGGCCGGAAGACGCCAGCGCGCGCACCGCCGATTCGCGTCCCGCGCCCGGGCCCTTCACGCGCACCTCCACCGATTTCATTCCATACTGATCGCGCGCCACGCCCGCAGCCGTCGCCGCCGCCTGCTGTGCGGCGTACGGCGTGCCTTTGCGCGAACCCTTGAAACCCACCGAGCCCGCCGAGGACCAACTCACCGCGCGGCCATCGGGATCGGTCAGCGTCACGATGGTATTGTTGAACGTCGCCTGGATGCACACGACGCCGTGCGGCACGACGCGCTTCTCGCGCTTCTTGCGAAATTCCTTCTTGCGCTTGGAGGTAGCCTTCGCTCCCGCTGCCGGCGCTGCCCCCGGTGCTGCCGCTGCGTCCTTGGGTTCTTTTGCCACGCTCGTCTCTCTCCTGTCGTTCCTAACCGTTCAATCCCTTGCGAGCACTACTTACGCGGCGCGATCTTCTTCGCCGCGACAGCGCCCTTGCGCGGACCTTTGCGTGTGCGCGCGTTGGTGTGCGTGCGCTGCCCGCGCACTGGCAGATTGCGCCGGTGACGCAGCCCCCGGTAGGCCTGGATTTCAATCAGGCGCCGGATGTTCATCTGCATTTCCTTGCGCAGATCGCCTTCCACGCCCCCTTCCGATTCGATTGCGGCGCGCAGGCGCGTGACTTCGTCCTCGGTCAGGTCCTTGATCTTCTTGGTGTAGTCCACCTTGGCCTTATCGGCGAGCACTCTGGCGCGAGCCTGTCCAATGCCATAGATGGACGTGAGCCCAATCCACAGCCGTTTATTCGGCGGTAAATCCACACCTGCGATGCGAGCCATAAAGTTCTCCCCTTATCCCTGGCGCTGGCGGTGCTTGGCGTTGGTACAGATCACGCGCACCACGCCGCGCCGATGCACGATCTTGCACTTCATACAGATTTTTTTTACCGATGCACGAACCTTCATGTTCGACTCCGTTCCCTGTTACTCTGTCTCTGCCCTGCTCTACTTGTATCTGTAAACAATCCTGCCGCGCGTCAAGTCATACGGCGAAAGCTCCACCGCCACGCGATCTCCCGACAAAATGCGAATAAAATTCTTGCGCATCTTTCCCGAAATATGGGCCAGCACCTGGTGCTTATTTTCCAGCTCCACGCGAAACATGGCGTTCGGAAGCGGCTCAATCACCGTCGCCATCACCTCGATAGCGTCCTCTTTCCCGCTCCCTTCGCCCGGTTTCTTCTTTTCCTGCTCTGGCCTTGGTTTCATGCGCTCCTGTCTGCCACTCCTGCAAATTCTCGCTGCCCGCGTCTCACCAAACTGGTCCCGCCGCCTCTTTCGGACGCGTCAGAATCCAAGGCCCGTTCTTCGTCACCGCAACGGTATGCTCAAAGTGCGCCGAATCGCTGCCGTCGGCGGTAACCGCCGTCCATTCATCATCGAGCACCCGCACGCCCGGACCGCCCGTATTCACCATCGGCTCAATCGCGAGCACCATGCCCTCTTGCAGCCTGGGTCCCTGTCCTGGCGTGCCGTAGTTCGGAAGCTGCGGATCCTCGTGCATCTTGGTGCCGATCCCATGCCCCACAAACTCGCGCACGACCGAGTAGCCGTTCTTTTCGACCCACTGCTGCACGGCTGCCGAAACATCGCCCAACCGGTTTCCCGGCCGGACTTTGTCGATCGCGTGCTCCAGTGACTCGCGCGTCACTCGCAAAAGCTTCTCGCGCTCCGGCGTGATCTTACCGACTGGCACCGTCAGCGCCGCGTCACCAAAATAACCATCCAGCTCGACTCCAAAATCCATCGAGAGGATGTCGCCCTCGCGCAGCTTCCGCGCCGGCGAGGGAATCCCGTGCACCACTTCCTGATTGATCGAGGTGCACACCGAACCCGGATACCCGCGATATCCCTTGAACGCCGGACGGGCGCCCTCCTTCGCCGTGTAATTCTCGGCGAACTCATCGAGCTCTTTGGTCGAGATGCCCGGTCGGATCATCGTCCGCATCTTGGCCAGTGCGGTCCACACGATCTGCCCGGCCCGGTACATCTTCTCGAGCTCAGCAGGCGACTTACAGATGACCATCGCGTCCTTCCGCGTGCTTCAGAATTTCATTCAGCGCGCGGGTCACTTCATCCACGTCCGCATCCCCGTTTACGACTTCGAGCACGCCATGCGTCCGGTAGTAATCAGCCAGCGGCTTGGTTTGCCGCTCGTATGCAGCGAAACGTTCTTTCACAATCTCCGGGCGGTCATCGTCGCGCTGGACCAGCTTCCCGCCGTCGTTATCGCAAATCCCCGGCACCTTCGGCGAACGCTCGAAAACGTTGTAGGTCTCGCCGCCCACCGTGCAGGTCCAACGGCCCGCCACGCGTCGCACCAGCGTTTCCGGACTGACCCGAAACTCGATCACCAGCGGCAGCCCCAACCCGCGGCGCTGCAGAATTGCGTCCAGTTCCTCCGCCTGCGGCAACGTGCGGGGAAAGCCGTCGAAGATGAATCCGTTGGCGCAATCCCTTCGTGACAGCCGCTCTTCCACCATCTCGAGCACGATCGGGTCCGGCACCAAATCGCCGCGCTCCATGATCGGCTTGGCCAGCAATCCTGCCGGCGTGCCGCGCGCCACCGCTTCCCTCAGCATGTCGCCGGTGGAAAGGTGCGGCACCCCCAGTTGCTTGGCGATTCGCTTAGCCTGGGTGCCTTTCCCGGCTCCCGGCGGCCCTAAGAAAATTAACGCCCGTTTGAGCGCCATCCTCACCGCCGAGATGCTTTCATTAATTGCGACGGCCACGAACTCGGCCCTTGCGCACAAAGCCGTCGTAATTCCTCATCACCAGCTGAGCCTCGAGCTGCTGCACCGTGTCCATGGCCACGCCGACCACGATCAACAGGGACGTGCCGCCGAAATAAAATTGCACGTTCAAGCCGTCCAGCACGAAACGCCACATGTGCTGGTCAAACCAATTTCCCACCAACCACAAATGCTGCAAGTGAATGCCGGAAATCATCCATTCGGGCAGCAAGCAAACCACCGCCAGATATACGCCGCCCACGAACGTCAGCCGTGTCAATATGCGGTTGATGTACTCGGACGTGTTCCGCCCCGGACGAATTCCGGGAACGAACCCGCCATACTTCCGCATGTTGTCTGCCAGCTCCGTGGGGTTGAAAATAATCCCCACGTAGAAAAACGCGAAAAATATGATCAGCGTCACATAAATCAGTGTGTACAGCGGCTCGCCCCACTTGATCATGTTCGCAAACTTGGTAAAGAAGGGCGACTTGTTCTGAAAAAATAACGCCAGTGTCTGCGGAAACGTCAGCAAGGAACTGGCGAAAATCGGCGGGATCACGCCGCCAGAATTTACGCGCAGCGGTAGATACGTCATCTGCCCGCCCATCACCTTGCGCCCCATCACCCGCTTGGCATACTGCACCGGAATGCGCCGCTGGCCGCCTTCGACAAACACGATGAACGCCACCACGGCAAACATCAAAACGATCAAGCCCAGTATCGCGATCGGGGTGAACGAGCCCCACTGCTGGGTCGTCGCCTTCAAGTACAGATCGCGCACGGCGTTTGGCAAGCCCACCACGATACCGGCGAAAATGATCAGCGACATTCCGTTGCCGATGCCGCGCTCGCTGATCTGCTCGCCCAGCCACATGATGAACGCTGAGCCCGTCGTCAGCGTCAGCATCGTCATCAGGATGAACCGCGGTCCCGGGTGATACACCAGCGATTGGCCGCTCATGCTCTGGCGCGTCAGCGTCTCGGCAATCGTGAACGACTGGAACAAGCTGAGCACGATCGTCAAATAACGGGTGTACTGCGTGATCTTGCGGCGCCCTAGCTCGCCTTCCTTCTGCAATCTTTCCAGGTAAGGCCACACCACCACCATCAATTGCAGAATGATGGATGCCGTAATGTACGGCATGATGCCCAGCGCAAAAATCGTCAACCGGCGCAGGTTACCGCCGCTGAAAAGGTCAATCAATCCGAGAACCGATCCTTGCCCCTGCTGGAAAAGCTGCTGCAGTAATTCCGTATTAATCCCAGGCGTCGGAATGTGACCGCCCAACCGGTACACTGCCAGTAAGCCCAGCGTAAACAGCACGCGATTGCGCAGATCCGGCGTGCTGAATATGTTCCGGAATGCCTGGACCAGCTTGTTCATCGCAGGACTTCGACCTTGCCTCCGGCGGCCGCGATTTTCTGCTCCGCCGACTTGCTGAACGCATGCGCTTGTACCGTCAGCGCAACCTTCAATTCACCATCGCCCAAGATCTTCACGCTTTCGCGCTTCACCTTCAGCACGCCCAGCCCGTACAAGAGCTCCGGTGAAATCGTGTCGCCTGCCGAAAAGACGTTGAGGCTCTCCACATTGATCACCGCGTAGGTCTTCGAATCCGGCGCCGAAAAACCGCGCTTCGGCAAACGCCGGTGCAGCGGCATCTGGCCGCCCTCAAATCCTGGCCGCCGTGAATAGCCGCGACGGGATTGCTGTCCCTTGTTACCCGCGCCAGAAGTCTTGCCCATCTTCGAGCCCATACCGCGCCCCACGCGCACCTTGCGGTGACGCGAGCCACGCGGCGGCTTCAAATTCGAAAGTGTCGGTTTCTGTGCCATTCTCAGCCCTCAATCACCACGAGATGGTGCACGCGCGCGATCATGCCGCGGATGGACGGTGTATCTTGCACTTCCAGCACTTGCTGCATGCGCCGGAAGCCCAGCCCGCGAACTGTCTGGCGCATGTCCCGCGGGCAACCGATGAAGCTGCGCACCCACTTGATTTTCAGCGTTCCCGCTTTTTTCTTTGTCGTTGTCATGGTCGTTGCGCGAAGAAATCTAGGACGCCGTCGCTTCCTCCGCTACCTTGCCGCGGCCTTCCGCTACCTTGGCTGCATCTTTCAAATGCATCAGCGCGTCAAAGGTGGCCTTGATCACGTTGTGCGGGTTCGACGTGCCCAGCGATTTCGTCAGGACGTTCTGAATTCCCGCCACCTCCATCACCGCGCGCACCGCGCCGCCGGCGATGATTCCAGTCCCTTCCGGAGCGGGCTTCAACAGAACCTGGCCCGAACCGTAACGGCCCAGAACCTGGTGCGGAATCGTCGAGCCCTTCATGTTCAGCTTCACCATATTCTTCTTGGCGGCCTCGATCGCTTTGCGGATAGCCATGGGGACTTCGCGAGCCTTGCCCATGCCGAAGCCGGCGTGCCCGCCCTGATCGCCCACCACTACCAACGCCGAGAAGCTGAGGTTCTTACCGCCTTTCACAACCTTGGTACAGCGGTTGATCGAAACCACCTGGTCCTTCAAGTTCGCCTGGTTGGTTTCCACCGGACGGCGAACGGCTAGCGAGTCTTTGAGCTCTTGTTTCGACATAATTTTCAGAACTTCAGGCCCGCCTCCCGGGCCGCTTCCGCGAGCGCCTTCACGCGCCCGTGATATTGATATCCACCGCGGTCGTATACCACTTTGTCCACGCCCTTCGCGCGGGCGCGTTCCGCGATGGTCTTGCCCACTACTTTCGCAGCGGCAATGTTGCCGCCGCCCTTGATCGTTTTGCGCACTTCACCGTCGAGCGAGCTGGCCGAAACGATGGTGCGATTGGTCGAATCATCCACTACCTGCGCGCGTATATGCTTAGACGAGCGATGTACGCACAACCGCGGACGCTCCGCTGTTCCCACCAACGTCTTGCGCATCCGCACATGAATGCGGCGGCGGTGCGCTTCACTCGATAATTTTCGAACCGGTGCTGCCACGTTCGTTCTCCTCCCGGCCTACGCGGCCGCCGACTTCGCGCCGGCCTTGCCGGCCTTCTTCTTCAGCCGCTCGCCGGTAATGCGTACGCCCTTCTGCTTGTACGGGTCGGGTGGACGCAGATGGCGCAAATTCGCCGCGGTTTGGCCTACCTGATTCTTGTCCGCGCCAGACACCACCATGTGCGTCTGCTTTTCCACCGTGATCGTGATTCCCTCGGGAATCGGAAACTCGATGGGGTGCGAGTATCCGAGCGCCAGCACCACATTCTTGCCCTTCACTTCGGCGCGGTAGCCGACGCCCACAATGTCCAAATCCTTCTTGAAGCCGGTGGTCACACCGGTGACGGCATTGGCCACGAGCGCTCGCGCCAGCCCGTGCAGTGCGCGCTGTTCGTCGGACGCGCGCTTCGCCACCAGCGTGCCATCTTTCTGCTCGAAGTGGATCCCGCGCGGCACAACCACGTGCATCTTGCCCTTGGGCCCTTGCACTTCAACGGCGTCGTCCTTGATCTGAATCTTTACGCCGGACGGCACCGGTATGATTTTGTTTCCAATTCGCGACATGGCTCTGTTCGATCCTCTTAATTACGTTCTTCCTGCTAGGCCTCTTGCCCAGGCTCTCACCTTAGCCCCTTACCAAACCTCGCACATGATTTCGCCGCCGATGCCAGCCTTGCGCGCAGACTGGCCGGTCATCAAACCCTTGGGAGTGGAGACGATCGAGATTCCCATTCCGCCCACCACCTGGCGAATGTCCGTCTTGCCCACGTAGCGCCGCGAACCTGGGCGCGAAACGCGCTTCAGATCGGTGATCACGCTGCGGCGGTCCGGGGTGTAGCGCAAGAAGAGGCGCAGCGTCTTCTTGGTCTTCTGCTCTTCCACCACCTTAAAGTTCGCGAGGTAGCCCTCCTCTTTCAGGATGCGCGCCAGTTCCACTTTCACCTTGGAAGAGGGCAAATCCACGCGCGAGTGTTTGGCGCGCGACGCGTTGCGAATTCGCGTCAACAAATCGGCAATCGGATCAGTCGTCATTCTTCCTTGTCCTTAGTTACTGCCTAAAACTACCAACTGGCCTTGGTCACCCCGGGAATCTCGCCCTTGAGCGCGAGGCCGCGGAAACAAATACGGCACATTTCGAACTTGCGCAGGAAAGCGCGCGGACGCCCGCAGATCCGGCAGCGATTGCGCCGGCGGATCTTGAACTTCAGTTTCTTTCTCTGCTTCGCGAATTGCGCGGTACGTCCCATACTTGCTCTCTCTCCTTACGCTTCGCGCCTACGCGCGAAACGGCACGCCGAGCAGCTTCAGCAGCTCGCGCCCTTCTTCGTCGTTGCGGGCAGACGTCGTAATGGTGATGTTCATGCCCTTGATTTTGTCCACGCGCGTGTAATCGATCTCCGGAAACACCAGCTGATCCTTCAAACCCAGCGTGTAATTGCCGCGCCCGTCGAAGGAATTCGGCGGCAGACCCTTGAAGTCGCGGACGCGCGGCAGCACGATCGCCGATAGCCGGTCGAGGAATTCGTACATCCGCTCGCCGCGCAACGTCACCATGCAACCGATGGCCATCCCTTTGCGAATCTTGAAGTTTGCGATGGACTTTTTGGCTCGCGTGATCACCGGCTTTTGCCCCGTAATCTGTCCCAGCTCCGCGGCGGCCGTGTCCAACAACTTCACGTTGGCGCTCGCTTCACCCATGCCGATGTTCACGGTGATCTTCTTCACCCGCGGCACGGCCATGGTGTTCTTGAACCCGAAGCGCTTCGACAGCGCCGGAACTGTTTCGTTGCGATACTTTTCATGCAAACGCGTAATCATTTCTCGCCCTTACCTCTGGAATCTCTAGTTCTCAAAAGTCGTGTTACAGCGCCGGCAAGTCCTGACTTTGCTTCCGTCCGGCAGCGTCGTGTGCCCTGCGCGTGTGTGCTTGCCGCATCCCGGACAAACCAGCATTACGTTTGAAACATGCACCGGGCCTTCTTTCTCTAATATTCCGCCCTTGATGTTCTTTGACGGGTTTGGCCGCGTATGCTTCTTGATGATGTTCGCGTGCTCGACCGTCACCGTAAGTTTCCAGGGATTCACTGCCAGCACTTTTCCGGTCTTGCCCTTCGAACGCCCGGACATGATTTTCACCGTGTCGCCGTGGCGTATGCTGAATGCTGCCGGTTTTTCGATTATTTTTCTCATCTCTACCACACTTCCGGAGCAAGCGAGATGATCTTGGTAAACTTCTTATCGCGCAGTTCGCGGGCTACAGGCCCGAAAACGCGCGTCCCGATCGGCTCGTTTGCGTCGTTGATCAGCACGGCGGCATTATCGTCGAACCGTATGTAGGTGCCGTCCTTGCGCCGCTGTTCTTTTCTGGTGCGCACAATCACTGCTTTCACCACTTTCCCTTTTTTCACCTGGCTGTCGGGCTGCGCTTCTTTCACCGCTGCCGTAATCACGTCGCCCAGCCCGGCCGTTAACCCCGCGTCTCCCCCGACCGGAAGTATGCAGGTCAGCTGACGTGCGCCGGAGTTATCGGCCACTGTCAGCCACGTTCGCATCTGTACCATTGTCTTGCTCCCCTGTTGAACTGCTGGCGCGCTAACGCTTTATGCCACGCGCGTCGAACGCTGCAAAACTTCCTTCAGCCGCCATCGCTTCAGCTTCGAGAGCGGCCGCGTGGAAACGATTTGCACCGTATCGCCCACGCGCGCTTCACCTGTTTCGTCGTGCGCGTAGTATTTCTTTCCGTAGCGCACAACCCGCTGATAGAGCGGATGCTGCACCGCGCGCGTCACCTTCACCACGATGGTCTTCTGCATCTTGGTGGAAGTGACGATCCCGGTCAGTTCCTGCCGCACGCCGCGAGCGTGTGCGGCCTGTTGCGCGGCCGCTGCTGTCGTTTCGTTCGTCATTACGCTTTCCTCAATTCGCTTTCGCGCAGCAACGTCTTCACCCGCGCGAAGTCGCGCTTGGCTTCCCGCAATTTCCGTAGCCCTTCCGATTGCCCGGTCGAGAGCTGGAAACGCAGGCGGAAAATCTGCTCGGCCAACTCGCTTTGCTGCGTTTCGAGCTCGGCCTTGCTCATTTCACGGAATTTTTCAATGCGTCCCGCCGCACGCTCTGCCATTACAGTTCCTCCGCCCGCGTAACGAACTTCGTCAGGATGGGCAGTTTGTGCGCCGCGAGCTGCATGGCTTCGGTAGCCGCCGCCAAATCAACGCCGGCCATCTCGAACATCACTCGTCCGGGCTTGACCACCGCCACCCACTTTTCCGGGGGACCCTTGCCCTTGCCCATACGAGTCTCGGCCGGCTTCTTGGTATACGGCTTGTCCGGAAAAATTCGGATCCACAATTTTCCGCCGCGCTTGATGAAGCGCGTGATCGCGACCCGCGCCGCTTCGATCTGACGGTCGGTGATCCAGGCCGGCTCGAGCGCCTTCAACCCGTACTCGCCAAACGCCAGCGCCCCGCCGCGCCAGGCTTTCCCATTGCGCCGGCCGCGCTGCTGTTTGCGGTACTTCACTTTTTTCGGCATCAACATAATCGTTCGTCCGTGTCCTTAAACTCGGGAGCCTTAACCCTGTGCCGCTGGCGCTGTACCCGTCTTCGGGCCACGCTGCGGGATTTTTTCACCTTGATAAATCCAGCATTTCACGCCGATGACTCCGTAGGTCGTATGCGCCTCGGCCGTGCCGAAATCAATGTCCGCGCGCAGCGTCTGCAACGGCAGCCGCCCCTGCAAATACCATTCTTTTCTCGCGATTTCAGCGCCGTTCAAGCGTCCGGCCACACGCACCTTGATGCCCTTGCATCCAAAACGCAGCGCCGAATCCACCGCTTTGCGCATCGCCCGGCGGAACGCCACGCGCTTTTCCAGTTGCAGCGCAATGGACTCCGCCACCAAATGCGCATCCAGTTCCGGACGGTGCACTTCTTGAATATCAATGTGCACTTCGCGCTTGGTGCGCTTCTGAACGTCGGCCTTCAGCTTGTCGATTTCCGAGCCCTTGCGACCGATGATGATTCCCGGCCGCGCGGTATAAATCCGGATCACGAGCTTGTTCGCCGCGCGCTCGACGTCAATCCCGTTAATACCCGCCGACTTGAGCTTTTCCTTCAGCTGCTTGCGCAGCGCCACGTCCTCATGCAGCAGGTCCGCGTAGTCGCGCTTCGCAAACCATCGCGACTTCCAAGGCTTGTTGTAGCCCAGCCGAAAACCGTAAGGATGTGTTTTCTGCCCCAAACTGTCCTCCTACTTGCCCGTCTTTTTCTTGGGTTGCTGCTTACCGCGTTGCTGCTCCAAAGCCTTGCGAGCCTTGCGCACGGCGCCCTTCACGCCCTTCGACGCTTGCGCTTCCGCCGCAGCCGCCGCCACGCGGTCCGCCGCGGCGCGATGATGCTCGGCAACTTCCACCACGATGTGGCTGGTGCGCTTCTGGTAACGAAAGCCGCGACCCATCGGGGCCGGACGCATCCTCTTCCACCGCGGCCCTTCGTTCACGTAGCAGCGCGTCACGAAAAGCTGATCGACATCCAGCGATTCACCGGAATCTTCCGCCTTCCGCTCCGCATTTGCGATCGCACTGCGCAAAGTCTTTTCGATTTCCTTGGCCACGCGCTTTTTCGTGAACTGCAAAGTATGCAGCGCCTCTTCCGCGCGCCGTCCGCGAATCAGGTCAATTACCAGCCGCGCCTTTTGCGGCGACACGCGCGTATAACGCGCCTTGGCGATACCTTCAATCTGCGTCCCAGCCTGCGTCGAACCCTGTATTGCCGTCGCCATCGTACCGTCCCTTTAAGATCTTTAAGACTTCGGTGCCGGCGCTGCTCCGCCGCCTGCCGGAGCCGCTCCTGCCGCCGGCGCGCCGGCCGCCGCTGCCGCCCTTTCCAGCGCCGCTTTCACGGCGTGGCCTTTGAATGTGCGTGTTGGCGCAAACTCACCCAGTTTGTGTCCTACCATCTGCTCGGTGATGTACACCGGGATGAACTTCTTGCCGTTGTGCACCGCCAGCGTGTGTCCGATCATGTCCGGCAAAATCGTCGAACGCCGCGACCATGTCTTCAACACCTTCTTCTCGTTGCGCGCGTTCAGCGCTTCCACCTTTTTCTGCAGGTGGCCGTCAACGAACGGCCCCTTCTTGAGCGATCGCGCCATCGGCTTTCCTATTCCTCCACGCGGCGCAGCTTCACCCACTGCGCGCGTCGTACTCGTTTGAATCCGCGTACCGGCCCGGGTACCCGGTGCGATAGCGGGCAGAAAGGACATACAAACCGCGTCCCCTGCGCGTTGGGAATCTTTTCCACAATTACGGCCCAACCTGCCCGGCACAGCCGGAACTGAATCTGGGGCGGGGGCACGAGTTTCGAAGCGGTCTTAACCACGGGCTTTGCAGCACGCCGCGGAACTGCTTTCCGCGCACGCGTCGCGCGCCTGGGTGAGCGCCGAGACGTTCGTGTGGCTGTCATCATAGAACTCCTAATTGCCCGCCGCGCCGGGTTCATGCTTTGCTTTACTCCTTCGTTCCCGCCTCCGGGAACCGAAGGACGCTCCTTTTCGCTGCTACTTGCGCCGTTCTACAATCATCCGGTCGCTCGGACGCTTCTTCCGCGTCTTCGCGCCCAAAGTCGGAAATCCCCAAGGTGTCTGCGGGTGGTTGCCCTTCACGCGGCCTTCACCACCGCCGTGCGGGTGATCCACCGGGTTCATCGCTACGCCACGCACCGTTGGACGCTTGCCGTGCCAGCGGGTACGTCCCGCCTTGCCGTACGTCACATTCTCGTGATCGAGATTTCCCAGCTGGCCGACTGTGGCCATGCAATCCACGCTGAACTTGCGCACTTCGCCGGAAGGCAGCTTCACGAGCGCGAAATCGCCTTCCTTGCTCAGCAGCTGCGCTGCGCCGCCCGCCGAGCGCACAACTTGACCGCCCTTCCCGGGATAAAGCTCGAGGTTGTGTACCATCGTGCCAGGAGGAATATGCCGGATCGTCAGCGCATTTCCCGGGAGAATGTCCGCGCCCTCGCCGTTCTGCACCGTCATCCCCACTTCCAGGCCCACCGGCTGCAGGATGTAACGCTTCTCGCCGTCCGCGTAGTGCAACAACGCGATCCGCGCCGAACGATTCGGGTCGTATTCGATGGCGGCAACCTTCGCCGGGATTCCGATCTTCTCGCGCCGGAAGTCAATCGCGCGATATTTACGCGCGTGCCCGCCGCCGCGATGCCATGACGTGATTTCGCCCTGCGCGTTGCGGCCGCCGCTGCGCTTTTTCGATTCCACCAGCGACTTTTCCGGTGTTTGCTTCGTGATCTCGCTCTTATCGAGCATGGTCAGGAAGCGTCTTGACGGTGTGTACGGTTTAAATGTTTTCAGTGCCATTGTTGCCTCTAACTTATTCGCTTTTACTTCCCGCCTCAGTTGCCCGCGGTTTCGCCGAGTTAAATATTCTCCGCGTACTCGATCATCTTTTCGCCTTCCGCCAACCGGACGTACGCTTTCTTCCAGTCGCTGCGAAAACCCTCGGCGCGTCCCCGGCGGCGAAACTTGCCGTGAAAAATCGCGGTGCGCACGTGATCCACTTTCACTTTGAAAACGCGCTGCACGGCTTCCTTGATTTCCGTTTTGGTGGCGTCCTTCGCTACCTCAAAGACCACGGTGTGCTGCGTTTCTTTAACGCCGAGACCTTTCTCGGTGATGATCGGACGCCGGATAATCTGATAGACCCTGTTCTCCATCGCTTAATCCTTCTTGACCTTGGGCTTGGCTTTGGACTTCTGTTCTTTCTTGGCCGCGGGCTTTTTCGGGGCTTTCTGCGCGGCCTCTGCTTTCGCCGACTTCGCCGGAGCTTTCGCGTCCGCATCCCTCTCTGCTGACGCCTTCTTCGCTGGGATGGCCGGCTCGATCTGTACCGGCGTTGCCGGCCTCGTCGCTGAAAGTGCGCGGCTCAATTTCGCCACCGCTTCGCGCGAGAGCATTACATGCTCGTGACGCAGCAAATCGTACGGCTCAAGGCCGGTCGGTGGAACCAACGTAACTCCCTCGATGTTGCGGCTGGCGCGTTCCAAATTCACGTTCGCGCCGCTCTCCACCAGCAAAAACGAATTCGTCTCATCGTTCAATTTGCCCAGTGTCTGACGGAACGCCTTTGTCTTATGCGATTCCAGCTTCCAGCCATCCACTACCGTCAATTTCTGTTCCGCGAACTTGGCGGACAGCGCCGAACGCAACGCGCCCAGAATCATTTTCTTCGGCAGCGCGTAGTCGTAGCTGCGCGGCACTGGGCCGTGTACCGTGCCGCCGTGGCGCCATAGTGGCGACCGAATCGAACCGACGCGCGCGCGGCCCGTGCCCTTCTGCTTCCACAGCTTCTTGCCCGAACCGGAGACTTCGCTCTTGTCCTTGGTCTTGTGCGTTCCGGCGCGCTCGCCCGCCAGGTGGTGCCGCACTGCTTCGTGCAGCAGGTTTTGGTTCACCTTGGCCGCAAACACGTCGTCGGCCAGCTCGATCTGGCCGACTTTCTTTCCTTCGAGATTCATTACGTCCACAACAGGCATTGTCGTCGTCTCTTTACCGGCCTTTTAGGCCTCGCGATTCCGTCTCTGCTGCAAAATCCCCAAGCAAAAACTTTTACAGATCCGCCTTCGCCTTACGAATGAAAATGTAGCTGCCCGAAGGCCCGGGCACCGCGCCGCGCACCAGCAACAAATTCTCTTCGGAATCCACTTTCACCACGCGCAAATTCTTGGAAGTCTTGCGCTCGTTTCCCATGTGTCCGGGAAAATGCTGTCCTTTCCACACGCGCGAGGGGAACGAGCTCGCGCCGATTCCGCCCGGCGCCCGGTGAAACATGGACCCGTGGCTTGCGTCGCCGCCGCGATAGTGCCAGCGCTTCACGCCGCCCTGAAAGCCCTTGCCCTTGCTTACGCCGGTGACGTCCACAATCTCGCCGACCTTGAAATTCTCTACCAGCACGCGGTCGCCGGACTTGGCTTCATCCTTGGCGTCTTCGATGCGTATTTCTTTCAGATAACGCAGCGGAGCCACATTCGCCTTCTTGAAATGGCCGGTGCGCGCCTTGTTCACGCGCTGCGGCTTGATGAATTCGACCAGACCCAGCTGCACCGCTTCATAGCCGTCCTTACCCTTCGTTCGTCGCTGCACTACGACGCAAGGTCCCGCCTGCAGCACAGTGCATGGTACGGCCGTGCCATCGTCCGCGAAAACCTGGGTCATCCCCAGCTTGATTCCAAGTATGCCGTTGACCGCCATTTCGTCCGCTCTTTCCTTCCGCCTTCCACCTGCAAAGGCGGCTTCGGTTCTAGCCACTAAGGACCAGCCGCTGCTTACTTCGTCGTATGCTCCCGCCCGAAAGCCTTGATCTCTACATCCACGCCCGGAGGCAGGTCCAGTTTCATCAACGCGTCGACCGTATCCGGCGTCGGCTCCAAAATGTCGATCAGCCTCTTGTGCGTGCGCATTTCAAACTGCTCACGCGATTTTTTGTCCACGTGCGGCGAACGCAACACCGTCCAGCGGTTGATCACCGTGGGCAGCGGAATCGGCCCCGCAACGTCGGCACCGGTGCGTTTCGCGGTGTCCACAATTTCCTTAGTGGATTGATCGAGAATGCGGTGATCGTAAGCCTTCAAACGAATCCGAATTTTTTCTCCGTTTGGCATGGTTACTCGATGATCTCGGCAACCGCGCCGGCTCCGACCGTGTGTCCGCCTTCGCGGATCGCAAACCGCAACCCCTTCTCTAGCGCTACCGGCGTGATCAGCGTGATCTCGCACGAAATGTTGTCGCCC
>Ga0210396_10001276_pt1 | contig 28057 bp, 23 predicted proteins | sample IncBWH17OmetaG_FD_155466 | JGI IMG/M metagenome (GOLD analysis project Ga0210396, IMG submission 155466) | Forest soil microbial communities from Barre Woods Harvard Forest LTER site, Petersham, Massachusetts, United States - Inc-BW-H-17-O ... | reverse complement strand
AACGAGCCGAAGGGTGACGGGAATCGTCCCGCCCACGGACGCCGACGGGTCTTTTCAGATCCTGCACGCCGATGGGGTCCTGCGGTGCCGGCGCGTGATCGTCGCCACCGGCGGGCGGTCGCTCCCGCGCAGCGGCAGCGACGGCGCGGGCTGGGAAATCCTTCGCGAGCTGGGTCATACGGTCACGCCGACGTATGCGGCGCTCGTACCGCTGGTCCTGCCGCCGCAGATGTTCCACGCCGAGCTGGCCGGCGTTTCGCAGGAGGTGGAGTTGTCGGTTTTCGTGGGCGGGAAGCGGATCGATCATCGAATCGGCAGCTTGCTCTGGACGCACTTTGGCATCAGTGGACCGGTGGTGATGGACGCCAGCCGGCATTGGACGGGAGCTCACGAGAGCGGCGCCGGGCCGACATTGCAGTGCAATCTCCTGCCCGGCGAGAGCTTTGAGCGGGTCGAGCAGTGGCTGATTCAGTCGACCGCAAACCGGCCGAAGGCTTCGATGCTCACGCACCTGTCGCAACGGTTCACCGAGCGCACGGCGGCGGCGCTGTTGCGGCACGCCGGCCTTGATCCCACGACGGCCGCCAGCCAGTTGACGCGGGAGGCCCGCCGCACCCTGGTCCACTTGCTGACGGCCCTCGTCCTGCCCGTTGGGCAGCATCGCGGCTGGAACTACGCCGAGGTGACGGCCGGCGGCGTTCCCTTGAACGAGATCAACTTCCGCACCATGCAGTCGCGGAGGGTGCCGGGCCTGTACCTCGCCGGCGAAGTGCTCGACTGCGACGGCCGGATCGGCGGATTCAACTTCCAGTGGGCTTGGGCAACCGGCTTCCTCGCCGGCCGAGCGGCGGCGATGGCAGCATCGGGATGATGGCCTCCGGAATTATGCACCTGACAAAGTAAGCCTGCGGGTAGCGTAGGGTACGTTGGCAACGTGACGGGTTTATTTTATCTGTCGCAGATGGGCGCGGGCGGCGAGAAGCACGAATTGGCCGAACACAAATCCAGCAAATCCGGCGAGCAATAGGGTCTCGATTATGCCGTTATGCCCCAAATGGCGGAGAACGACAAATCCGGAAAGTTCGATCAGAACAAACAGAAGAAAGCCCGCCCACCACTGCCAATGCCCGATCGAACCCCAGTGCGCCTTCCACAATCGTGTGCGTTTTTGCGCTTTCGGCAGACCCGCAAGTTCGGGCGCTGAATTGAGGCTCCAGTGGATTCGCATAGGCTAGCTCCTCTTCTTCCCCGGCTTGTTCGCCAAAATCCGCTTCACCTCGGCGGATTGATCTGGAAGATGCCGCGCACGGGCTGATCGGCGGTGAGCGGGTGGGCGCTGATTGGATCGCCGCGACGGCCGGGGTGCTTCTTCTTGGCGGGCTTCTTGGGCACGGGGGGATTGTAGCAAATTTCTCTTGTGTTCCTCGCTTGACTCGGTAAGGTGTTTGTTATCCACCTGATGGATGAGGCGGTGGATTAACTTGGTGGATGAGCTGAGGATTAACTGACTCGTGATGCAGGAGAATTTGAGCCAAATGTCACCGAATTCTAGGTTTCCACCTCAGTTGTCCAGTGACGGGGATTGTCTGATTCATCATGGAAGGGTGCAGCACATGTGGGAGCAGTGGTTGCGCTGCCGGATTGTGAAGGGAATGTTTAGCGATGAACTCGCTATCACGTATTTACCGCGAGGTGCAACGAATGCGACTTCTGTTTTCGTGCCGAAGGATTTCGTGAACGGCGACATAAATCAAGAGGGCAAGGTTAAAGTGATGGTGTTCCGCGAGGGCGATAGCGCCTGGGCCGTGCTTCCAAGTGCTCAAAAGATGGTCATTCCCGTCGATGAGGCCGATCTGATCGCAATATGATCCTGTCAAACGTGACCATCCATGAGGCGCTTGACAAGGGCTGGTTGAAAATAACGCCAGAGCCCATGCCGCGAAAGATAAGCGAGGGTATCGATTGTCCGTATCAAACAAGTTCCGTTGATCTGCGATTAGGATCGGAGATTGCGTGGCTAAAGGAAGGTCTTCCGCTGAATATCGATCTTCGTCGCGGAAGTTTTGCGGATTTGTTTGGACCGAACTCGCACTCGCGTCAGATCACGGAGGAACAGCCCTATTCGCTGAATCCGTCAAAGTTCGTGTTGGCGAAAACCTTAGAGCGCGTGGAGCTACCCCTCATTGACGATGCACCTTGCCTGGCCGCACGTGTTGAAGGAAAGAGTTCCTATGCCAGATGCGGCCTACTCGTGCATTTCACTGCGCCAACCATTCATGCGGGATATGCCGGAACAATCACGCTCGAACTCATAAACTTTGGAGCACTTCCGATCTCGTTGTTTCCTGGCGCGCCCATTTGCCAATTGATTATCGAGCAGGTGCTTGGCAAGCCGTTTCGGAACGATAGCCAATTTCAGGACCAGAGCCGCGTTGGCGGCAAGGTATGATGGGAGTATCCGGTTAGTCCTACAACGCGGGTCACACGAGTTTGACCGAGAACTGAAAAAACAACCGCTTGAAAACACAAGGGGTTACGTTCAATCCGCGTTGTAGGATTAGCTAGCGAGTATTCAAATCATGTGAAACGGTCGGGGCGACGGCGGCGGTCTGTTCGTGGGACGTTGGGACCGTCGAAAGCGTCAAAACGAAGACAATGGCCGTCCAAATCCGGGATTTTGCAGGCTGCGAACAAGAAAATTTGTTTGCCCAGCTTCCAAACCGCGGTATTGTCTGCAACATTACGATAACGTTCGTCGGGCCGCGGTCGAACGGATTCTTTGAAAATGGACGGCGGGGAAGACGGGCTTTGGATCCCCGCAAGCCCCGGCTAGGAGAGACGATGCCCAACATGCCTCAAAACCGCTTGGCCGCAATCGCTTTTCGATGGTCCATTGCCGCGGTGTTCGTCCTCTGCGTGTTTGCTTCCAGAGCACCAGGCCAGCCCGCCCCGCTCACCGCCATCGACGGGGAATACAACGGCAGCTACACCGGCGCACAAGGGCCAACGAAGCTCAAGCTGACGCTCACCTCGCAGCCGGACGGAACCCTCGCCGGCGTGTTCACGTTGTATCTGCCCGAAGGTTCCGGCACGAAAACGTACATTTGTCACCTCTCCGGACGAAATATTCCCGGTCGAGGGTTTCAACTGATACACGCGAAATGGGAAACTGCCGCGCCAAGCAATCTGAGCTTCTTCGGAATAAACGGCACGTTCGATCCCGACGGTGGACAAGGGGCCGGAAAGATTTTGGGGCAGTTGCTCCCTCCCGGCCCCAGCTACGAGGCCGTTCGAGATCCAGCTGCTGCGGCCAGTAGAGCCGGCTTGATCGCGACCAAAAAAGCGGCAGCGGCCTCGACGCCGGCCTCCATCACCGGCGTTTACAACGGCACCTACGCCTTCACGAAGGGGCCAATCAAATTCAAGCTGACGATCACGCAACCGGAACCCGGACTCCTAGAGGGCGTGTTCACGTTGTACCTGCCGGAAGGCTCTGCCACCAAGTCGTACACCGGTGACCTCACGGGACAAATCCTTTCGAATCGAAGATTCGCACTGGCGCCAGTCAGAGGGGCATCTGGCCCGCCTAACGGCGTCGGCGTCTCCGAGATCGGAATGAACGGCCTGTTCGATCCCGCCGGCGGCAACGGCGCCGGGCAGATTTCGGGCCTGATGCGGAGCTATCCCAGCCCAAAGTTCGAGGCCATTCGAGATGAGACTGAATCGGCCAAGATGGCCGCCGCGGTCGCGGCCAAGGCGCCGCCAGCCGGACCGACCGCAATCAACGGCGTGTATACCGGCGAGTTCCAGCGCAGTAACGGCAATGTGAAACTCAAACTGTCGATCAAGTCGACCGACGACGGATCATTAACCGCTCTGTTCACGTTTGATCCACCGGCCGACAAAAAAGGTTCCTCCGTCACCTACAAGCTAACCGGGAAATATGACGCGAAGGCCCACGCTTACGGGCTGGCATCGAGCCCGTTTGAATTCACCACCATTGAGCCGGTGGGCAGCGGCGCGCAAGAGCCCCTGACCGCTTCCAAGGCATCGGCGGTTCACATCGGCATCACCGGTCCCGGTGCGATTTACGGCTCGATGACCGGCTCGAATCCCGGGAGCGGAGAGTTTCACGTTGCCTGGATCAGCGGCAAGCTGGATCGCGCCGAGTCGGCAGACCTCGACAAAATCATGTTAGCCCAAGGCAGCGGCACGACTACGGCCGTGCCCCCCGCCCCCCCGCTCGTTCGACAAAGCTTCGAGGGCGTTTACAACGGAACCTATGCCGGCAAGCAGGGGCCGACCAAGTTCAAGCTGACGGTGTGGACGCAGCGGGAGAACAGGACCGCCGGCGGCCAGCTCGTCAACACGGAAGTCGCCGGCCTGCTCACGTTATATCTGCCGGACGGTTCCAATTCGACAGCGTACACCTCCATGCTCAAGGGAGTTTACACGTTGAGTCAATATCTCCAATTGACAAGCGGACGATGGGAACCCTCCCCAACCGGCAATTTCCGCATGGCGGGATTGCAGGGGCGGTTCGATCCTGTCGGCGGCAACGAGGTCCGACAAATTTCCGGTTATATGTCGGATGCGACCAATTCGAAGTTCCAGGCGATTCGCGATGTGGAAGAATCGGCCCGGATGGACCCTGAACGGCTCCGCAACCCCGTTCGACCCGGCTTCGACGGGGTTTTCAACGGAACCTACACCCGGGCGAGCGGGCCACCGACAAAATTCAAGCTGACCATCACGCATAACCGCGACGGCGCCGCCGGCCTCGCGGGCCTGGCCACGATTTATCTGCCGATCGACTCCGGCACGAAGGCCTATACCTATGGTCTCACAGGAATCGAAACCGGCCACGACCAGTTCCAGCTGCGCGTCAACGACTGGGAGACGATGCCGCCAAGGGATTTTCAGAGTTTCAGGTCAATGGGATTCAAGGGCGCGATCGTTGTCGATCTGGTCAAGAATACGGCGCGAATAGCCAGCGTACCGGCGACCGGGTCCGATGTATCCGACTTCGTCCCCAAATTTGAGGCGACGTGGGACGCGACTGAATCGGCGGACGTCAAAGGCGTCATCGCAGCCCAGAAGGCGGTGGATGCCGCGGACTATGCCGCCGCCATGAAGGCACGCGACCAGACGGTGAAGACCGCGCTGCCGAAACAATTGGCGTCCAGGGATCTGGTCCGCAAATCCCGGGCGTACTGGGACGGCTACCAGACCGACATGCTCCGGGAAGTCTTCGACGGCGGTTTTGGCGCCGGCATCGACGACAATGAGCTCTTCGAGAAACTGTTCTGCACCTACGTCGAAATGTACTCGGCCAAGTACGCCGCCTTATTACCGGCCGATCACCAGACGGTCACCCTCACTCAGAAAACCAACAGAAAATTTGATCAAAATGGCAACCTCATCAGCGAGGACAGCCGGACGTTCACGGTCGAAATGGATTCGCGGTTCGTTGCCAAGTATCGCGAGTTTTATGCGTCCCTGACGTCAAGAGGTGCGGGGATGCGCGGCGCCGCCGCTGCCATGATGAGCGGCGCAGGCCCGCGCGCCATGGTGAACGACCTGATGGCCCCGGCGCGCGACATGCAAAAGTTCTTCGCGAACCACGATGGAAAGAGCGCGGCCATGCGCCAACTGAACGAAAATTTCCTGCGCGGCGCCACCGGCGAGCCTTCGCTGCAACAGGCCGACGGGAAGATCGACGGCGCCCAGGCTGAAAGCGATAAAGACCTTCCCCCCGGCCGGTACGCGCGGTTTGTGGATGGCGCCAACGCGTATTTCCGCGAGCGGGCGAAGGCTTATCCCGTCAAATTCGGGAGCAGTTCATCGCACGATACCGCGTTTTGTCAGCGCCTGGCCGAGCTGTATCAGTCCGACATGTCGCGCCAGGAGGAATACTACTACGCCAACGATTTCGAGGGCCGCTTTGCCCCGATCATGGGGTCCAGGGCGTCTTGCCCCGACCCGGCATGGCCGCAGCTTCATCCCGCGGTCGAGCAGGCCATCGCGGACGTGAAATAGGGCGGCGACAATCAGGACAAGTCGGGCAGGACAAGTCGGGACGGACTCACCTCATGGTAGAGTGCGCCCATGGACGCGTTCTTCAACGAGCTCGGGTGCGCCGTCCTGGAGCGTTGGAAGCGCCAGAACTTCTCCCTCGAGCGGTTCCCGGAGATCGCCCGCGCGGCGCTCGACGAGCGAAATCCGGCCAAGCGGGTGGATCTCCAGGCGTTGATGCGCGATTTTCTGCTCCGTGAGGAGCATCCCTTCCAGACCGATTCGAATTTCGGCGAGCCGGAGCTGGTGGTCTACAGCCACCCGCGCTTCTACATCCAGCTCCTGTTCTGGCTGGACGGAACGACGGCCATCCACCAGCACGAATTCTCCGGCGCGTTTCATGTCATGCACGGGTCCAGCATTCACGCCCGTTATGCGTTCGAAGACGCCCGGCCGGTCACGCCCTACCTGCGCGTGGGCAACCTGCGAGTGAAGAAGATCGAGATCCTGGAATCGGGGCGCACCGTGCCGATCGTCTCCGGCCAGCAGGCGATTCATTCGCTGTTCCATCTGGATTCGCCCTCGGTCACGGCGGTAGTGCGCACCCAGCACGATCCGGGCACGGGGCCGCAGTTTAATTACCTGCCGCCGCACATTGCGATCGATCCGCTCCACGGCGACCTGCTCACGATGCGTCGCAAGCAGTTGCTCGACGTGCTCGAGCACGTCGAAGACCCCGGTTATTCCGAACTGGTGATGGAGATGATCGCCGACCTGGATTTCGAGCGCGGGTTCTACGTGTTGCAACACTGCATGACATATCTCCAGCGGCTGGATGAATGGGGAGCCGCGACCAAGGCGTTCGAAAAAAGGCACGGAGCCCTGGCCGCCGGCGTCGCGGCGACCTTGCAGGAAGAGGCACGACGCAACGTCATCAAAGCCCTGCGCGGCACGATCATCGAGCCCGAGCATCGGTTCTTCCTGGCCCTGCTGATGAACGCGCCCACGCGGGCCGATCTGCTCGCGCTGGTGGCGCAGCGGTTCCCCAGGGAAGCGCCCGCCGACATCGTCCTGCGATGGCTGGAAGAGCTGACGGAAGTATCCGATGAAGGCGTCACCATCCTCGACGCTTCCTTTCCCCAAACGCTGGAAGTCGAAAGTGAGGCCCGGCCGGACCTGTTCCTGTCAGCGTTCCGGTACTTCATGAAACGCGACAAAAAACTTCCTCCCGCAATGCGTCATCTAACCGCGGCAGACGCCAAGGAGCTACGGGCCGTTTTCGCGGCATCAGTCCTGGGCCTCTTGACCATCTGAGAGCCCAACTCGACGGTCGTTACCGATTGGGTAGGATACCGCTTCTCGTTGTCGGGCTGGCATCGGCTGATGGAAACGAACACAACCTATCCCGTTGGCTACCGGCAAGTGCTTGGGAGCACGCTCGCCCGCGTCGCACACAACGTCAAGGCCGCACACGCATGACCCAGGAAACACGCCAGCGGCTGTTCGGCGCTTCGCACGCGTTCGATTCGCCCATCGTGCGGATTTTTGTCATCGCCATCGTCGCAGCTTTCGTTATCGCGCCGATTCTGATCCTGCTGCTGCGCCGGCTCGGGAAGGTTTCGCCCAATCACTATGACGAACTCATGAAACGCTACCGGTCGTGGCTGGTCCTGGGGCCGCTCATGATCGTGCCGGTGCTCCTGGGGGCGTTCTGGACCATCCTGGCGGTCGGCGCGCTGAGTCTTCTGTGCTACCGCGAATATGCCCGCGCCACCGGCTTCTTCCGCGAGAGGCTCATGAGCCTCCTGGTGGTGGCGGGAATTCTGGCGGTGACATTCTCCATACTCGACAACTGGCACGCCCTGTTCACCGCACTATTCCCGCTCGGCGCCGCGGCGATCGCCGCCGTCGCCATCCTGCCCGACCGGCCCAAGGGCTACATCCAGCGCGTCGCCCTGGCGATCCTGGGCTTCACCCTGTTCGGCGTCTGCCTCGGATACCTGGGCTTCTTCGCCAACGACCGCGATTTCCGCCCGATCCTCTTCTGGCTGGTCGTCTGCGTCGAGATGAACGACATCTTCGCCTACATCTCGGGAAAATCGTTCGGTCATCTGAAGCTCGCGCCCAACACCAGCCCGAAAAAGACGCTCGGCGGCGCGCTCGGCGCCCTGGTCCTCACGACAACTCTGGCCGCACTTGTCGGCCACTTCGTCTTCAAAGGAACATCGCTGGATAGCCCCGGCCACCTCATTCGTCTGGGCCTGATCATCAGCATCTGCGGACAACTCGGCGACCTGTTGATTTCTTCGATCAAACGCGATCTGGATATCAAGGACATGGGGCTCCTGTTCCCCGGGCACGGCGGATGGCTCGACCGCTTCGACAGCCTCATCCTCGTCACCCCCGCCGCCTTCAACTACATCGGGTATTATCGCTTTTTCGGATTCGACCCGTCGCTCCGCATCCTGACCGGGAAACTATGATGGAGCCCTGGAAGCTTCAGCCCGCCCGCGACTTCGGCCTCCCGCTCTCCCAGCGCCTGCGCAGCGTGAATCGCGAGCCGGGGCTGATCGACACGGCCCTCCACGTCCTCTGGTGGCGGATCGTCCGCATCTATCTGGTTCTCGCACACCGCCTTTGCGTGGAGGGCTGGGAGCGATTGCCACCCGAGCCTCCATTTACATTGGTCTCCAATCATCAGAGTCATCTCGACGCGCTGGTGCTGGCGGCGATGCTGCCGTGGCAAAACCGCATCCGGACCTACCCGATTGCAGCCATGGACACGTTCTTCGAGTCCCCGCTCACTGCCGCCTTCGCGGCGTCGACCATCAACGCCCTGCCCATGCAGCGCGGCAAAGCCGCCGTCCACGCCCTGGACGACCTGCGCACCCGCCTGATCGAGGAACGCTGCATCTACATCCTCTTTCCCGAAGGCACGCGCAGCCGCGACGGCACGATGGCTCCGTTTAAGCCCGGCGTCGGCATGTTCCTCGCCGGAACCGACGTCCCGGTCATCCCCTGCCATCTGCACGGCACGTTCGAGGCCCTGCCGCCCAAGCGGCGCGTCCCCCGCCCCACGCCGATCCGCCTGAAAATCGGCGAGCCGATGCGATTCCAAGACGTGCCCCGCGGCCGCGAGGGCTGGACGCAGATCGCCGCCGCCCTGGAGAGCGCCGTCCGATCCCTGGCCGAAAAACCAGGTTAACCACGAAAAACCGCGCCGCTCACTCGAGATCATCTACCAAGTGGTGGACATAGCGGGCGAAGGCGATCTCGATTTGCTCCAGGTCCATGCCCAGGTAATGCTCGAGCATCGGGCGGGCGGAGCTGGGGTCCCAGAGGGGGCCGGTGGCGTCTTCGATGGTGTTGTCGGCGTAGAGCTGTCCACGGGCGGCGTCGAACAGCATCTGGCGCAAGGCCGGTTGATACTTCCCGCCGTCGGCTTCATTGAGGAATCGGGCGAACGCCCAGCTCTCGGCGTAGAACGCTTCGATCCGCGAATTCCGCTGCCCCACGACCTGCCCGGCGTGCATCTGCACGAGCTTGCCCAGCGGATACATGTCCCCTGAATCGACCGCCGCCCGAAGCGACAAGAGCCGCGGGCGATTGCGCGTGACGTCGAACCGCGGCAGGCCGTCGACCCATTCCACCTGCTCGAACAGACACGCCAGCCCCTCTTCCAGGAACGGCGGCAGCCGGCCCTTGAGATGGCGCGCGACATATTGATGCCAGCCTTCGTGAGCGGCGACGGAAAAGGTGCCGATGTCTCCGATCCAGTAGGCGACGAACCGGTCGCCGACGGTGTAGCCGCCGCGGTTGACGCGAAGGTAGATGGCCGCGTCATCGCCCGTGTGAGCGCGGGTGTACGCAGCCCATTGAGTTCGCGTCTGAAAGACGAACGACTCCATCGGCCGGTCGGTCGGCGGCACCCCGGGCCCCAGGTTCCGGTACGCGATCAGCGCCCCCTCCATCAACTGCCCGATCTGCACCAGCGTCTGGTGATCCGCGATCGTGCTGTAAATCACGTAGTGCGGCAGCGAAACGCGATAACCGGGCGAGCCCTCGACGACGCAGGGCTCGAACTCCGCCGGCGCTGTTTCATTGAGTTGCGCGGGATGGACGCGCTCCGTGTGTGCGCAGCCAACGAGGAGGAACAAGACGATAACCAGCGGGTGCCTTGGTCGCATCAGTGTCCGGCGAATCGTATCCGCCAATACGCTGGTCCGGTACTGTTCGGGATTGCGGCGTTCCCCGTGACACGGCTTTTCAAGCCGTGCTGACGATTCAAACCGGCGAAAAAACTTGACTGGACTAATCGCCATTAACTGCGAGCGCCGCCAGCACGGATTAAAAACCCGTGTCACGGGGGCGGCGGCTATGCGTCGACGGTCAGGTCTTCGCTGGCGCGGGCCTGGCAGGCAAGGATGTAGCCCTCGGCCTCGTCGGCATCGCTGAGGGCGTCGCGCACGGCCATGGTGACGCGTCCGCTCAGCAGCTTGCAGCGACAGGTGCCGCAGATTCCGGCGCGGCACTGGTAATCGATGGGCACGCCGGCCGATTCGGCGGCGTCGAGGACGGTCTTCCCGTTCAAGGGCACGGTGCGATCGGATCGAGCGAAGGTGACCGAAAAAGCAGCGGCCTCGTCGGCCACAACCGGCGTGCCGGGTGGCGCCGCAGCCGCAGGGGTGAAAGATTCGAGCGTGATGCGTTCCGCCGGCACGCCCAGGGCCAGCAGCTCGGCCCGCGTGGAGGCGGCCATGGCGTCGGGTCCGCACACGAACGCCGGGCGCGCGGCCGCATCGGGAACCAGCATTCGCAGCAGCTCGGCATTCACCCGGCCGCGCGGGCCGGACCAGTCGTCTCCGCCGCGCGTCGCAGTGACATGCACGCGGAGGTTCGGATATCGTGCAGTCAGGAAGTGAAACTCGTCGGCAAAGATCACATCGCTGGGCGAGCGAACGCTGAACACGAGATCGATCTTGCCGGGCCAGCCCCGATCGGTCAGGTCGCGGAGGATCGACATGACCGGCGTAATCCCCACCCCGCCCGCGATCAGCAAGACGGCATCGGCAGTGGCGAGGTCAAAGGTGAACCGGCCCGACGGCGCAGTGACCGTCACCGTCTGCCCGGTCATCAGCATGTCGTGAAGGAAGCGGGAGACCTGCCCGTGCTCCTCCCGCTTGACCGTCAACTCGATGTAAGCGTCGCGCGTCGGCGGGCTGGCGATCGTGTACGACCGGCCGACGCTCCGTCCCTCGATTGGCAGGGAAAGATTGAGGAATTGCCCCGCCCGGTAGGCGAACGGAATTGGCCCACCGCCGGGCGGGGCCAGGCGGAACGTCCGAACCGATGCCGTCTCGCGGAACATCGCGACCACCTTGAGTTGCCCTTTCCAGAACCGCACTTTCGCGGCGGGCGTCGCGCCAGTTCTGGCGGCCCTGGCAGCCACCGGCATCCGTATGCGGCGCAACTCCGTCGCCACCACACGCCACAACAGAAGGCCGGCCAGCGCGGCGATGAATACGTCGGGAATCCGCTTGTCGGCTTTGCTCTGGAGGTAATAGTGGGTACACGCCAAAGCTGCCGCCAGGTATGCCAGTCGATGCAAACGCTTCCACCAAGTCCCGCCCAATGCGCGGATGGCGGCGTTAAGCGACGTCGCCCAGAGCGGCAACATCAATACGAGACAGGCAAAACCGATCGTCAGGTAATATCGGTGAAAGATTTCATAAACGGTGCTGCCAAGGTTGCGCCCGCGGTCCCACCAGAAATAGATCGCCAGGTGGGCGCAGGCGTAGTAGAAAGCATAAACCCCCATCGACCGTCGAAACTGTACCAGCCAATTCCAGCCGGTCACCAGCCTCAAAGGCGTCACCACCAGCGACAAAAGCAGGCACAGAATCGCCATGAACCCAGTGGTGTGGATCGCGAAGTTGACGGCGTCCACACCCAGCCTGTGTTCATGGGCGTCCCAGGCCAGTAGAACCAGCGGGACCAGCAGGGAAAAGATCAGTCCCAGCCGGGCCACGGGCATGTTGCCGCCGATCCAGGCGGAGAGGTCCGTTGGGAAGGCGGGGCGTTCGGGGGCAATCGAAATCGAAGTCATCGCAGTCGTCTTTAGAAGTATTTGTCCAGGTCCATACCGGCGTAGAGGTTGGCGACCTGCTCGCCGTAACCGTTGAACATCAACGTCGGCCGCCGGCCAGATTCCCCGATCCGCTGCTCGGTCGCCTGGCTCCATCGCGGATGGTCGTGGTGGGGGTTCACATTGGCGTAAAAACCGTATTCGTCCGGTGCGTATCGGTTCCAACTCGTGACGGGCTGCTCCTCCACCAGTCGGATCTTCACGATCGATTTGATCCCTTTGAACCCATATTTCCACGGGATCACGATCCGCACCGGCGCCCCGTCCTGCACCGGAAGCTCGCGGCCGTACAAGCCCGTCGTCAAGAGCGTCAAGGGATGCATCGCCTCATCCATGCGGAGCCCCTCGACGTACGGCCACTGGAGCACGTCGGTCCGCTGGCCCGGCATCCTCTTGGGGTCCAGCAGCGTCGTGAAGGCAACATACTTGGCGGCGCTCAGGGGCTGAACACGCTCGAGCAACTTCGCCAGCGGATACCCGGCCCAGGGGATCACCATCGACCACGCCTCGACGCAACGCATCCGGTAGACGCGTTCTTCGGGCGGCGACAGTTTGCGGATGTCGTCCAGCTCGAACGTCGTGGGTTTGGCGACCAGCCCGTCGACCGTGACCTTCCATCCGCTCGTCGAGAAGTTGCCGATCGCCCCGGCGACGCCGTCTTTGTCGGTGCTGAATTCGTAGAAATTGTTGTAATGGGTGATGCTCTGGAACGGGGTCTCTTCTTCGTTGGTGCGAAACGCCTTGGCAATTGCCGGCGGGTAATCGCTTGCGGCCGTCTCCAGGCCCGCCAACGTGGGCTGCTCGGCGGTGGGCGGCGGAAGCGCGTTGATGCGACGATAGGCCCACCCCGTCGCTCCCACCGCCGCCGCAATCGCGCCGGCCTTGATGAATGTCCGCCGATTGAGGTACAGGTCGAACGGTGTGATCTTGTCGTCGTCAGGTTTCATCGCAGGACCCGAGCAGTTGCTTGACACTTCGGACAATGAGGCGGCGGCGGGGATCAGACCGCCTTCACGCCGCCGCCCCCTGCCGCTGGCCTCACTTCTTCTCCGCCGGCATGTCCTTCATCTGGCTGTCCTTCGTCATCCCCTCCTGCGTCATGCCGTGGTGCATCATGCCGCTGTTCGTCATCGCCAGATGCATCACTATCTGCATGGCCTTGGGATCATCCATGATCTGTTGTTTTATCTTCGCCATCTGAGCTGGATCCTCGGCCATCTTCCGGGCGTCTTCGTGTACTTTTTTCATGTTCGGGTCGCTCATGGATTGCTGGAGCATGTGCAAAAAGCTTGGATCCATTGCCATGTGCATTGCCATCTTGTCCATGACCATCATCCGGGCTATGTCGGAGGCCGTCTCCTGAGGATGCTCCGCGGCCATCATCTTCATCTTGTCCATGTGCTCGCCGGCCATCTTCATTTCTTCCGGCGACATCTTCATCATTGAATCCCCAGACATCTTCATATGATCTCCCGCCTCCTGGGCCCGGGACGAGGGAATCACGAAACAAAGGCCGACGAGCAACACGGCGCCAGGCAACCAAATACGGGTAATCTTCTGCATGATGCAACTCCTTCTAAAAGTTGTCGACCGCGGATCGAATCAGTCACGTTGAGCTGTTGTCCGCGTGCTTCGTCTCTGAGATGCCGTGTGCGGCGAGCGGGTTACAGGCCATTGAGAATTTCAGGCCATGGCAAGCGTCGAGGGCGGGAGGCTGTCCTGCCGGCGCGCCCCCGGCACTGCTCTATTGCGGTGGCGTGCCTTCGCGGGAGGCGAGGATCGCCCTGACCAGTTCTTCCGGCATTTGGGCCGGCGGCGGACCGTCCAGGTCCAGCATCGCCGCCTTGGCCGCCCGAATCGTCAGCTCATAGGACCGAAGATAATTGCGACAGTCGCGGCAGCCCAGCAGGTGCACTCTCAGGAACAGCCGCTGTCGCGCGGACAGATCGCCGTCAAGGTAACGGTCCAGAACATCGGTTACGTCACGGCACGTCATAAACCACCGCTGGCCAGAACGACCGAATAAACAATTCTCAAGCCGCCGGCAATGGCTGGGTTTTCCTGCGAATCACTTGCAGCATGACAGCTCCTTGAGGGTTGGATGCCGGCCGTGGACCTGGGGTTTCATGATTCCGCCGTAACCGAGCGCCGCGGTCCTACATCTACATTGGCCGCTGGAGGAAGACACTTAAAATTTGCTATAACTTCTGCGGCCGAACCGGTTCGTTATGGCCGACGATTCCAATGCGATCCCCGAAGCAGAGGAAATCGAGGCGCTGCGCTCGATCGTGGAGGGCGCCTCCCGCGCCACCGGGCGCGAATTCTTCAAGACGCTGGCGAAACTTCTGGCGGCGGCGATGGGCGTCGGTTACGCGTTTGTCGCCGAGTTTATTCCACCGATGCGGGCACGGACGCTCGGATACTGGAAGCCCGCCGGCATTTCTCAGGACGTGGAGTGGGACCTCAGGGGCACGCCGTGCGAAGACGTCGTCAAGGGTAACCTCTGCCACCACACGAGCGGGGTCTGGCACGATTTTCCCAGGGACAGGCCGCTGGTCGATTTGGCGATCGAAAGCTACCTGGGCGTTCCTCTGGTCGCGGCGGACGGACAGCACCTCGGGCATCTGGCGGTGTTCGACACGCTGCCGATGCCGCTGGCGCCGCGAAAGCTTTTCATTTTTCGCATCTTCGCCAATCGCGCGGTCGCCGAGCTTGAGCGGCTGCGTTCCGAGCAGCGGCTGGCCGAGTCCGAAAAGCGGTTTCGCGACTTATATGAGGAGGCGCCGATCGCCTACATCTACGAAGGCGTCGATTCGCGATTCGTGGCGGCCAACCGCGCCGCCACCCGGCTGCTGGGGATCAAGCCCGAGGAAGTGTCGGGGATGCTGGGCATTTCCCTCATTCCGCCCGATCCCGAGGCACAAGCCAAAGCGCGGAAGGCAATCGAGGGGCTGCACCAGGGCAAGGAGCAGGCGTGCGTCGAGTTGGAACTCCGCCGCAAGGACGACGGCCGGCCGGTATGGGTTCAGTGGTATTCCAAACCCGAGACGGACGGCAAGCGCACCCGTACGATGCTCGTCGACATCACCGAGCGCGTCCTGATGGAGCGGGAAAAGACCCGGCTGGAACATCAGAATCAATACCTCCAGGAAGAGATCAAGAGCGATCACAACTTCGAGGAAATTGTCGGGCGCAGCGGGCCGATTATTTCCGTGCTTGAAAGCGTCCACCGGGTGGCGGCGACGGATGCCTCCGTCCTGATCTGCGGCGAAACCGGCACCGGGAAGGAGCTGATCGCCCGCGCCGTCCACTCCGCCAGCGCCCGGCACGATAAGCCGCTGGTCAAAGTGAATTGCGCCGCGCTGCCCACCGGCCTGGTCGAGAGCGAATTATTCGGCCACGAACGCGGCGCATTCAGCGGAGCGATCGCACGGCGAATCGGGCGATTCGAGCTGGCCCACGGGGGAACAATCTTTCTCGATGAGATCGGCGAGGTGCCTCTGGAGGTTCAGGTCAAGCTGCTGCGGGCGCTTCAGGAACGAGAGTTTGAGCGCGTGGGCGGGGGTGCACCGATCAAGGTCGATGTGCGCATCATTGCCGCCACCAATCGCGACCTGGTCTCGGCCTCTCGCCAAGGGAAATTCCGCGAAGACCTCTTCTATCGGCTCAACGTCTTCCCCATTCTCTTGCCACCGCTCCGCCAGCGGAAACAAGACATTCCGCTTTTGGTGCAGTTCCTGTTGAACAAGTTCGCGACGCGAATCGGTAAACGGATCAGGACCGTCACGCCACAGACCATGCACCGGCTCTGTGAATACGAGTGGCCGGGAAATGTCCGCGAGCTGGAGAATCTCCTGGAGCGGGCGGTGATCCTGGCCAACAGCGACACGCTGGAGATCGATCCGCGGCAACTGGAGACGGCACCACCTCTGGCAACATCCCTGTCACCTGCCGTCGGCCCAATCGCGTCGCAAACGCCAACGAGCCTCGAAGAGTTGGAACGAAGTCACATCCTGGCCGTGTTGAAACAGACGAACTGGGTAATTGAAGGCGCGCGCGGGGCGGCCAGGATTCTCGACCTTCACCCCAACACCCTCCGCAGCCGCCTGAAAAAGCTGGGTCTGTCCCGCGCGCCCCACCGCCATTCGTAGCCACCCACGAGATTTCGCGGTCGCCGCCGGCGCCCACCGAATCTCGTGGGAGGCCAGAGCAAGACCGAGAATCTCCCAAGCCATTTCCCATCAACAGCTTGCCGATCAACTCGCGATAGACAACGGAACTGGTACGCACGTCGCTCTAGGGCTGGCCATGCTGAGAGTGACTCGAATCTATCAGAGCTCGACGGTCACCTGCAAACTCGAAGGAAAGCTGCTGGGGCCATGGGTCGACGAGACAGCGCGTCTGCTTGCTGAGCCAGCCCAGAACACGCCGCTTCGCCTGGATCTGGCAAGCGTGAGCTTCGTGGACCCCGCCGGCGCGGACCTGCTGCGAGAGCTGGTCCGCGGCGGCGCCATCATCGTCGCGTGCTCCAGCTTCGTGGGGGAACTCCTTGCCTCGGAGGAACGATGAACTCGCCGCGTGCAGATTCCGTCGCTCAATCGGTTTGTTCCAACGCCTGCGGCGATGAGCGGGAGTTGCTCTCACGCCTGCAAACCGGCGATGCCGGCGCTTACGAAGTGCTGGTTCGAGAGTTCGGCCCCCGTATGCTCACGGTCGCGAGGCGTTTCCTTTCCCACCCGCAGGATAGTGCGGATGCGGTGCAGGACGCGTTCGTCTCGGCCTTTCAGTCGATCCACTCGTTTCAGGGTCAATCAACCCTCGCTACCTGGCTGCACCGCATCACGGTCAACTCCTGTCTGATGTTGTTGCGTTCCCAGGGCCGCCACAGGTCGGCCTCGCTGGACGAGCTGCTTCCGCAGTTCAACGACGCGGGCCACCACGCCCAGGCCATCGCGCGTTGGGACGACACCTTCGCGCAAGCCTCGACAAACGAGCAACGAGCTTTGGTGCGATCCTGCATCGAGCAAGTTCCCGAACCGTATCGGTCGGTCTTGCTTCTTCGCGACATCGAGCAGCTCGATACCGGGCAAACCGCTCAACTAATGGGCACATCCACCTCCAACATCAAGACCCGCCTTCATCGTGCACGCCAAATGCTCCGCACGATTATCGAATGTAGATCGAGTAAGAACCTGTACTCCGAGCCTTGAGCAACTCGATTAGTGCGTAAACCAGCACGCCGCGACGTGGCCCGGCGTGCCCTGCCTGGGTTCGAGGGGCGGGCTTTCCTGGACGCACTTGCACATGACGCGGGCGACGTGTCCCGCCGTCTGGATCTGGATCGTATCGGCGTCTAGGAAACGTACCTGAGGGCGTTGAAATCCGGCGACACCTACGAGCTTGGTATGTTTGGCGTGCGGCCGTGGCTGTTCAAAATCCTGCGGTCGGGGCGTTGACCCGTCACCCCCGCGCCGACCCGGTTGGCGCAGCCGGCCAAAGGAACAATGCGAAAAGCAAGGAAATGCCGGGAAATCCGCGGCCTTTACGTGGCACGGGTTTCCAACCCGTGGACGAGGGGGATGAAGACTCAAACAGGGTGTGGTGTGGGAAAACCAAGTTGCCCAGCGCGAACAACCTTCTGATTCTTAGCCGAAAACGCTTCGGCAAGGAAAGTTGGTGTTCCCACACCAAGACCGGCGCCGGTTGAACGCCTTGTTCCGTCCACGGGTTGGAAACCCGTGCCACGTTAAAGGCGTCGTCGCGTGACGTCGCGCATCATTCAGCTTCGATTGCATCGAAGCCTGCTGAATGTTACGCAGAATGGCCTGCACTCAACCCTCCTTCATCACCTCGACCACGCGCCAATCTTTGACCGCCACATTCAGCTGGTGGTCATCCGCCCAACTAATCATGTGATCAAAAACAAAATCGACTTGTTTACTCCCGTAAACCTCGACTCGGCAGAGCTTCGAGACGTTCCAGACGTCCTCCGGTCGATCGATTTCGGGAAAATCAGACTTGAAGTCCTCAGTTGCGCCAGGGACGGTCAAATCTCGTTGAGACCGTTCATCGGCTCGGATAGACAGGTACTCGCCGAGGAGCGCGACGGCCATTGCTGACCGCAGCGACTCCAACCTCTCTCTCAATTCCAAGAAAATCGCACGTTGCCGGTCGTCCGGGCCATTCTTATCCGCAAAAATATCGACGGTCACGGGACCGAGCGATGGAATGACCTGCGTACAGCGCCAAATATTATCTCCAACGAGTCGAATCCTCCCAAATGCGGAATCATCAAGGGAAACACCGAGAAATCTCGACAAAAGGCGGTCGATTTTTCGAAGGAGCCGCATGCCGCTTTAGTATAGCCAATCCACAGTTACGAATTGATGATCCCGACGAGCGTCGTCGGTGAAGGGTCCCAGCGAGTGGACGTAAGAATGCGGCATTGATTCACAGAGCGTCACCCCCGCGCCGAGGCGGTGGAGGTGTGTGGGTGTCTTCCCACACCAGGACCGGTCCCGGTTCAACGGCTTGATCCGTCCACGGGTTGGAAACGTTGGAAACGTTGGAAACCCGTGCCACGTCAAATGCGTCGGCGCGGAAACCTCGACGGACATTCAGGTTCATTTGCACCACGTCGGCTGAATCTTACGCGGGCCCGGCGCTCCCTCAAATCGTCCACGAAACCAGCACGTCAATCCGCAGGGCGATTGTTTTCTACCAAAAGCGTCGACAGGTCCTCGGCAAGCCGCTGCACTTCGCGGAGGTGCATCCCCGAGAGATTCCGTCGCCGCCCGTCGGCACAGTATAATGATGGCCCCCCACCGCCAAATTGGATTGACCGCACATCGCTTACGGCTACGTCCCAGAGCACAAAGCGGCCGAAGAGCAGCCGCTGAATTCTGCCGTCCTGCACCTTCACTCCAAACATCGCTGTCAGGCTAACGATCAACCCGAGCAGCACGGCGGGACCTAGTCCCAGAGGCAGCAACACCCACGGGTGGGCATGCGACCAGCGGCCCTCAGCTGAAATTCCAATGATTGCAGCGACGTCCGCGAATACGCCGATCGCGAATCCAACCAACGTTGCGGCCTTCACGTTTTTTAGCGTGTTACCGTAATACATCTGTACCCACCGAGGATAACCACGGCAGCGCGCGAAAGCCCGTTAATTGACTGTATCGACCATTCACCCCCGCGCCGAGGCGGTGGAGGTGTGGGCATCGAGGGCGCGGACGATCTTTTCCTGGAGGGTCTTGGCCAGCGTGTTGGATTTGTATGGGATGCCGTTCATCATGATGGAGAAGGCATACCACTGCCCGTCGCGGGCGTGCAGCAGGCCGCTCAGGCAGCTCACGCCTTCGACGAACCCGCTCTTGCCGATGACGCGGCGGCGGAGGTCGGTGCCGCGGAAGCGCTCTTCCAAGGTCCCGTCGACGCCGCTCACCGACAGGCTGGCGAGGAATGCGTCGTGATTCTTGCTGTTGAAATCGTATTCGAGCACGCGGGCCAGGGCGTGCGGGCTGATGAGGTTCTGCTTGGAGAGCCCGCTGCCGTCGTCGAGATGGAATTCCGTCGCGCCGGCGCCGACCCGCTTGAGGAATTCGCCCACCGCGGCGGTGCCGTTCTCCCACGAGCCCGGCTGCTCCGACACCTCGTGCCCCAGCCGCTTGCACAGGCACTCGGCGTACAGGTTGATGCTGTCCTTGTTCGCCCGCGCCAGCGCCACCGCCAGCGGGGTCTCGTGAATCCCGACGACCTTCCAGGCCGCCGCTGTACCCTTCAGCTTCTGCTGCCGCATCGTTCGATTGCGCTGCACCGAGCCGGTCACGTGGATTCCCAGCGATTCAAACGTGTCGGCCAAAACCGTCCCGGCGTACAGAGGCGGATCGTGGATCGTCTCCTGGAACGGCCCCGGCACGGCGCGCGACGCCTCGCCGCGAAGGATGATCTCATTGGTCCCCAACTTTCGCCCCAACTGCACCGCGTTGGCGCCGGCTACGCAACTGTTGTCGACCTTGACGTAATCGGTCCTCGGGTTGGTCGAGAACTGCACGCGGCCGGGCACCGAGGCGTCGATCAGGAAATCGATGCAGTTGATGTTGAAGTTCAATCCGCCCAGCTCCGCGACATACCAGTGGTCGATCTGGTTGGTCGGCCAGTGCGGATGCATGAAATTCTCGTCAAACACGCTGTCGTCGACGATGATGTTGCGAACGCTGGCGATATTGAGCTTCCTGAGGCGATCGGCCCAGGATTCGTACACGGTGGTTGGCTTCCAGCCGACGCGTTTGAGGTACTCGGCGTCGCCAAAGCTGGGATCCCCGTCGCCGACCAGGACCAGTTCGCCATCGTGAAGGTAAAGCACGGTGCGGAATTTGAAATCGGCGCCCAGATGATCGATGGCGGCGGAGGTCGTCGCCAGCTTCAGGTTGCTGGCTGGAGTGAGCGCGGCGCGGGCGTTATGCTGGTAAACCTCGGCCGCCTGCCCATCGGCGCCGCCCAGGCGGACCATCTCGATCCCCACCGAGGCTCGTTGAAGCAGCTTGTCCTGAAGGACAAGGTTGACGTCGCTGGCCAAGTCCGCACGGCACGTCGCCGCCACCGCTGCGAACAGGATACATCCCAGTTGAACTGCCAGCTTCATCCGTGAAAACCTTTCGGTTGGAACCGAAGACCACCTAACTTAACCCCAGCGGGGGCAATGACAAGCCGCGGGCATGCTTGCGCCGCTCTCCTCAGTGCAAATTCGGCGAAAACCCGTCTGGAACGTGAGCAGATGGGTATAATTGCGGTATGCGATACGTACTTCGAGCACTATCGGTTTTGGGGCTCGTTCTGGCATTTTGTGTCGCACCGACCCGCGTGGATGCCCAGGCCACGCGTCCGGCGCAGGATGGCAAGATCCTGGTCTTACCGTTCATGGCGATCAATCCGGCGGAAAACCAGGCATGGCTGGGGCGCTCGATTCAACAGAGCCTCGTCTCGGACCTGACGATGGCCGCTCCGGGGCGAGTGCAATCGGTTGAGCAGGAAGCGCCGGACACCCCCGCCGCGGTCGCGGCGGGGCGCCGCGCCGACGCGGCGTTCGTCATCACCGGAAGCTTCACCACCCTCAATACCAGCGCCGGCCAGGGTCTGCGGCTGATGGGGCAGATCATCGACGTGAACGTCGGTGCGCCGATCGGCGCATTCAAGTCAACCGGCATGGCCAGCGAGATCTTCCGCCTGGAAGATCAGGTCGGCAATCAGATTCACCACCAGCTTGCGTCGGTGGGCGCGATTTCGCCCCCGCCTGTGGCGGAAGCCCCTCCGTCGCAGCCTCAGCCCAATCAGGACGTAGCAGGCGTCTATCAGCAGCCCAATCCCTATTACCAGGAATACGGAACCCCGCAGGCTTACGTGCCGGCGGAGAACAACTACAACTACTACTACGGTAATCCCGGCTACTCCGGCGGCTATTACGGGGGCTATTACCCCTACGGTTATGGCTGGTATGGGTACGGGTGGCCTTACTGGTGGGGCGGGGCGGTCATCATTACGAATGGCAATGGTCACGACCATGACCACGGTCATGGGAATGGCGGCGGCCATTGGAACGGAAACGGTGGAGGCCATTGGAACGGCGGCGGTGGCGGTCACTGGGGCGCTGGGGGAATGCACATGGCCGGTGCCGGAATGCATATGGGCGGTGGGCACATGGGTGGAATGGGCGGTGGAATGGGCGGTGGAATGGGCGGTGGAATGGGCCATGCCGGTGGAGGCGGAGGCGGACATCGCTGATCTTCTTCCCGTTTGACGGGATGCCGGCCCAGCCCCATGGTTGCGGCATCAACCGGGAAGAGTTGGCAAAACGCATCGCTAAGGTCTCGTTACTCCGCGGCGAGTTCACGCTTCGTAGCGGTCGCAAGCGAGGGGAAGACGTCCTCACCACCGGCGGCCAGGTCCTGGAAGCTGCCAAGACCCTCAAGGACGCCGGCGCGAATTTGATTCGTCATTTCGTCATTCGAATTTCGAGTTTAGCGCGGTGATTCCGCGGCATAACAATGGCAAAAGTGAGAAAGGCCATCATCACGGCCGCCGGCCAGGGGACGCGGCAGTACCCGGCGTCGACCGCGGTGCAGAAGGAGATGTTCCCGCTGGTCGATCGCGACGGGCTCACCAAGCCCGTCATCCAGATCATTGGTGAGGAAGCGATCGACTCGGGGATCGAGGAGATCTGCATCGTCACGGCGCCGGGGGAAGAGGGGCTGTATCGCGATTACTTCCGCCGGCTCGACGACGACATGGTCAAGTCATTTCGCGGCAAGGATTGGGCGATCCTGGAAAGCGAGAAGCTCGCGGCCTTCGGCGAGCGGCTGCACTTTGCCGAGCAGAAATCACAGGAAGGTTTTGGCCACGCGGTCTACCAGGCCAGAGACTTCGTCGGCGATGAGCCGTTCCTGCTGCTGTTGGGCGATCACATCTACATCAGCGACATCAAGGACCGCTGCGCCCGTCAACTCATCCGCGTCTACGAGCAGTACATGCTCGACGCCGTGACCGGCGTTCAGCCGACCCTCGAGCGCCATCTGCACCTGTTCGGCACGATCCGCGGCAAGCCGATCGACCCGGCGCGCGGGATCTACAAGGCGGAGCTGATCATCGAGAAGCCGTCGATTGAAGTCGCCCGCGAGCGACTGGTGACGCCGGGCCTGCCGGCGGGAAACTACCTGGCTCATTTCGGAATGCACGTCTTCTCGCCGCGGATTTTCGATGCGCTGGAATACCTCATCGCCAATAATCTTCGCGAACGCGGCGAGTTTCAGCTCACCGCCGCCCAGGAGCACCTCCGCACTCAAACCGAAAAATACTGGTGCCTGATCACGCAAGGACAGCGCTATGACACCGGCATCCCCTACGGGCTGATGGAAACCCAATTGGCCCTGGCCCTGAACGGTATCCACCGCACCGATATCTGCGAAGCCATCGCCCGAATTCTGGCGACCCAGGTCAAATCCTGAAGCAGGCTCAGCAGATTTTTCACCCGAAGAACGCGAAATCCGTCTGACCAGCCGAAAAATACCGGTACTCAATTTGCGGGCCGCTCCGTTAAAATGACCCAAACAGCGACCCGGAACGATCACATCTGATTGGCCAAGGCTAGGCGAGGACAGAATCAGATCCCGGGGTAGCCGGTCCAAGGTCGCAGGAGTTGCAGATGGCTGATGTGGCTGGCGAGCCGTCGGTGGCAGGTGCGGGTATCGCGCAATTGCTTTCCGACGCACGTCTGAACAGCGAGCGGATAACGGTCGAACCTCCGCAAACGCTTTACGAGACCGATACGCCCGCGCAAACAGTTTACTACCTGGAAACGGGGCAGGTTCGCATCTACCAGATTGGTCCGGAGAGCGCGGAGCGGCTCTCCGACATTCTGGGCCCCGGCGCCTGGTTCGGAACGGCGGCCATCGCCGGGCATCCCAGGTATGGTTCGCGGGCGCAGGTGGTATCCCCTTCGACGATCTGGGCGATGGATCGGGAAGTGTTGCTGAGCTGGCTGACGACGCAGCCGGAAGCGACGGGCGACCTGCTGCGCCAACTCGCCCGCCGCCTCAAGTCGGCGCAGGCGGCCGCCGCCGGATTGGTTTTCGACGATTGCAACATGCGGCTGGTGCGGACGCTGCTCGAATTCAGCAAGACCGCCGCCGCCATTCCTTCCGATCAGGGCGTGGTACTTCGGATCACTCACCAGGAACTGGCCGACGCCGTCGGCGCGGCCCGCGAAACCATCAGCCTCGCCCTCACGCAACTGCGACGGCAAAATCTCCTCCGCACCGGTCGAAACCGCCTTACCTTCAATCCCCAGGCGCTTCGGGAATTCTCCGAAACCCGTCGAAATGAAGGAGGCAAACAGGAAACCCAGAAGGCGATCTGACGAGCTCACGCGGCGATGGGCGGTTTGGAGACGATGATGCGGTTGCGGCCCTCGGCTTTGGCACGGTAGAGCGCCGCGTCGGCCCGGCCGATCAGTTGGTCGGTGCTCACCACCGTTTCCGATTTCACCGACGCGATCCCGATCGACATGGTCACGCCCCGCGGCTGGCTCAGCAGCGCCGCCGAGGCGCTTTGAAAGTCGTCGCGGATGCGGGTTACGACGGTCTGGGAATCGGGGGCGCTGGCGCGGGGAAGCAGCAGCACGAACTCGTCGCCGCCGTAGCGGGCGGCGACGTCCATCCGGCGCAGGTTGGCGGTAATCGCCCGGGCGGCCAGGATCAGCAACTGGTCCCCCGTCTGATGCCCGTGCGTGTCGTTGAGCTGCTTGTAGCCGTCCAGGTCGATCATGACGCACGAAAGCTCCGAATCGAATCGCTGCGCCTCGGCAAACATCTGTTCACTCACGCGTCCGAAATGCCGGCGGTTGTAAAGCTGCGTCAGCGGGTCGGTCGCCGCCACCTCCTCCACCCGTTGCAACGACTCCTCAAGCTGACGGTTTTTGCTCCTCAGCTCCGACAGCGCCAACTCCAGCTCGTTGCGTAGCGATTCATTCTCGCGTTTAATTTTGGCGACGGTGAGGTTCTTTTCGATCACCAGCGGAATGGTGTAGAGGTAGTCCGCCACCTTGACGATGTAGTCGGTTGCGCCGCGGCGGATCGCCTCGGCGGCGGTACGCCCGACGTTCTCCCCCGTCACCAGAATCACCGGCGTCCCGCACCGTGCCTTGATCAGCTCCAGCAGCTCCATGCCGCTGCCGTCGGGAAGGTTGTAGTCCGTCAGGATCAGATGGAACGCTGACCAATCCTGCGCGCACGCCTCGTGCAGGCTCCCCGCGCCACGAACTGTGCCCGCGCCGAAGTGGTCCTCCAGCGTTTGACGCAGCAGTTCCATCTGGTCGGGATCGTCCTCGATGACTAGTAATCGCAGGGTTTCCAAGGCGCTATTTTCTCCTCAACACGCCGCGCACCGGCACCCCCTGCGACGGCGCAGAGTGAGCCCGCTTACTGTGAGAATCGTCCACTGCCCGTCCCGACTTTTGCCGCGGCTCGTAAAAGTTGATCGGGAAACAACTATAAGCAAAGCGGAGCGCATCCCTGGAAAAGCTCGCCCGTCTTCCAGAAGCGTGCCTCCGCGCAATTCGGCCGTGTTTATCGAACTGAGCTTGGCTCAGCTGGCCATTTGATTGATCCCCCGCTCCGCGATCGAAGTCAATTTCTTATCGGCCTGACCCTCCTCTTCAGGGTCTCCTGAAGGATCTGCGCCAGGCCATTGCGTCCTATATACAAATCCTGAATCTCCGCAACAAAGAGGTCCTCAAGCGTATTGAATTCGGGGCTGAATAGCGCCAGGCACAGTCCCCATGGTCTTCATGTTTTGCCGACTGCACCGGGGTGCTCAACAATGATCCGACTCACAGACCTTTCCGACCGTATCGCTTTCTTCCGCATCGTGTTCCTTCTGTTGCTTTTGTCGTGCCCCCGATCGCAGGCGCAGGGGACAGACAGTTGGTTCGCCTTCACTCCCCTGCGCGATCCCTTCACCCCGGAGAGCGGCTTTGATCTGCGCCGGCTCAACGAACAGTTCGCCGGGGAAGGCGGATTCATCGCCGTTCGCGACGGGCAGTTCATCCACAGCCAGACCGGCAAGCCTGTGCGGTTCTGGGCGGTGAATATCTCGCCGGGCAATATCAAACCCGATGCCCTGAGGCTAACCGCGCGCACCATCGCCAAGCACGGCGTCAATCTCGTGCGAATCCACGGCGGCTACTTCAAGGAGGACGGCAGCATCGACGCCGCCCGAATCCAGGAAGCCATCCAGATCGTCGAAGCGATGAAAGCCCAGGGCATTTACAGCCATTTCTCCACTTACTTCCCGCTCTGGCTCACCCCCAAGCCCGGCACTCCCTGGTTGCCGGGTTATTACGGAAAAACCCATCCCTTTGCTGCCCTCTACTTCAATCCGATGCTCCAGCAAAAATACCGCTCGTGGTGGGAAGCGCTGCTCACCACCCCCAACCGGACGACCGGCAAAAGGCTGATCGACGATCCCGCCGTCTTCGGCGCCGAGATCATCAACGAAGACTCCTATTTCTTCTGGACCTTCCGCCCTGAGGCGATCCCCGACGCGGAATTGCAAATCCTCGAAACGCAATTCGGGAGCTGGATAAGAAAGAGGTACGGCTCGATCGACGCCGCACTCGCCAAGTGGCACGATCGCCAGTCGCGCGACAACCCGGCCGAGGGGCGCGTGGCCTTTCGCCCGCTGTGGAACATGTTCAATCAGCGAACGCAGCGCGACAAGGACACCGCCGCGTTCCTCACCGACAGCCAGCGCGGTTTCTACCAGAACACCTACCAGTTTCTCCGCAGCCTCGGCTTCAAAGGCGTGATCACCGCCTCCAACTGGGCGACCGCCAGCCCGCAATACTTCGGGCCCCTGGAAAAATACACTTACACCGCCTGCGACTTTATCGATCGCCACGGCTACTTCGGCTGCAACGACAACGGGCCCAACGCCTGGGCCATCATGAACGGCCAGACCTACTCTGACCGCAGCGCCGTGCGCTTCGAGCCGGAAAAGCCCGGGCCGAAAAAGGAATTCGTCAACCCGGTGATGGACATCCATTACGACGGCATGCCGTCGATGATCTCCGAGACCACTTTCAACCGGCCCAATCGCTATCGCTCCGAAGCGCCGCTGTATTACGCCTGCTACGGCGCGCTTCAGGACAGCAACTGCATCGTGCATTTTTCTCTGGACGGCAGCTCCTGGACCGTGAAACCGCAGTATTTCATGCAGCCCTGGTCGCTGATGACGCCGGCGATGATGGGCCAGTTCCCCGCCGCCGCCCTGATCTATCGCCAGGCGCTGATCTCGCCCGGCGACGAACTGGTGAAGCTGAATCTGAAGATCCAGGACATCGAGAACCTGGAAGGGACGCCGCTCCCGCAGGATGCCGCCTTCGACGAGCTTCGCGCCAGGGACATTCCGCTCGGCGCCGCGATCCGCCCCGGCGACGTGATCGATCCGCTCGTCCACTACGCCGGCCGCACCAGCGTTGATTTCACCCCGCAGGGCGGCCCCGCGAAAATCGCCGACCTCCGTTCTCTGATCGATCGCAAAGGGCAAATCGTCACCAGCAGCAATGGCCAGCTCAAGCTCGACTACGGCAGAGGCATCCTCACCATCGACGCTCCGATGGCCCAGGGCGTGAGCGGCGACCTCCGCGCCGCCGGCACGGTCGAGCTGAAGGACCTGACCATCACCTCCGACATGCCGCTCGGCCACATCATCGCCGTCAGCCTCGACGGCAAGCCGCTCGCGACCTCAGGCCGAATCCTCCTTCAAGTCATGAGCGAAGAGCAGAACCGCGGCGAGCAAACCCAGCCCGTCGACGCCGCGACGAAGAAAATCACCGACATCGGCCACGACCCCTGGCTGGTGAAAGCGCTTTCAGGAACGGTGAAACTGAAGCGTTCCGACGCGGCGAACCTCAAGCTCACGCCGCTGGATTTCAACGGATACCCGCCGGATCCACTCACTTCCGCCGCGACGATGCACCTGATGCCGGATGTGATTTACTACCTGATCAAATCCTGATTCGGCGTCGCTCAAAGCCTGCGAACGCGGCCCGAATGGCCGAATGTCTCACTTGGGGAAAATGTCGCACTTGTCACACCCCCAAAAAGCGCGAGGATGCATCGAACTTCGCGAGCGGATACCATATCCGCGCGGCTCTGCGAGAGGTGAATCCAAAGCGGTGATGCCTCCGCGGCCCCTGAACCCCGGATCGGGTCATGTCATCCGCAGGCGAGCGAAGCGTTCAAACTCGAACCACTCTTCCCCCTCAAGCCGCGGCGTCGGACGAGCCGCCGCCAAAAGAGATTGGGTCCGTGAAATTGGTCGAGATCATCGGGCGGGGAG
>Ga0210396_10001274_pt1 | contig 28110 bp, 24 predicted proteins | sample IncBWH17OmetaG_FD_155466 | JGI IMG/M metagenome (GOLD analysis project Ga0210396, IMG submission 155466) | Forest soil microbial communities from Barre Woods Harvard Forest LTER site, Petersham, Massachusetts, United States - Inc-BW-H-17-O ... | reverse complement strand
GACCACCGTCGATGCGGGCACCCGGGTCGCGCGTTTCATGCTCTCTGACGCGCTGGGCAATTTGGGCGGTCCGCTGGCCAAGCTGAGGAATCCGAGCTGGCGCCCCGGCGTGTGGATCTGCAGCCTGGCCGTGGTCGCCGGGTGGGGCAGCGTCTTGCTGATGGGCGTGACCGATCCGCTGGGTGGCATCAATACCCTGTTTCCGCTGTTCGGTATTGCCAACCAGCTGCTCGCGGCTATCGCGCTGACCGTGGTCACCGTGGTGGTTATCAAGAAGGGCCTACTGAAGTGGGCATGGATTCCCGGAATTCCACTGCTGTGGGATCTGGTGGTCACGCTGACAGCGTCGTGGCAGAAGATCTTTTCCCGGGATCCGGCCGTCGGCTACTGGACACAGCATTTCCAGTATCTGGCGGCAAAGAACGCAGGTAAGACGTCGTTCGGAGCAGCCAAGAACGCCCATCAGCTCGATGAGGTCATCAGGAACACCTTCATCCAGGGCACCCTGTCGATTCTCTTCGCGTTGGTTGTCGTCGTTGTTTTCGTCGCCGGGATTGTCGTCGCGCTCGGGGCAATTCGCGGTGACGGCAGACCGCCGTTGAGCGAAGACGACCCGGTGCCGTCGAAATTCTTCGCGCCCGCCGGGTTGATTCCTACTGCCGTGGAGCGAGAGGTGCAAAGCCAATGGGACGCGCTGCCGGCATCGACGGCATCGACTCCTGGGTCGGTCGGCGCTCAGGAGCTTTGATCACGCCTCCATTCGCTTAGGCCGGGTCGAACAGCGGACTGGCGACGAGCTTGGCGCGCGCAACTCCGCACTACGTAGGCAAGCCGTGCAGAAACAGGTAGCCGACTACGCATGCCCCGGGGTGATCGTCGACCGTACGGTGATTGCACCAACGGCCGACTCGCTCAGTCAAGGGTGCGATACCGGAAAGGCAGCAAACGAAATGTTGGTTTCACCAGCGGAACCCGCTAGCACAACCGAATCCGTCGACCAGCCCACACGTCAAGCACCCTCGGCTGCACCCTCGGCTGAGGCGTCGTCCACCGAGGTTCTGATCACCACCCAGCAGGTGGCTTTCGGCACGGCAGCCGCTGCGGGGGTGCGCCGCGAGAACATCGGCCACCGGTTCGTCGCCGTCATGCGGCGGCTGTTCGCGACCTCAACGGATGCATCACGCCCGCGGCCACAGCACGTCCCGAAGCGTTACGCATTCCTCGAGGACTCGCTGATGGCACGCGAAATGGACAGATTATGAACGTCGTTGTCGCTGTCGGCTCCGCGGCGACGATGGTGATGGCGGCAACGGGGATCTATAACCTGCAGTGGTGGCTTGAGCGTAGCGACTACAACCGCCATTTCGAGGATTGATTGTCCGCGCCCCGCCCTGCGCACGACGGGTGGCGCGCAGCCGTTTAAGGCATCACCCGCGGCGCGCCGGGTAAAGAATGTGCCGAAGCCTGCGGCACCACCCTAAAATTGTGCGGGATGAGAGTCGGTATCGACTTTGGCACCACCCACACAGTCGTTGCGACCGTCGACAGAGGCAACTACCCCGTCGTCTCGTTCGACGGCGTGGATACGTGGTCCTCGCTTATCGCCGCCAACGCCGCCGGGGAGCTGCGCTTCGGTATGGACGCTGCCGCCGTCCGCCGCGAGCCCGGGTGGTCGATGCTGCGATCGTTCAAACGTCTGCTCAATGCCGCCGGGCCGCGGACCGAAGTGAACCTGGCCGGCCGCAGCTACCGATTGACCGAACTTCTCACCGGCTTTTTGGCTCAGCTGAAAAGCGACCTGCAGAATCGCTCGAACTCCGGCCTTGCGCCGGGTGAAACCGTGGAGGCCGCGATCAGCGTGCCGGCCAACGCCTCCAGCGCCCAGCGGCTGCTGACGCTGGACGCCTTCGTAGCCGCGGGTTTCCACGTCGTCGCGCTGCTGAACGAGCCGTCTGCCGCGGGCCTGGAATATGCCCATCGATACCGCTCCACCATCACCGCCAAACGCGAGTACGTGCTCATTTACGACCTTGGCGGCGGCACGTTCGACGCCTCGCTGCTGAAAATGACCGGGCATCTGAACGAAGTGGTCATCAGCGAGGGCATCCAGCGACTCGGGGGCGACGACTTCGACGAGACGATTGTCCAGGTCGTCCTCGCCGAGTCAAAGCTGCCGGAGCTGGATGCGACCAAGGACGACCTCTTGCGAGAGGAGTGCGCCGCTCGTAAGGAGGCCGTCGGGCCGCAGACGCGCCGCTTCCTTGTGGACCTCTCCTTCGTAGACCGGCCACCGTTCTCCTGTGCGATCGACGACATCTACTCGGCGTGTGCGCCGCTCGTCGACAAGACAGCCAAACTTCTCGATCGCGTGCTGCACGACCCGACTCGAGACAGTGGGGACGTGGCGTGGTCGGAGGTGGCGGGCCTCTATGTGGTGGGCGGGGCGGCGGGCTTTCCGCTTGTTTCCCGGATGCTGCGCGCAACCTTCGGCGAGAAGCGGGTGAAACGCTCGCCGCATCCCTTCGCGGCCACGGCCATCGGCCTCGCCGTCTTCCTCGACAACGAGGCCGATTTCGCGTTGTCCGAACGCTTTTCGCGGCATTTCGGGGTCTTCCGCGAGGCGGAAGCCGGTGCCGACGTCGTTTTCGACCCGATCGTGCCCAAGGACGCCTCGCTTCCCGCGGACGGACGTACCCCGCTGGTCGTTAGTAGGACGTACCGAGCGGCCCATAACATCGGGCATTTCCGCTTCGTGGAGTGCAGCCGCCTTATCAATGGACGTCCCGACGGGGACGTCATGCCCTACGACCCGGTCCTCTTCCCGTTCGACCCGGCCCTGCGCGACCGGGAGGATCTCGGGCTCCAGCCGATCGGCCGGTGGAGCGACGGACCGGATGTGGAGGAGCGTTACGTCATCGCCCACAGCGGTGCGGTGGAAGTGACGCTCACGACGCAGCCGGCCGGCTTCAAGCGCACCTTCCGGCTGGAACGGCGCGCCTCCGCGAGGTTGTGAGACACTCCCGCTGACCCCGTCTGGAACGAGGAGTGCCATGGAGCTGTATGACGTCATGCGAACAACGTTCGCAGCGCGTGATTTCACCGACGACTCACTGCCCGATGATGTGTTGTGGCGCATTTTCGACAACGCCCGGTTCGCCCCTAGCGGGGGCAACCGGCAAGGCGCCCACATCACCGTAGTGCGCGAGGCAGACACCCGTCGCCGGCTCTCGGAGCTCGGCGCACCCGCCGCGCGCCGCTACATTGCCCAGTTGAAGGCGGGCGAAAATCCTTGGAACCCGGTTCGTCCCAGCGCTGTGCCGCAGGAGGTCATCGATAAGACGGAAATCCCGGAAACATTCGTTGCGCCGTTCATCCAAGCGCCGGTTGTCCTGGTGGTCTCCGTTGACTTGAGCGTTGTTGCTGCTATCGATCAGGATCTGGACCGCATCGGCCTCGCCGGTGGAGCATCGGTATACCCACTGGTGTGGAACATCTTGCTGGCCGCTCGCAACGAGGGCTATGGCGGCACCTTCACGACGATGGCCATTGCGCAGGAGGAGCAGGTACGCCAACTGCTGGGAATTCCTGACGCGCACGCGCTCGTCGCGGTCGTGCCCCTGGGCAAACCCACGCGACAGCCGACCAAGCTGCGCCGCCAGTCAGTCACAGAGTTCATCACCCGGGAACGGTTCGACGGCGCGGCATTTGACGGCTGACTTACGCAGGCGCACCGCCATCACGACATGGCGTACGCCTGTGCAACGTGCGCTTCGAAACCGATCGAATTAGCCGGTGGTGCCGATAGCCGCGGGTGTTGGGATGCCCGTAACCGTCGCGATCGTCGGCGTGGTCGTCACAGGGCCAAAGCAGGAAGGCGGCGGCGGAGTAACGAAACACGGATCCGTCGGCTGAGCGAGTGCCACCGTTGCGCTCATAAGTGCGACCGCCGCAGCGGCAGAACCCACAAGTGCCATAAGTTTCTGAAGGTTCCGCTTCCTCATGACGTGTTCTTTCCTCTCCCGCGAGCGGCACCTCAGTTGCCGCCCGCATCCCGCAGACCCGCGCAAAGCGGCTTGTAATCTGAATCCCGAACCCATTCTCGCCACTGTTGTTTAGTCATGTTGCTGGGGAGCTTGCTGCAGATGACATCTGCCACGTTCGCCGGTGGTGACCACAAATGAAGGTTTCCGTCCTGGCTGCCGGACAGGATCCGATCGTCACTAGGACTGAAAACGACGCTGTGCACCCCGTCCTTGTGTCCCTCGAGAGGCGTGTCGGTCGGCTGCGGAGTACCGCTCGAGATATCCCAGAGTCGTACCTTGCCGTCTTGACCACCGGTGGCGATCCACGGATGCTTATGCGCGAAAGCCAGGCTCAATACGGGATTTTGGCCGATGCCTATCGGGGCGCTCAGGGGCTGGCGGGTTTTGACATCCCACAAGCGCAGGGTTCCGTCATCACCGGCGGAGGCAACCCACCGTCCCTGAGGACTGAACGCGACGCTGTTGAGTCTGCCCGCGTGGGCGTCCACCGGGGCGCCGTTTTCGGACAGCGGCCGCGCGTTCCACAGCTGCAGAAGGCTATTGGTCCCTCCCTCAGGGTCAGGCCCGGAGCCAGTCACCAATTGGGTATTGTCGTCATCGCTGAAAGCGACGCTCCACACCTGATATGGCAATGGCTTACCGTCGGCGCCGGTCTTGTGGGCGACCCGCGCGCCAATGGGCTCAAGGGTCCGCGCATTCCATAACCGCACCACCGCATCCATGCCACCCGCGGCGATCAACGACCCATCCGGACTGAACGCGACGCTCTGAACTCGCGGATTTCCCAGCGCGTCCAAGTCGGCTCGGTCCCGGCGCAGCGTCGTCGGTTGAGGGCGATTCGTATCCCAGAGAAGGACTGAGCCGTCCATCGCGCCGGTGACGATTCTGCCGTCGCGGCTGAAGGCCAAAGCGTTTATGCCTTTTTGCGTCGGGTTGCCTGGTGCGCCGAGCTGCCGAAGAAGCGCTGCTGTTCGCGCATCCCAAAGCTTCACCGTGCCGTCTGCCCCGCCTGACGCGATCGTGGCACCGTCGGAGCTGAAGGCAACGCTTGTGATTTCACCCTGCTTGGCCGGGGTGGGCAGTCCGGTTAGGACGTCCCACACTCGTATCGAGCCGTCGGAGCTTCCCGACACGATGCGGGTGCCGTCGTCGATCACAGCAACCGCCGACACTGGGCCGTGATGGCCGACCAATCGATCACCAATTGCCGCATAGTCTTGCGCGTCCCAAACGCCTACCGTGTTGTCCGCGCCACCCGTGACGATGCGACTGCCGTCGGGGAAGAAAGCGATCGACTCAACAGCATTGACGTGCGCCTGGAATGCCGGCCGGATGGACTGCAGTGTGCGCCCGTCGAGTGGTTGGATACGGCCGTCTTCTAGCCCCACCAACAAGCGGTCGCCGGCCGGGTTGTACGCGATGCTCTTCACCGCCGAACGGTTGTCCACCGGCCATGAAATTTCGGTGCCTTTGCGGATGTCCCACAGGCGCACCGTGCCGTCGTTACTGCCAGAGGCCAACAGGTCACCGGAAGGACTGAAGGCCACACTCATAATCACCCCGCCGCGGAGCTGGTTCCCGGGAGGCGTCTTGGTGACTTCCCGGCCCGACGTGCGATCCCAAACTCGCACACTACCGTCAGCACTGCCTGTTCCGATCCATTGACTATTAGGGCTGAACGCGACGCTGTAGACGCTGGCCGAATGCCGCAACGCGTCACCCGCTTGCCCGAAACTTTCTGCGTTCCAGACTTGAACGACCTTGTCGCCGTTGCTTGTGGCGATCCAGTGCCGGTCCGGGCTGAACGCAGTTCTCACCGGGCCCGCGCCGGAGCCGACGGGTATCTGGGCGACCGTCAAACCGCTGTTGGCATCCCATACTCGGACGGTGTGGTCCCCACTTCCGGACAGGATGCGGCTCCCGTCAGGGCTCGCCGCCACACTCACACTGTCCACCGGCCAGACCGCACCATCGGGGCCCAGTGGATTCTCCATGATCTTGAGTTCGTCACGTCGAGTGTTGGCGACCGCCCCGGCCGTCGTGGCCCCTAGCGAGTCTGCGGCGAGCAACTGTTGGAGCGCTCGAACGTCACCGCCTGCGCGGCTACCGTTAAGCATCTGGCCGGCCTCGGATACCAGGCGCCAGGCAGCGTTCTGTCTTTGACGCATCTGGTCTTCGCTTTGACGCGTCTGGTATTCGCTCCATTTGGCCCTCGCTACGACCAGGGCGATTCCGACGACCAACGCGAGCGCTGCCGCCACGAGGGCCCTGAACACCCGCTTGCGGTGTTTCTCGCTGGCCTTGGAGGCGTCCACGAAGGGTCGTGCCGGCTCGAGATGTTCGCGAAAGTCGGGCCTGTTCAGGAGGCGCTCGGCATCCGCCAGGCGCTGACCCGGGAGCAGGTACTCGTCGTCGCGATTCTGGTCCTCCCAATCGGCAGCGTTCTGCTGCAGCGAGTCGGCCATCTTTAGTTCGGCTCGCTCCTCCTCGAGCCAATCTTTTAGCTCTTTCCACTGTCGCAGAAGGCTTTCGAGTGCTATCTCAACCACGTCGCCGCCCCGGCGACTGTCCTTCATCAATAACCGTCTGTCGACGAACTGCTGCAACAGATCACCCGCCTCTTTGGGCAGGTTGTCCCACTTGGCGACGCGCCGCACCGGGATGTCGTTGTCGCGATTGAAGGTGGCGAGCCACGGAACGAAGGCCGGCCGCAGCCGAGCGAGTCTTTCCTGCCTCTTCTTCGGGTCCAGGGACAGGATGGTGTCGACTTCTGTTTGAACGACGTCGCGCATCCCGCCCATCCGCGTGTATTCGTCGAGCGTCAGGTCGCCGTCCCCGCCGTACTCCTTGAAGAGTCGCGCCAGGGTCAGCGCCAAGAGGGGCAGCGTGTCGGCGCCCTCGGTGCAGTCTTCTAGCAGTTGGTTGACGAGCGCCGGGTCGACCTCGAGCTTGGTTCCGTCTTCGGTGGCGCGACGGGCAGGTCCGACGATGACCTCCCGGAACTGGCCCTGCGGCATGGGCTTGAGGTCGTCGAACACCACGCTCTTCGCCCCGGCGAGCTGCTTGGCGGTCTGCAGCGCCTGGTGCCGGTCGGTTCGGATCGTGATCGCCAGAATCAACGACAGTTGTCGCGCGAGGTCTGCACGCGAATGCAGCTCGATCATGTCAAGGAACCGCGGAGCTTCCTGAACGGCGTCGTCGCTGAAGAGTTCTTCGGCCTGGTCCACGGGTATGACCAGTGTCGGAAGCCCCAGATCGTCAGGATCGTCCCTGGGGCCCGGGCGCGCCTCTTGGATCTCGTGTAGCAGGTCGCGTACGCGATCTGCGTCATTCAGGCACGCTTCTTTAATGTCCGCCAGCAGCGGCTCTTTTAAGCCCAATCTTTTGCGCGTTGCATGGATCGCCTCAGCGAGTCCGTTCTTTCCGGTCAGCACGTGGGTTTCCGGCCGGACCACCTTGTCAAGAACCACGAAGTCGCGATCGGTGCGGCGCAGTCGCGGTAGCAGACCCGCGCGCAAGAACGAAGACTTTCCGGAACCGGACGGGCCGAGAATGACAAACAGCGACTCCTCAGCTGACTTACGCATCCCCCGTAGCTTGTCCATCGCCCGCAGCAGTTCGGCGTCCCGGCCGAAATACACCGCGGCATCGACTTCTTCCAACGGCTCCCAGCCGCGGTACGGCGCGCGATCCGGTTCCTCGGGGGGTGGCCATACGAACGAGTCCGCACCAATGCCTTTCGTGATGATCTCCTCTTTCAGCGCTTGCAGGCCGTCGGCGGAAAAAGCGATAGGCGGTCCGCCGTCACCGAGATGGATCTTGATTTCCTCGTCGCTTCCGAACAGGTCTACGCGTTGCCACGCCTTGGTCTTCTCATCTGCGCGTGACGACTGCTCCAATCGGGCGCAAAAGATTCGCTTGTCGAGATTTTCGGCCGTGCGGAATTCGGCTTCGCATTCTGAGCGCTCGGCCCAGCTCTTCGATGTCAGGCAAACGACGGCTTCACAGTTCTTTATCGCCTGCTTCAACTGCCCTTTCCACAGCAGACCGGGACGCATCGTGTCGGCATCAAGGAAAATTTCGTTCGCCAGCGGTGGGTCCTGTTCTACTAGCCACGACTTCAGCGCTTTGGCCGCGCGGAGGTCGACACTAGAGTGACTAATGAAGATTCGGTACATGGCATTTCCAAATCAAAAGACGCGCCGCCACCTCGCCGGTGGTAGTCCGATAGTTCACCGCAACCCCCTTCGCACGGGGTTAAGGGGAGTGTAGGCGCGGCCATCGGCCAGCAAATAGAGTAGTGCACTACTTAAACCGGCTCTTTGCCTCCGCAAAGAACCCTGCTGCGCGGGATTTGACTGATGTGGTTACTCGATTAGAACGCGGTATGCGCGTTGAACGCGCCCATCGGTGGCTTAGGCCGCGCTGACCGTCGCCGCCGCCAAACCGCCGACGGCGATCCAGATGGGACGCGAGATGCTGTCCATTATCCCCGTCGACGCGCGTCGACGGCCGTATGATTCTTTCGCATGGACGCGGCTGCAGTCCCAGACACGGACTTTGCCTTGAGGTATGCCTGGGATGAACAAAGCGTCTGGTCACAGACTGCCGACTCGCTCAAACGGACATTGTTTCGGACGCGCGCGGCGGCCCTGTGCCTGACAATCGTCGCCGGGTTATTCGGCGCCTTGGTCAAGCCAGCTACCGACCTCATCTCGCCCGATACAGGACTTGTGTTCGCTTGGCTGGCCGCGGCATGCGCGGGGGTTCTCGCCGTAGTGCTGGGCAAATTGGGCGGTCGCGATCAGGTCCGAGCATGGGCACGCGGCCGGTCCGTATCGGAGGCCATAAAGGCAGAGGTCTATATCTTTTTGGCCGGAGTCTCCCCATATCGGGGGCGCGACAGGGCGACTCAGTTGACCGAGAAACTGCGGGCCATCGAGGGCGAAGCCAAAAGTGTCAGACGCGAAACGATTAACGTCAAGCCGGTGACGCGAGAACTCCCGCCGGTGTGTGATGTCGCGAGCTACATCACCGAGCGGGTGAGAAGGCAAATCGACGAGTACTACCGGCCCAAGAGTGGCGAGGTGAAACGGCGGGCCTACCAATTCCGCGCCGTTGAAATCGTCCTAGCCACGATCGGTGCCTTGGTGTCGGCGACTGCGTCGGCGCCGATCGGGCACGGGGTGGCGGCATGGTTGCCTGTCGTCACCACAATTATGGCGGTTGTAACGGCCGAGGCAGCCTTTCAGCGATACGACGAGCTCGCGCTCGAATACACCTGTACCGCCGACCAGCTTGAAAGCGCGCTTGTAGATCGCAACCTCGGCGCAAGAGCCAATTCCGAGGCTGCCGACGACGAGTTCGTCCATGCGTCGGAACTGATCATCTCCATTCAGAACCAGGCATGGATGGCGCGCCGGGTCACCGACGATGTGGGCGCCGCACCCGGTGGTACGTCGCAGGAAAGTGCCTGAGAGTTGCTGGGAGCCAGCCCTCGCCTTCCCCAGTAGTCAGAGCTGTCGACGCTGCACGGGGGCTAGCGTCGGAAACATGGCAGAGATAGATCTAGAGACCCTTTCGACTCCCGAACACGGGTACATCGTCGAGGACGACGATGACGACGATCCGGTCTTGCTCGACCGCGAGGGCAAGAATGTCGAAACGTGGCGCGAGCGGTATCCGTACGACCACCGGATGCCTCGCGACGAATACGAGCAGTTGAAGCGACGGCTGCAAATTGAGTTGCTGAAGCTACAGAAACACGGCAAGCGCACCGGCGCCAGACATGTGATCCTGTTCGAGGGTCGTGACGCGGCCGGCAAGGGCGGCACCATTCAGCGGTTTATGGAGCACCTCAATCCACGCGGGGCACGCGTCGTGGCGCTCGAGAAGCCGACCGAACGCGAACAAACGCAGTGGTATTTCCAGCGCTATATCACCCACCTTCCGGCCGGCGGCGAAATGGTCCTCTTCGACCGGTCGTGGTACAACCGCGCGTGCGTCGAGAAAGTGATGGGATTCTGCACCCCGGAAGAACACGCCGAATTCATCAGCCAGGCACCGCTCTTCGAACGGATGCTGGTTAACGACGGGATAGACCTGACCAAGCTCTGGTTCTCGGTGTCACCCGCGGAGCAACGCACCCGGTTTGCCATTCGGTTGGTCGACCCGGTGCGGCACTGGAAATTCTCGCCGATGGACATGGAGTCGGTGACGAAATGGGATGACTACACCGCGGCGAAGGAAGAGATGTTCGAGGCGACCGACACCGACATCGCTCCGTGGATCGTGGTCAGAAGCAATGACAAGAAGCGCGCCCGGATCAACGCCATGCGCTATCTTCTCGCCAAATCCGACTACGACGATAAGGATACGGAGGTGGTCGGCGAGCCGGACCCGTTGATTGTCGGGCGCGCGTTGACCGACTGAGTTGTGGCTCGGGCGTCCCATCTGGGTAGCGCTCGACGCAAGCAATCGCGTCGCGGCCTCTTAGTATGCGGATGCACCATGCGCCTCGACTGGAAGGATTCGCTCTCATGTCCACTTGGCTCATCACCGGCTGCTCGACGGGACTGGGCCGCGCGCTCGCCGAAACTGTGATCGGCGCCGGCCACAACGCGGTCGTCACCGCACGCGACGTCACCAGGGTCGCCGACCTAGCCGACACCAGCCCTGAGCGCGTGCTCCCCGTTGCCCTCGACGTCACCAAGCCGGAGCAGGTCGCCTCAGCCGTAGAACGTGCCCAAGAGCGATTTGGCGGTGTCGACGTCCTGGTCAACAACGCCGGCTACGGGTACCGCGCCGCCATCGAAGAAGGCGACGACGCCGGTGTCCGCACCTTGTTTGAGACCCACTTCTTCGGCACCGTCGCGATGATCAAGGCCGTCCTACCCGGCATGCGGGCGCGCCGCAGCGGCGCCATCGTGAACATCTCCTCGATCGGCGTTCAGCTGACCCCGGTCGGATCGGGCTACTACTCCGCGGCCAAGGCCGCCATCGAAGGCCTCAGTGGAGCCCTTCGTGGCGAGGTTGCGCCGCTCGGCATCTCGGTGACAGTCGTCGAGCCCGGCGCATTCCGGACCGACTTCGCCGGCCGTTCGCTCGTCCAGTCGGCCACGGTCATCGACGACTACGCCACCACCGCCGGGCAGCGTCGCAAAGAGAACGACACCATGCACGGCAACCAGGCCGGCGACCCCGCCAAGGCCGGCGCTGCCATCGTCGCGGCCGTCGAATCAAGTGAGCCCCCGGGATTCTTACTGCTCGGCCCCGACGCCCTGGCCGCCTATCGCTACATTGCGGACACGCGCGCAAGCGAGATCGGGAAATGGGAACAGCTCACCAGCGGCACCAACCTCGATTCCTGACATTTGTCGCTCCCACTCCCCGCTTCCGTTGAGTGGCAAACGCGCGCACGATGGGAAGGGTCCGCGGATCTCACAACTTCGCGAAGGGAGCGGGCGATGAAGGCCAAAGTCGGTGACTTCCTGGTCGTCAAGGGCACAACCACGGAGCGACACGACCAACATGCGGAGATCATCGGGGTGCGCGCTGACGACGGCTCGCCGCCGTACGTGGTGCGTTGGCTGGTGACCGGCCACGAGGCGACGGTGTACCCAGGGTGCGATGCGGTGGTGGTAACCGCTGCCGAGCACACGGAGGCCGCACGACGCGCTGCGGCGCGGGCCGGCCACGGCCAGACATAGGGACACCGCTAGTCCGAGAATAGCTTCGCAAGCTAGGAGAAGGGTATTCTCCTCAGCCGAGAGACATATTACGATCGGTGGTCGACGAGGGACACCCCCTCTGAGGAGGTCACCACGTAACCGTGTCGGACACACTGGATCTCGAACGTCCCCGCGACGGCGTCACCGTCGTCCGGCTTAACCGCCCTGAGCGGCTCAACGCCATCAACGAGGCCATGCAATCCGAACTGGCCCAGGCGCTGGCCCACTTGGCCGCCGACAGGTCGGTGCATGCCGTGGTCCTCACCGGCGCCGGTCGCGGCTTCTGCGCCGGCATCGACATGCGCGACTTCGGACCCGGTGCGCCCGAGGAGACCGCGCCCGCGCTCGACCGGATGCGATTCCAGGAGAAAATGGCCGCACTCGCCGAAGCCATCCGCGCGTTGCCGCAGCCGGTCATCGCCGCGGTCAACGGCCCGTGTGTCGGAGCAGGATTCGCGTTGTGCCTTGCCAGTGACATCCGAATCTGTTCGGCGGCAGCATCGTTCGGCAACGCCGCCATCTTGCTTGGGTTGTCGGGCGCCGAGATGGGCATGAGCTATCACCTGCCCCGCATCGTCGGCACCAGCGTCGCCGCGGACTGGATGCTCACCGGCCGCACGGTATCGGCCACCGAAGCCGATCGACGCGGCCTGGTCAGCGAGATCGTTGAACCAGATCGACTGAGCGACCGCGCCGTGGAGTTGGCTGCATTGATCGCGGACCTTGCCCCGTTGGGCGTACAACTGACAAAGCGTGCCCTGCAAGTCAACACCGACGCGGCGAGCCTCGCGTCGGCGCTGGAACTGGAAAACCGCAACCAGGTGATCTCGCACGCGACCGACGAGGCGGCCGCACGCCGCAAAAAGTGGTCTTCGTGACCGGCCCGCTAGCAGGGGTACGCATCGTCATGATGGGCGGCTTGGGGCCCGCCCCGTTTTGCGGAATGCTGTTGGGGGGCTTAGGCGCAGAAGTGATAAGGGTCGACCCTGTGGCGGGTGTTGACGGTTCGCTGCCCATCGACTACACGGTCCGCCGCAGCCAGCGCTCGCTTGCCGCCGACGTCAAGGATCCGCGCGGCAGGGATCTCGTCCACCGTTTGGCCGCCGACGCCGATGCTTTCGTCGACGTGTTCCGGCCCGGGGTGGCCGAACGACTGGGCATCGGCCCAGACACACTGCGCGAGCTCAATCCTCGTCTGGTGTATGCCCGTATGACGGGATACGGCCAGGATGGACCCCTGGCCGCACATGCCGGCCACGACATCAACTACATCGCCTTGGCCGGTGCCCTGCACGGCATCGGCACGCCCGAATCACCTGTTCCGCCACTGAATCTGGTCGGCGACTGCGGCGGCGGCGGCATGCTGCTGGCGGTCGGCTTGCTCAGCGCGATCCTGGAGGCGCGCGAGTCGGGTGCGGGTCAGGTCCTTGACGTCGCGATGGTCGACGGCGTCGCGACGCTGCTGGCTCCGTATTTTGGGATGGTTCCGGCAGGCACGTGGCGCGACCGTCGCTGGGACAATCTGCTCGACGGTGCCGCCCACTTTTACGGCGTCTATGCCACCGCCGACGGGCGCCACGTCGCTGTCGGCGCGATGGAGCCGAAGTTCTACGCGGAGCTCTGCGATCAGCTCGGTGTCAGCGTCCCCCATGACGACGACCAGCCGGCCTCGTGGGCGGCACACCGCGCGATGTTGTCGCACCGCTTCGCGGAGAAATCCCGCGACGAATGGGAGCAGCTTCTCAATTCGCCGGGATGCTGTGTGACACCGGTGCTCTCGTTATCGGAGGCGCCGCGGCATCCGCACCTAGTTGCGCGCAAGACGTTCATCGACGTCGACGGCATCACCCAGCCCGCACCGGCTCCACGCTTCTCACGCACCCGGCCCTCAGCCCCCTCACCCCCGTCGCTGCCGGGCGATCACACGCACGCGCTGCTGCGCGAGATGGGATTCGACGCCGACGCCGTCACCGCGCTCGAGGACGCCGGCGTGGTGGCGCAAAGCAGCTCGCACTGACCAATACGAGAGGGGACGACACATGTCGTGGGACTTCTCCACCGACCCACAGTGGGCGCAACAACTCGAGTGGGTCGAGGACTTCGTGCGCACTGAGTGTGAACCGATCGACCTTATTATCAAGGAGTCTCACGATCTCGACGACCCGGTGCGCCAGGCGCTGATCCCGCCGCTGCAGGAGATCGTCAAACAGCGCGGACTGTGGGCCACCCACCTGGGCCCGCACCTGGGCGGGCCGGGCTACGGCCAGGTGAAACTGGCTCTGCTCAACGAAATTCTGGGCCGGTCCGAGTGCGCGCCGATCGTCTTCGGCTCGCAGGCACCCGATTCCGGCAACAGCGAGATCCTCGCGCACTACGGCACGCCCGAGCTCAAGGCGCGCTACCTGGAGCCGCTGCTGGACAACCGGATCGTGTCCTGTTTCTCGATGACCGAGCCGCAGGGCGGCGCCGACCCGAAGGTGTTCACCACAATCGCGGTCGCCGATGGTGACCACTGGATCATCAACGGGGAGAAGTGGTTTTCATCGTTTGCCTCGATGGCGTCGTTCATCATCGTGATGGCGATGACCGACCCCGAGGCGCCCCCCTATCAGCGCTATTCGATGTTCGTTGTGCCCGGCGACACCCCGGGCATCAACGTGTTACGCAATGTCGGACTGGGCTATCAGCCGCTGGGCGGCGGCGGGCGTGAAGGTTACGTCCGCTACGAGAATGTGCGGGTACCCGCCGATCACATGCTGGGCCCACGCGGTGGGGCCTTCGTCGTCGCCCAAACCCGTCTCGGCGGCGGGCGCATCCACCATGCCATGCGCACGGTTGGGTTGGTCCGGCGCATCTTCGACATGATCTGTGAGCGGGCGGTGTCGCGCTACACCCAGGGCGAGGTGCTGGCCAATAAGCAACTCGTCCAGGAGATGGTGGCCGACTCATGGATGGAGATCGAGGCCTTCCGCCTGCTGACGCTTCAAACGGCCTGGAAGATCGACCAATTCAACGACTACAAGGCGGTGCGGGCCGATATCTCGGCGGTGAAGGCGATGATGCAGAAGGTGCTGCACGACGTGTCGGCGCGGGCCCTGCAACTACACGGATCGTTGGGCACCACGCACGAGATGCCGTTCGTGCAGTACCTGGTGGAGTCGTTCGTGCTCGGCCTGGCCGACGGTCCGACCGAAGTGCACAAGGTGACGTTGGCCCGCCTATTGCTGAAAGACCTCGCGCCCGCACCCGATCTGTTTCCCTCCGAACACCTGCTGCGGCTGCGCGCGGCCGCGGAGGCGAAGTTCGCGGACAAGCTGGCGGGCATCCCCCGCGGCTAGCCGCAAACGCAATCAAACGGCTTTGCTGGCGCCGACGTAGGCGAGCACCACGTCGGATTGATCGGTCACCCGGGTCAGCGTTGCATAGGAGCGGATGAACGACTGGCCCACGCATCCGTCGATCTTGACGTGGAAGTTGCTGATCATGACCCAGGGGTTTGGACCTTTGAACTGCTTCTTCACCACCGGCACCACGATGATGAGGCCGGGCTTGAGCCCCACGGTGAGCACACCGTTGACCGGCGCGGAAACCAACGGCAGAATGCCCGCTGCCACACCGGGCAACAGTGCCGTCGTGCCGAGCGACGGGCCGAAGCCGGCGCTACCACCAATCTCGACGCCGTTGGACGTGCTCATATCGATTCCACAGCCGATCTCGTAACCCACCTCGAGCTTGCCCCCTGGCGCTTCCGGTCCGGTCAGCGAGGCGACGAATATTCCGCTCGAGACGTATTCGCGCGACGAGATCGCAGTGGTCAACGGCGCCACGGGAACTTGCATCTCGTCCTTCGCGCCGAGGGCCAGTCTCCAGCCGTCGGGAGTGTTGACAGTTACGGGATCGCTCGAGGGTACTCGTCCGTCGGCCGGTGGCGCCGCGGCAGCGGCAGGGTTAGCGTCGGGATCAGCACCCGATGCAGGCGCGAAGGTGACCGACATGACGAGACAAACGGCAAGAATCGCAGCGCGACGAGCGACCACTGCCATCGGTCTCACGGGCGACACCGTACGCACTGTCGGATTCGAGTTGCGAAGTTTGCTGGTCGTGCCAGCAAACTTGTTGTGAGTTCGTAACTCATATGCGACATGTGCACTCGCTTCATCTGCCAGACCGGTAGAATTGTCGCTGGTGGTGGCCTTGGGCAACGACCGGCGATTCGGGGCAGACGACGGAGAGGGCGGCGATGACACTTCGCAGGTGCGCTCGTGGACTGCTCGCCGGCGCCATTAGCGTGATTGCCATCGCGGGCGGCTCCGGAGTAGCCCAAGCGGAACCAGACCCCAACCCGCCGCCCCTCCCCCCAGTAATCAACGAATGGGTGCAAATTCCACGAACCTTCGTGAACCCGTCCAATCAAGGCCAGCCCACAGACGACTCGGGTGAAGTCGGAATGGTTTGCGAAAATCTATTGGTCGCATGCCGGTAAACACAGGCCAATCCCGCGGCTAATCCACCATTAACCGCGCACGCGCCAGCAATCTGGGGAGAGTGGCGGCCATCGCTTCCAACTCGGCTCGGGGAGAGCGCCTTCGGCGGTTGTGCTTGACGATCAGCGACCAGGTCGCCGCCGACTTGAAGCACGCCAACGCGCTGAACCAGGCCAAATCACTGACCTTGCGACCTAGCTCCTGTTGGTATAACTGGGCGAGTTCGGCGGCCGGCGGTGCCACACCGGCCGAGTCCGGGACACGTCGGTAGGTGTCCGGATCGCAGTTGATCGTAAACCAGCCCGCATCGATACGCGGATCACCGATCGACCAAATCTCCCAATCGATCACCGCGTTGATGTGGGCCCCGACGGCCATCAGGTTGCCCAGCCGGAAATCACCGTGCACCACGCTCGGCCCCATAGCCGTTGGCGCGCAACTCAACAACGCGTCACGCACCCCTTGCCAGTCGGGCACCAGCGACGCATCGACGGTCCTTAACGTCTCACACCAGCGCTGGACCTCAGCGACCGGATCGATGACCGGTTCACCGCGGAAACCAAGGTCGATCGGCGAGAGGCTGTGCAGCGCGGCCATCGCCCGGCACCCATTGCGGTAGCGCTCGACCATGTCGGCACTTGGCGGGCAACCGTCGAAAAGCGGTTCCACACAGTCGCCGTCCACGTGAGCCATCACGAACATCGGCGGGATGTGGGGAGGGCGTCCCGGGTCTTCCCACAGCACCTCGGGGACCGGAACCCGTGTCGCAGCAAGCGCTTTGAGGATGCGGGCCTGCCGCAGCACGTCGCGGTGCGCGACCGGCTCGACGCCGGGCGGAGCAACCTTGATCACCACCGCCCGGTCGTCCCGCGCACCACGGAAGGTGAGGCTGGAGGCACCGCCGGCGAGCGGGCCGACAGCGGTGATACCAGCGCCGGCGAGTCGCCGACGCAGCTCGTCGAGGTCGAGCTCGACCACTCAGCGCACCGGTTTCGACCAGCCGAGTTCGGCGAGGAAAGGCTGGGTGTGCGCGATGCGCCCGGTCATGGTCTTAGGATCGCCGGTGCACAGCCGCAAGGCGGTCTCGGTGATCAGTTCAATGTCCTCGGTGTCGGTCTTGGCCAGGTCTAGGGTGCCCGCTCCGGGGGTCGCCACCGGATTGGACGGCGCGGCGGCGTTGACGGCGATGCCGTCGTCGTAGAGTTCGGCGGCGAGGCTCTTCGTCAGCCGGTTGAGCGCGGCTTTGGCGGTCCCATAGATGCCGAAGCCCGCGGTCCGGTCGAAGTCGGAGAACGGCGGCCCGGGTGGCAGGTCGCCGCCCACCGACGTCACATTCAGAATCCAGCCCCGTCCACGGTCGCGCATCGCGGGAATCGCCAACTGACACAGCTGCAACGGCCCGAGCAGGTGCATCTCCATCATCAGCCGGACCCGTCGCTCGGGGAACCCATCAAGGGACCGCAGGAAGGTCACCGCAGCGTTGTTGACGAGGATGTCGGGAGCGCCGACACCGCTCACCACCTCAGCGAAAAGCCTTTCGCGCTCATCGGGTTTGGATAGATCCGCCTGGACCGCGACGGCCCGACCGCCGGCCGCGACGATCTCGTCGACGGTCTGACTCAGCGACCCTTGGTATTTGGGATCCGGATCCAAGGTGCGTGCCGTCAACGCCACCGTGGCGCCCTGGGCCGCAAGCCGCGCGGCAATCGCCTTGCCCAGCCCTCGGCTACTTCCGGTGACGAGGGCCACCATCCCGTCACACCGATGGTCAGCGCTCATCGTCGAACTCCTCCGGGCGCCCGCCGTCGCGGAAGTGGCTTCTCCACGACAGAGAATGTCATTATCGTTGGTTGCCCCGAAGTATAGGAGCGCTGCCCGCCGCGGCAGCATCGATCACGGCTTTTTAGCGCCTCGCCTTCGAGCGTCGATCGAGAAGATGCCGGGGCCAGTGAAGACCAGCAAAAAGAAACCGAAGCAGAAGAGTATCGCCGGAGTTCCACCGTTGCCCCCCGGCGGATCACCGATGGGCCAAAATGAGCGCGGTTGATGGACCCAAAAGTAGGCGACCGCCATCTCACCCGAGGCGATGAATGCAGCAGCGCGGGTGAACAACCCGATCGCGATCAGGAGCCCTGCCACCAATTCGATCACCCCGGCGTACCACCCGGGCCAGGCTCCAACGCCGACGGAATGCGTCGAACGGACGGGCCAGTCGAACAGGCTTATCGAGCCGGCCCCCGCGAAGAGCAGGCCATAAACGAACCGGAAGAGGCTCAGCACAGCCGGCGAATGACGGTCGAGGCGCTGATTGAGATTCTTCGCCATGACACCACGTTACGGTCGAGCCATTAACTGCTGCGACGACAGCGCGGCGGTCGCCAGCGCGGTGGATTTTCGTGATTCCGGCGCGGGCGTTGCACGAATTCGTAAGAATCGTCCAAGAACTCGCAGAGATGCCCAGAGGAACGCTTGGCTCAACAGCCACTCTTTACCGCGGACCTTGAAAAAGGACACACCATGATCAGCAGCACCAGCATTGCGACCGCGGCCCGGGCCGCGGGCGTCGCAGTGCTGGCCGGTGCCGCTGCGCTGGGATTAGCAACCGGTATGACGGTGGGCCCGGCAATGGGCACCGCCCAAGCCGCTCCCCACCCGCCCAACCCCCCGAACAGCTGGGGCACCCTTTATGGCGACCCCGAAGCGGCCGCTCCGTTCTGGCGCAACCAGACATACGACGACGACTGCGTACCGATGGCGGTCGCCGACGTGGTCGGTCAACTGACCGGAAACCAGCCATCTGAGCTGGCCGTCGTCGAGGTAGCCCACTCGACGCCCAGTACCGTCCACTCTGGACCGATCTACACCAAGCCGGGGAAACGCCAGCACGGTGACGGCACGTCTTTTAACGATGAACCGGTGTTGCTCGCGCACTACGGCATCCACGCGGTGAGCACCAGCAAGGACAAGGCCACAAAGACCGGTGTCCCCACCGGCATGGAGGCACTCGAACAAGCACTGGCCAAAGGCCGCAAGGTGATCGCCGGGGTCAACGCCGAACTCATCTGGCGCGAGCCCGTCACGGACAAAACCAAAGAGGGTGACCCCGACGCCAACCACGCCGTGGTGGTGACCGGTGTCGACACCGCACGGGGCCTCGTGCACCTCAACGACACCGGCAACAAAAAGGGCCGGGACGAGAAGGTGCCGATCGACATCTTCATCAGTTCATGGGACACCAGTGGCGACCAAATGACCGTCACCAGCTAGCGATGCGTCGGCGATCGGCGCTGATCAGAAGATGTCATGGCCGTAATCATGCCGATCGTCGAGAATGGGTTTCATGGCGGATGACGCCCCGAAAAGGTCGATAATCCCACGGATCGTGGTTGATGACGTGGCAGGGTGTGCGGCGTTCATGAAGACGACCTTCGGCGCCCAAGGAGAGGTGTTCGCCGACCGGCCGACCGAGATGGTCATTGGGGACTCCGTCGTGATGATTTCGTCCCTGGGGGAACGCCAATACTTCCCCGCGTTTCTTTACATCTACGTTGACGACGTCGACGCCGCCTACCAGCGTGCCGTCGACGCCGGAGCCCAGGTCATCGAGACGCCGGCCGATCAGTTTTATGGTGACCGCAGGGCCATGGTGAAAGACAGCTACGGCAACGTCTACCAAATTGCCACTCCCATCGCGTCAAACGATGGCCAGGGCCGGTAGCTAAGCGCCGCAACATACTCCGTGACTTGCGGCGGGGCGGCCCAGCAGACCCAGCAGCGCATCGGTCACCTCACGGGGGCGTTCCTCCATGACGTAGTGGTCGGCGCCGCGCAGGTGGGTCAGCGTGGCGTGGGGAATGCGGTCAGTTAGTTCGCGTGCCGTGTCGAACGGTATATAGGGATCGCGGTCGCCCCAGATCACTGCGACGGGGCATTGAATTGCCGCAAGTCGCTCCGTCAGCCAAGGGACGGCGGCGACCGGATAGTGCGCGAAGAATGCCCAAAACGTGCGCCTGCCTTGCGGTGTGTTCATCCAGCCCAGGTATTCGGCTTCCAGTGCGGTGTCGAAACAGCCGATATTTCCGTAGCGGGCCAAGGCGATGCGGTGCAGCGCGGCTCTCTATGACTTTGGTATGCGTGTGTGCGAACTCGTACGAAGCCGGTCGGCCGATTGTTACGCTTCGGAGCTTCTTGCCGGGGGCGATGAGGAAGGAACGTCCGGTGAAGGTCCTCGTCACGGGCGGCACAGGCTTCACCGGCTCGCACACCGTGCGCGCGCTGGTCGCCGCCGGCCACGCGGTGCGGCTCCTGGTGCGCGACCCGGCCAAGGTGCGCATCGCCTTCGAGTCCGATGCCTATATCCCCGAAGATCTGGTGGTCGGCGACATGACGGACGCGGCCGCGGTCGACGACGCGCTTGCCGGCTGCGACGGGGTCGTGCACGTGGCAGCCCTCGTCGACCTGCGCCGGGCAGCGGCTCGCCTCGTCGAGGACACCAACGCGCGTGGCGTCGAGTTGGTGGTAGGCGGCGCGGTGCGGCGCGGGCTGCCCAGCATCGTCTACGTGTCGAGCCTCGGCGTCTTCTTCGAGCCGGGCGGCCCGCCCCTGTCGCCTGAGCTGCCGATCGCACCCGGCACCACGGCATATGCGCGCTCCAAGGCGCAGGCCGAGCGCTACGTGCGTCTGCTGCAGGAGAACGGCGCACCGATCAGCATCTCTTATCCCGCCGGCATCTCCGGCCCAAACGACCCCACGATGAGTGCGGCCAACAACGGCCTTCGGTCGTTGGTGCGTGATATCGGGGTGGTCACCTCGGGCGGCATGCAGGTTGTCGACGTCCGCGATCTCGCGATGCTGCACGTACAACTTTTGGAACTGCCGACCGGACCGCATCGCTATGCCGCCGCGGGCGAGATGCTGACCTGGTCCGACTATTTCGCGTTGCTGGACAGCCTCACTGGCCGCCGCATAAGACGCGTCCGGCTGCCGGGCGGACTGCTGCGCGCTGCCGGTTCAGCAGGCGACGTGGTAAAGCGCTTCTACGACTTTGACTTTCCGTTGACGCGCGACACGATGGAGTTCACGACGCAGTGGCCAAATGCCGACGCGGAGCGCACGACCCGTGAACTCGGGCTGCACTTCCGGGACGCCGCCGAGACCTACCGTGACACGCTGATTTGGATGTACCAAGCCGGTCACCTCGGCGCCGAACACGTCGGAAGACTGGCAGATGTCCTGGTGACACCGAGGCTCCCGCACCAGATTTGACACGTTGGCGCCGGCTGCATTATTGATCGGCATTATGGGACGTAAGGGCTGGGGCGGAGCTCCGCCGCGCCACACCAGCCTGTCGGAAATCGCGAATGACCTTGGCATCACACGCCCCACCATCTACCGCTACTTCGCTTCCACCGAGGATCTGCCTCGATAAGGACGAACTGCGCTTCGCGCCCTACGTCGCGCGCTTCGTGACTTCATAGCGGCGCCGGGGTGACCGGACGGCCAATATGGGATCAAGGTGCCATAGCGGGTACAAGATGCGAGCATGGGCTGTATCACAACAATTCTCGAGCGCCATGGCCGCGCGCCTCTCCGCGCTCTGAAAGGGGACGGTCGTGAAGATGCGGGCGGCACGCATGCACGGATACAACGAGCCTTTGCAGCTCGAGGAGATACCCGTGCCCGACTTCGGCCCGGACGAGGTCCTGGTCAAGGTGGCAGCAGCTGGCATGTGCCGCAGCGATTTTCAGCTGGTTGAGGGCGTGACCGGGTTTACCAACGGCGAGGAACAAGCGGTCGGCCTGACAGATGTCGTGCCTTTCCTTGTCGAGGACGAATTGATCCGCCTCGGCGCCAACTACGAGAAGGTCGCTGACTGGGAGCCATATGTCGTTACCGATGGGCTGCTGATCACCGGCCAGAACCCGGCATCATCGGCCCAGAGTGCCGCAGAGACCCTCCTGCGACAGGCATGACTACGCCGCCTCCGGCGCGCTTCGAGATCGTCTCGTGGACGGGTCTTGGCAGGCGTGGTTGATTCCCGGCAGCACCTGGGGTGCGACGTCGGCGCCGGTGCGAATGGTTAGCCAAGCTGTGATCCCGCCGATCACGCACATGGCTGCGGTGATGAGCATCGCCAGTGAGAAGCCGGGGCCGAGCGGCTGCCCGGGGCCGGCCCGGATGCCGGCCGCGAGCGGCAGCACGGCGACGGCGATTAGTCCGGCGACGCGGGCAATAGCGTTGTTGACACCCGAGGCGATGCCTGCGTAAGCGTCCGAGACGGCGGAAAGGACGGCCGCGGTCAGCGGCGCGACGGTGATCGCCAACCCGACGCCGAACACGACCACGGCGGGCAGGACCGCACCCACGTAGGACGCCCCGGGCACGATGCGCGCCATCAACGCCACACCCACAGCGGCGATCAGCGGACCGACCGTCATGGGCAGCCGCGGTCCGGTGCGCTGCGCGAACGCACCGGCCCATGGGGAGCCGATCAACATGATGACCGTGGTGGGCATCGTCGCCAGGCCAGCGGCCAGCGCAGAGTAGTGCAGGCTTTCTTGCAGCTGCAGGGCCAACAGGAACAACGCGCCGCCGACGGCTGTGTACACCGCCAAGGTGGTGAGGTTGGCCCCGGTGAATTGCCGGGAGCGAAAGAGTTGCGGGGGCAAAAGCGGTGACCGCACCCGCCGTTCGATCAGCGGGAACGCAACCAGCGCGGCTGTGCCGATGACGGCGGCGGCCACGGTGCCGAGAGTCCAACCGCGAGAAGGGGCCTCGATCAGCGCGTAGATCACCCCGGCCAGGCCGACCGTGACGGCGGCAGTCCCCAGGATGTCGGGACGACGGGGAGCGGCTGGACTGCGGGATTCGGGGAGGTGTCGGGCCGCGATCCACAGCACCGCCGCGGCGAGTGGAACATTCAGGAAGAAGACCCAGCGCCACGACGCCGCGTCGACAAGCCAACCGCCGATGAACGGGCCCAGTGCAGTGGCCACACCGGACATGCCAGCCCAGATCCCTACCGCACGGCCTCGGTCGTCCTCGGTGATACCGGCGTCGATCAAGGCGAGGCTGCCGGGAACCAACGCCGCCGCACCGACACCCTGCACCAGCCGGGCGCCGATCAACCAGCAAATGGTCGGTGCCATACCGCAGGCAAGCGAAGCTGCGGTGAAAACGACCAGCCCAGCAACAAAGACCCGGCGGCGGCCATATCGGTCGCCTGCCGCGCCCCCGGAGAGCAGCAACGCACTCAGCGTCAAGAGGTAGCCATCGAGGACCCACTGTTGGCCCGTCAAGCCGGCATCCAGCTCCCGCCCGATCGTCGGAAGCGCGACGTTGACCACGGTGCCGTCCAGGAACGCAACCCCCGAACCAAGGACCGCCGCGGCAATCAGCCAGCGCGCACCGGGCGACGCCAAAGCCAGCTGGCGCGGCTCAACAGATCCACCGCTCGTGTGCTGGTCCACGGCTGAGGATTCTGCGCCGTCGCTCCATCGCGGTAACGACCGGGACCTAGCTCAGAAGTTCACACGCGCCGCAGCGCCGGCAACGCCGGTTCGTCACGAGCACGTGGGTTTGCGTTCACGTGACGGACGTCAGATGCGTGCCTGGTGTGCAAGCATCGCTGCGAGACTGACGACCTGCGCGCCGCGGGCGCATCGGTGCGATACTGCCACCACCTCTAGGGAGTAGGACTCACAATGACCGATGTCGATCAGACACCCGACGGAATGTCTGCCACTGGTTCGGTACGGGCCGACTTGGTCGAGCCCACCCGCACCGGGATGCAGGCGCCCGCGCTGCAGCGGGCGATCAACGACCACCTGCGCTACTCGATCGGCCGTCCGGCCGCGGCCCGGCGGCCCGAGCACTACTACCGGGCGCTCGCGCTGGCCGTGCGGGACCGCATGCAGGACCGCCGGGTGGCCTCGACGCAGACCTCACTGGATCTCGGCCGCAAGGTGACCTGCTACCTGTCGGCCGAATTCCTGATGGGTCCGCAGCTGGGCAACAACCTGCTGAACCTGGGCATGGAGCGAGCGGCGCGGGAGGCGCTGGCGGCGATGGGCCAGAATTTCGACACAGTCCTGGCTTGCGAAGAGGAACCGGGACTGGGCAACGGCGGCCTCGGCAGGCTGGCCGCGTGCTACCTCGACTCGCTGGCCACCCTCGAGCGTCCGGCGATCGGCTATGGCATCCGCTACGAATTCGGCATCTTCGACCAGGAGATCCACGACGGCTGGCAGGTCGAGAAGACCGACAACTGGCTGGCCAGCGGAAACCCTTGGGAGATAGCCAAACCCGACGTCAACTACCTGGTGAAGTGGGGCGGCTACGCCGAGCACTACACGGATGACACCGGCCACGACCGCGCCCGGTGGGTGCCGGGTCGGCTGCTGAAAGGCGTCGCCTACGACACGCCGATCCAGGGTTACGGCGTCAACACGTGCAACGTGCTGACGTTGTGGAGCGCGCGGGCGGTCGAGTCATTCGCGTTGGAAGCCTTCAACACCGGCGACTACTACAAGGCGGTCGAGGACGAGGTCTCCTCGGAGACGGTCACCAAGGTCTTGTACCCCAATGACGAGCCGGAGGCGGGCAAGCGGCTGCGCCTGCTCCAGCAGTACTTCTTCGTGTCCTGCTCGCTGCAGCACGTGCTGCACATCATGGACGATCTCGCCGACGTGTCAATCAGGGAACTCCCCCAGCGGTTCGCCTTGCAGCTCAACGACACTCACCCATCGATCGGAGTGGCCGAGCTGATGCGATTGCTGATCGACGAGCGCGACCTGGAGTGGGAGGAGGCGTGGGATATCACTGTCGCGACGTTCGGCTACACCAACCACACCCTGCTGCCTGAGGCGCTGGAGAAGTGGCCGCTGGAGATGTTCGCCGAGTCGCTGCCCCGCCACCTGGAGATCATCTACGAGATCAACCGGCGATTCCTCGACGAGGTGCGCGCGCAGTTCCCCGGCGACGAGGACCGCGTCCGGCGGATGTCGTTGATCGGCGAGGACGGCGGCAAGAACGTCCGCATGGCCCACCTGGCCACCGTCGGCAGCCATGCCATCAACGGTGTCGCCGCACTGCACTCCGAATTGCTGAAAGCCAGTGTGCTCAAAGACTTCTACGAGTTGTGGCCGGAGCGCTTCAGCAATAAGACCAACGGCGTGACGCCACGGCGGTTCCTCGCGCTGGCCAACCCCGGACTGCGAGAGCTGTTGGACCGCACCATCGGTGAGGGCTGGCTGACCGACCTGGACCGCCTGCGCGGGCTGGAGCCGTTCGTCGACGCTGCCTCCTTCCGGGCGCAGTGGCGCGATGTGAAGCGCGGCAACAAGAACCGCCTCGCCAAGTACATCCAGTCGGTGTCGGGTGTGGAGCTCAACGCCAACTGGATGTTCGATGTCCAGGTCAAGCGCATCCACGAATACAAGCGCCAGCACCTCAACGCGCTGCACATCGTCGCGCTCTACCATCGCCTCAAGCAGAATCCCGGACTGTCGATCCCGCAGCGGGCCTTCATCTTTGGCGGTAAGGCCGCGCCCGGGTACTTCTTGGCCAAGCGGATCATCAAGCTGATCAACTCGATCGCGGAGACGGTCAACGCCGACCCGGATGTCAACAAGTTCATCAAGGTGGCGTTCGTGCCGAACTTCAACGTGCAGAACGCACACATGATCTACCCGGCAGCCAACCTGTCCGAGCAGATCTCCACCGCGGGCAAGGAGGCGTCGGGCACCGGGAACATGAAGTTCATGATCAACGGCGCGCTGACCATCGGCACGCTCGACGGAGCCAACGTCGAGATGCGCGAAGAGGTCGGGCCGGAGAACTTCTTCCTGTTCGGTCTGACGGAGTCGGAGGTCCAGGACCTCAAGGCAAAGGGGTACCGCCCGGCCGACTTCATCGACAGCAGCGACGAGTTGCGCGCGGTGCTGGATCTCATTGCCGGCGGGACGTTCTCGCACGGCGACACCGAGGTGTTCCGGCCGCTGGTGGACAACCTGCGCTACGACGACCCCTTCTTGGTGTGCGCCGACTTCGCGTCGTACGTCGAATGCCAGGACAGGGTGAGCGCGGCATGGCTTGACGGGGAGTCGTGGACGAAGATGTCCATCCTGAATACCGCACGCAGCGGCAAGTTTTCGTCGGACCGCGCCATCGCCGAGTACTGCGACGACATCTGGAAGGTCTGGCCGCTGACCGTGACCATCTGAACCGAAGAGTTACGGGTCGCGGGGTAACCCCAACAATCGCTCAGCGATGATATTCAGCTGCACCTCCGAGGTACCGCCGTAAATGGTGCTGGCGCGGCTGGTCAGGAGATACTTAGCCCATTCGCCAGGCAATTCGCCGACATCGCCGATAGCGCCGTCGACGCCGAACGACGCCAACCCGAACTCGGCGTAGCACTGCGCGGTGCGCATCGAAAGCAGCTTGGATATCGCGGCCGACGGCAGCGCGTCGCCACCGGCGAGCGTAAGCAGCGTCGAGCGCAGGTTGAGCACCTTGGCCGCGTGCCCCTCGGCCATCAATTGGCCGGCGCGGTTTTGCGCAATCTGGTCGAACTCACCGTCGCGCATGAGCTCGACCAGACGATCCAGGCTGGCAAGGTTCGGGTTCTCGACGCTGCCGATAGTCACCCGCTCGGCGGTCAGCGTGTTGCGGCTGACCTCCCAGCCACGGTTGACCTCACCGAGCACCATACCGTCCCGCACGAACACGTCGTCGATGAACACTTCGTTGAAGAATTCGTTACCGGTGAGCTCGCGCAGCGGCCGCACCGTGACACCTTCGCTGGCCATGTCCAGCAGGAAGTAGGTGATGCCGTTGTGTTTTGGCGCGGCCGGGTCGGTGCGAGCCAGTAGCGCACCCCACTGTGCGTACTGCGCGAGGGTGGTCCAGATCTTCTGGCCGGTGATTCGCCAGCCATCGTCGACCTTGACGGCCTTGGTGGACAGGCCGGCCAGGTCCGAACCGGCACCGGGCTCGGAAAACAGCTGGCACCACATCATTTCACCGCGCAGTGTCGGCGGCAGAAAGCGCTGCTTCTGGTCGTCATTGCCGAACGCGACGATGGAAGGGACGAGAAAGCTGGCGATGCCCAGCATGGGGCGCCGGACGCGGCCGGCGCTGAATTCCTGCGCGGTGATGATCTGCTCTACGGGGGTGGCCGAGCGGCCCCACGGCTTGGGCAGATACGGCATGACCCAGCCACCCTCGACGATCGCGTCGGTGCGCTGATCGGACGGAATCGCCTTGAGGGCACTGACTTCGGCTTGGATCTCCTGGCGCAGCTTCTCGGTCTCCGGGTCGAGGTCGATATTGAGCTGGCGCACGCCGGTGGTGGTGGCGGTGTCGACGACGCGCTGCGGATAGTCGGCGGCGCGGCCGAACGCGGCGACCAGCCCGAGCGCCCGACGGTAATAGATGTTGGTGTCGTGCTCCCAGGTGAAGCCGATGCCGCCGTGTACCTGGATGCAATCTTGGGTGCAGCTCTGGGCGGCGGCCGAGGCCAACGTCGCCGCCACGGCGGCGGCGAATTCCGCGGCGGATTCCGGCTTTTCGATCCCCTCGTCGATGGCGCGGGCCGCGTCCCACACCGCGGCGGTTGCGCGCTCGGTGCGCGCGAGCATCTCGGCGCACTTGTGCTTGATCGCCTGGAACTGACCGATGGGCCGGCCGAACTGCTCGCGGATCTTGGCGTAGGCCGACGCCGTATCGGTGGCCCAGCGTGCGACGCCGACGGCCTCGGCCGATAGCAGCGTGGACGCGATGGCCTGCGCGGCGTTGATGCTGAGGTTGCTCAACACACGGTTCTCGCCGACCTCGACAGCGTCCGCCCGG
>Ga0210396_10001273_pt1 | contig 28113 bp, 31 predicted proteins | sample IncBWH17OmetaG_FD_155466 | JGI IMG/M metagenome (GOLD analysis project Ga0210396, IMG submission 155466) | Forest soil microbial communities from Barre Woods Harvard Forest LTER site, Petersham, Massachusetts, United States - Inc-BW-H-17-O ... | reverse complement strand
CGGCGTCTGCGTCGAGCGAAGCTTCGCCGCCACCGCGATGCCGTCGGCCGGCGGCGCGCCAAGCCAATTCAGCTCCCCGAGAGAAATTCGGGTTTCGGCCAATTCGGCTCGCGGCCCGACGACGACGCGCCGCCCTTCGGGCTCGATCTCGAGCACATAGAGCGGCTCGTCGGCAGCGATCCCGAGCCCCTTGCGTTGCCCAACCGTGAAAAGAGCGATGCCGTTGTGCCTGCCGAGCACGCGGCCGCTGCGGTCGACGATGTCGCCCGGCTCCCTAGCCTCGGGCCGCAGCCGCTCCACGAGACGAGCGTAGGAGCCGCTCGGCACAAAGCAGATGTCCTGGCTATCGGGCTTGTCCGCAATGGGCAGCCCGAAGCGCCGCGCCGCGGCACGGGTCTCGTCCTTGGTGAGGTCTCCCAAGGGAAACCGCAGCCACTCGAGTTCTTCTCGCCTCGTCGCGAACAGGAAATAGCTCTGGTCGCGCGCCAAGTCGCATGCCCGATGGAGCTCGAGCCCGCTCGGAAAGGCGATCCGGCGGGCATAATGCCCGGTCGCCAACGCCGAGGCGCCGAGATCCCGGGCTACACTGAGCAGATCGCGGAATTTGACTCGCTGATTGCAGCGGATGCACGGGACCGGTGTCTCGCCTCGGGCGTAGCTGTCGACAAAATCGTCAATGACCGCAGCCCGAAAGCGGCTCTCGTAATCGAGCACATAGTGGGGAATGCCGAGGCGCTCGGCGACGCGGGAGGCGTCGTATATGTCGCGCCCGGCACAGCAGGCGCCGTTGCGCCCTGCGGCGGCGCCATGGTCGTAGAGTTGCAACGTAATGCCGACGACTTCAAACCCGCGCTCGACCAGCAGGGCCGCGGTCACCGACGAGTCGACTCCGCCGGACATCGCGACGACCACTCGGTGGCTGGCCGCCTCGCCCGGCAGATCAAGTTCTGGGAGGCTCACGACTGCGCCTTCAACCCCAGCTGCCAAAAATCTGCCTCGAGCCGGGCGGCGGCCGCGAAAGCCCCGGCGAGAGAGGAAAAGCGCCCCTCACCGCCGCGCCGAGCAAACTGCTCGTCGAGCGCCGCTGCCGCCTCGCGAGCCAGCTCCTGGTAATCCGACCCGGCATACATTTCGAGCCATTCGCGGTAGGGGTTGCCTTCGAGCCGGGTCGTGGGATCGCCGATACGCTCCGCGGCAATCACAGCATAACCGACAATGCACGGTGCGAGCGCCACTTCGAGGTCGAGCCGGTCGCCAGCGAGACCGCGGTCGAGCACAAAGCGGGTATAGGCAACGGTTTCAAGCGCCTCCGGTTCGCCGGCCATCGCCGCTTCCGACAGCCCCCAGCCGCGGCAATAGTCGATATGGAGCCCGATCTCGACATCGAGGGTCGCGGCGACGAGGCGCTGCGCGCGGCGCATTTCGCCGAGCTCATCGGATTTGTAAATCGCCAGGCCCCAGGCGCGCGCGAAATGGATCAAAAAGAGATAGTCCTGGACCAAATAGCGTCGGAAGCACGCCTCGGGCAGCTCGCCACTGGCCAGCAGGAGCACAAACGGGTGGCGGATATAGGCGCGCCAGTCCCGATCGGTCGCCGCGACCAGACGCTGGAAAAGGACTGGCTCGGCGGTCATCTGTCGATAACCGGAGCTCAGCCGAGCAGCAGGTTGCGGGTCGCCGCGGGAAGCTCGACCGTCAAACCGTTCAGCTCCTCGCTGATGACAATCTGGCAGCCAAGGCGCGACGTCACCGTGAGATTGAACGCGAGGTCGAGCATATCCTCCTCGTCCTCGCTCGCCTCGTTGAGCAACTCGTACCACTGTGGATCGACGATGACATGGCAGGTCGAGCAAGCGAGCGAGCCTTCGCAGGCGCCTTCGATGTCGATGTCGTGGCGGCGCGCGATTTCGAGCACCGACATGCCAACGGGCGCATCGACCTCGCGCCGTGTGCCGTCGCGCTCGATAAAGATCATCTTCGGCATTACTCGGGCCGCGGCGCTAGGTCCTCAGCGAGAATTGCCGCGGTCAGCGCCTCGCTCGCGCCGGCCGACGGCTCAGTCCTTCGGATGAGACGCAACACCTTCAGCCCCGCCGCTTCGGAAGCCTCGCGCAGCTTGTCTGACAAATCCGCATCGGCCAACGCGCCGAGGACGACCACGGCATGGCTGACCGGGCGAGCCAGGGCACGTTCGGCGCGGATTCGCGCCGCTTCGAACAACTCCTGCCACTGTGCGTCTCCGGTTCTGGGATCGGGCACCGTTAAGATACGCTCGAAGCCTTCGCGATCGCCAAGAACGACTGCATTGCCGCCGATCGAGAAGGCCACCTCGACTTCCGCGCCGGCAGCGTCAATGCCGATCGCGGCGCCCGGTGCGCTCAGATCGGCCGGCCCTCCGTCCGGCTCCTCGATCTGGAAAAGCTTCACGTCAACCCGTTGCGTGCGGCCCGCCGAAAGTGTGGGCCGTTAAACGTGAAACGACTCGCCGCAGCCGCAACGCCCCTTCTCGTTGGGATTGCGGAAGGTAAACCCGTTCTGCAGCTTCTCCTCGACGTAGTCCATTTCGGTGCCGAGAATGAACATGACCGCTTTCGGATCGACCAGGATGGTAACCCCCTTGTCTTCGACGATCTCGTCGAACTTGCCCTTCTCATCGGCATATTCGACCGTGTAGCTGAGGCCCGAGCAGCCGCGCGACCGCACGCCGATGCGAACTCCGACCGAGGGTTTGCCGCGGTTGGCGAGGAGCGCCTGGATGCGCTGCGCCGCGGCGTCCGTCACCGACAAGGCTTGCTTTCTCGCCATCACTCGATCTCCGACCGCGAATTACCTAACAACGCCATGAACCAAATCCCGGATAATTATGTGGGTATGCCCCCCTGCTCTGTCAGCCGGCTTGCGGCCGCGGCCAGCGCATCCGCAGCGAAATCAGCCTCTGCGGCCGTCGTGAAACGGCCGAGGCCGATGCGGATCGAGGCGTTGGCGAGCTTATCCGGAAGCCCGAGCGCGCGCAGCACATAAGAGGGCTCGACCGACGCCGAGGTGCAGGCCGAGCCGGTCGAGATCGCGATGCTCGGAACCGCCTCGATCAGGGTCAGTGCCGGGATCTCCGCAAACGAGAGGTTGAGACTGCCGGGCAGCCGTTGCTTGAGGTCGCCGTTGACGCGAAGCTCAGGGACGCGTCGGGCGAGGTTCCGCAAAAGACCGTCTCTGAGGCGCCGGAGCCGTTCCGCTTCTTCGGTCATTTCGGCAGCAGCGATCGCCGCTGCCCGGCCGAGCCCGACGCAGAGCGGCGTCGGCAAGGTGCCCGAGCGCAGGCCCCGCTCCTGCCCGCCGCCATCGATCAGCGGCAGCAGCCGCACTCGCGGCCGGCGACGGATATAGAGCGCGCCGATACCCTTGGGCCCGTAGATCTTGTGGCCGGAAATCGACAGCAGGTCGATCTTCATCGCCTCGACGTCGAGCGGGATCTTGCCGAAGGCCTGAGCGGCATCGGTGTGGAACAGCACGCCCTTGGAGCGGTACAGCGCACCGATTTCGGCGAGTGGCTGGATGACCCCGATCTCGTTGTGGGCGGCCATGACAGACACGAGGAGCGTTCGCTCGGACAGCGACCCTTCGAGCGCGGCGATCGAGACGAGACCGTCCGGCCCGACCGGCAAATAGGTGACGGTGAAGCCTTCCCGCTCCAATTCCCGGCAGCTTTCGAGCACGCATTTGTGCTCGGTCTCCAGTGTCACGATGTGGTCGCGCACCTGCCCATTCTGCGGGTGAGCGTGGGCGAAATGCGCTGCGCCCTTGATCGCAAGATTGTTCGCTTCGGTCGCGCCCGAGGTGAAGACGATCTCGCGCGGATCGGCTTGGATCAGCGCAGCGATTTCGCCGCGGGCGCGCTCGATGGCCTCGGCGGCGACCCGACCATAAGCGTGGCTGGTGCTGTGCGGGTTGCCGAAATGCTCGGTGAAGTACGGCAGCATCGCCTCGAGGACGCGCGGGTCTACGCCTGTCGTCGATTGGTTGTCGAGATAGATGGGCGGCGTGTTGACCACCGGCTCAGAGGAAAGCCGCGGGCGCGGATCGGCAAGCATCGACGTCATGCCGCGCGCGCCTGCTCGGCGAGAGAACGGCAGCGCCGGTAGACGGCGGTCCAAGCCCGCAGGAAATGGCCGACCTCGGCCTCGCTCGTGCTCCAGCCGAGGCTGACCCGGATCGTCGAGGCAGCGATCTCGGGATCGACCCGCATCGCCGCCAGCACGTGGCTCGGCCCGACCTTGCCCGAAGAGCAGGCGGCGCCGGCGCTGACCATGACACCGTCGAGATCGAGCGCGACGACCTGCGTCTCGGCGGCGACGCCGGGCATCGCGATCGCCGAGGTGTTGGGCAAGCGGGGTGCCGCGGCGCCGAGCACAACGGCTTCGGGGGCAATCGCGGCGATCTCCGTTTCCAATCGATCGCGCAATGCGGCGACTCTCTCATAGGCGGTTAGTTCCGCTGCGGCAGCAGCGGCGGCGAAACCTGCAATCCCAGGCAGGTTCTCTGTACCGGCACGGCGTCGGTGTTCCTGGCCGCCGCCGCGCAACTGCGGCGCCAGATCGATCCCGCCGGTCACCACGAGTGCGCCAACCCCTGGCGGGCCACCGATCTTATGTGCCGACAATGTGACAAGATCGGCGCCGATCATTCCGGCCTCTAGAGCCACCTTGCCGGCGGCCTGGACGGCGTCACAATGGAATACGGCGCCATGTCGCCGTGCAATCGCGGCGATCTCGGCTACCGGCTGAATAACCCCGGTCTCGTTGTTGGCATACATCACCGATACCAGTGCCGGGCGCGCATCGGCGTCGAGCAGCCGGTCGAGCGCGTCGAGGGCGACAATCCCCTCGGGACCGACCGGAATGATTTCGGCGGCAGAAACCGCATGACGGACCGAATCGTGCTCGATTGCCGAAACGAGGACCCGCGCGCGACCAACCCCTATCAGGGCAAGGTGATTGGCTTCGGTCCCACCGCTGACGAAGACAACGCCGCTTGGATCCACATCACCGAGCAGACCCGCGACAGCCACCCGAGCGCCTTCGATGATCTGGCGCGCCGCTCGGCCGCGCCGATGCACCGAGGACGGATTACCCCAGCGGTGCAGCGCTTCGGACATGGCGGCCGCCGCTTCCGGCCGCAGCGGCGCCGTTGCGTTCCAGTCGAGATAGCTCTCGGCCGGCGGCATAGGCCGGCGCACCGAGCCGCCGTGTGTGGTGCCGGGCATCATTAGCCCGTGCCTGCCGCCACGGAGCTGCGGAAAGCTTCGCAGTGGACGCGGCCGCTCGTCCCAAGGACGCGGTGCTCGCAGACATCGGCGAGCGATACCGAACTCAAATAGAGGTGGATCTGATTGCCGAGCTCTTCCCACAAATCATGAGTGAGACATCGGGTGCGATTGCCGCGGCAGCCGACCGGCGCGCCGGGAGCGCAACGGGTGGCGCGTATCGGCTCGTCGACCGCCAAAATGATATCGGCAATCCGGGTCTCGCCGCGGTCATGCGCCAGCAGATAACCGCCCCCCGGACCGCGCACGCTCTTGACGAGCCCATTTTTGCGCAGCATCGCGAAAAGCTGCTCGAGATAGGACAGCGAGATTTCCTGCCTTTCGGCAATTTCGGCGAGCGAGACCGGGTTGCCACCGCTGTGTTGGGCAAGATCAACCATTGCCATCACAGCGTAACGCCCCTTGGTGCTCAACCTCATTTCCGGTCCTCAAAACTCTGGAGCCATCCTCAACCGTTGTCTGTGCCGTTCCCGCCGGAACGAGCGACGAGCCGGAGCGACGGTGGCTCGCTCGAAGCCCGATCGAGAGCAGGCCCTTGCCCTGCCATTTCCTGCTCGAGTTCGGAGACACGCGCTCTGAGGCCGGTGACCTCATCCAGGAGGCCATTGAGGGCACGGGCAATCGGATCGGGTATATCTCCGCATACTGCGTAAGGTTGAAAGGCCGGCTTGGATTCGCTGGACGCGCTGCGACGGGCGACCTGACGCGCCGGATTGCCGACCATGGTGGCTCCCTCGGGCACCTCCGTCAGCACCACGGCAGCCGCCCCGATGCGCGCCCCGTCGCCGACGCGGAATGGCCCCAGCACCTGCGCTCCCGAGCCGACGATAACACCGTTACCGATCGTCGGGTGGCGCTTTGCACCCCGGATCAGCGATGTGCCGCCGAGCGTTACGCCTTGATAGAGGGTGACATCATCGCCCACATCGGCGGTTTCGCCGATCACCACTCCCATACCGTGGTCGATGAATACCCGCCTTCCGATGCGTGCCCCAGGGTGAATTTCAATGCCGGTCAGCACCCGGCCGAAATGCGAGATGAACCTGCCGGCAAGCAGCCAACCGCGTTGACAGAGCCAGTGCGCGAAGCGATGATAGAGGAGCGCGTGAAACCCAGGGTAGCACAGCACGACTTCCAGCCGCGACCGGGCAGCGGGATCACGGGCAAGAGTTGCGTCTATTTGTTCCCGCAGGTTTTTCAAAAGCATCGCAATCCCTATCTATGTTAGGCTTAGCGCTGCCGGCGCGGGACCGCGGCGCCTCGCGGAGGTGGCCCGAGCGAACATATAATTGTCCGACGAATGTGATCAAGAATTACGGACACATGGAGACACTCACGGCGCGACAATCTCCGACTGCCGTAGTGGGATTTAACCTGGATCGACAATGCCCGACGTGATCATCAACGGCCCGGATGGCCGAATCGAGGCGCGCTACCATCATGCCCGTGTTGCGGCCGCGCCGACGGCGCTGATTCTGCATCCCCATCCGCAACAGGGCGGCACGATGCACAACAAAGTGGTGTACGCCTTGTACCAATGTTTTGTGCGCCGCGGTTTCTCGACCTTACGATTCAATTTCCGCGGCGTCGGGCGCAGCCAGGGCAGCTTCGACCGAGGCGAGGGTGAGCTCTCCGACGCTGCCGCGGCGCTCGATTGGATGCAGACGTATAATCCGAATGCCGGGTCGTGCTGGGTCGCCGGTTTCTCGTTCGGTGCCTGGATCGGCATGCAATTGCTGATGCGCCGGCCGGAAATCGAGAGCTTCATCTCGGTCGCGCCGCCGGCCAATTTGTACGACTTCACGTTCCTCGCGCCGTGCCCGTCATCGGGTCTGATATTGCAGGGCGACCAGGATTCGGTGGTGCCCGTCGACTCCGTGCAAAAGCTCGTCACCAAGCTGTCGCACCAGCGCGACATCAAAATCGACTTCCGCAAAATCCCCGGCGCCGACCATCATTTCGCCGATCGGGTCGACGCCCTCGTTACCCATGTAGACGGCTATATCGGCAATCACGCCGGCGCTACCAGCAAACCACGGACGGCGTCCCAGGGCCGCGGCACCCGGTAACGTCCATGCTGCCTTAGTCGGCGAAAGGGTCACGCACCAGGACGGTGTCTTCGCGTTCGGGACTGGTCGACAGAAGGGCGACAGGGGCGCCGATCAGCTCTTCCAGCCGTCTGATATATTTGATGGCGGTTGCCGGCAGATCGGCCCAGGACCGGGCGCCGCGGGTGCTCTCTCGCCAGCCCTCGGCGGTCTCGTAGACCGGCTCGACCTCGGCCTGGGCGGTCATCCCAGCCGGAAAGTAATCACAGGTCATGCCGCCACGGCGATAGGCGGTGCAGAACTCGACCCGGTCGAAGCCGTCGAGCACATCGAGCTTGGTCAAGGCGATGCCATCAATGCCGCCCACCCGGATCGCTTGCCGGACCGCGACGGCGTCGAACCAGCCGCAGCGCCGCCGCCGTCCGGTGACGACGCCGAACTCGCGCCCACGCTCGCCGAGGGTGCGGCCGACCTCGTCATTCAGCTCGGTCGGAAAGGGGCCGCTGCCGACCCGTGTCGTGTATGCCTTGGTGATGCCGAGGACAAACCCGACGGCACCGGGCGCAATACCCGATCCGGCGGCGGCCTGCCCCGCGACCGTGTTCGAAGAAGTGACGTAGGGGTAGGTGCCGTGATCGACGTCGAGCATCGCACCCTGCGCCCCCTCGAACAGAATACGCCGGCCGCTGCGCCGGGCCTCGTCGAGCAGGCGCCACACGGGCTTGGCATAGGGCAGGATGCGCGGCGCGATATCGCGCAGCTTGGCGATCAGCTCGCCGCGAGCGATCTCGGGCTTGTTGAGCCCGCGCAACAGCGCATTGTGGTGCAGCAGCAGCTGATCGACACGTTGTTCGAGCGCTTGCGGGTCGGCCAGATCGCATACCCTGAGAGCGCGGCGCCCGACCTTGTCTTCATAAGCCGGACCGATCCCACGGCCGGTCGTGCCGATCTTGCTGTCGCTGAGCCGTTCCTCGCGCGCACGGTCGAGCGCGCCGTGCGAGGGCAGGATCAGCGCGGCATTGTCGGCAAGCTTCAGGTTTCCGGGATCGACCTCGACGCCCTTGGCGCGGATCGCGTCGATCTCGTCGATCAGCGCCCACGGATCGACGACCACCCCGTTGCCGATGATCGACAGCTTGCCGGGCCGCACGACCCCCGACGGAAGCAGGCTCAGCTTGTACTCGACATTACCGATGACGAGCGTGTGGCCGGCGTTATGCCCGCCCTGAAAGCGAACCACGACATCGGCCCGCTCGGACAGCCAGTCGACGATCTTGCCCTTGCCCTCGTCGCCCCATTGGGTGCCGACAACGACAACGTTGCCCATTTCGCGCCTCCTCTCAGCCGGCCATCACCGGCACACCCTGTTCGAGAATATAAGCGCAGCCGAGGCGGCGGGCTTCTGCACGCCAATCGTCGGCCGCATCGAGGGCGGCGACGGTGATCCAGCCGCTCTTGCGCAGCTCGCGGCTGAGGGTACGATCGGCGCCGAACGGCAGCAACAAACGCCGAGGCGGGGCGGCGGGAGGCAATGTCCGCAGGATTGTGTCGGTATACAGCGTGAACCCGGTCGCCGGTTCGGGTTCGGCCGGATCGCCGGCCTGATAGCGGCCGCCGCGGCCGAGTTCGCCGACCGGACGCGGGGTGGCCGCGAAAAGCGTAAAGCTGATCCCGGTGTGGTACTCGAAGCCACGGTTCTCGACCGGGTCGACCGTCACCTTGAGTTCCGGGGCGGCCGCCGAGAGGCCATCCAACACGGCGCCCAGCCGGACCCGTTCGGCGCGGGCTCGCGCCGGCAGCTCGAGACCATCGAGGACCGCCAAGGTGATGGCGGCTGGCCCGGCCGCCGCCAGCAAACTCCCGAAGAGCCCGCCGGCCTCTCCCGCCACTGCCGCGACCGCCGCCGCATCCTTGTGGTCGAGCGCGGCGCGCAACGCTGACGCGCGCTCTCCGGCGATGCCGTAGGCCTCGGCGACCGCCGGCACCAGCGTCGGCAGCGTGATGTCGACCGACAAATCCGGCACCCCGATCGCGGCCAGCGCCTCGCCGGCAACCGCTATCGCCTCGACATCGGCGACCGATCCCGCCGCCCCGATCAATTCGGCGCCGACTTGGCCGATTTGGCGCTCTGGCCGGATCTCGGAGCCGGTGACCAGCAGAACCTGCCCGGCATAGCTGAGGCGCAATGGCCGCGGCGCGGCGCCGAGCCGGGTCGCGGCGATCCGCGCAATCTGCGGCGTCATGTCGGCGCGCACGCCGATCATGCGGTGCGAAGCCGGGTCCATCATGCGAAAGGTGGCGGCCGCCATCGCCGCCCCGGCGCCGGAGAACAGCGTGTCTTCGAATTCGACGAGCGGCGGCTTGACCCGCTCGTAGGCATGCGCGGCTAATGTCGTCATCAACTGCGCCACGACTTGCGCTTCGATCTCCGCCTCGGGCGGCAGAAGATCGTGCATGCCGGTCGGCAGCAGAGCCGGGTGCGGAGAGTCGGTCATGGCGCCAAGTGTACTTCAGAACCGAAGCGACTTGACCTGGATCACGTTGGGTAGGCCGCGGACAGTGTCGAGAATGGCCGGGGTCAGCGGCTGGTCGACCTCGACCAACGCGATCGCGTCCTGGCCCGGAGCGGCCCGGCCGAGGTGGAAGGTGGCGATGTTCACTTCGGCCTTACCCAGCGCATTTCCCAAGCCGCCAATAAAGCCGGGCTTGTCGAAATTGCGCACAAATAGCATGTGGCCGCCGAGTTCGGCTTCGAGCGCGATGCCCTCGACCAACACGATGCGGGGCTTGTCGCCGGCGAACAGCGTGCCGGCTATCTCCCGAGTCCGGCGTTCGGTAGTGACGATGACCCGGATCAGTGTCTGATAATCGACCGGCTCGGCACGCCGCGTCTCGCTGACGCGGATGTCGCGCTCGCGGCAGATCTCTGGCGCATTGACCATGTTGACCGTGGCGAGCTGCGGCGACAGCAATCCGGTCAGTGCGACCGCGGTCAATGGCTTGACGTTGAGTTCGGCAACCGACCCCTCGTATTCGACGGCGACCGCGGTGATGCCGGTCTCGGTCAGCTGCCCGGCAAAGCTGCCGAGCTGTTGGGCGAGCTTCATGTACGGATTGAGGCGCTTGGCCTCTTCGGCGGTCAGGGAAGGCACATTGACCGCATTCGACACGGCGCCGGTCAGCAGGAAATCCGCCATCTGCTCGGCGATCTGCAACGCCACGTTCTCCTGCGCCTCGGTTGTCGCGGCGCCGAGATGCGGCGTCGCGACGACATTGTCACGTCCGAACAGCGGGTTCTGACGCGCCGGCTCCTCGGCAAAAACGTCGATTGCCGCGCCGGCGACGTGACCTCTGTCGAGCGCCGCGGCGAGATCATGTTCGACGACGAGGCCACCGCGGGCGCAGTTCACCAGCCGCACACCGCGCTTCATCTTGGCAATCGCGCCGGCGTCGATCAGGTTTTTGGTGGCCTCGGTCAGCGGGGTATGGAGAGTGATGAAGTCGGCGCGGGTAAAGAGCGCATCCAGCGACACTTTTTCGATGCCGAGATCGACGGCCCGCTCGGGCGACAGAAAAGGATCGTAGGCAATCACCTTCATACGCAGACCCAGGGCCCGCTCGGCAACGATCGAGCCGACATTGCCGCAGCCGATGACGCCGAGCGTCTTGCCGGTCAGCTCGACCCCCATGAAACGAGACTTCTCCCATTTGCCTGCCTGCGTCGAGCGGTCGGCCGCCGGAATCTCGCGGCACAGCGCGAAAAGCATGGCAATGGTGTGCTCGGCGGCAGTTATCGAGTTGCCGTACGGGGTATTCATCACAACGATGCCACGCTGTGTCGCTGCCGCGACGTCGATATTGTCGACGCCGATGCCGGCCCGGCCGATGACCTTGAGCTGCGGCGCGCGCGCTATGAGACCCGCCGTCACCTTCGTCGCCGACCGCACGGCGAGCCCATCATAACCGCCGATACGCCCCTTGAGCTCGGCCGGGCCGAGGCCGGGAGCCAAATCGACCTCTATCCCACGCGCGGCAAAGATCTCCGCCGCGCGTGGGCTCAAAGCATCCGAAATCAACACCTTCGGCATTCAAAAACAGTCCGATCTGTGAGAAGGCTCACCACGGAGAGCACGGAGATACAGAGCGAATCTTTGAGGGACGATCGCCCAGGTCGCCCTGTCATCTCTCCGTGTACGACGTGCCTTCGTGGTAAAATTCAAGCGGCCTTCGCGGTACGGCGCTGTTCGTCCCAGGCCCAATCGAGCCATGGGAGGAGCGCCTCGATGTCGGCCGTCTCGACGGTGGGTCCGCTCCAGATGCGCAGCCCCGGGGGCGAGGCGCGGTGGCTGGCGATATCGTAGGCGGCGCCTTCCTGCTCGAGCCGCCGGGTCATCGCCCGCACGGTCTGAAAGCGCTCCTCGGGCAAGAGCCGGGTGAACCACGGCTCGGTTATCTTGAACTGCGGCGACGTGCAGGAGATCGTGGCCGGCTCCTCGGCGAGAGGATCGGCCCAGGGGCATTTCTCGACCCAGCCGAGGAGCGCCGCCAGATTGCGCTCCGACCTGGCGACCAGCCCGTCGAGGCCGCCGACCGACTCCGCCCATTTCAGTGAATCGAGCGCGTCCTCGACGCACAGCATCGAGGGCGTGTTGATCGTCTCGCCACGGAACACCCCCTCGATCAGCTCGCCCCTGGAGGTCAGCCGAAAGAGTTTTGGCAGCGGCCAAGGCGGGGTGTGGCTTTCGAGCCGCTCGACGGCGCGCGGCGACAGCCCCAGCATACCATGCGCCCCCTCACCCCCCAGCGATTTCTGCCACGACCAGGTGGCGACATCGAGCTTGTCCCAAGGCAGCCGCATCGCAAAGATGGCCGAGGTCGCGTCGCAGATCACGAGGCCCTGCCTGTCGGCTGCGATCCAGTCGCCGTTCGGCACCCGCACCCCCGAGGTCGTGCCGTTCCACGGAAAAACCACGTCGCGGGCGGGATCAACCCGGGAGAGATCCGGAAGCTGGCCATAAGGCACGTGCATCACCCGAACGTCTTCGAGCTTGAGTTGCGCGACGTCGGTGACCCAGCCCTCGCCAAAATTCTCCCAGGCGAGCATGTCGACGCCGCGGGCGCCGAGCAACGACCACATCGCGATCTCGATCGCTCCGGTATCGGAACCGGCGACAATACCGACGCGCCAATCGGCGGGGATGCCGAGAATCGCGCGCGAGCGGTCGACCACTTCGACGAGCCGCGCCAGGCCGACCCCCGAGCGATGCGAACGCCCGACCAGCGCCGCCTCGAGCACCGCCGGCGACCAGCCCGGCCGCTTTGCGCAAGGGCCGGAAGAAAAGCACGGATTGGCCGGACGCCGCGTCGGCTTCATCAAGCTGTTCCTCGCAAAAAATAGATACGACCCAAAATTAGATACGAATCTGGGGCCGCATCGCGCGGCGATACTTATGGGCGAGCCTGGGCGGCGTCAATGCGGCCTCAGCGGCAATTCCCAATACTGTCCGACCAAATCACGGCCAAAGCTGTGATGCGGCTCCTCACGCACCAGATGAAAACCGTTCGCCTCGTAAATCCGGCGCGCGGAGACCAGCACGTCGTTTGTCCACAATGTGAGCTTGAGATAGCCCGCTCGGCGCGCGAAGCCGATACACTCCCCGACGAGCCGGCGTCCAATGCCGAGCCCGCGAGCCTTTGGCTCGACGAACAGCAGTCGCAGTTTGGCGATTTCGTCGCTGTCTTTGACGAGCAGCACCGAACCGACGATTTCGCCGTCACGCTCGGCGACCCAGCAGCGCTCTCGCCCGGCATCGAAATTTTCGATAAAACCTGCGGCGATCCGCGCGACCAACGCCTCGAAAGTCGTATCGAGGCCATACTCCTCGGCGTAGAGGACGCCGTGACGGTGGATGATCCAGCCGAGGTCGCCCGGCTGGTGGGGCCGGAGAAGATACGAGAGTTCGGCCTCTTCGCCTCGTACGCCGAGCAGGCGCTCGACCCGCTCGAACGCCGCAACCAACTGCCTTTGGTGCGAGGCCGGCAGCGCCGCCAAGAGCGCCGCGATCTCGTCGCGCGACCGCGTGTCTATCGTCGCGAACATCTCGCGGCCCTGGTCCGTCAGAGTTAGGATGATCTGTCGGCCATCGCTCTTCGAAGCATGTTTGGTGACGACACCCTTGGCCGCGAAGCTCTTCAGCATGCGGCTCAGGTAACCCGAATCCAAACCGAGCTCCTGAGCGAGCTCGGACGCCGTCGTTTGCTCGCGCTGCGCAAGCTCGTAAAGGACCCGGCCTTCGGTCAGCGACAGCGGACTGCCGAGCAGTCCTTCTTTCAGGACACCGATCTTGCGGGTGTAGAACCGGTTGAACCGCCTGACGGCCCGGACCCGCTCTTCCAGCTCCGAGTTCGCCCGCTCCGCGCGCATGGTCATCCCTGCCACAATCAGACAAATTACTGATTCTGTCAAGCATTTTCCGGCCGCTACGATTTTGCTGGAGCCGCCGCCGCTGAACCCGCCGCAGCCGAGCCCGGCGGCGCTGACCCTGAGCCCTGTGCGGCCGCGTGACGTATTCCATTCGATCGATCCTCTTGGCTCGAGTGACGTTGGTGGCAAAGAACGCGAAATTGGGACAGAGTGGCGCCAACTGGCGACACGATCCGGAGGGACCCCGCATGATCACCAAATTTACGACGGTATATGCCGGCCACGTCGATCTCCCCGACCGCGGGCAAGACACCACCCCTGCCAACGAGCGGCGCTACTCGAACGAGCATCTGGCGAGCGTCTTCGAGAAAACCGAGGCGATCGCGAAGACGATGGACGCTCTCGGCTACGACACCTTGTGGCTCGCCGAGCACCATTTCCAGCACGAAGGCTACGAGTGCATCCCCAACGACCTCATGATGGCGGTGCACCTCGCTCACGTGACCAAGCAAATCAAGATCGGCTGCGCCTTCAACATCGCGCCGATGTGGCACCCGCTGCGTCTTGCCGAGGATTTCGCGACCGCCGACATCCTGACCGGCGGCCGGACGATCTTCGGGGTGGGCCGCGGCTATCACACCCGCGAAGTCGAGACGTTCGGTGCGCCGATGCTTGATCAGAACGCCAATCGCGAGCTGTTCGAAGAGCAGGTCGAGATCGTCTTCAAGGCGTTCAACGAGGAATCATTTTCGCACAAGGGCAAGTACTACACCTTGCCGCCCGAGGTTCCGTACCGCGGCTATGCGCTGAAGGAGCTGACCCTCGTTCCTCGCCCGATCCACCGGCCGGTCGAGTGCTGGCAACCGATCGTCAGCGCCAACCCGCGCGGACTCGACTTTATGGTCAAGCACGGTATCAAGGGCGCGGTCGGCGGCGGTGCGGCAACGATGCAGGCGGGCCCGATCACCGGCTACCAAGAGGCGGCGGCGAGAGTCGGCAGGCACCTGAAGCTCGGCGAAAACCTGCAGCTCGGCCTGCACATTCACCTCGCGAAGACCCGCGAGCAGGCGATCCGCGAGATCACCCCGATCTACGAGGAGCACGTCAAGATGTTCGCACCGTTGGGCTTTGTGCCGGGGCTGACTCCGGAACAGGTCGCTGCGGTAGCGGGGCGCGGCGGTTGGGCCGCCGCCGCGGTGCCGACGGTCGAGCATTACATGGATCTGGGCTCCTGGTTCGCCGGCACGCCGGCACAGCTCGTCGAAATGTTGAAGGGCTTCGAGGAGCGTTATCCCGGCATGGAGCACATCAGCCTTTCAAGCCCGATCGGCACCCCGAAGGCGACGATGCTCGAACAGTTCCAGTGGATCGCCGAGGAGGTGATGCCCGCCTTCAAACCCGCCCGGCGTTGAGATCTTCCGGCGAGCTTGGCGTTTGCGCGATGAAGTGCTTTTCGTCCGCGTGCCCTTCGTGCTAGCGCACGCCCATATATGAGGGCGCAACCGAGCGCGAAGCGGAGGACGAGGCGATGCAGAGCCAGAACCGATTTTTCGATGACCTCGCTCGGGTCGCCGCGGGTGCGATGGGGACGCTTTCGGGTGTCAGGAGCGAGGTCGAAACGCGCATCAGAGAGCAGCTCGAAAGAGTGCTCGCCGGGATGGATCTTGTCACCCGCGAGGAGTTCGAGGCGGTCAAGGCGATGGCGGCGAGGGCGCGCTCGGAGCAGGAGGATTTGCAGAAGCGGCTGGGTGGACTCGAATCGCAGCTTGCCGCGCTCGCCACGCGGGAGACCGTTCACGGCCAACCGGCGACGAAACCACCGCCGATATCTGATGATTATGGATTCTGATAAAAGGCAGCGAAATGTTGGCTTGCGTCATCGTTTGTACATCGGCAGCTTGATTGCGTGACGCTCCCGTCGAGCCGCCCGAGGAGGGCTTGATGACATCCGTGTCAATCGTCGAACCGACGCCGTTTTCCGGCAACCCCATCGACCTTGTCGAGGAGATCGTCATCGCCAACGACTGGGCGCATGATCGCGCCAGCGAGGAGGAGCTCGTCGTCGAGATTTCCGGCCACTGGTGCGATTACCGGATGTATTTCGTCTGGCAGGAGGAGCTCTGCGCGCTGCACTTCTCGTGCGGCTTCGACATGAAGGTGCCGAAGGGCCGCCGCAGCGCGGTGTACGAACTTCTCGCCCTTGCCAACGAAAAGCTTTGGCTTGGGCATTTTGACCTCTCCGCCGAGGAAAATTCCCCGGCCTTCCGCCATGCCGTCCTGTTGCGCGGTATTTCTGCGGCGAGTGCGGAGCAAGTCGAGGATCTCGTCGACATCGCCTTGTCGGAATGCGAGCGGTTCCATCCTGCGTTTCAGTTCGTCGTCTGGGGCGGCAAGTCACCCTCGCAAGCTATTGCCTCTGCGATGATCGACCCGGTTGGAGAGGCGTGAACCAAAGGCGCCTCGGCATGGAGAATGGTGGGGACCCGGCACACTGTCTCGTCCTCGTTGGGTGCGGGAAAATGGGGACCGCGATGCTGCGCGGCTGGGTTGCGGCCGGAGTGGCGTCGAGCTGTGTCGTGGTCGAGCCGACCGGGCTACCGGCCGGGTTTGGATCGACAGCCGAAATCGCCTGGTATTCGTCGCCGCGGGAGCTGTCGACAGAGCTGAGGCCGGATGCCGTGGTGTTTGCGGTCAAGCCGCAAATCGCCGATGAAGTGGTGGCGAACTATAGGTCCTGGGCTGCCCCGGAGACATTGTTTGTGTCGATCGTCGCCGGCAAGACCGTCGCTGGCCTCGCCCGCCAGCTCGGTCGCGCCGCGATCGTCCGGACAATGCCCAACACGCCGGCAGCGATCGGCCGCGGCATCACGGTCGCTTGCGCCAACCCTCTCGTAACGGTCGGTCAGCGGCAGCTTTGCGATCGGCTTCTCGCCGCCATCGGTGAGAGCGCCTGGGTCGAAGACGAAGCGCTGATCGACGCGGTCACGGCGGTCTCCGGCAGCGGCCCGGCCTACGTGTTCTTGTTGATCGAAGCGCTCGCGCGAGCGGGCCAGGCCGAGGGGTTGCCATCTGATTTGGCGTTGCGGCTGGCCCGCGCGACCGTCGCAGGATCGGGCGAACTGGCCCGCATCTCCAAAGAAAGCCCCGCGCAGCTCCGGGAGAACGTCACGAGTCCCGGCGGCACGACCCGCGCCGCGCTCGACGTGCTGATGGCTCCCGGAGGCCTCGAACCGCTGATCGGACGCGCGGTCGCGGCGGCGGCGGCCCGGTCTCGCGAGCTCGCGAGCTGACATGGCGAGAACGGGCAGGACGAGCGGAAGCGGCCGCAAATCCGGCGCTGCGCGGAGCGAGGCTGACCGGATCATCGATGCAACTCTCGCGCTTATATCCACCGAGGGGTGGAGGAAATTGTCGCTCAGCGCGATCGCCGCAGCCGCCGAGCTTCCAATCCTCCAGGTGTATCGGGTCTTTCATTCGAAACAGGCGATCCTCTGCGGGCTCTACAGCCGGATTGACCAGATCGTACTGACCGATCCGCCGGCGGCCGAGCCGGACGAGCGGGCGAGGGACCGGGTGTTCGACCTGATGATGCGGCGATTCGACGCACTTCGACCGTACAAGCCGGCACTCGACGTGCTCCGCCGCGAATTGCTGGGCGATCCCGTGACCGCGTTGTGCGCAGGCGCCTCGTTGCTGCGCTCGATGCGGTGGATGCTCGAAGCAGCCGAAATCCCCGCCAGCGGAGTGCAGGGCGCGATCGCGGTCAAGTTGGCCGCTGCAGCTTATCTTTCGGCCATGCGCGTTTGGCAGCACGACGATTCGCAGGATCTTGCGCGGACGATGGCGGCGCTCGATACTCGGCTGCGCAGGATCGAGGGATGGTTCGGATCGGTTCCCCGCCGACACTCCGGCGGGGAACCGGTCCCCGTCTGATTTGCTGCAGCGCAAAAAAAATCTTGACGCCATCTGAGCAAGGCCCGATATAACTTCCGTTGTGCACCGCACAATAACCCTAAGCTCCCCCAGACCGGAACCCCATTCATGTCTGAAGCACGCTCTCCCTTTTTCGATTTCGATGTCACCAAGATGATGGCTGATTTCCGCTTCCGCCCATTCGACCTCGAGGCGGTGATGGCATACCAGCGCCGCAATATAGAGGCGCTTAGCCAGGCCAATCAGCTTGCAGTCGAAGGCATGCAGGCCGTCGCCAAACGCCAGATCGAAATTACCCGTCAGGCGATCGAGGATGTCTCGGCCCTGTTGCGCGATCTCGCCCAGCCGGCTTCGGCTGAAGACCGGATCGCAAAAAACACCGAGTACGCCAAACAGATGCTCGAAAAGAGCCTCAATAACGGCCGCGAGATCACCATGTTGGCGACCAAGGCCGGCACCGAGGCAGCCGACGTGCTGCGCAAGCGCGCGACCGAAGGACTCGACGAGTTTCGCGACCTCGCAAAGCAACAAGCGACACGATAAGTTCCCGCCTGCCGTATCCTCAGGCCGTGCTGCGGCTGTAGCACGGCCTTCATTTCGTTCGTGCCCGAAAACGGACGAGAATCCAAAATTAGCTGATGATCTGCTGGGGAAACGGCGGTAATCCCTGCTGCGGGCGGCGGTGGAAGGCTGACGCCAGAAGAGCGAAGAGGGATCGGGATATCCGCCAATCTTGAGGCTGCTGCGCCGCCGCAAAAGCGCGGCTGGCGCGCCAAAGCTGTGCTCACCTTGTTGAGCCTCGGTTTGTCCTTGCTCCTGGCAGAGGCGCTGCTGCGTTGGATCGGCTACGATCACCCGCAATTTTACCGGCTCGATCCGCTCCTCGGCTGGCGGCCCCGCCCCGGGGTGTCGGGCTGGTATTCGGGCGAGGTCGATAACTACATCGCGATCAATCGGCAGGGATATCGCGATATCGATCATCCGCTCGCCAAGCCACCGGGAACCTATCGCATCCTGCTGCTCGGCGATTCGATGAGCGAAGGCGTCGAGGTCGCACTACAAGATCTGTATTGGAAGCGGCTGGAATCGCTATTGGCGCAATGCACCGCTTTCAGCAATCGGCGGATCGAGGTGGTCAGCCTCGCCGTAAACGGCTATGGCACGGCGCAAGAATATCTGACCCTGCGAGAGCATGGCTTGAAATATCGGCCAGACCTGGTGCTGCTCGCGTTCTTTACCGGCAACGATTTCACCGACAACGTCAAGCTCCTGGGTCACCATCGTGACCGTCCGTATTTCATGCTCCGGGAGGGTCGGCTGGTACTCGAGCAGACCGCCGGCATGTCCGGGGACTTCGCCTTCCGCCAAAGCTTCGACGATTTAAAACAACGGCTTGTGAACTCGATCCGCATCATCCAGCTGCTTCGCCAGGCGCAAGCGCGGCTGCGGGTGCTGCTACGTTACCGTCACGCCGATCCGAACCGCATCGATCAGCCTGGGCTGGACAGCCGGGTGTTCTTGCCGCCTTTGGCCCAGGATTGGCACGAAGCTTGGACCGTGACCGAAGCGTTGATCAATGCGATTGCCGAGCGTGCGCGCGGTGAAGGTTCCGCGTTTGCGATGACGACGCTGACCAATCCGTTCCAGGTCCTCCCGGATAGCGACGCCCGCGAGCGCTTCGCCAAAGAGCTGGGAGTGCCGGACCTCACGTACCCCGACAGGCGTTTGGCGGAATTCTCAGCAGCCAACGGTTTCCCTGACGCCGTGCTGGCGCCGATCCTTGGTGCCCACGCCGCGGCGCACGATGCGCCGTTGCATGGTTTCGACCCACGCCGGCCGGTCGGGCATTGGAACGCACTAGGGCATCGTCTTGCGGCGGAAGAGCTGAGCCACAGACTTTGTGATTTAATGTCCGCCGGCCGGCTCGAGACCAATCGGGACCGCGGTGGTGACGAACACCACCGGCGTGAGCAGCCGGTGCAGCAGGGCAGAGAATCGTCCCGAGAGCCGGTTGAATGGGGTCAAGATCCGCGGGGACACCAGGGCCAGCCCGACTAGCGCCGCGGCTCCCGCCAGCCAGACCCAACCCCTACTCTCGCCCGACCACCGTTTTGCGCCCAACCACAGTTTCGCGGCGGCAATCGCAACGTCGAAACGATACCACCGAAACCCCATCCGGTTGGCAGCTCGATCTCACCCATGTTTCACCGCGGCAGATGGACTCGTGCGCGCAAGCCACCTTGGGGAGCGGTCTCGAGCCTGATGTCGCCGCCGTGACTGCGCGCCACGTCGCGGGCGATGGTCAGGCCAAGGCCGACGCCGCCGGTCAGCGGGTTTCGCGATGCATCGAGTCGGACGAAGGGCCGGAACACGCCCGCTCGGTTGGCCGGCGGAATGCCTGGTCCGTCATCATCCACCAGGATATCGATTCCGTCCGCCGCGACGATCCCGGTCAGCCACACATGGCTTGCGTGACGGCGTGCATTGCCGATCAAGTTGCCGAGGCAACGGCGCAGCGCATTCGGCCGGACCGGCATCACAAATTCGGGCGGCGGGGTAAGCGTCAGCGGGGTTCCTTCGCGCCGCAAATCAGCAGCGAGGTCCTCGATCAGGAGTGAGATGTCGGTTTCCACTGATGCCTCAGTCCCCTCGCCGCGCACAAAATCGAGATAGCCGTGCACCATGTGCTCCATCTCGGCAACGTCCGATTTCAGCTCCGCCACCGTTGGATCATTGCCGAGCAGCTCCAGGGCGAGCTTCATCCGCGTCAAGGGTGTGCGCAGATCGTGCGACACGCCGGCGAGCATCTGGGTGCGTTGCCGAACCTGGCGCTGCAAACGATCGCGCATCGTCATAAAGGCGATCGCGGCACGCCGGATCTCGACCGCTCCTTCGACCTTGAAGGACGGAACGGTGAGCCCCTTACCGAAGCTGTCGGCGGCTTCCGCCAAGCGGCGCAGCGATTTCACCTGGTTGCGCAGAAAAACAGTGGCCACGGCCAGCAGGACCAGTGAGGAGCCCAACATCCACATCATGAAAATGTAGGTTGTCGAGCTGTACAGCCGATTGCGCGGCACACCGACCGACAGCACGCCGTCAGAAAGCTGAACCTTGATCTCGGCACCCCCATCATCCAGCAGGTCGATGCGAAAGGGGTAGTTTAAGCGGCCCTGTATTGCCTGGATGAGCTGGTCCTCGACCAGCCTGCCGGTCGCGGGCGATATCGGGGGGAGCGCCTTAGTGCGGTCGATCGTGATGTCGAGGTCGGTTTGCGCCTTCGCGCGTTCCAGCAGTTGGACGGTTTCGACCGGCGAATCGGCAAGTTTCAACGCATCGACCAACAGACCGATATCGCCGGCTACCGCCGCCGAGAGCCGCCAGGAAACAGCGGCCCAGTGCCGATCGTAAAACACCCAGGTTGCGATCGCTTGCAGCAAGATGAGCGGCATCACGACAATCAGCAGCGACCGCCCGAACATGGTGCGCGGCAGCACCCGCTTGATCCACGAATCCCGCCGTATCCCGAACTCGTCTTCCGGCTCCGACCCGGAAAGGTCGGCCTCGATGTCGTGCGCCGCCACTGTTGGACCCGCTGACCGTCAATCCGGTTTGAGAATATAGCCGGTGCCGCGAACAGTCTGCAGATAGCGCGGGAAGCGCTGATCGCGCTCGATCTTGCGGCGCAGCCGGGTCATCTGCACATCGACATTTCGAACATTGCCGCTGAGCGATATCGACAATTCCTCGCGCGACACGGCCTGCCCTGCCTTTTGGGCCAGCATTGAGAGAAGCCCCGCCTCGGCGGCGGTCAAATGCACCACGTCGCCGCCGCGGTACAGCTCGCCGCGCACGATATCGAACCGGCAGCCGCCCAAGCGGATGTCTTTGGATATGACATCGGTTGCCGGCCGGCGCAGAAGGAGGTTGCGGATGCGCAGGACCAGCTCGCGCGGCTCGAAGGGTTTGGAGAGGTAATCGTCAGCCCCTTGTTCGAGCCCGTTCACCCGGTCCTCGGGCTCGGCCATCGCGGTCAGCAACAGGACCGGGATGCGCCCTTCGGCACGCAGCGCGCGGGTCAGCTCCAACCCGCTCTCGCCGGGCATCATGACGTCGAGCACAACGAGATCAAAGGCGAAGCTGGCGAGATTAGAGCGCGCCTCGTCCGCATCGCCGGCGGCGGTCACCCGAAAGCCACTGTCCGAGAGATATCGCCGCAACAGTTCCCGCAGGCGTGCGTCATCATCGACGACAAGAAGATGGGGCTCGGCGAAATCGGGGTCGGGCGGGCTCGTCACGTGAAGAAATATACGACGGATGTCACCTCAATGCTTGTTCGGCGGCGGGGGAGCAAAGCGGCGCCGGTCATCTTCTGCAGCGATGATCCGCAGCATGATCTCCCGGAAACCCTCCACAGCGCGCGGTCCCGCTTGTCGGTAGGCGTTGGCGATCCTCACCCGCTGCGGCTCCGACAGCTTTCGTTCGAGATCGCGGCCTTTTCGCGTCAGTTCGAGGAGACGTTGCCGGCGATCCTGCGGGCCGGGTTGCTGCAGGATGAACTTCTGCCGAACCAACTGGCCGAGGACGCGGCTCAAGCTTTGCTTGGTGATGCGCAAGATCGCCAGGAGCTCGCCGACGGTCATCTGCGGGTGTCGTCCGACAAAATGGATGACCCGGTGATGGGCGCGGCCAAAACCGTATCGCGCCAGGATCGCGTCGGGCTCGGCGGTGAAATCACGATAGGCAAAAAACAGCAGCTCGATCCCCTGCCGCACCTCTTCCTCGGTTATGACAGGTTCCTCGGTGATGACAGGCGGATCAGCCGTGAAATTTATGTCAGACATATTGACTTATCCCGCAACCTTTGACACTTGTCAGGCGTCCTTCGGGATATAAAGTTCCAAGCGACATGTAAGCTGGCCGTGTTGCCGGCGCACCGGCCGACCATTCGAAGGTGTAAGGAGGCTCTAATGTCCGTCATCCCGTTCGACGATCGGGACGGCTTCATCTGGTACGATGGCCGCCTCGTCCCGTGGCGCGATGCAAAGCTCCACGCGCTGACCCACGGGCTCCATTATGCGAGCTGCGTCTTCGAAGGCGAGCGCGTGTACAACGGCAAGGTCTTCCGTTTGGAGGACCACAACGAGCGCCTCCTCAACTCCGCGCGGATCCTCGGCTTCGAGGTGCCGGCCGGCATGGACGATCTGGCCAAGGCGACACAACAGGTAATCTCGTCGAACAATATCGTCGACGGGTATGTCCGACCGATCGCTTGGCGCGGCGCCGAGCAGATGGGTGTCTCAGCGCAGGCGACTAACATACATCTGGCACTCGCCGCGTGGGACTGGCCGGCCTATTTCTCGCCGGAGGCGCGCGCCAAAGGGATCCGCATGCAATGGGCGAAATGGGCGCGTCCGGCGCCTCACACCGCGCCGACCGCGGCGAAAGCGTCAGGGCTCTACATGATTTGCACGATGTCGAAGCACGAGGCCGAGGCCAACGGGTGTGATGATGCGCTGATGCTCGACTGGCGCGGCCGGCTCGCCGAGGGCACCGGAGCCAACATCTTCCTCGTCATCAATGGCGAGCTGCACACCCCAACGCCGGATTGTTTCCTCAACGGCATCACCCGCCAGACCGTTATCGGACTGGCAAAGCAGCGCGGCATCAAGGTGGTCGAACGAGCGATCATGCCGGAGGAACTCGCAGAGGCCGACGAGGTATTCCTGACCGGCTCGGCGGCCGAGGTAACCCCGGTCGGCGAAGTTATCGGCGAACACGTCCATTACCGGTTTACGCCGGGCACCATCTGCCGGCTGATGTGGGAAGATTACGATCGCGCTGTCGGGAAGCGGGTGGCGAGCGCGGCGTAGCGTTTAATTGCCAGCCCTGGTCACGGGAAGCAAGTCGTGAGCGACGAACGGGCCGACCTTATTCTGAACATGCTGCGAGCGATTCGCGCTGAGCAAGCAGCGCAGCGCGAAAAGCTGGACGAAATCATAAGCCGAATCGGCGCCTTAGAGCGCGAGGTCGCAACGCTGACCCTCCGCTTCGCCGAGATGAAGGTCGACTTCGCCAACTTGTCGGTACGGGCCAACTTGTCGGTACGGATTGACAATCTCGATCGCCGTCTCAGACGCGTCGAGCAGAGGTTAGAACTCGTCGAGGTTCCGGCACCGCTCTGATATTCATGGCTCTGGTTAGTTTTCGATGCCAACCAGAGCTGCTATTTAGGATGCGTCGTCCAGCGCCGTCTGGCGGCTTCGTCTTCGGCCCGGGAGGCGACCCAGCATTCGCCGGCGGGCGTTTCCTCGCTCTTCCAAAAGGGTGCGTCGGTCTTTAGCCAATCGATCAGGAACTGGCAGGCGGCGAGCGCGGCTTCACGGTGCGGCGAGGCCGTGGCGACGAGCACGATGCGGTCGCCCGGCGCGAGCCGGCCGTAGCGGTGGATGATCAGCACGGCATCGAGCGGCCAGCGCCGATGCGCCTCGGTCTCGATTTCGGCGAGCTTTTTCTCGGTCATGCCGGGATAGTGCTCGAGCGTCACAGCCGAGACGCGGTCATCGCCTCCCATGTCGCGAACCAGTCCGATGAAGCTGGCGACCCCGCCGATCCGGGGATTGCCGGCCGCCAGGCGCTCGAGCTCGGCGCCGACGTCGAAATCCTCGCGCTGCACGCGGATCATCGGCTCATCCTCCGGTCACCGGCGGGAAGACTGCGATTTCGTCACCCTCCCGAACGGGGTGATCGAGCCCGACATAGTTTTGATTTACCGCTACCCGGACGACCGAAGGATCGCGCAGCGCCTCGGCATATCCGTCGCCGCGCGACCGCAGCCAATCGAGCAAGCCTGCTACATTCTTCACTCCAGGCGGCAAGTCGGTTTCCTCTTCGGCGCAGCCGATGCGCGCTCGCAACCAGGCAAAATACAGCAGCTTCACCCGATCACCTCGGAAAACGGCAGGAAATCGATCATCATGCCTGGCGCGAGGTCGCTCGTCTCCTCGCCGACGACCGCGAGCCCCTCCGACCCGGTAATCGAGGAGATGATGCCGGCGCCATCCCTGGGGTATTTGACGGCGACGAGATCTTTTCCTTCGCGCTGTAGGCTCGCCCGGACATATTCGCGCCGCCCCGGTTTTTTGCGGTAAGCGAATCCGGCTCGGACAGGGAAAAGCCGGGGCGCTGACGCCGTTGCACCGGCGAGTCTCAAAATCAGTGGCCGGGCCAACACGACGAACGTTACAAGCGCCGCGACCGGGTTTCCCGGAAGTCCGACCAGGGGAACTCCGGCGATCTGGCCGAGCGCGACGGGGCGCCCCGGCTTGATCGCGAGCCGCCAGAAATGCAGGCTGCCCAGCCGCTCGATGGCCGGCTTGACATGATCCTCCTCGCCGGTTGAAACACCGCCCGAGGTGACGATCAGATCATGGCCGGCGCTCGCCGTCGCCAGAGTATCGGCCAGCACCGCCTCGCGGTCGGGGCGAATCCCGAAATCGCTGACAGCACAACCCAATCCGCCCAGAAGAGCCGCCAGCATAAAGCGGTTGGCGTCGTAGATCATGCCCCGCGGCAGCGACGCGCCCGGGTCGCGGACCTCGTCGCCAGTGGAGAGCAACGCCACCCGCAAGCGGCGAAACACCGGCAGCTCGCAATAGCCGAGCGCGGCAGCCAGCCCGAGGTCCGCTGGCACGAGCCGCCGCCCGGCGGCGAGAGCTACCGCTCCCTCGGCAACGTCCTCTCCGGCAGGGCGCCGGTTAGCCCCCTTCTTGATCCCCGGCTTGAGCCGCACGCGCCCGTTCTCGACGACGCAGTCCTCCTGCATCATGACGGTGTCGGCCCCTTCCGGCATCGGAGCGCCGGTAAAAATCCGGATCGCCGCGCCGCGCTCGGCGGTACGGCCGAGCGGGTGACCGGCTGCGGCCCGGCCGCAAACCGGAAGCACGGTTTCCCGCCCCGGCACGAGATCGGCGTGCGCGAAGGCATAGCCGTCGACGGCGCTGTTGGCGTGTGGCGGCAGGTTCATCGAGGCAACGACATCGCGGGCGAGAATGCGCCCGCAGGCACCGCCCAGCGGCGTTGTCTCCGTCTCGACTACCGCCGTCACCCGCTCTTCGATCCGGCCAAGCGCGGCGTCGACGCTCAGCAACGCGCCGCCAAACGCGAAACAATCATCGCTCAGCTGTGCCATGGTGCGAGCCCGGCTTCGTGGCCAAGGATGAAGTTGGCGATCGCAGTCGCATCCGACAGCGGCAGCCAGGGCTTAGAGAACTCGGGCAGTCGCTGATCGGAAGCAATCGCAACGACAAACGGATCGTCGGGATGCAGCAATGGTTTTCCGACCGCGTGACGATAGACCTCGATCTTCGGGTGCTCATGATGCTTGAAACCCTCGACGAGCACCAGGTCCACCGGGCTCATCCGCTCCACCAAATCGTCGAGCGAAGGCTCGGCGGCGCCGTGCAGCTCGTGCATAAGCGCCCAACGTTGCCCCGAGGCAACCATCACCTCCTGTGCGCCCGCTTGCCGGTGGCGCCAGGAATCCTTTCCCGGCTTATCGATGTCAAAAGAATGGTGGGCATGCTTTATTGTGGATACGGTGATCCCGCGTGAAACGAATTCCGGTATCAGCGCCGTCATCAACGTCGTTTTTCCGCTTCCACTCCAGCCGGCGAGGCCGAATATCCGCATTGTCGCCCACCCTATGCGCTCAATTGGGGATAAGCGCGGCCGTCACAATGCCCTAGGCCAAATGCTCTGATTTGCGGCTCGCGGGCGCCGCCCGAGGGCGCGCCATGTGGCGCAGCCCGGCCTGCAGATAGTCGTACCCGGTCACCAGGGTCAGAATTGCGGCGACCCACAACAACGACTCGCCGATCCCCGCCACCGGGGCAAAACCCGGCCCGACATCGCCGACAGTCAGCACCCCGATCGCGACCATCTGAATGACGGTCTTCCATTTGGCGAGCCGTGACACCGGCATACCGACCCGCAACCCGGCGAGGTACTCGCGCAATCCAGAGACCAGGATTTCCCGGCACAGGATGACCAATGCCGGGAGCAGCGCCTGAGCCGAGAGCCGTCCAAAGGCCGTCAGCATGAACAATGTCGCCGAAACCAGCAATTTGTCCGCGATAGGGTCGAGAAAACGGCCGATTTCGGATTGCTGTTCCCAGCGCCGCGCCATGTGCCCGTCCAGCCAATCGGTCACCCCGGCGGCTGAGAAAAGCGCGCAGGCGAACCAACGGGCATAGTCGCCCGGCACGTAAAAGGTCGCGATCACCACCGGGATCGCCAGGATGCGCGACAATGTCAGCAGGTTGGGCAGGCTGGTAATTGGCACACATCACTCCTGCTGAGGGCGAAGGGAGGGAGGGTAGCGTCACCTTACCCGTCGGGGTGGAAGTGGTCATAAATCTTTTTTGCTACAGTTTTACTTATACCGGATACTCGCTCGAGGTCTCCGAGCCCGGCCCGGGCAACTGCTCGCGCCGAGCCGAAATGGTGCAACAACGCCTGCTTCCGGCGAGCCCCGATTCCGTCGATTTCATCGAGCGGGGAGCGCCCCAGGGCCTTCGTTCGCTTGGCGCGGTGCGTGGCGATAGCAAACCGATGCGCTTCGTCGCGCAGGCGCTGCAGGAAGTAGAGGACCGGGTCGCGCGGGTCGAGCGAGAACGGCGCTCGCCCCGGTGCAAAGAAGTGTTCGCGCCCAGCGTTGCGCTCCGGACCCTTGGCGATCCCGACGATTGCGACGTCGGCAATGCCGAGCTCTTCCAGGACGCCGCGGCCGATATTGAGCTGCCCCTGGCCGCCGTCGATCAGGATCAAATCGGGCCAGGTCCCCCGGTCGCGTTCGGGATCCTCTTTGACGGCGCGCGCGAAACGGCGCATGAGAACTTCGCGCATCATCGCATAGTCATCGCCGCCCGCGGTCCCGCGCTCCGGCCGCTCGGCCCCCACCCCTCCCTCCCCCGCAGGCGGGGGAGGGTCGGAAAAAGCGTTTGCTGCAATTCCCTCCCCCGCCGGCTGGGGAGGGTTAAGGTGGGGGCAGGAAGCGGTCGGGGCAGCGCCCGCCCGGGACGCAGCGGCGCCGCGGATCGTGAACTTGCGATAGGCGTTTTTGACGAGCCCCTCGGGGCCCGCGACGATCATCGCGCCGACCGCATTCGTACCTTGGATGTGGCTGTTGTCGTAAACCTCGACGCGGCGTAGTGGTCTGTCGATGCCGAAGGCGGCTGCGACACCGTCGAGCAATTGGCGCTGAGAGGCACTCTCCGCAAGGCGCCGGCCGAGCGCCTCACGCGCGGTTGCGGCTATCCGGTCGATCAGCCGCTTTTTGTCGCCGCGCTGAGGTACTGCGAGGCTGACCCTCGGTCCACCGAGGGACAACG
>Ga0210396_10001271_pt1 | contig 28135 bp, 22 predicted proteins | sample IncBWH17OmetaG_FD_155466 | JGI IMG/M metagenome (GOLD analysis project Ga0210396, IMG submission 155466) | Forest soil microbial communities from Barre Woods Harvard Forest LTER site, Petersham, Massachusetts, United States - Inc-BW-H-17-O ... | reverse complement strand
TCAATTCGTTCTGACCTGCGAAAAAGCGAAGTCCTAAAGGCGGAAGAATATGGGGAACTTTGGCGAATTATCGGGTCTCAAACAGTGGGTAGCCCTGATATTAGGGGCAGCGCTGATCACCGCCGCATTGCATTTCACGTTGTTCAAGTCCCAGCGGGCAGCGAATGACCAGGCGCAGGCCGCCCTAGAACTTAAACTTCGAGAGAATGCCGAGCTCGAATCCTACGCTCCCAAGCTCAAGGACATGGAGCGGCAGCTGGCGAATCTGAAACAGCAGCTGGAAATCGAGCGGAAGATCGTCCCCGACGAGAAGGAAGTGGACGGCTTTATCAAGATGCTGGACGCGGAGGCTCTCAAAGCGGGAATCGAGATTCGACGCTACACCGCCAAGCCGGTATCGACTCGCGAGTTCTATACCGAAGTGCCGTTTGAGGTCGAACTGGATGGGCCGTACTTCTCAGTGCTGAACTTTTTCGACCGGGTGGGAAAGCTGGAACGGATTGTGAATATGTCTGGCTTGCTGATCGCGAGCACCAAGAAGCCGAGCGACGCCAAGGTGAAACACACCTATCAATACGCGCCTAACGAAAGCATTGTGGCTACCTGCGACGCGACGACGTTCTTTAGTCATGACCTGACGCCGCCCGCGGGCGCACCGGCCAAGGGTAAGGGAGGCCTATGAAGCTGGCGACTGGAATCCTAATACTGGGAATGGGGCTGGGAACTGCGACCGCGCAGAACCCAAGCGTGATCGACACCACCAAGGCCAGACTGGTGTCAGCTCAGCAGCAGAAGACGGCGGATATCAACGCCGCGCTCGGGACCTCGCAGGGGCAGAATGTAGCCCCGCAATCCTCAGCCGCAAAACCGGCTGCTGGCAAACCGTCGAGCACGGCACAGGCGCAAACCGCATCGCCAGCGCAGTTTTCGAAGCCGCAAGCTGCAACCGTCTCTCCGGTGACCGCGCCCAAGCCGGCTGCCAAAGCGGTTGCACCGAAGACCGCGGCGAAGAAAACTACCAAGGTTGCCGTCGACCAGCCCAAGGGGCCAAAACCGGCGGTAGCGGTCGAAGACAAGAAGAATCCGGTCGACCCCAAGAAGGACGACCACAAGATCAGCATGGCAGGAGGGCGCCGGGATCCGTTCGTGAGTCCCGTTGTAAACCACAGCATGGGTGGGTCGGGATGCAGCACCGGCAAGCGCTGTCTGGCCGTTGACCAGATTGCCCTGACGGGGATTGTGAAGTCGGACGGAGGAATGATCGCGGTCGTGATCAACGCCATGAACAAAGCATATTTCCTACGTGAAAACGATCCGGTCTTCAACGGATACGTGGTGAAGATTACGGGTGACTCGATCATTTTTAAAGAGACCATACAGGACAAGTTAGGCAAGTCGTTCACGCGGGAAGTTACGAAGAAGATTTCGACCCCGGCGGTTTGACTCCCGGGTGGAAGCGTCGGTTCGATCCGGCGAGTGCGGCAACGAAATTTGAAAGACAGATCACGCGGCGAGCAAAACGCGCGCCCGTGGGGAGAAGGGAAATGCGAAAGCAATTGCTGGCTGTTTTGCTACCGCTGCTGATCTTGGCCCTGATCGCGGGCGCCGAGACCCAGAGCACGAGCACAGGCGCGGACACGCGTGCCACCGTACAGAAGGTGGACGTGATGCACGCGGATGACGGGATCAGCGTCGAGATCACCGCCCAAGGACAGGTGACGCCCAAGCTCAGTACCTTGGACTCGCCCGCTCGTGTGCTGGTGACTCTGCCGAACACCGTGGCAGCCACTGTGCAGAACCACATCAGCGTGGGTAGCGACGGCGTGAAGGGCGTGCGCATCGGCACCGATGGCCACGTGCCTCCAACCACCAGCGTGGTGATCGACCTGGTGCAGGCCTGCCAATACGAACTGCTTCCGGGCGGCGACAACAGAATCATTGTCAAGTTGCACCCTGCGGCGGTGAAGGCCAGCACGAAGGGTACAACGTCCGCGCCGGCAAAGCTGCAGACCACCGCCTCGACGGTCGCGCCAGCCTCAGTTAAGACTGCGGTCGCGGTGAGCCAACCATCTCCCACGGCGGCATCTTCCGTCGCAATTCCGGTCGCTGCTCAAGCCACCGATAAGACCTTGAAGCAGGCCGCTTCCGCAACCAACTTTGCCTTTGTGGAGCCGACATACCAGCAGAAGAGTGCGGCCGACAAGGCTACGGCTGACGAGACTGCTCCCGCAGACCGGGCTTCCGGCGCGGCGGCGAAATTCGTAGACAAGCCGGAAGGCAATCTGCTGCCGACGCCGAGCGCTGCCATGCAGCCCCAGGCGGCTCAGGCTCCGCCGACTCAACCGATCCAACCGGCGGTGAATCTGGCGGCAGAGGGCAAAGGCGAGAGCCGCATGGTGACCCCGATCACTACCGCCAAGTACACGGGCGAACCGATTTCCGTGAACCTGAAAGATGTGGATCTGAAAGATTTCTTCCGCCTGATCCATGAAATCAGCGGCCTGAACGTAGTACTCGATCCCAATGTCAAGGGTGCGCTGACCATCGTGCTCGACGACGTGCCGTGGGATCAGGCGCTCGATATCGTCCTCAAGAACAACGATCTGTCGCGGCAGCTTGATGGCAACGTGCTACGCATCGCAACTGTAGAGACGCTGCGCCATGAAGCCGAGTCCCGCCGGGCGGAGCAGGAAGCCGAAGCGTTGGCAGTCGATAAGCAGACGGTCACGCGCTTCCTGAGCTACGCCCACTCCAAAGACGTCCTCTTGACAGTGAAGAAGTTCCTGTCGCAGCGTGGAGACGCGGTCGCCGATGAGCGCACCAACGCAGTGATCATCTCGGATATTCCTGCAGTGATGCCAAACATCGACCGGTTACTCACCCAACTCGACCGCAAGACGCAGGAAGTCGAAATCGAAGCGCGCGTAGTGGCCGCGACTCGCAGCTACGCGCGGGAAATTGGTACCCAGCTCGGTTTTGGCTGGGGCAACAACCCAACTGCTGTCGGCGGCGCGTCCGCCGTAGGCACCTCGCCGCTGTCGACCTTTGGCATCATCCCCCACTACCCAATCATCGGAACCACCGCACCAACGGCGAGCACGGGCACGCAGATACCGCTGTTCTCTAACTTAGGCGCGACCGGACCGACCAGCGGCTTTTCGTTTCTCAATGCCAGCTCTGCAATACGGATCGACGCCATTCTCACCATGGCCGAATCTCGCGGACTCTTGAAAATTCTGTCTCGTCCGCGGGTCGTGACCCAGAACAACATTCAGGCTCTGGTTCGCCAGGGCGTGCGCGTGCCGATCGTGACCCAGGCGCAGTTGGGCGGGCCGCCAACCGTAACCTACGTCGATGCTTTCCTGCGGTTGACGGTCGTTCCGCAAATCACGTCGGAAGGTACCATCTTCCTCAACGTGGACGTCGAGAACACGACGCCTGACTTCGGTCGTACGATTAACGGCAACCCCACCCTGATCACGCAGCAGGCAACCACCCAGGTGCTGGTCACCGACGGCGGTACGGTGGTCATCGGCGGCGTCATTCAGACCAACAACTCAATCAACGTGGCCCAGGTTCCGCTCCTAGGCAGCATTCCATGGCTCGGCGACCTGTTCAAGCACACCACCGTCAGCACCTCGAACCAGGAGCTGATTTTCTTCATAACTCCGCGGATCATCCAGACCTAGCCACAAGTTAGCAGTAAAGACAGCCGTCGGTTTCCTGAAGAATCTGTCAGGAACCGGCGGTTTTGTTTTGTGCTGGCAAAACTCGCGTAAGGCTGCGCGCGTGATTCACCTCCACTGTTAAACTTTTAGGATGGACCACGGGGGCCGCCTCAAACAGTTGCAAGCCGTTTTCGATCGCAACTCTCTGGATGCGCTGCTGGTCACTCATCTGCCCGACATCCGATACCTTTGCGGGTTTACGGGAACATCCGGTGTGCTGGCAATCATCGAAGCCGGCAGCGTGTTCTTTACCGATGGACGCTACAGCGAACAGTCCCGAGCCGAGGTTCAGGGAGCACGGGTGGTGATCGCTCGCCAGCCTCCGCTGGCCGCTGCCGCCGAATGGCTCGTGGAGAACAAGGGCAAACTTGGCCGCAAGAAATCACGCAGGGTCGGGATTGAGAGCGAACACTTGACCGTCGCTGGGCGCTCTCAATTGGCCCGCCTCCTGCGTGCGGACTTCCCGTTGTGCGAGACGCCGGGCCTAGTCGAACGAGCTCGGATGGTGAAGGATGCGGACGAGATTGCACGCTTGCGGAAAGCAGTAGCTTTGGGCGCCAGCCTGTTTGATCGGGCACTCGAAGTGATTCGCCCTGGCGTGACGGAGAATGAGGTGGCGGCGGAAATGGAATATGCCGCGCGGCGGGCCGGGGCGGAGGAAATGTCTTTCCCAACCATCGTCGCGTCGGGGAAGCGATCGGCTCTGCCCCATGGGCGGGCTTCGAGAGCTGCGATTCCATCCCGGGGATTCGTGGTCTGCGACTTCGGTGTTATACTCTCGGGCTACTGTTCCGACCGGACACGCACCGTGCACGTGGGCCGTCCCACCGGCGAAGCCCGCCGAATGTACGAGGCGGTTCGGGAAGCGCAGGCAGTCGCCATACAGACGGTCAGAGCTGGCATAAGCGTTGGTGAAGTCGACCAAGGTGCGCGCAAGGTGCTGAAACAAAATGGCTTATTGCGACACTTTACGCACTCGACGGGTCATGGTGTAGGCTTAGAGATTCACGAACCTCCTCGCATTGCGGCAGGGCAGGCCGAGATTCTGCGCCCCGGGATGGTGATTACGGTCGAGCCCGGTGTATATATTGCAGGCAGCGGGGGCGTACGGATTGAAGATATGGTTGTAGTTACGGAGCGCGGATGCGAAGTCCTGACGCCCACGAGCAAGGAACTCATCACGATTTGAAGGCGAGCTATTCTTATGATCTCAGCCCGGGCATCGCTGAAAAGGCCCGGTCTCTCAGGTTGGCGCAAGAGAAGCAGCAAGCAGACCCACCGTAAACCATGAACCAGAAAGAACTGAAAGAACTCATTGAGTTCTTAATTGAAAAGGATATTGCCGAGTTCGAGTTGGAACGCGGCGATGTAAAAGTGCGAATCAAGCGCGGCGCGGAGCATGTTGTTCCGGCTGCGCCGGTGACTCACGTTGCCGTGCACACGGCTCCGGCTTCGGGGCCGGAGGTTTCATCCACTCCGGCTACGCCCGTCCCTTCCGCCCAAAGCGCTCCGGCCCCGGCGGCTGAGACTGGATTGCACACGGTGCGCTCGCCCATTGTGGGGACGTTCTACGAGTGTCCGTCTCCGGGGTCGCCGCCGTTCGTTAAGCCGGGCGACATGGTCGAAGTGGGGCAGGTGCTTTGCATTGTCGAAGCCATGAAGCTGATGAACGAGATCGAGGCCGACGTGGCCGGTGAGATTGTGAAGAAGCTGGTGGCCAACGGTCAGCCCATCGAATATGGGCAGGAATTGTTTGTGATTCGGCCGCGAAGCTGAGTTTGGGATTAGTCAGAGGGCGCGCTGAGCGCGCCTTTTTATTTGTAGCGCTGCCTTCCAGGCGGCTGTCGTGGGGGCGTCCCGCCCGCACTGCGACAGCCAGGCAGGATGCCACCGCTACTTGTCTACACATGTTTAGTAAAATCCTTATTGCGAATCGTGGCGAGATTGCCCTGCGGGTGATTTGCGCTTGCAAAGAGCTGGGCATCCGCACTGTGGCCATTTACAGCGAGGCCGACCGGCACTCGCTGCACGTCAAGTTTGCCGACGAAGCTATCTGCATTGGTCCGCCCCAACTGGCGCAAAGCTACCTCAACATCCCCGCAGTCATCAGCGCGGCTGAGATCACGAACGTCGACGCTATCCATCCGGGATACGGATTGCTGGCGGAGAACGCGAATTTCGCCGAAGTCACCGAGACCAGCAATATCACCTTCATTGGCCCGCCGCCTGAAATCACGCGGCTCATGGGCGAAAAAGAAAAGGCCCGCGCCGCGATGAGGAAGGCGGGCGTGCCCATTCTGCCAGGTTCCGAGGGTATTCTCGCCAGTGAAGGCGAAGCCATGGAGTGGGCGCGGCAAGTCGGCTTCCCGGTGATCATTAAAGCGTCGGCGGGCGGTGGCGGACGCGGCATGCGCATCGTGCGCAATGAGGAGGAACTTCCTGGCTTGTTCAAAGCGGCCCAATCCGAGGCGGCGGCGGCCTTCGGCAACGGCGATCTCTACATGGAGAAATTCATCGAGCGCCCGCGCCACATCGAGTTCCAGATTCTGGCTGACCAGTACGGCAACGTCGTGAGCCTGGGCGAACGCGAGTGCTCGATCCAGCGCCGTCATCAGAAGTTGCTCGAGGAATCTCCGTCCACGCAAGTGTCGCCCGAACTCCGCGACGAGATTGGCAAGGTGTTGTCGAAGACGCTCTCCGAAATCGGTTACGTAAACGCCGGTACGATTGAATTTTTGATGGACGAAGACCGGCGCTTGTACTTCATCGAGATGAACACGCGCATCCAGGTCGAACACCCGGTCACGGAGATGGTCACCGACGTCGACCTGGTGAAGAGCCAGATTCTGCTGGCGGCAGGCGAGCGAATGGAAAACGTGCTGCTCGGTCCGATTGTGCATCGCGGGCATGCCATCGAATGCCGTATCAATGCCGAGCATCCAGAAAAGTTCACGCCGTCGGCGGGGAAGATCACGGCATTCAATCCTCCGGGCGGCACGGGAGTACGAATCGATACGGCGGCGTATGCCGAAGGAGTCATTCCCCCTTATTACGACTCGCTCATTGCCAAGCTGATCGTGCGCGGCAAAGACCGGGGCGAAGCGGTTTCTCGCATGGCGCGCGCGCTGGAGATGTTTATTGTGGAAGGGATTTTTACGACCATTCCCTTGCATCGCCGCATTCTGGCTGATCCGGATTTTCGAGCGGGGAAGTTTGATACCACGTTTATCGAGCGCTTCCTGACGAAAAACGGGAAGCCGACGGGCACATAGGCGCTGCCTAGAAGCGTCATCCTGAGTCCCGGCGTCAGCCGGGCGAAGGATCTCGCGCGGAGTGGCAGCACTCTTGCACCCTAACGCGCTGCCCGGAGATCCACGACGATTTTGGGAATCCATGATTTACCTGCCTCGGCTTTACGCCATTCTCGACGCTTCATGCTTCTCTGATAGCCAGATCTTGTTTTCAACAGCCGAAGAGCTTCTCGGGGGCGGCATTACTCTACTCCAATATCGCAATAAGAGCGGCAACGCTCGCGAGATGTTGGAGCAGGCGCGGGATCTGAAACGTCGGTTCGGCGATCATGCCCGTCTGATCATGAACGACCGGGCGGATCTTTGTTTAGCGGCGGGGTTTGACGGTGTGCATGTGGGTCAGGAAGACTTGTCACCGGAGGGCGCAAGAAAAGTGGTCGGCACGACACTGTGTCTTGGCGTGTCCACCCACAATCCTCAGCAGCTCGAGGAAGCCGACACGACGTCTGCAGATTACATCGCCATCGGGCCAGTGTTCTCGACATCGAGCAAAGTCAATCCTGACCCGGTGGTCGGTCTCGAAGGCGTCCGCCAAGCGCGCGCTGTGACCCGAAAGCCGCTGGTAGCCATCGGAGGCATTAATCGTGCCAATTGCAGGTCGGTCATCGAAGCGGGGGCAGACTCGGTGGCGGTAATATCCGATCTGGTGCCGGAGCCGCGAAAATCAGCAGAGGATTTTTTGCGCATCTTAGGATAGAGTCAAAGCGCTACCGAGCTTCGCTCCGGGGGACAGCCGCGGGCGGCTGTCCCCACGTAAACTCAAGTCCAGGAGCCCTTTGAGCATCGACACGAAGTCACCAGTACAGATCGCCAGCGACTGGGAGGTCCACAGTCACCAGGACAAGGAGCTGGTGAAAGGTCTTGGTCTGACCAGCGCGACCATGCTGGTAATGGGTTCGATGATCGGCTCGGGCATCTTCATTGTTTCTTCCGAAATATCCCGGGAAGTGAATTCTCCGGCGCTGCTGATTGCGGCCTGGCTGGTCACTGGCTTCATGACCATCGTCGGAGCATTGTGCTACGGCGAACTGGCGGCGATGATGCCGCGAGCCGGGGGACAATACGTTTATTTGCGCGAGGCGCTCGGCCCGCTGTGGGGATTTCTGTACGGATGGACGTTGTTCTTGGTTATCCAGACGGGAACGATCGCTGCCGTAGGCGTGGCCTTCGGCAAGTTTCTCGGCATTTTCGTTCCGACTATTTCTTCTTCCCACTGGATTCTGCATTTCTGGAAAGTGCCGCCCATTCGGATCGGACCCATGGTCCTGGGCAACATGGATGTAGGGCTGAACACGCAGAATCTCGTGGCGATTTTGGTGGTGGTTGCGCTGTCGGTTATCAACATCTTTGGGTTGAAGACCGGAGCGCTGATTCAGAATGTTTTTACTTTTGCCAAGGTTTCTGCGCTGTTAGGGCTTGGCTTCCTGGGCTTGTTCATTGGACGCAACGCGCAGGCGCTGGCCGCGAACTTCCACGGGACCTTCTGGAACAATGCGGGGCTCGGGGCCCAACATGCCGTGCAGGTAGGGGTGGGCGGGCCGATAGTCCTGGTTGGTACGCTGACAATTCTGGCGGTCGCGCAAGTAGGCTCTCTTTTCTCCGCCGACGCCTGGAATAACGTGACCTTCACGGCGGGCGAGGTCAAGAATCCCAATCGAAATTTGCCGCTTTCTCTCGCGTTGGGCACGGGCGTAGTCATCACGCTTTACATCATCTGCAATTTCGTTTACCTGAACGTGTTGCCACTGAATGGAACGCCCCATGGCGCGACCATCCTGGAACGCGGAATCAAGTACGCGACCGAAGATCGCGTGGGCACGGCGGTGATGACGCAGATGTTCGGCTCGGCTGGTGGCTTGCTAATGGCTGCGGCTATTATGGTTTCCGGTTTCGGATGCGTCAACGGCCTGATTCTAGCGGGCGCGCGCGTGTATTACGCCATGGCCAAGGATGGGCTGTTCTTTCGCAGCGTAGCCAAATTGCATCCTACTTACAAAACGCCCGCGGTCTCGCTCATGGTGCAGATGGCCTGGACGTGCGTGCTTTGCGTGTCCGGGAGTTACGGGCAACTGCTGGACTACATCGTTTTCGCGGTACTGGTGTTCTACATTCTGACGATCTTCGGATTATTCGTGCTGCGCCGCAAGCATCCCGAGGCCGAACGGCCATACCGGGCGATTGGGTATCCGGTGCTGCCGACGGTTTATATTGTGATGGCTTTGTTCATTGATGTCGTACTATTGCGTTATAAACCACAATTCACCTGGCCGGGATTGATCATCGTGTTGTTGGGGATCCCGGTCTACTATCTGTGGTCGCGGCAAGGAGAAGCACTCAGCCTGAAGTGATCGGGAGAGCTCAATGTCTGATCTTTTTGCAAGAAAACCGCTGAACTCCATTCTTACAGAAGCCTCGGAAACCGGCGAGCATAGCCTGCGCCGGGCGCTCGGACCGACAAACCTGATCACCCTTGGCATTGGCGCCATTATTGGCACTGGCATTTTCGTGCTGACCGGCACCGCGGCAGCCAATCATGCCGGCCCAGCCATCGTGCTTTCGTTTACCCTAGCCGCGGTCGCATGTGTGTTTGCCGGGCTGTGTTACGCCGAGTTTGCCTCGATGATCCCGGTCGCCGGTTCGGCCTACACCTACGGCTACGCGACCCTGGGTGAATTCATCGCCTGGATCATCGGCTGGGACCTGATCCTCGAATACGCTCTGGGAGCGGCGACTGTCGCCAGCGGCTGGAGTGGTTATGTGCTCAGCTTCCTAGGGGATTTCGGCATCCGCCTCTCGCCCCGGTGGGCGGGTTGTCCGGGGACGGTTTTTCTCTTTTACAACAATCATTGGGAGCGGCTGACGGCGCAGTTTCAGAAAGCGCTGAACATGAAGCACATCGATGCGGCCACACTGCCGCATCAATATTCTTCCTTCAACCTGTTCGGCTTCCTCGGAATCCTGATGGTGACCGTTATCCTCGTAATTGGCATCAAGGAATCGGCAGACTTCAATTCATTCATCGTGATTGTAAAAGTCTGCGTGCTGATAGTTTTCATCGGTCTGGGCATTAACTACATCATGGGTCATCACTCGGAAGCGGTCGCGAACTGGACTCCGTTGATCCCGCCGAATACAGGTCACTACGGCGATTTCGGATGGTCCGGCATTGCCACTGCGGCAGGGGTCATCTTTTTCGCCTACATAGGATTTGATGCTGTATCCACCGCAGCGCAAGAATCGAAGAACCCAAGGCGCGACATGCCCATCGGCATTCTAGGGTCTCTAGTCATCTGCACCATCCTTTACATCCTGGTGGCGGGGGTGCTGACCGGACTTGTCAAATACACCAACCTTGATGTGCCCGACCCGATCGCGATTGGCATCGACATGACGGGTGTGGCTTGGGGGAGCCGATTGGTGAAGCTGGGAGCGATTTGCGGTCTGAGTTCCACCATGGTCGTCATGTTGCTCGGCCAGTCCCGCGTGTTCTTCTCCATGTCGAAGGACGGGCTTCTGCCCAAGTGGGCGAGCGCCATCCACCCTCGTTTCCGCACGCCCTATCTCTCGACGATTCTTGTGGGTGTCGTTGTGGCCACCGTCGCCGCGTTGACTCCGATCAACGTTCTTGGGTCCTTGGTTTCGATCGGCACGCTGCTGGCCTTCGTAATCGTCTGCGCCGGAGTTTGGATTCTGCGGGCGCGCGGAACTGATGTACCGCGAGCGTTCGTGACTCCATGGATTCCTTTCACCCCGATCATGGGCATCGCGGTTTCGCTGCTGATGATGTTCAGCCTGGGCTGGCAAACCTGGGCACGGCTCATTATCTGGCTGGTGATCGGGCTGGTAATTTACTTCACCTACAGCCGCCATCACAGCCGAGTGCAAAAGATGGGCGCAGCCGAACCGAAGCCTACGCCGACGATGGCTGACTAGAACGAGTGGCGCGGGCGCCCTTGCCCGCATAGCTATGCCTTCCGCACGTACGCGGAAGACTTTTTGTTTTATAGTCGTATTCTGGTCGCTCGTCGTTGGCCTTTGACGAATGACGAACGAACCAACGACTATCGAACAATATGATCATCGTTACTGCCGCCGAGATGCGTGAGATTGATCGCGCCACCAGCCAGCGCTTTGGTGTTCCCTCGCTCACGCTGATGGAGGATGCAGGTTCGGCCGTCGCCGAGTTTGTCGTAGCTCGATATTCATCCGCAGAACGTATTGGCGTGATCTGCGGCAAGGGCAACAACGGCGGAGACGGTTTTGTGGCGGCGCGGAAATTGAAAGCGGCTGGTAGAGAAGTGCGAGTCATGTTGCTGGCCGAGCCGGCCGAACTGCGGGGCGATGCAGCCGAGATGTTCGCAAGACTTCCGGTCGCGCCCGTGATCGTGCGAGACGGCGAGGAGCTAAAGCGGGAACAGGCGCAGGCCGTATTCGAATCCGAAGTACTGCTCGACGCGATTCTGGGAACGGGTTTCAAGCCGCCGGTGACCGGGTTGTACGCCGAGGCGATCAAGCTGCTGAATGCGAGCCCTGCGCACGTGGCAGCGGTCGATATTCCTTCCGGCGCCGATGCTGATGTAATGGGCGAGCAGACCGGCACAGTGGCGCGTGCCGACGTTGTGGTTACATTTACTGCGCCGCGTCCGGCGCACATCTTCGGAAGATTAACCCACGGGCCGACAGTCATTGCTCCGATCGGTTCGCCGGACGAGGCTATCGTTTCTTCGTTACAACTCAGCCTGATTACTGCCCGCGAGATTGCGCCCCTCATTGGGCCGCGACCGTTAGCAGCCAATAAAGGCAACTTTGGCCATGTGCTGGTGATTGGCGGGTGCGTGGGCAAGGCAGGCTCAGTCGCCATGGCGGGAATAGCGGCGTTGCGAACCGGGGCGGGATTATCGACCGTGGCCACGCCGAAATCGGTGCTGGCCACAGTGGCGGGGTTTCATCCCGAAGTCATGACTGAGCCACTCGATGAAACCGATGCGGGCACGATCTCGACTCGCGCCGGCGAACGCATGGACGAACTCATCAAAGGTATGACGATTCTAGCCGTTGGGCCGGGCATCTCGCGCCATCCGGAAACGTCAGGTTTTGTTCGCAGCCTGGTCATGAAGAGCAAAACTCCGCTCGTCCTCGACGCCGATGGTCTCAATGCATTCGAAGGGCGAGCCAGCGAACTCAATGGCAAAGGACGCTTAGTGATCACGCCGCATCCCGGGGAGATGGCTCGTCTCGCCGGATCGACAGTCGCTGCGGTGCAGCGCGACCGCATCAACGTCGCTCGCACATTTGCCCGCGAACACGAATTGATCGTGGCGTTGAAGGGACATCGCACGCTGATTGCGCAGCCTGATGGAACGGTTTGGGTGAACACCACCGGAAATCCGGGCATGGCAACCGGCGGCACCGGCGACATCCTAACCGGCATGGTGTCCGGTTTGATCGCGCAAAATCCCGAACGCATCGTGCAAGCAGTCATCGCTGCGGTTCATCTCCACGGTCTTGCCGGAGACGTGGCGCGCGAAAGCATGGGCGAATATTCGCTGGTCGCGACCGACCTGTTGAAAGCCTTGCCCGAGGCCTTTCGCCGCGTCCGCGAATCAGCCAAAAATTCCACGGTGGAAATTTGCGGCTGAGGCGGTTTTTTCCGTCGCCTTATAACTGTGCCTTCGCGGTTCAGCCGCCTTTGACGAACATTGCGAGCATTTGGCCTGAATGTCGCTATTGTTGAGATGCAAGTAGTTTTCGAATGCTTCCCACCAGTGCGGCTTCAGCATGCTGACGCCGGAGGCGGCTTCCTCCACGCCGGCGACCGGCTTGGGACGCAGCGTTACTTTGCCGGCGCCTAGCGCGGGGTCGGAGAATACGTCGGATATGCGCTCGGGAAAAAGTTTGGCAGGATCAACGGACAATTCTGACTCGCGGTTGCCTTCGCGGGTTGACCTCGCCTCATCGGGAGCGGGCTCTTCCGGCGGCGTGATGATTCGGTCGGAGCCCTTCATGTGCATCACCGGATGCTCTTCCCAATATTTCTTGAACTCCTGCTCGTAGTTCCTCCATCCGTCGCCCGATAGCACCACGTTATTGTCATATCGCGGAGAATTTTCGATCTGTTCTTTTGTGACTTCGGTGGCGAGACCGTTGTCGTCGTTCTCATCCGCGAAAACGCGATCAGCTGGGAGCAGAAAGCTTCCAGCCACCCATCTCTGTCCACCACAACGTAGCGAATTTCCATGGTGTCGTGGTCAAAGATCACGTCATCGACTTGGCCGAGTTTTGTGCCGTCTGAATCGCGAACGGTAGTGCCACCAATATCCTGGCCGTCGTCCGACACCAGGCTGCGTTTCAAGAGTGCCGTAGTGAGCCATGAGTGCCTCCCTCTCCTAATCGATCTGCAAACACAAAAGTCCGTCGAACGCGCGGCCAAATCAATACGGCAGGACTCGTAACCGCATACCCCTTCTGACGTAATGCGACCTTGAGGCGGGCAAGCGTTCGTCTTTGCCCGGGCCCCGGCTATCTGATTAATGCTTGGGCAGTTAACCCCGATCCGTCACCCTAGCCGGACGGGAATCCGGACAAGTGCTTTCGTAATCTGCCAGGCGTCCCCCCGCCGTGACATAGTCATTATGCCTATGACACACTTCCCCCAGACTCACCCTCAGCACCGCGCACAGCGAGTTCAGTTTGGCAGCACAATTCCTGTCGTCATCAAGCTCCACGACGGGCGGAGCGCGCGAGCGAAACTGCAAACCATTTCCGAGACCGGTGGCATGTTGCGATTGGCCGGAGCCCTGGAACAGGGCAATCTGGTCGAGGTCACTATCGAGACGGCATCGGGCGCCGTGAAAGGCATGGCCGAGATTCTCGAGCCGACGCGCAAATCCAAGGACGGAATTTTGCAGCCCTTCCGCTTCATCGCGTTAGAAGACAAAGATCACCTCACGCTGCGCAACGCCCTGGACTCCCGCGTGGACAAGGATTTCCTGGGACTCCGTTCCAGCCAGTGGGTCGCGCCCAGAAGAACGTAAGAGCCTTCCAGGTGTGCCTGAGAACAATGTCATGCTGAACAGATTCGCGAAAGCGAATCTGTTTCGAAGTCGAAGCATCCCTACCGGGAGAGTGCTGCCGCGGTAGGGATTCCTCGCTGCGCGCTCGGAATGACAATCTCCGCACTCTTACGCTCTTTGCGGCTGTGGTGTCTCGCTATACTTGGTTTCCAGGCTGTCATGGAGACACGAGAATTCATTACCCGTTCGCCGGAGGAAACCATCGCTCTCGGGAGCACCGTGGCTGAGATGCTCACCCCACCGAAAATCGTCCTCCTTCGCGGCGATTTGGGAGCGGGCAAGACTACGCTAGTCAAAGGCATCGCGGAAGGTTTTCACGCGGCATCGGAAGAAGACGTAACCAGTCCCACCTTTACTTTGATCCACGAATATCACGGGCCGGAAGCGATTCTTTATCACATCGATTTGTATCGCGTGGACACTCTGCGCCAGCTTGAGACCCTGGGTCTCGATGACCTTATCGCGGAAAACAGCGTGCTGCTGATCGAATGGGGAGAGAAATTCGCACGCTTTGAACGCGAACAGGATGTGGAGATCGCTTTGGAACGCGTGGGAGAGAATGAGAGACGGGTGCGGGTCAGCAGCCGTCGCTGAGAGCTTTTACCACAGAGTTGCAGAGAAGCACTTGGGGACTCGGTGACTCGGTGGTGAACAGGGTTCAAAATCCCATGATGTTGTAACCACAATCCACGTAGATGACTTCGCCGGTAATTCCCGAACTCGCGTCCGAAGCCAGGAAAACTCCCATAGCACCGACTTCGCTTACTTCCACGTTCCGACCCAGAGGAGCGCGCTCGGCATGGGTCTTATGCATGTCGCTGAAACCGGAGATGCCACGCGCCGCCAAAGTCTTGAGCGGACCCGCGGAAATCGCGTTCACACGAATGTTTTTCCTGCCCAGTTCAAACGCCAAATAGCGCACCGTGCATTCTAGGCCCGCCTTAGCCACAGCCATCACGTTGTACCGAGGCACGACTTTTTCCGAGGCGTAATAAGTCATCGTCATGATCGATCCGCCATCGTCCATGAGCGGTCCGGCAGCGCGGGCGACTGCGATGAGCGAGTAGACGCTCACGTCGAGTGCTACGCGGAAGCCTTCGCGCGTCGTGTTAACGAAATTGCCCTTGAGTTCGTCAGCGGGAGCGAAGGCGACGCTGTGTACCAGAACGTGCAGCTTGCCGTATCGCTCTTTGAGTTGGCCGAAAAGCCGGTCGATCTCGGCGTCGCTCGAAACGTCGCATTGAAATGCCTCCGCACCAGGCAGGGACAGGATCAGGTCTTTAGCTTCCAGCGCCATGCGTTCGTTCTGATAGGTAATGGCAAGCTTCGCTCCGGCGCTGTGCAGCCCTTGCGCGATGGACCAGGCAATGCTGCGCTTATTTGCGACTCCGAAAACAACCGCAACCCGACCTTCTAGGCTGGAAGACATGCATGGCTCCTTTTGAATTTGAAGGGAAAGAATAACGCGGGAAAGGCTTATTTACCACAGAGACACAGAGTCACAGAGAAAAATCCTAATTTTTCAATTCAAAGCCTCATGATTTCTGTAGTGCCCCTGTGACTCTGTGGTCCATCGGTTTTTATTCTACCGGGGTGGCTTCGCTGACGGGTACTGCCGCCGCCACCGGCCAGCTTGCGCTGACAAAGGCGACCGCGTACACCAATCCAATGACAGAAAATCCTGCCACCAGACTAACTTGCGCCACTGCTCCCACCAGCAGTGCCAGACAAATCTGCAGCGCCGTGCCGGCGAAATAGAATGTGTTCTGCACTCGTCCCATGAAGTGCGGCGGCACCTGTTCCATCAGGCTGGTGTTTATGGCGACACCACTAACGCCGCGTGCCGATCCCATCATACCGTAGATAAACACGGCGATGGCAAGCATGGGAGACAGTGGCGCCAAAATCATGCCGATCGTGAGCAAACCCATGGAGATTGCGATGGAACGACGGGTGCCCAATCCCGCGATGAACCAGGGGGCGTAAAGGGCGCTTACAAACGCGCCCGTGCCCCATCCGGCGTTTAACCAGCCATAACCCACCGCACCGGCGTGAAACACCTTGTCACTCAATGGAGGAGTGACCACGACTCCGGTCATCATGGCGGCAAGGAAAAGCGCCCAACTGATTCCGAGCAAAACCAGTTTCCGTTTGCCGCGAAGAAAGTGGATCCCTTCGCGCATCTCGCGCACGAAACGCTCGACGGCAGTTTCTGCGGCAACGATGTCGGCACGCAACTCAGCAGGCCGGGGCACAACATGCCGTCCCTTGCGTACAGCGAAATAGCAGAGAAACGAAACCAAGTAAGTGGAGAAGTCGATGAGCAACACTCCGCCCAGACCGATGCGGTTGTAAACGAATCCGACGATCGCGCCGGCGATGAGCCAGCCTCCCTGAACTCCCGCCAGCAGAAAGGTATTGGCGTGAACGAACTCTTCGCCAGGGGTCAGTTCCTGGATCAAGGCGGTGATAGTTGGCCAGAACATCCAAAAGCCGGCCGCCACCAGCATATTCATCAGGTAGAGTTCCCAGATTTTCGCCTTGCCCATGAAGGCGAGAATCGAAACCGTGAGAATAATGACAGCGCGCAAGGCGTCGAGCCACATGACTAGCCGCCGGCGGTCTTCGCGGTCGATGATGACGCCGGTGAACGGCAGCATCAGCATGGCTGGGATCGTCTGCAGGACAGCAAACGTCCCCAGAGCAATTTCAGAATGAGTAGCCTGCAGAACGTACCAGGCAACCGCGGCGGCGTTCATGCCGCTGCCCAGCATGGAAATCACGTTGGCAGCGAAAACGAAGCGCAGCGCCGGCTTCTGCAGAATGGAGCGCATGATCTAATTTAAATGGAAGAGCTAGAACTCGCCAACCCAGCCATCACCGGGACGTCTTGGGGGTCGGCCACCGGATTTGAATCTTACTGGCCTCCCAGAACAAATAAACGGCCAGCATGATCATCTCCGGCTCGATGGGGTGCTTATAGCGCGGGAAGGGTTGCACAAGATAATAGGGCAGCGGATAGATGAGCAAAAAACAGGCCAGCAGGAATGCACCGCGCTTTCGATTGCGAATCGTCAGCCCCAATCCCGCGAAAGCGAAGACCGCTCCCAGAAAGAAATTGGTGTGGCGCGAAATCATCAAATCGTAGCCTGCGACGATGGTCATCTGCGGAGGCGCAATCCAGAAGTAAACGGCGCGCTCGACCGTAAACCACAAAAACCGTCCGGGATGCTCGCGGATGAACTGGCGAACCTCTTGCCCCTTTTCGTCCATGAAACCGAGCTCACCTAATTCCTGAAATCTCCGCATGGCGTCGGGATTGTTTCCCGGGTGTTCGTTGCGTGTCCACAGGCCACCTGACTCGTTATTGTTGGCCTCGTGCATTTCCAGAGGAAGGTTGTCCCGCACGAAGATGAACTTCCCGAAGACGTAGTAATTGCGCACCAGCCATGGGCTCACCAGCAGAGCCGCGGTAAACACGCACAAAATGGTTCCAACGAATTGTTGAGGACGGCGCGGCAACTGATACAGCAGCCAGAGCAGGCAGACCGGCAACATGCTGAGGATCGCGGTATTGGTCAGCGCAATTACGCCCCATAGCAAGCCGAACCAAATCCACACACGGAGGCGCGGCGGTTCGTCCGCCATGCGCAGAGTTAGCAACAAGACCAGGCTCAGCAGAAACGCCGTGAGGCTGGTTTCCCAGACCACTCGTACTGGCCAATAGATTGCGTAAGGAAAAACAGCCCAGGTCCAGGCTGTTGCGCGCGCCAGCGTAACGCCGTACAGGCGCTCGGCGATCCGGTATAAGGTCCAACACGTCAGAGCGGCGAAGACACTATTGAAGGTGAGGATCACCCAGGCTGAAAGCGTGCTGTAGACGCCAAACAACTTGAACACGCCCGCGAGGATGTAGGGATAAAGAGGCGGGGCCCAAGCACTGGGCCCGGTTGGAAAATCTGTCGGTGCGCTAAAGCTCTGGCCGGTAGCAATGGAGCGGGCCAGGCGGCCCATCTCCCAGCCATATTGAAAGTGATCCCGGCGAGGCGTAATGCGGTAAGTGTGGCCGATGGTAATGACGGCGAGGCGGAGCAGAAAGGCGACGAGAACGATGAACAGGATCGATTGATGAAGAGGCTGACGCGCCGATTCGTCCGGCCGGCTCGTGTCGGGGGCCGTGAGCAAGTTCCTCGCGACGGGATCTTCATCCTGCATCGGCCCAGACTACAGCATTGACCCGTACCCTAGCACGTATGGAGGCGGGGCGTTCCCGCCTCGCGGGGCGGGCCTGGGCGCCCGTCCTCCACACTGCACGCCAGACTTGCAAGCTTGTCCATTCAGAGCTACGATTCCCGCGAACTTTGGAGGCGACTATGAAGCGCGGTCAATGGCCGGTCGTTCTGATGTTTGTTTTTCCGCTGGTCTTCTCCGTTTTCGGGCGCGGGCAACTGGACAAGATCTCGATTCCCGCGGGCACACCGGAGGATCAAGCGTTGGCGGCGATTTCGAACGAGCAAGACACGCAAAAAAAGTTGGCGATGTACCAGGATTTTCTGCAGAAGTTCTCGGCGAATCCGGCGGCCGTGGCTTACGGCAACTGGCAGCTCTCGCAGGCTTACCAGGCGGCGGGAGATCTGCAGAAGGCCCTCGAGTACGGCGACAAGGCTTTAGCCGGTTCTCCGCACAACTTCGAGATTCTCGTATCGCAAGCCAGCATCGCGCAGCAAATGAAAGACGCCCCCAAGACCTTTGACTATGCCATCCGGGGAGGCGAACTGTACAACTCCATTGGGAAGCAAACCAAGCCGGAAGGAATGAGTGACTCGGAATTTGGCCAGCGCCTAGAAGAGGAAAAGGCAGCGGCCAAGAGCTCCGACGAATTCCTGGAAGCGGCGGCGTTCAATACCATCGCGGGGGAAACGGATGCCAAGAAGCGCACCGCAGATATTGAACGCTTCACGCCCGCGTTTCCGAATTCACGTTTTCAGGAACAGATCGCATCCTACGCGATGATGTCGCTATCGGATCTGAAGGATACGCCGCGGTTGATCGCCTATGCTGAAAAAACGCTGGCAGCCGACCCAAACAACTTGCCGGCACTGCTGCTGCTGGCCAACACGTACGTTGATGACCCCAAGCCAGGCAGCCTGACCAAAGCAGTTACGTATGCGCAGAGGGCGATCGCGGCAGCCAAGGCCGACGCCCCCGACGCGGACCGCTCCCGCAAGCTCTCAGCCGGAGTCGCACACTCGACCTTGGGCTACGCCTATATGAAGCAAGACAAGACGGCCGCAGCGATTCCGGAATTGAAATCGGCCTCAGCGCTGCTGAAAGGGCAAGACGATCTGCAATATTCGAATGCTCTGTATCGTCTCGGTTTTGCGTACGCGAAATTGAGTAAAACTACCGAAGCCCGGGAAGTATTACAGGAAGCAGTGAAGATTTCAGGACCGATGCAGCAACCCTCACAGGATCTGTTGGCAAAAGTGAACGCCGCGCGGGCGAAAGGCAAGTAGTCAAATCGGCCACGGATTGCACGGATCAGAAGTATGTCTGAGGATTACCCGACTCAGTGTCCTGCCAACTCAGCCGAGAGCAGATTGGCTTTGAGGGCGAGATTGTAGGCGCGTTGAACGTCTCCGCCCTTCTTAGCCGTCGTGGCTTGCTCCATATAGCTCTTGATTTGCTTTACCGTGTCCTGCTGGCTCGCGCTGAGTGGACGGCCTGAGATTTTCTTCAGATTCGCATCGCTGTCAGCGAGGAGTTGATCGGCGCGCGTCGCCTGCTGCAAAGCCTGTTGCCGGTTCATCTCGGGAGACAGATCCACGGCGGGCTCGTCGGTGCCGCCGTTTGTTACGATTTTTTTGGTGGGGGGCGTTCCGGCCGGCGTCGCCGCCGGCTCGACTGCTTTGTGGGTTCCGTGGTGCTTCTTGGTTTTCGCGGATGGCGCCGGCGTGCAGCCTGGTTTCGCGTTCGAACCGGACTGCGAATTCTCCGGACAGCTCGGTGCTGCGGCGGGCGGGCGGGGGGTCGCGGCTGACTGATCCGGATTTTTTTGTTGGGACGGCGGTTGCGGCGAGGAACCTTGGGCGGGCGAATTGTTCGTTTGGTTCTCCCTCCACTCTGTGGACTGCCAAACCGCGGCTGCTGGCAGGACAATGCCGTCCTGCGGCCAATGCAATAGCAGACAGAGTCCGAGAATGGCGGCCAGAGGCATATTCAATTATTCGATGATCGCTGTCGTCCAGGTGACCAGCAATCTGGTTCCATGGATTTTATCGCCGAACGGAGTTCGCTGTACGACTCCTCTCAAGACCGGAAAACGCAGTTCAAGGAACGATGTCGTTAGTAGTTCTGCTCAGGAATTTGAAACGGTCAGGTTCGGTGCGACGTCCCGCCTATTCCCGCCATTCCCACCGGCTCGAAACTCCACCGCTGGTAAGCGAAGACGGAAAGTTGTGCCCTGCCCTTCGACCGTCTCGAAATCAATCGAGCCGTAGTGCCACTGCAGAGCTTGATAGGTTTGTGCCAGCCCGATCCCACTGCCACCTTTCCTGGTGGTGAAGTACAATTCGAAAATCTTTTCCTGCAGTTCGTGGGGTATGCCCACGCCCTGGTCGCGAATTTCGGTAATGACGCTATCCTCGTCCCGCCGGGCAGAGATGGTCAGCGTTCCCCCTTGTGGCATCGCCTGCATGCCGTTGATTATGACATTCAGGATGGCTTGCTTCATCACGTCGACGTCCACTCTGACTCCCAGCGGTTCGGTCCCGAGTTTGCGCTTTACAGTCACGCCATGCTGCTCAGTATCGGGTGTAGCCAGCATGATCACATCCTCTAACAGCCGGCGCAGGTCGATCTCCTCGAGATGCAGATCGCGTGGCCGAGTGAAGTCCACCAGGATCTGCACAACGCGATCCAAACGATGAATCTCATTGCCGATAATGTCCATGTGGCGCCGCGTATCGGGATCGATTTGCTGCAACTTGGTTTGCAGCAACTGCAAATGCAGCACAATCGCGTTGATCGGATTCTTGACCTCGTGGGCGACACCGCGGGTGGTGCGGCCGCTGGCGGACATCTGGCGTGACATTTCGATTTCATCCTGAATCTGCCGCACCGACTCGGCATCGCGGAGCGTCAGCAGGGCACCGATCGGGGAACCTTTTTCCTGAATAAAATCGAGAGAAACCTGCACTCCTTTTGTGTTCGAGGACTCCACTTCACGCTGGCCGATAGGATTGCGCAGTTGGAAGCCGTCGAGCACAAGCGCGCCCAGCGACGAGTCGCGGGTGAAGATCTCTTTCACTGTCCGGCCCAACAATTCCCGCCTGGGGCGGCCCAGAAAACGCTCGACCGAGGCACTCACCAGAACCACTCGGGAATCACGAGTGAACAACATGAGGCCGTCCTGCAGGTTCCCCATGATCTGATCCACGTTGTCCTTCAAGGCAGAGAAGATTTCCCGGGCATCGCGCATCTGGCGACCCAGGTGTGCAATCTTCAACGTCACCAAGCCATACTCATCGTGTCCGGCCTCCTCCTCGGTGACGGTCTCAGTTTCGCCGGCGGTTACATTGTCCAGGCTTCTGCTGATTTGCTCCAGGGGGCCCAGAGCAATGTTCGATAGACCTGCCGCGAGCACCAAGGAAAGCAAGATGGAAATGCCGGAGAAGATCACGGCGTGCTTCAACCGAGGGGTGATATCGCTCCTGAGAAATACGGTAGAAACTCCCAACTTGATGCTGCCGAAAAGCACTCCGTTTAACCGCAGCGGTACGCTCATGTCATAGAGAGTGGGCTCGTGGTAAACCAGCCGTAGTTGTTGGCGGAACTTAGCGTCCTGCACACTCTGGAAATCAGGACGGCTAGGGACAATTTGGTCGACCATGTCTGACCTGGTGTGCAGAATCGCGCGGCCATCGGCATCCACAATCGCGGCGTCTTGGATCATCGGCCAGTCGGTCACGACCGATTCCATCATGGTGTTCAGGTCAAGGTTGGTCGAAAGATAATAGGCAACCGCACGTCGGAGTTTCGCCGGATTGCTGGTATCGATCCGGGTGCTGGTCAAGTCTGGGATCGCGTTGGCGGCGAGATAACCTAGTTGATTGCTTAAAAAACCCGCCGTATCGTGCGCGAACGTAACCCGCTGGCGCAGCATCTGCGAGATATACACATAGGAGAACCCACACACCAAAGCGGCTACCATGAAGGTTATGGCAAGCACGAGCTGGGTTTTTCGGCGCATACTTCAGTTAGAACCATAGCGAAAACGGTGGCAGGCCGTCGCTATTCTTCCCTGACCAAAGCGGCATCAGCGGCCGCGTTGCCGTATTCCTTAAGCTTATTATGCAAGGTCTTCAGGCTGATGCCTAGAATCTCCGCTGCCCTCGTCTTATTATTGCTCGTCGCCTCGATGGTCTTGAGAATCAGTCGCCGTTCTGCTTCTTCCACCGTTGTTCCTACCCCCAGGTGGATCGCGTCGGAATCTTCCGACAACGTACGAATCGTCGCCTGACCGAATCCGGGGGGCAAGTACTTGGTTTCAATTACGGCCCCATCGCAGACAATCACCGCCCGTTCCAGCGTGTTGCGCAACTCGCGAACATTTCCGGGCCACGAATAATTCTGAAACAAATTCAGCACGGCTTCGCTCACGGCCGCCACTTTCCGTCCGTGTTTGGCACTCATGTCCTTTAGAAGTGATTCCACCAACGCTGGGACGTCGTCCTTGTGCTCGCGCAAAGGAGGCATATTAATGTTGAAAACATTCAGCCGGTAGTAGAGGTCGTTGCGCAACTCGCCGCGGGCCACGGCTTCCTCGGGCACCTTGTTGGTGGCCGCCAGAACGCGAACGTCCACTGTCGTTTCTAGCTTGCTCCCGAGGCGTCGTAACTTGCGATCTTCCAGAACCCGGAGGAGCTTGGCCTGAGTGCCGACCGGCATCTCGCCGATCTCATCCAACAGCAATGTCCCCCCCTCCGCCAGTTCAAAGCAGCCAGTGCGACGCTCGAGCGCTCCAGTAAATGCGCCCCTCTCGTGGCCAAAAATCTCGCTCTCAATCAGGGTTTCGGGAATCGCGGCGCAATTGATGGGTACGAACGGCTTGTTCCGGCGAGGACTGAGCTCATGAATCGTCCGAGCCACCAATTCCTTCCCCGTACCGCTGGCGCCCGTGATCAAGACCGACGCCGTGCTGGGCGCCACCATTTCAATCAGGCGGAAAAGCTCCTGCATTTTCTTCGATGCCCCTACCAGGCTTCCGAGCGATCCCGCGTCCCGCAGTTTCCGGCGCGTGACTTCGAGTTCCACCCGTGTTCCCAGCAGAGCCGATGCGTTCTGGAGAATAGTGCGCAGCCGCTCCGTGTCGATGGGCTTGGTGATGTAGTCGTAGGCGCCCATGCGCATCGCTTGAACGGCGCTGTCAATTGTTCCCTGCGCCGTGACCACGATAACAGCCATGGTCTTGGTGTCATCGGCAATTCGCTCCAGCAGTTCCAGGCCTCCCATCCGCGGCATCTTGAGGTCGGTCACGACAATCGAGGGCGCCCAGGTAGAAACCTTTTCGAATCCCTCCGCCCCGTCGCGGGCTGTCTCCGCACGATAACCCCACGCGGACACTAGTTCAGCAAGCCCCGTGCGTTCGTTCTCTTCGTCTTCAACAATCAACACTCTCTCTTGGCTCATAAACCCCGGCTTATAATCCCTGGCTGACAGATGACACGCCCTCATCATTATTAAGGCTCGCCGCCTTTGCTGCAAGCGGGATGCTCCCTTCTGATGCCGGGAAATGGCCGAAAGGGTGGGCAAAATCGCCGATCTCCGGGTGATTCGTTCCCCGGTTCGAGGGTCTCGCCGGCATCAGCCCACACTCGAATCTCAAATCAAGACACACTCTACTAGTTAATCGCTGGACGCGAGCAAGACCTTCAAGTAGAATGTTTGCTCTGAATTTCTTAGTATGAAACCTGTACTTCTTTTAGAATCGTCGCGAGATATGAATGTGTGACGTTCTAGCGGTTGCCATGCGTGGATTCCCAATCTTGTACGCGTGCATGGTATATAAGCTGACTAAATAAGTTTTGGAGGAAGATATGTCGTTTCATCCCAGGATAAGAAGCGTGCGTGTTCTGTGTGCCAGTTTCTTGCTGATGTTAACCGTAGTTCTGCTCTCGGCCGTCACTCTGGCGCAGGACGTCGAAACCCCGAAGTACGAAATCTTCGCGGGCTATCAGTGGCTGCACCCCGGCGGCTTTGTTCCTGTCCCCTTTGGAAACTACAACGCTCCAAATGGCATGACAGTTTCCGATATGCCAGCGGGCTTTGGCACCTCCTTCACTTACAACTTCCAGAAGTATTTCGGACTGGAAGGTGACTTCGGGTACAACTGGGACGATAGCTATGAAACCACGATTTCGGCCGGTCCTAAAGCGACCTACCGGACGGAGAACGCCAACTTCTTCGTGAATACTTTGTTGAGCTATAACCGCCTGGCTGTGAACGGCCTGCCGACTGGGAATGGCATTGGCGCCATTCTGGGCGGCGGCATGGACCTAAAAATCACACATCTGTTCTATCTGCGTCTGTTCGAAGCGGATTACGTATGGGGGCGGCAAAACTATTCGCAAGTCGTGTCTTCGGCGTTCCCTGATTTGCGCCGGGTCTCGCTCGGGGGAGTACGCCTGCGGACCGGCTTGGTGTTCAACTTTGGTTATCCTCCAGCGGTGACACCGACCGCAAGCTGCTCGGTGCAGCCCAGTGAAGTCATGCAGGGCGAGCCCATCACAGCCACGGCTTCAGGCGCCAACTTCAATCCCAAGCATCCTCTGACCTACACCTGGAGCGGTACCGGCGGCAAAGTTACTGGTAAGGACAACACTGCCAGCATCGACACCACCGGAGTCGCCGGCGGCAGCTACACCGTCAGCGCCCACATCACCGATCCCAAAATGAAGACTGGTGGAGAAGCCACCTGCACCGCGAACTACACGGTAAAAGAACCACCGAAGAATCCGCCGCAAATGTCTTGCTCGGCTAGCCCAAGCTCATTGCAAGTGGGGGGAAGCTCCACCATCACTTGCACCTGCACCAGCCCGGACAACGTTCCGGTCACGGTATCCGGGTGGACCGCAACCGGTGGAAGCATTTCAGGCACCGACAACACCGCAACCCTGAATACCACAGGTGCGTCTGCCGGTCCGGTCACGGTGAACGCGACATGTACGGATTCGCGTGGCCTGAGTTCGCAAGCCTCCACGCAGGTCAACGTTGAAAATCCGCCGCCACCACCACCGCAAGCCACCAAGCTCACCGATTGCGGCTTCGAGAACATGGCCAAGATCAAGAAGCCGTGGCGCGTGGACAACGAATGCAAGGGCAAACTGGACGACGTTGCCAAGAACCTGCAGCAGAATGCAGACAACAAGCTGGTCATAGTTGGCAACGCGGAACCCACTGAGAAGCGCCCGAATCTGGCGGCTGAACGCGCCGTCAATTCCAAGGCCTATCTCACCAGCGGCGAAGCCAAGCTGGGCATCGATCCGAGCCGGATCGAGTGCCGCACCGGCAGCGCTGGAACCATGACTGCCGAATACTGGATTGTTCCCGCTGGTGGAACCTTCACAGAAGAAGGCACGCAACCCGTGGATGAGTCGGTAGTGAAGGCAGTTCCGGATCATCCGCATGCCGCGCCCAAAAAGAAGGCGAAGCCCGCAGCTCAGCAATAAGCCGAGCCCAAGCTAAGCCCGTCGAACAGAGGCCGGTTGAGTGCAATACTTGACCGGCCTTTCTTATTGAATCAAGATCAACCCTGGACACTTCGTTGTCCGTGAGGCCGGTCCCATACTCAGCGACTAGAATCACTGCCCAGCCTGCCGAATGTCTTTAAACGTAGAACAGCTTAAAACACCGGGCTTCTGCACGATAGATTGGGAGGTGCGAGGCTCTCTGGTGATTGTCGTCTGTGGTAGGCTGCGTGACTGACTGGCAACAGGGAAACTCGGGCCTTTCTCCAACCGGCATTCTTGATTGTCCTCAACTTCCAGAGACGCTACGATTATTTTCATGTGGACTGGTATAGCGAAGAAGGAGGAGACTTACGCCGTGTTGAGAGGCCACAAAGGTGCAGCTGATCGCTAAGTCGATGTTATGGGCGTCGTTGTCTTGGACCTTGGCGCCGCCGGCAGCAGCCCAAACCTATACCGTCACAGATTTGGGGATACTGCGCCGAGACACTGCCAGCGCAAGCATCGGAATGAATTCGTTCGGCCAGATCGTCGGATGCTCCAATACCTCGACAACCTATTATCCCTGCTCGGGACTTAACCCCGGGCACGCGTTTTTGTGGAAAAGCAAGACCGGCATGAAGGATTTGGGTGCGCTGCACGGTGACGATACCAGTGGAGGTGTCGGCATCAACGACTCCGATGAGGTCGTGGGCTTTTCTAAGAATTCTCAGAATGTGTACCACGCCTTCCTGTGGACCAAGAAGACGGGCATGATTGCTCTCCGCAAGCTCCCCGGTGGTACTACTAATTCTGCGTCATCGATTAATGCCACTGGGCTGATTGTCGGCGCGTCTGATTTTCGGGGTAGTAACGGCAATCAGCACGCGGTCCTTTGGACCGCCGACGGGAAGATACAAGACCTGGGAACTTTGCCAGGAGCTCCCTCTGCCCAAGGCGGCGGAATTAATTCTCATGATGAAGTATGTGGAAATTCCTCGTCCTCGGGCCAACTTGCTGGTTTCACGTGGACCAAAGCACACGGGATGAAAGCTCTCCGAGGCTTCAGTGGAGGCGGGACAGTGGCGTTTTCAATCAACGACTCCGGCATCGTCGTAGGTAACGCCCTGACCTCTTCTTTCCGGCATCCCGTGCTTTGGAATCGCACGGGGCAGATCCGGGACCTGGGAACGCTCGCCGGTGGATTTGGCACTGCGTTCGGCGTGAACGATTTGAATCAGGTAGTTGGGTATTCAACTACGGCGTCGAATGATCCTCACGCTTTCATCTGGTCCGCGAAGAGCGGGATACGAGACCTTAACGATCTGATCCCTGCCAACTCGGGTTGGGTACTGGTTTGGGCCTCTGCGATCAATAAGGCAGGGCAAATCACCGGCTGGGGCATCGTCAATGGCGAGAACCATGCGTACCTCTTGACCCCGTAAGTCTCACCCTTTGCGTCCGTTCAACTTTCGGCGGACTGCCACGCTCTTGGAAACTGCGTCTCCCAGGTTAGATCGGATTAGTCCAAGAGCCAGGAACAGGTAGCCCTGACAAGCTATGCTTGGGCGGGGATTTTCAGTCTGAATACCAGGTGCCCGACATCTCGCGGTTTTCGAAATGTAGGTGCCTAACTAAGGCGAGAAATCCAACCGTATCGGGACAGCCCGCAAGGTGCCGGCGCTACTCAACTTCGGATTGGCCCAGCCCCTCGATGAGAAGTCAGCAAGAAAGAATGGTGACCAGAGCAGACGAGGTGTCTGCCGCCACAAGAAAATGACCACCACGGTCTAACCATAAACTTCTGGTTGATGCGCAAGCTTTTCGAAGGTCTGAGGACTGTGAGGAAAGCCGAAGTTGCCCAGTCGGGACGGTGATGAGACAACCGTGAAGCTAGCGCGACACGGAATCGAACTTCGCTGCAACCACAACTCGCCGGTTCTTTGGGCTTGACTGCGGTTACAATTTAGATAATTTTTTATAGCAGATGTTATCTGTAAGTGATATGCGATCTTTGACAATCTGACAAGGCTACTGCTGCGGCTTCTCCATCGCGCTCCGATTCACCGCCGCGTCCTTGAGCGAAGAGCGCCCGATGGTTCGTAGCCCCCTCGATGTTCGGCTCCAAAACGGATCGTACCGCCTGTTAGCTTGCTCGTAACTCCCATGCTCTCTGCATCTTGCGTATAACTCCTGAAAACTCAAAGATCTAGCACATAGTCGAAATCTATGTCGTTTGCTTTCTATATTTTGCAGCCAAGCCGGGCAGGAGGTACCCGGTACTACACAGTAAACTT
>Ga0210396_10001267_pt1 | contig 28222 bp, 29 predicted proteins | sample IncBWH17OmetaG_FD_155466 | JGI IMG/M metagenome (GOLD analysis project Ga0210396, IMG submission 155466) | Forest soil microbial communities from Barre Woods Harvard Forest LTER site, Petersham, Massachusetts, United States - Inc-BW-H-17-O ... | reverse complement strand
GAGCGGTGTGGTCCGGCGCGGGAGCGGTGTGCTCCGTCGCGTTCGGCGCCCCGGCTGGCGGCGAGGACTGGCTCGAATCACCGCCCGCTCCTGGCTCCCGGGCTTCCCGTCGGGCGGACTCCCGGGCTTCCCGTCTGAGCCGGGCTTCCCGGACTTACCGGGCTTTCCGCCGTGGGGATGGTAACCATCCCCACTGGGTGGAGTCACAGGGTTGTTGAAGGCCTGCGGGGGAGGGATGTACCCAGGGCAGCCGGGGACAGCGACCGGACAAGCTGACGGCGCGGGCGCCGACCGGACGTACGCGGGGCACCCCGGAAGCGGAAGACCCGGCGTGCAACCGGCGGGTCTGCGTGCGCCAGTGGCGCATCCAGCTGCGTCCACGCCACTGGTGCGCCGAGTATCGCCGCAGCGCTAAGAGTGCCGAAAAGAATTCGTAAGTGACGGTGTCGATGCGAAATGCCTTGTGTCCGTGCGGCCATGACCCGACCTATTCTCAGATTGATTGCTGGGACTAACTTGGGGACATCCACCAGCGTTATCTCCAAGAATTGGTGTGCTGTGAGACGCACCTGCCATAAGCCTGGCAATATCGGGGCCGCCTCGGAGCGAAGCTGGGCTACGAGGCATCGGTTTCACATCGGGTCCGGCGCGTCCCACGGCACGGTGGCCGATACCCAGTGGGTGATCTGCTCTTCCTGGTCATTGCGGTGCAGATGCCGCGGCGGCTGGGCAAAGGTCTCGTAGGGCCGGCAGCGTACGACGACGCGGTCCTCCTGCTCAGCCATTGCCTCAACGAACGGGCGGGCTTCCTCGCCGAGCGCCTCGCCGGACATTCGGCCGGCGACGGCCATCATGACGTCGACCACCAAGTCGCGATCCCGCTCCACGGTTGCATCGGCATACACCTGCAGATAGGCGAACGGCCAATGCTCGTCGAGCACGCAGAGACTCACTTTGCCTTCGCGTGCAACGGCTTTAGCCTTGCCGCGCGGCGCCATGGTGGACACCAGCAATTCGTCGTCGTCGGTGGGGATGTAGTACACGATCGACATCGCCGGCCCGTCGTGTAAGCGCCGGTAGCCGTACACGCAGGTGCGGTGGGTACGCACGAAAGCACGCCGCTCCGAAGGCAGCATGTCGCGGTCGGTGGGCACCGCGAAGGGCTCGGTTGCGAGTGGAAGGAGCATGGTGGACCGTCCTTGTTCCGTTAGTATTGGATACAGTGTTACCGTTATTGCGCTGACTGTCAAGACCCGCCATACTTAGGCCCGTGACCTCCAGCCATCAACAGGAGAACCGTCGCTCCCCCGGCCGCCCCGCCATCCCGCTGGATCGCATCGTCACGACCGCGCTGCAGATCCTCGACGACGACGGAGCCGAGGCCTTGTCCATGCGAACGCTTGCGCAGGCGCTCAATTCCGGGACGGCGACGCTGTATCGGCACTTCGGTAGCCGAGCAGACTTGATCGCCCACGTCGTCGACCGGGTGTTCGGCGGCGTCGAGCTAGATGTCGCGCAACTGCGCGCGATGGCATGGCAGGAAGCGGGAAAAACGGCTGCCCGCGCCATGTTTGACGCGCTGCGCAGCCACCCCAACGTCGCGCCGCTGCTGGCTGAAGATGTACCGCTGGGACCGAACGCGATGGCCGCACGAGAAGGTTTGATCGGCATCCTGCTCGACAACGGATTCCCGCCCGAGCTCGCGGCACTGTCCTATGCGACGCTGGCCCGCTACATCTTGGGTTTTGCCATCCAGTTCACCAGCGCCCACGATGACGGCGCCCGCTTGGTGCAGGCCGTCCAGGATCTGGACCCACGGACGTTCCCCGCGACCGTCAGCGTCGCAGATAGCCTCCCGGTGCCCTTGGACGAAGAATTCGCGTTCGGACTTGAACTGATCATCGACGGGCTGACTCACGTGCTTCAGCGCCACCCACCGGGACGAAAATCTAAGCGCCGCAGCGGCTAAGCGTCGATCGCGTTCAGCTGCTCACGAGTCTCGGTGTCGAGTTCGATGTCGGCGACGGCCAGGTTCTCCTCCAGGTGCTGCACCGATGAGGTTCCCGGGATCAGCAACACGTTCGGCGCCACACTCAGCGCCCACGCCAGCGCGATCTGGGCCGGACTGCGGCCCAACCGGGCAGCGGCCCGCTGCACCACGTCGTGTCCAAGCACCTGATCCCGTGCCGCAAACGGCGATCTCAAGCTGAAGAACGGGACGAAAGCGATGCCGCGCGCCGTGCACTCGTCCAGCACCGGCGCCGCAGACCGGTCAACGGGGTTGAAAGCGTTTTGTACACAAGCAATCTCGGTATGCTCTATTGCGCGCAGCAGATGCTCACGGGTGATGTTGCTAAGTCCGATGCCGCCGATCAATCCGTCGTCACGGGCGGCGATCATGACCGAAAGCAACTCGTCGAAGCGCTCGTCGGGACGATCGTTGTCCATCAGCCTCAGGTTGACCACCGCGAGCTGATCGACGCCGAGCGTTCGCAGATTGGCCTCGATATCTGCGCGGAAGTCGGCGGGGCCGGCCAGCGGCACCCAGCCGCCGGCATCGTCGCGGCGCGCTCCGACCTTGCTGACCAACGCCAAGTCGGCCGGATATGGATGCAACGCCTCGTGGATCAGCTCGTTGGAGACCTTCGGCCCGTAGAACTGGGCCGTGTCGATGTGGTTGACGCCGAGTTCGACGGCCCTGCGCAGCACGGCCAGTGCGGCGTCGCGGTCGCGCGGCGGCCCAAAGGCGCCCGGCCCAGGCAGCTGGATCGCGCCGAAGCCGATGCGGGCGACACAAAAGTGACCAAGTGGTAAGGACTCCATGGGGTGAGGTTAGCGTCGAGGAATGGACACGTTTCAAGCGCTCGTCGCGCGCCAAGACGGCGACCGGATAACCGCGTCGGTCGAGACCCTTCGCCCAGACGACCTGCCGCCCGGCGACGTGACGATCCGGGTGTTGTACTCCAGCGTCAACTTCAAAGACGCGCTGGCGCTGACACCGGGCGGCGGCGTGGTGCGCGACTACCCCGTCGTCCCGGGCGTCGACCTGACCGGCGAGGTTGTCGAGTCGAAGTCACCGGACTTCGCCGTGGGCGACGCCGTCGTCGCTCACGGCTACCAGATCGGCACCGGCCATCACGGCGGCTACGCCGAATATGCTCGCCTGCCCGCCGATCAGGTCGTGCGACTGGACGAGCTGAGTGTGCGCGATGCCGCGGCCATTGGCACCGCCGGCTTCACCGCCGCGATGAGCGTGCACGCACTCATCGACTGGGGCGTCGAACCCAGCGCTGGACCGGTCGTGGTGACCGGGGCCTCCGGCGGCGTCGGCTCGGTCAGTGTGGATCTGCTCGCCGGTGCCGGCTATCACGTCGTGGCGTCGACCGGCAAGGCCCAGAACCCAGGAGCTGGACAACGGTTGAAAGACCTTGGCGCCGCCGAGGTTATCGGTCGGCTGCCGGCCGATCCGCAAGCCAAGCCACGGCCGCTGGCCAAAGCGCGATGGGCGGCTGGAGTGGACTGTGTCGGCGGCGCGACCCTGGCTGACGTGCTCAGCGCCGTCGACTACGGCGGCGCGGTGGCCTGTAGCGGCCTGACCGGCGGACCCGCGCTGCACACCACCGTGATGCCGTTCATCCTGCGCGGGGTCGCCTTGCTCGGCATGGATTCGGTCCTGATGCCCATCGGCCCGCGCCGCGAGCTGTGGGCGCGTCTTGGCGACTCGCTGCGGCCGCGGCATCTCGATGCGATCACCACCGAGGTCGACGTGAAAGACGTGATCGCAGTCCTCGACCAGGTGCGCGCGGGAGCGTTCTCCGGGCGTGCCGTGGTGCGCGTCGCCGACGGGTTCTGAGAGTCAGTAGGCTCATCTGGCATGCGCGCAGCACAGTTGACTCGACTTGATGGTCCGGACGCGGTCGAGGTTGGCGAGATTGACGAACCGACCGGCGACGGCGTGGTCGTCGACGTACACGCGGCGGGAGCGGCTTTCCCCGATGCGCTGCTCACCCGCGGCCTCTATCAGTACAAACCGGATCCGCCGTTTGTGCTCGGCGGGGAGATCGCCGGGGTGGTCCGATCGGCGCCCGACGGTGTCCATGTGCGTCCCGGCGACAGGGTTGTCGGCCTGACCATGCTCACCGGCGGCATGGCCGAAGTCGCGGTCGTGGCACCGGATCGTGTGTTCAAGCTGCCGGACAACGTGAGCTTCACGGCAGGCGCCGGACTGCTGTTCAACGACCTGACGATGTACTTCGCGCTGATTGGCCGTGGCCGATTGCAGTCCGGCGAGACGGTGCTGGTGCACGGGGCAGCCGGTGGGATCGGCACGTCCACGCTGCGGTTGGCGACGGCGCTCGGGGCGTCCCGCGTCATCGCGGTGGTCAGTACTCCGGACAAGGGCGAGATCGCAACGGCAGCCGGCGCGACGGACGTCGTGCTGGCCGACGGGTTCAAGGACACAGTAAAAGAATTGACGGATGGCCGTGGGGTCGACATGGTGGTCGATCCGGTCGGCGGCGACCGGTTCACCGACTCGCTGCGCTCGCTTACTCCCGGGGGGCGGCTGCTGGTGATCGGCTTCACCGGCGGTGACATCCCCATCGTGAAAGTTAATCGGCTGCTACTGAACAACATTGACGTGGTCGGTGTCGGCTGGGGCGCCTGGGCCGGCACACACCCCGGTGCGCTTTCTGAGCAGTGGGCCGCAGTCGAGCAACTCCTCGCCTCGGGTCGGCTGGCTCCCCCGGAGCCGGTGGTCTACCCGCTGGACGAAGCGGCCGCCGCGATCGCGTCGTTGGAGAATCGCACCGCCAAAGGCAAAGTCGTCCTACGCATACGGGACTAGCGTGCGCCGCTGGCCCGTGACCGGGTCGCTCGTCCCGCGACACGTAAACGTCAGCGAAGACACGCCGAAGTGTTACGCAATGGTTTAAGTCTCGGTGTTGCGTGGTTGTCGGCCCTTGGACCGCGACGTCTGAACGTTGGCGACGTCCCCTATTGCGGGTGGGGGTGTGTCAGGATGAGGCGGGCGATGGTGTCGATGATTCTGCGGCGATCTTCGCGCCCATTGGCGGCGATCTGGAACAGTACGGATTCTGCCCCCGCATAAGCGAATTCGTTGATTCGCGCGGCGACGGATTCCGGTTGTCCGAGGAGCAGGTAGCGGTCGGCGAGCGGGGCGAAGTCCTGGTTGTAGGCCGCGCTGACTGTTCTAATGCCGGTCTCGCGGGCCCATAGTTGATCGTCGTCAACACTCGCCCACACGAACAGTGCGGCGGCGACGGCTGCGGGGTCGCGGCCGCTGTCGCTGGCTGCGTCGCGAACGTGTTGGAGTCCGCGGCGGAGTTAGATGGGGTCGACCATGTAGGGCATCCAGACATCGGCGTGACGGCCGGCACGTCGAAGGGCTGCCGGTTTGCGTCCGCCTAGCCATATGGGTGGGCCGCCGCGCTGGTGGGGCGGCGGGTTGAGGGCCAGCCCTGGCACGGCGGTGAATTCGCCATCGAAGGTGACGGTCTCTCCACTGAACAGCCGGCGGATGATGTATAGGCCTTCATCTGTTCGGCGGAATCGGGTGGCCGGATCGATGCCGGCGGCGATGAATTCGGGCGGGTACTCTCCGCCTGAGCCGATCCCAAGCTCGAAGCGCCCCTGGGAGATGACGTCGATGGTGGCGGCGAGTTTGGCGACGACCGGGGCCGGGTAGAGCGGCAGCAAGACGATGGAACTGACGAGCCTGATCCGGCTGGTCGCCCCGGCTGCCGCGGCGAGCATGGCGAATGCGTTGGGGGTAGGTCCGTGAAAGAACAGGTGTTCGCCGCAGCCCAGGAAATCGAACCCGAGCTCCTCCGCGTGTCGTGCGTCGTCGACCAGGGTGGCGGGGTTGTCTACGGTGATTCCAAATCTCATTGTGCCGCTGCCTCCTTGACACTGGAATGGGGCCACTGTTGGTGGTTCCGTTGTGCCAGAACCGAGTTGCAGATGAACTGGGTGTTTAGTTCGCGGTTGGCGTCGTGTCGAAGCGAAGCAGTCCCTGTTTGACGGAGGCGCCCGATAGCAGACCTTGAAGAGAGGGGTATTGCCCGAACAGCTTGGCGTGAGCGAGTTGGTAGTCCTCCACGAGGCCCCAGTTGTGCGGGAACTGTTCGGAGTAGTTCCAGCTTCGCACCACCGTCTTGTCGCGCGAGATGTGGCGGACCGTCCCGTATGTGTGGATCGGCCAGTCGAGCGAGCCGTGCTGGTCCAACTCGACGACCAACTCGTCTCCAAGCTGAAGGGTCAACGTGTCGATGGACCCGCGTTCGGTGTGTGTCATCGTAATTCGAGCGTCGCTGCGGGCATGGCTCACCCCGTCGACCACATGGTGCGCGGCGGCGAAACCTGTCCCGGGCCGACCACGCCAAGCATGCCCACCCTCGAACGTGCCGTCGTCGTATTCGACCATCCAGTTCATCCAATAGTTGTGCAGGACGCGCGTGAAATGGGTTTCGCCGAAGGTAAGACCAGGCCGACTGAAAATGAAGTCGTGCGTCCAGATACCTCGTACCGGGTCATCATCGATAGTCCCTGTGACGTAGCCGAAATGACTTCGGGACAGGATTGGGTGCGGGATTCCCGTCTGTTCTGGAACGAAGAAGGTGCACGGCTGACCCATCAATTCGGCGCGCAGATCAATGCGCCCGCCCGCATCGACCCACTCGAATTGCCCGGGACCCAAGCGTAGTCGGTGACTCGGTGAAGCGTAGGTAATGGCCGTTGCGTCTTCGGTGACGGTGTACGCCTCGACGGCTGGATGTTCGGAGAAGGAGATCAGCAATGGCGCTTGTTTGTCGAGTTCTCCTATGCCGCGATAGGCGCCGAAGTTGATGACCGTGTGCATTTCGGGCAGGGCATAGGCACGCATGAACTGGTAGTTGGCGCCGGACTCGCCGCGCAGGATCACCCAAGGGCAGATGAGTACGACACCAAGCCCGTCGCGCGGACTATGGGAGAGTCGAAAGGATTCGACGCTCGGGTGCGGGTCGAGGTAGTTCACATAGCGCATGAGGGGATCCTTTACATCGGCCCGGCTGATGCCGAAGCACAGGGCAACCGAATATCACTATCGACGAGCGATACGCCTCTCATCGCGCCCCCAGCGCCACGAATGCGACGTCGACGACGTCGTGCAGGCGCCGGCGCATGATGCGATCCGATATCAGGCCAGCCCCCCACTGATGCAAGCAGCCGATAAGACCTGCGGCGACAACTTCGCCCAATCGACGCGGAACGAGACCACCCGCGCCGACGCTGCCGTCGTGGGCGGCGACGAAACACGCCATCAATTCCTTGGTGGGGTCAAGCGACATCGCGCCGACACCGTGGGACCAGTCCCGCATCAGTGCGCGTGTGATGACCCTGTCCGAGGTCATCGCATCGGCCATGGCTGCCACAATGGCCTGCGCTCGGTCCCGTGGATCACGGTGCGAGAGCGCCGCATAGTCGATAGCGCCCACCGCATCGTCAGCCAGTGCGGCCCAAATCGCGTCACGGTTGCCGATCAGGTTCGAAATCGTGGGGATGGACACCTCGGCGCGTGCCGCGAGCTCCTGGATGGTGAAGGAGTGGGCGGGACCCTCGCCGAGCAGCTCACGTGCACACTCGAGAATTCGCTCCCGACGGCGTCGTTTGCCTCGATCTCTCAACCCCTCGACCGGCGCCACATCGTTCCCGCTGGCCGTATCTAACGCGGAGGCAACAGCGGATGCGTCGGAACTCATGCCGCGAGCATACGACGAACATGAACCAGATTTATATATGAGAAGAGATTTTGCCTTATGAAAACTTTTTCTTGACATCAAGCGTGAGGCAAGTCACTGTCATAGGACAGCGTGTGCACGATCGTTCACACCCGTCGTGTTCATCGTCCGTGTCTTCTGGGCGCCGCGGTCGCACCGGAAAGGATCGCCTCTCGTGAGTGACAACGACGGCGACGGGGGCCCGGACACTGTCGTCGGCCGCGAGAATTACCAGGCCTTCCTTGAGCACATCGTGCCTACATTCACGAAATGGCATATGGAAGCGCCCCGGATCACGTGGTCCGCAGACGGGAATTCAGCAGTGGCCGAGTGCGTGGAGACTATCCAGCCGAACCCGGGCGAAGACGTCCTGACGATGCATGAGCTTGTCGAAGCCACAATCGGCGACGACGGGCGCATCAGCAAGTTCGACCTGTACTTCAAGATCCCCGACCCGCTTCCGCAGTGGGTTGTCGAAGCGAACTCCCGACAAGACTGAATCACTGGAACCGACGACGAGAGACCATGACACTCAACGCTGAATCCGTCTCCCCCTTCGTACCCACCGACGAGGAAAAGGCCTTCCGGGCGGCGATCTATTCGATTGCAGCCTCGTTCGGTCCGGCGTACTACAAGCAGTGCAACGCCGAGAGCCGCACTCCGACCGAGCTATGGCATCGACTCGGCGACGGCGGCTTCCTCGGCGTCCACCTTCCACAGGAGTATGGCGGCGGGGACGCCGGCATCCGTGAACTCGCCATCATGCTTGAGGAGACAGCCGCCGCCGGCTGCCCCTTGCTCGCACTACTGGTGACACCCGGGATCGTCGCGCCAATCCTGGTCCGGCACGGCTCAACAGAGCAGAAGCAGCGGTGGCTGCCCGGTATTGCGCAAGGCAAAGTTCGGTTCGCGCTTGGCCTGACCGAGCCGGGCGCCGGATCCAATACCCACAACCTGGCCACGTCGGCGGCTCGCGATGGTGACCACTACATCGTCAACGGCCAGAAGTATTACATCTCAGGAGCTGACACCGCCGATCAGATCCTTTTGGTGGCAAGGACCGGCGCTGAAAACAACGGCAAGGGCAAACTGTCGCTGCTCATTGTGGACCCCGACAGCCCCGGACTCGTGCGCCAGCCGCTCGAAACGGCGCTGGAAGAGCCCGAAAAACAGTTCACCCTGTTTTTCGACGATGTCCGAGTGCCCGTCGACCGGGTCGTGGGGGGCGAAGGCAACGGGCTGAAGGCTCTGTTCGACGGCCTCAACCCCGAGCGAATCCTGGTGTCGGCGGTATCGATCGGGATCGCCCGCTACGCCCTGGCCAAAGCAAGTGACTACGCGCGCACACGGCAAGTCTGGTCGTCGCCGATCGGCGCTCACCAAGGCGTCGCGCACCCGCTGGCGGAAGGCAAGATCAAGCTCGAACTCGCCTCGCTCATGATGCACAAGGCAGCATTTCTCTACGATGCCGGCCTGCCAGCGGCCGAGGCCAGCAACATGTCGAAACTGGCTGCCGCCGAAGCGGGCATCTTCTGCCTCGACCAGGCCATCCAAACCCATGGTGGCAATGGGATGGCCCTTGAATATGACCTGACCAACTATTGGTGGCTCGCGCGCATCCAAACCATCGCCCCGGTATCGCGGCAAATGATCCTCAATTACGTCGCCGAGCATTCACTCGGACTCCCGAAATCCTACTGAACAAGCCAGTTTGGAGATATCTGGGTGAGCACCCGCATGCGCGTTCTGGTGTGGGGCCCCGGTGGCCTTGGGAACATCTGTATTCGTTTGACTGGGCCGTTCGTCCGCGACACTTAAACGTCAGCGCAGACACGCCGACGTGTTGCGCAATGGTTTAAGTCTCGGCGGAATCTGCCTGGTTGTCGGCCCTTGCACCGCGTCAAAACAGAAAGTAATCTCACTTTCACTTCCTGTCGTCGCCGTCGTTGTCGCACACCCTGGAGCACCATGGAATCCTTCATTCACCTGCGCAAAGGCACGACACCACATCGACTGCATGCCAACCTCGACGGGCTGAAGGACGACGAGCTGGGCCGCGGTGGATTCACCGGCCGAACCGCCAACATCTACCGCCGCCACGACCCCACCGCCTACCGGTCGGAGGGTCCGCTGCGCCCCATCGACGTGCTGTCCAGCGAGCTCAAACCCAGCGACGCCACCGACGCCGACGGCGGTCCGCTGCTGATGTTCAGCAACGACGACTGCAGAATCCTGTTGTCCCGCCGCCACCAGCCGATGCCGTTCTACACCCGCCATGTTGACGGTGATCTGCTGTGCTTCGTGCACCAGGGCAGCGGTCTGCTGGAGACCGAGTTCGGGCCGCTGCGCTACCGCGAGGGCGACTGGGTGTATATCCCCAAGGCATGCACCTGGCGGCAAGTCCCCGCCGCCGAGTCGACCTTGCTGATGATCGAGGCCAGCGACGAGTTCCGCGTCCCGCCGCCCGGTTCGCTGGGCCGGCATTTTCCGTTCGACCCCTCGCAGGCCGTCATCCCCGACCCAGAGCCCATCGAGGACGACGGCCGCGACGAGTACGAGGTCCGGCTTGTCCACGAGGGCGGCCCGACAACGCTGTTCTACCAACACAATCCCCTCGACGTCGAAGGGTGGCGCGGTGACAACTTCGCGTTCACGTTCAACATCGCCGACTACAACGTGATCACGTCCGACAGCGTCCACCTGCCGCCGACCGTCCACCTGTTCATGCAGGCCACCGGTGTCTATGTGATGAACTTCCTGCCCAAACCCGCCGAAGGCGTGCCCGGCACCGAACGCACACCCTGGTATCACCGCAACGTCGACTACGACGAGATCGCCTTCTTCCACGGCGGTTCGCTGTACGGAATCCCGATGCCACCGGGTTTGATTACCCATGCGCCGCAAGGGGTTCACCACGGTGCACCGGAGAAGGCGCGAGAGCGGGCGCGCCGCAAATTCGACGAGCATTCCCGCGTCGACTGGCAGGTGATCGCCGTCGACACCCGCCGCCGCCTGACCCCGTCCGCCGAGGTGCTGGCGCACGACCTGGGACAGCACTGATGCGCGCCGGCGACGATGCAGAGCGAAGCGATGCTGAGGAGCGGCGCATAAGCCCGGCCGGCGACGATGCAGAACGAAGTGATGACGAGGAGCGGCGCTGATGACAACAGCCAAACAAGCCGTGAAGCACGACTACGACCGGATCCCCTATCTCGTTGCCTTCGAAAACAATTCCGGCGTCCGGGACGTCTATGGCGGGCTGGCCGAGATCACCGTGCTGGAAAGCTATCTGCTCAAGCCCAAGGACAAACCGTCAGACACGGTGCTGGTGTTCATGCACCCCATCGGCGGCGGCGCCTACCTGCCGATGATCAACGCACTGGCCCGGGCCGGTCACCACGTCGTCTACTGCAACAGCCGGTTCCGCGGCACCGATTCGGCGCTGCTGATGGAGAAGGTGGTCGAGGACCTCGGCGCGGCGATCAAGGACGCCAAGGAACGGTTGGGCTATCAGAAGGTGGTGCTGGCCGGCTGGAGTGGCGGCGGTTCGCTGTCGGTGTTCTACCAACAGCAGGCCCAGCACCCGACCATCACGTCGAGCCCGTCGGGTGACGGGCCCGATCTGACCAAGCTGGATCTGCCCGCCGCCGACGGCATCATGCTGCTGGCCGCACACATCAGCCGGCACGGCACGCTGACCGAATGGCTCGACGCATCTATCCTCGACGAATCCGACCCCACCAAACGCGACCCGCAACTGGATCTGTACAACCCGGACAACCCCAACCAACCGCCCTACAGCGCACAGTTCCTGGCCCGCTACCGGCAGGCCCAGATCGACCGCAACCGCCGCATCACCGCTTGGGTCAAGGACAAGCTCGGCGAACTGAAGGCTGCGGGACGACCCGATGACGAGTTCGGCTTCGTCGTACACGGCACCATGGCCGACCCGCGCTGGCTCGACCCGACGGTCGATCCCAACGAACGACTTCCCAGAACGTGCTATCTAGGTGATCCTCAAGTGGTGAACATGAGCCCGGTCGGGCTGGCCCGCTTCTCGACGCTGCGCGGCTGGCTGTCGCAATGGAGTTATGACGACGCTCGCGGCGATGCGGTCAGCTGCGGGCCAGACATCGCAATCCCGGCGCTGGTGATTGGTAATCTGGCCGACGACGCCTGCACGCCCAGCCACACCCGCCGGCTGTTCGAAGCGATCGGCCATCCCGACAAGGAGATGCACGAAATCCCTGGCGCTACACACTATTACGCGGGGCCGGATCAACGAGACAAGCTGCGCCACGCCGTCGAGATCGTCACCGACTGGCTGATCCGACATGAATTCGCGAGGGCGGAATGACGACGGGGCCGCTAGACGGCATCCGGGTGCTCGAACTGGGCACGCTGATCGCCGGACCGTTCGCCGGCCGACTGCTCGGCGACATGGGCGCCGAGGTCATCAAGGTGGAACCACCGGGTGCACCGGATCCATTGCGGACCTGGGGGCAGGCCGAAGTCGACGGGCACCACGTTTTCTGGACGGTGCATGCGCGCAATAAAAAGGCAATCACGCTTGACCTGCGCCGGCCGCGCGGCCGCGAGCTCTTTCTTGATCTGGTCGAGAATTCCGACATCGTGGTGGAGAATTTCCGTCCGGGCACCCTGGAGAAGTGGAATCTGGGTTACGACGTTCTCAGCCAACGTAACTCGGGAATCATCCTGGTTCGGGTATCGGGGTACGGGCAGACCGGGCCCGACGCACACAAGGCCGGCTACGCCTCGGTGGCCGAAGCTGTGAGCGGCCTGCGCCACCTCAACGGTTTCCCCGGCGGGCCGCCACCCCGGTTGGCGCTGTCGCTGGGCGACACCCTGGCCGGCATGTTCGGCGCCCAAGGGGCGCTGGCCGCGCTGTACCGCCGCAGTATCACCGGGCACGGCCAGGTGGTCGATGTCGCATTGAACGAATCATGTTTGGCGGTACAGGAATCCACCATCCCCGATTACGACGCGGGGGGCGTGGTGCGCGGGCCGTCGGGCACCCGCCTGGAGGGCATTGCGCCGTCCAACATCTACCGCAGCGCCGACGGCTCCTGGGTGGTGATCGCGGCCAACCAAGACACGGTGTTCGCCCGGTTGTGCGAAGCGATGAGCCGCCCGGAACTGGCCACCGACGACCGGTTCGCCACCCATGTCGCCCGCGGCCGCAACCAAGACGAACTCGACAAGATCATCGGCGCATGGGCCGCCGAGCGGCAGCCCGGCGACATCATCGAAACCCTCAGCGCGGCCGGCGTGATCGCGGGGCCGATCAACACGGTCGCCGAAGTGGTCAACGACCCGCAGCTGCGGGCCCGCGACATGCTCGTCGAGCATTACGACGAACGACTCGCGCGGACGGTTTTGGGCCCAGGTGTCGTGCCCGTGCTCTCGGAGTCTCCGGGCCGTGTTCGCAACGCCGGCCCGGCGCGGCCCGGACAACACAACGACGACGTCTATATCGGGCTGCTCGGCAAGACCACCGACGAGCTCGAAGAGCTCAGGGCCGAGGAGGTCTTATGACCCGCACCGGCGACGATGCAGAGCGTAGCGATGAGGAGCAGCGGTGCAGATGACCCGCACCGGCGACGATGCAGAGCGTAGCGATGAGGAGGAGCGGTGCAGATGACCCATGTCGATATTCGCGAGGTGTCGCTGCGCGACGGGTTGCAGATCGAAAAGCCAATCCCGTTGTCGGCCAAGCTGGAACTGCTGGCAGCCGTGGCCGCTACCGGAGTGCGCGAGGTGGAGGCCACTGCGTTCGTCTCGCCGTCGAAGGTGCCGTCGATGGCCGACGCCGCCGAGCTTGCCGCCGAGCTGCGCAACTATCCCGACATCGAGTTCTCCGCCCTGGTGGCCAGCCCCAATGGTGCCAAGCGGGCCGTTGCCGCGGGGCTGCGGTCGATCGAATACGTCGTATCGACCAGCGACGCATTCAGCACGGCCAACGTCGGGCGCAGCAGCAAGGAGGCCACCGACCAGATCGTCGAGATCGTCGCTATTGCCCACGACAGCGACGTCACCGTCGAGGTCATCGTTGCCACCGCATGGGACTGCCCGTTCGAGGGACCCACGCCACCCCAGCGAGTCCTCGACATCGCCGCCACCGCGCGGGATCGAGGCGTCGACCGGTTTTCGATTGCCGACACCATCGGCACCACTACCCCGGGACGGGTGAGTTCGCTTATCGGACAACTACGTCCGGTCATCGGCGACTTGCCGCTGGGCGGACATTTCCACAACACCCGCGGCGCCGGACTGGCCAGCGCCTACGCCGCGGTCAGCTCCGGAATCACCCGGCTGGACGCATCCGTCGGCGGGCTGGGTGGCTGCCCGTTCGCGCCGGGCGCCACCGGCAATATCGCCACCGAGGACCTGGTGTACCTGCTGCGGGACAGCGACATCGACGTCGACGTCGACCTGCAGGCCGCCATTACCGCAGCTGAAGTAGCGAAATCGGTTGTCGGCCATGACTTGCCGAGTGCCCTGCTACGCGCCGGAGACCGGATCCGGGCCTGATGCCGTCCCCGGACACCACGCGAACTCTGACCGCCAAGGGCCGGCACACCCGGGCGGCCATCGAGCAGGCTGCCCGTAAACTGTTCGCTGAACGTGGCTTTCACGGCACCACGCTGGCCGACATCACGTCAGCCGCCGGAAAGTCGGCGGCGGTCTTTTACCGTTATTACGCCGACAAGGAGGACTTACTCGCCGCATTGGCGGAGTCCTTCCTGCACGACGTGGTGACGCCGTCCAGCTTGAGCCTGCACCTGCCGGAATCCCCGGATGACGACGCATTCTTCACCTCGGTGGTCACCGGCTACTGGAACATGTTCAAGCAAAACATCGGGATCATGATCGCAGTAGCGCAGTTGGCAGCGACCCAGCAGCGGTTTGCCGCCGTCCAGAACGAATTCCGGCGGTTCGGCATGGAAATCGTCGCCGCCTCGGTGCTACGGGCGCAGGAGCAGGGCTACGCATCCGAACTCAATCCCGAGCACATCGCCGCTGCCATCGCGTTGTTGTTCGAGAATTTCACCACCGTGTTTGTCACGCCGCCCGGTGCTGGGAACCTGGGCGTCGAGATCAGTGACGACGACGCGATCGCGACCTTGTCGACGGTCTGGAAGAAGACCCTTTACGGCACTTAAGGAGTCAACAGTGGATTTCACCTTGCCAGAACACCTTCCGGGGTTGCTCGCCGAGATGGATGCGTTCATCGAACGTGAGATCGCCCCGCTGCAGGCCGAGAACATGCAGTACTTCGACCAGCGTCGGGAGCATGCCCGCACCGATTGGGACCACGACGGCATCCCGACCCGGGAGTGGGAGGACCTGCTCTCCGAGATGCGCCGACGGGCCGACAAAGCCGGCTGGCTGCGCTACGGACTGCCGGCGTCGCTGGGTGGCCGCGACGGCACCAACGTCGACATGGCCGTGATCCGGGAATATCTGGCGCACAAGGGCCTTGGCCTGCACAACGACTTGCAGAACGAGGCATCGATCGTCGGAAACTTTCCGCAGGTGATCATGATGGAACGCTTCGGCACCGCTGCGCAACGCGCTCAATGGTCCGAGGCGTTGATCACCGGGGAACGCTCGATGGCCTTCGGGCTCACCGAGCCGCAGCACGGCTCCGATGCCACCTGGCTGGAAACGCACGCCAAGCCCGACGGCGACGACTGGGTGATCAATGGTTCCAAGCGGTTCAATACCGGCGTACACCGCGCCACGCATGACTTGATCTTCGCCCGCACTTCGGGCGAGCCGGGACAAGCCCGCGGCATCACCGCATTCCTGGTGCCTACCGACGCGCCCGGATTCACGGTCCCGTATTACTGGTGGACGTTCAACATGCCCACCGATCACGGCGAAGTCGAGCTCAATGATGTGCGGGTGCCCGCCGACGCGGTACTCGGTGAGGTGGATCGCGGGCTGGAGGTTGCGCAAACGTTCTTGCACGAAAACCGAATTCGACAAGCGGCCAGCAGTCTGGGCGCAGCGCAATACTGCATCGATCGGGCCGCCGAATATGCCGGCGAACGTACGGTGTTCGGCAAGCCGCTGGCGGTCAACCAGGCCGTGCAGTGGCCGCTGGCCGAGTTGCAGACCGAGGCCCAGATGGTGCGACTGCTGGTGCAGTACGCGGCCTGGCACTTGGACCGCAACCACCACATGGAGGTGTCCGACAAAGTGTCGATGGCCAACTATCGCGCGAACCGACTGGTTTGCGACGCCGCCGACCGTGCGATGCAGATTTTCGGCGGCCTCGGCTACAGCCGTCATGAGCCGTTCGAGCACATCTACCGCCACCACCGCCGCTACCGGATCACCGAGGGCGCCGAGGAGATCCAAATCCGGCGGGTGGCGCAGCGGCTGTTCAAATTCGGCAGCAAGTGACGGTCATCAAAGATCCGGCCGCGTTAGCGCCAAAACTTGCCGCGGTGCTGGAAACAGCCTTCGGCGCTAGCACCACGATCGATAACCTGCACGCACTGACCGGCGGTGCCAGCAGAACCACCTGGGCGTTCGAGGCCGTCGCAAACGGCCAACGCCGCTCGCTGATCCTTCGCACCGGCCCACCTGACGACGTACACGCCGGCATGGAACTCGAGGCTCGCGCTCAAGCCGCCGCCGCTGTCGCCGGGGCGCCGGTCCCCCACATTTTGGTCGCCGATGATTCGGCTGGCGCACTTGGCAATCCGTTTCTGATTTGCGACGAAATCAAAGGCGAGACGATCGTCCGTCGCATTCAGCGCCAGCTGGACGCAGCGGGTCGGGCACGACTACTACTCCAATGCGCCCAAGCGCTGGCCGCCATTCACCGCGCCGACACGAACCTCTCGGGCGTGGACCGCGAGGATCAACTCGCCGAATGGCGCGGCCGACTGGACGCCATGGGCGACACCACCGCCACCTTCGAGTGGGCTTTCCGGTGGCTCGCCGCCCATCGTCCGGCGCCGTCGCCGTCGCGCCTGGTGCACGGCGACTACCGGATGGGCAACCTCATCGTCGCCGGGTCCGAACTGGCGGCCGTACTGGACTGGGAGCTGGTGCACATCGGTGAGGTCTACGAAGACCTGGCCTGGTTCTGTATCCGGGCCTGGCGGTTCGGTGCTCCTGCCGACCGCGCCGCCGGCGGCCTGGGCAACGTCGAGGATTTTCTTTGCGCCTACGAAGAGGCCGGGGGTGCCACGGTCGATCGGGTGGCCTTTCACTGGTGGTTGGTCCTCGCCACGCTGCGCTGGGGTGTGATCTGCCGCTACCAGGCCGAGCGCCACCTGAGCGGGCAGACCCGCTCGGTGGAGCTGGCCGCGATCGGCCGGCGAGTCTGCGAGACCGAGTGGGATCTGCTCACCCTGCTCGCTAAGCCTGCACCTGATGCCAGTTAACCGCTTAAGATGCCGCTGTGATTACTCCTGATCAGGCGATCGACACCATCCGCGGGACTGGTGGGGCGCAACCCGGCTACCGGGCGTTGCACGCCAAGGGCAAGCTCTATCGCGGCACATTCACCGCCACGGACGAGGCCGCCCAACTCTCCCGTGCTGCGCACCTCAACGGTTCGGCCGTACCCGCGCTGATCCGGTTCTCCAACGGCTCAGGCAATCCGGCACAGCCAGACAATGCTCCCGGCGTGCGTGGGATGGCGGTGAAGTTCACCCTGCCGGACGGGTCCACGACCGACGTGTCAACGCAGACCGCAAAGCTGTTCCCGTCCGCCACCCCCGATGGCTTCATCGCCCTGTTACGTGCGATGCGCCCCGGCACTACCGCTCCGCTGCGCCTGGCCGGATACATCGCCACCCACCCGCGCTTCTTGGCCGTATTGCCCGTATTGCAGGCCGCGAACAAAGTGCCGGCGAGCTACGCCACCGTCGAGTACCACGGATTGCACGCCTTCCGCTGGGTCGCCGCCGACGGTGGCGCACGATTCGTGCGCTACCACCTGCTTCCGGCCGCGGGCGAGGAGTTTCTGGCGCCGCCTGTCGCGAAGACCAAGCGCGCGAACTTCTTGACCGAAGAACTCGACGAGCGCCTCGCGTCGGAACCGGTTCGGTTCGACTACCAAGTCCAGATCGCAGCGGACGGCGATTCGACCGTCGATCCATCCAAACCGTGGCACAGCACTCAAACCGTCACCGTGGGCACGCTGACCATCACCGGCATCGAGACGGAACGCGAGCATGGCGGCGACATCGTGGTATTCGACCCCATGCGCGTCACCGACGGGATCGAGCCCTCGAATGATCCGGTGCTGCGGTTCCGCACGCTTGCTTACTCCGCATCGGTGAAGCTGCGCACCGGGGTGGATCGCGGTCCCGAGGCGCCTGCGACCTGATGACGGCAGGGGCCGCTTCCAGCAACCCACTGCACGGCCGCCCCACTGCGGCTGAACTTGTCGCTGCGGTCGCCGAATTCCTCGAGACAGACGTCCGGGAGTCGACCGCCGGTCAGGTCAATTTCCATGCCCGCGTCGCGGCCAATGTGTTGCGCATCGTCGAGCGTGAGTTGCTCGCCGACTCGGCCGACGATGTCACGGATGCCCTGGCCGGCCTCGGTTTTGACGACGAAGCCCAGCTGGCCGCCGCTATTCGGGCGGGCGTCCTCGACGGTCGCAACGAACAGGTGCAACCGGCTCTGCGTGCATTGGTGAGGCACCGGCTAGCGGTCGCGCATCCGGGTTACGAAAACGAATAGAAAGACTCCCAATGACCGCCACCGGCTCCGACCACAGTCAGCACGTCATCGCCGAGGTGGCCGATCAGCTGTTCGCGGCGATCGAGCGAAGCGACGAGGCTACGCTGCGCCAGCTGTTCGATGACGACATCGCGGTATGGCGAGTGGGCGCCCGCCGCGACAACGACAAAGAGCGTGCGCTCAAGGTGCTGCGCTGGTTCATCGAAGTCAGCACCCAACGTCGCTACGAGATCCTGGACCGCCAGCTATTCGCTGGCGGATTCGTCCAGCAGCACATCCTGCACGCCACAGGCCGCAACGGCGGATTGATCGCCCTGCGGGTGTGCATCGTGATTAAGGTGGGGGTGAACGCCCTGATCAGCCGGATCGATGAGTACTTCGATCCTGCCGACCTCGCCCCGCTGATGAGCTGACCCGCAAGGGAGGAGCCGCGCAGATGGCCCGCGCCGGCGACGATGCAGAACGAAGCGATGAAGAGGAGCGGCGCAGATGACCACCGTGGAAACACTGCTGAGTGATCCTGATACCGCAGGGGTATGGAATCTCGTTCCGGACAAGTCCACGATCAGCTTCAAGATCAGGAACATGTGGGGCCTGATCAGCGTCAAAGGCCGGTTCACCGAGTTCGGCGGTGACGGCCAGATCACCGGCAAGGGCGCCATCTTCGGCCGCCTCGACATCCAGGTGGCGTCGTTGCGCACCGGAATCGGTAAACGCGACGAGCATCTGCGATCGGCCGATTTCTTCGACGCCGAGCACTTCCCGGAGATCAGCGTCGTCGTCACCGCCGTACAACCGACCTCCGGCAACGCTGCCGACCTACAGGCCACCTTCACCATTAAAGGAGTGACCGCCCCGGTGCCGCTGCCGGTGCGGATCATCCTGCTCGACGACGGCTCGGTGCGGGTCTCCGCGCAAACCGAGGTCGACAGGGCCCAGTTCGGCCTGGGATGGAACCGGCTCGGCATGGTCGGCGACCGGGCGACGGTTTCGGCCGACGCCTGTTTCGCGCGGGCGCCACGCTAGCCTTCGCCGGGCTGTGCGACCCACGCATCGTCGCTGGGCAGTAGCATCTGGACCGTGTCTGCCACCAGCCCTTTACGGGTCCTCGTGTACAGCGACAACGCCCAGACCCGACAGAACGTCATGCTGGCGCTGGGCAAACGGGTGCATCCGGAGCTGCCGGAGTTCAGCTACGTCGAAGTGGCCACCGGACCGGTCGTCATCCAACAGATGGACGCCGGAGACATCGATCTGGCCATCCTCGACGGCGAGGCGACCCCAGAAGGCGGCATGGGTATCGCGAAGCAGTTGAAAGACGAAATTGCCCAGGGACCGCCGATCGTGGTGCTGACTGGGCGGCGCGACGATGCCTGGTTGGCCCACTGGTCGCGCGCCGAGGCATCGGTTCCGCAGCCGATCGACCCGATCCGGCTCAGCCGTACGGTGCTCGAGTTGCTGCGCCCCGCCGTGCACTAGCCGATCCGCGTCTGCAGAGTCCCCGCGGGCACCGGCTGCTCAGCGCAGCCGGCTGAGGCCGCGAACCAATTGCCCGATCGGGTGAAATGTGTTGGTGTCCTTATTAACTCGGTAACCACCGATTGCCGGCCAACCGTTGCTCACGGCTACCGGCCGACCTCCCACCAGCCTGTGGTTGAGGTCACATCTAGACTGCTGAGCGCGGGGCCACACAAGATCGCTAGGCTGTGGTTGCGCTCACAGTCCGTCAGCCCACAGACAACTAGCGAGGGAGCGTCTTCCCGGCATGAATCTCTACCTACCCATCCTGGTGCTTGGGGGGATCGCCGCTGCTTTCGCCCTCGGCTCGGTCGCAATCGCGCAGATCACCGGCCCGAAGCGTTACAACCGCTCGAAGCTAGAGGCATACGAGTGCGGGATCGAGCCCAGCGACCAGCCGGCCAACGCGCCGCACGCGGGCAGCGGACAGCGGTTCCCGGTGAAGTACTACCTGACGGCGATGCTGTTCATCGTCTTCGACATTGAAATCGTGTTCCTGTACCCCTGGGCGGTCAGCTATGACCAGCTGGGGCTCTTCGCGCTGATCGAGATGGTGGTGTTCATGCTCACGGTCTTCGTGGCGTACGCCTACGTATGGCGCCGCGGCGGCCTGACTTGGGATTGAGGTAACGCGTGGGCATTGAAGAGAAAGTGCCAAGCGGTTTCTTGCTGACGACCGTCGAACAGCTGGCGGGCTATTTCCGCAAGAGCTCGTTGTGGCCGGCGACATTCGGATTGGCCTGCTGTGCCATCGAGATGATGGCCACCGCGGGCCCGCGGTTCGACATCGCGCGCTTTGGCATGGAGAGGTTTTCGGCGACACCACGGCAGGCCGATCTGATGATCGTGGCCGGTCGCGTCAGCCAGAAGATGGCGCCGGTGCTGCGTCAGATCTACGACCAGATGGCCGAGCCCAAATGGGTGCTGGCGATGGGCGTGTGCGCGTCGTCGGGCGGGATGTTCAACAACTATGCGATCGTCCAGGGCGTGGACCACGTCGTGCCGGTAGACATTTACCTGCCCGGCTGCCCGCCCCGTCCGGAGATGTTGTTGTACGCAATCCTGAAGCTGCACGACAAGATTCAGGAGATGCCGTTGGGCGTCAACCGCGAGCTGGCCATCGCCGAAGCCGAGCAGGCGGCGCTGGCCGCCCGGCCGACGATCGAGATGCACGGACTGCTGCGATGAGTTCACCGGAGCACGACCCGAAACGAGCAGCCGGCGAGGTCGGTGGCGCTCCTGTTGCCGCCGACCAATCCGACCCAGAGCTGATCGACGTTCGCCGAGGCATGTTCGGCATCCACGGCACTGGCGACACGTCGGGATACGGACGCCTGGTGCGTCAGGTCACGATCGACCCCGGCAGTCCCCGACCCTATGGCGGATACTTCGACGAGGTCGTCGATCGGTTGGCCGCGGCGCTGAAAGAAGCCGACAGCGTCGAATTCGATGACGCCGTAGAGAAAGTCGTGGTCTACCGCGACGAGCTGACTCTGCACGTGCGCCGTGAGCTACTGCCGCAGGTGGCCCGCCGGCTCCGTGACGACCCGGAGCTGCGCTTCGAACTGTGCCTGGGCGTCAACGGCGTGCACTACCCGCATGAAAGCGGACGTGAGCTGCACGCGGTGTATCCGCTGACCTCGATCACCCACGGGCGTCGCGTTCGAGTGGAAGTGGCTGCGCCGGACGGTGATCCGCATATTCCGTCGTTGTTCACGATCTATCCGACCAACGACTGGCACGAGCGCGAGACCTATGACTTCTTCGGCATCATCTTCGACGGCCACCCATCGTTGACCCGGATCGAGATGCCGGACGACTGGGAGGGACATCCGCAGCGCAAAGACTATCCACTCGGCGGCGTTCCGGTGGAGTACAAGGGCGCCCAGATCCCCCCTCCCGACGAGCGGAGGTCCTACAGCTGATGACCGAGACCGGCGCAGAAACCGTCATTGCCCTCGTCGGCCAGGACTGGGAGCAGATCGTTGAGGCGGCACGCAAAGGCGAACCCGGCGAACGAATCGTCGTCAACATGGGACCCCAGCACCCGTCCACCCACGGCGTGCTGCGGTTGATCCTGGAGATCGAAGGCGAGACGGTCATCGATGCGCGGTGCGGAATCGGCTACCTGCACACCGGGATCGAGAAGAACCTCGAATACCGGTACTGGACGCAGGGCGTGACGTTCGTAACCCGCATGGATTACCTGGCACCGTTTTTCAACGAAACCGCCTTCTGCCTCGGCGTCGAGAAGCTGCTCGGCATCACCGACGAGATCCCCGAACGCGTCAACGTGATCCGGGTGATGATGATGGAGCTCAACCGAATCTCCTCGCACCTGGTCGCCCTGGCGACCGGCGGCATGGAGTTGGGCGCGATGACGCCGATGTTCGTCGGCTTCCAGGGTCGCGAGATCATCCTCACGCTGTTCGAGTCGATCACCGGGCTGCGGATGAACAACTCCTACATCCGACCCGGCGGCGTCGCGCAGGACCTGCCACCCAACGCGCAGACCGAGATCGCCGAAGCCCTCACGAAGCTGAAGGTCTCGTTGCGCGACATGGGAGACCTGCTCAATGAGAGCGCTATCTGGAAAGCGCGCACCAAGGACGTCGGCTACCTGGACCTGACCGGTTGCATGGCCCTGGGAGTGACCGGGCCGTGCCTGCGATCCAGCGGGTTGCCGTACGACCTGCGCCGCACCGAACCCTACTGCGGATACGAGAACTACGAGTTCGACGTGATCACGGACGACGGCTGTGATGCCTACGGCCGCTACATCATTCGCGTCAAGGAGATGTCGGAGTCCGTGAAGATCGTCGAACAGTGCCTGGACAAGTTGCGGCCCGGCCCGACCATGGTGGAAGACCGCAAGATCGCGTGGCCGGCCGATCTGAAAGTCGGCCCGGACGGGCTGGGTAACTCGCCGGAGCACATCGCCAAGATCATGAGCGGCTCGATGGAGTCGTTGATCCACCACTTCAAGCTGGTCACCGAGGGCATCCGGGTACCGGCCGGGCAGGTCTACGTCGCCGTCGAGTCGCCGCGCGGCGAGCTGGGTGTGCACATGGTCAGCGACGGCGGCACCCGACCGTACCGGGTGCACTACCGGGATCCGTCGTTCACCAACCTGCAGGCTGTCGCCGCGATGTGCGAGGGCGGAATGGTCGCCGACGTGATCACGGCGGTCGCCAGCATCGATCCCGTCATGGGTGGGGTGGACCGATGACCGAAGCGCAGACCCCCGGCGCGCCAGGCAGCGGCGAGCGGGTATTCATCCGTCTTGGCCCGCCGCCCGAAGAGCCGGGCCAATTCGTTGTCGAGGGCGCGCCGGAGTCCTATCCGCCCGAGGTACAGGCCCGGTTGGAGGTCGACGCCAAGGAGATCATCGGCCGCTACCCCAACCCGCGGTCGGCGCTGCTGCCGCTGCTGCACCTGGTGCAGTCCGAGGACGGCTACGTGACACCTGCCGGTCTGGAATTCTGCGCCGAACAGCTCGGGCTGACCGGCGCCGAGGTCGCGGCGGTGGCGAGTTTCTACACCATGTACCGACGTGGCCCGACCGGTGACTACTTCGTCGGCGTGTGCACCAACACGCTCTGTGCGGTGATGGGCGGCGACGCGATCTTCGACTCGCTCAAAGAGCACCTCGGCATTGGCAACGACGAAACGACCGAAGACGGGTCGGTCACGCTGCAACACATCGAGTGCAACGCGGCGTGCGACTTCGCGCCGGTGGTGATGGTCAATTGGGAGTTCTACGACAACCAGACCGTCGAGTCGGCGCGAACGCTGGTCGACAGTCTGCGATCCGGTAATCCTGCCGCGCCAACCCGCGGCCTCGCTCCGCTGTGCAAGTTCAAGGAGACCGAACGGATTCTGGCCGGCTTCCCCGATCCACGGGCCGACGACGGCCAAGGCGGTGCGGGCGCGGCGACCCTGGCCGGCCTCGAGGTCGCCAAGGAGCACAACATGACTGCGCCGCCTTCAGGGGAAGGTCAGTAATGGGGTCACCAACGCCGCTGGCTCCGGTGCTGAGCCGCTTCTGGGACGACCCCAAGTCGTGGACCCTCGACACCTACCGTCGCAACGACGGCTACCAGGCCCTGGAAAAAGCCTTGAAGATGCCGCCGGACGACGTGATCACCGCGATTAAGGATTCCGGGCTGCGCGGCCGTGGCGGGGCGGGTTTCTCGACGGGGACCAAGTGGTCGTTCATCCCGCAGGGCGACAGCGGTCCGGCTACCAAGCCGCACTACCTCGTCGTCAACGCCGACGAGTCGGAACCCGGTACGTGCAAAGACATTCCGCTGATGCTGGCCACTCCGCACTTCCTGGTCGAAGGTGTGATCATCGCGTCCTATGCGATCCGGGCCAGCCACGCCTTCATCTACGTCCGCGGTGAGGTGCTGCCGGTGCTGCGGCGCCTGCAGAACGCCGTCGCCGAGGCCTACGCCGCGGGCTTCCTGGGCCGCGACATCGCGGGCTCCGGCTACGACCTCGAGCTGGTGGTGCACGCCGGCGCCGGCGCCTACATCTGCGGCGAGGAGACCGCGCTGCTCGACTCGTTGGAAGGCCGCCGCGGCCAGCCGCGCCTGCGCCCGCCGTTCCCCGCGGTGGCCGGGCTTTACGGCTGTCCGACCGTGATCAACAATGTCGAGACCATCGCGAGCGTTCCGCCGATCATCCTCAACGGCGTCGACTGGTTCCGGTCGATGGGCAGCGAGAAATCGCCTGGCTTCACGCTGTATTCGCTGTCCGGGCACGTGACGCGACCGGGCCAATATGAGGCACCGCTGGGCATCACGTTGCGGGAGTTACTCGACTACGCCGGCGGTGTGCGGGCCGGGCATCAGCTGAAGTTCTGGACGCCCGGTGGGTCATCCACTCCGCTCCTCACCGATGAGCACCTCGACGTGCCACTGGATTACGAAGGCGTCGGAGCGGCCGGCTCAATGCTCGGCACCAAGGCGTTGGAGATTTTCGACGAGACGACGTGTGTGGTGCGTGCCGTCGGGCGCTGGATCGATTTCTACAAGCACGAATCGTGCGGCAAATGCACGCCGTGCCGCGAGGGCACGTTCTGGCTCAGCCAGATCTACCAGCGGCTGGAAACCGGTCACGGCACCCCTGAGGATCTGGACAAGCTGCTCGACATCTCCGACGCCATTCTGGGTAAGTCGTTCTGCGCGTTGGGCGATGGTGCGGCAAGCCCGGTCGAGTCGTCGATCAGATTCTTCCGCGACGAATACGTCGCCCATGTCGAGGGCGGCGGCTGTCCGTTCGACCCCAAGCTGTCCATGCTCGCCCCGAACGGAGCCTCATGACTCAGACGGCCGACACCGGAAAGAAGGTCACCCAGCCCGAGCTGGTGAACCTGACCATCGACGGCACCGAAATCAGCGTTCCCAAGGGAACTTTGGTTATTCGGGCCGCCGAGTTGATCGGCGTGCAGATCCCCCGGTTCTGCGACCACCCGCTGCTGGATCCCGTCGGTGCCTGCCGCCAGTGCCTGGTCGAGATCGAGGGCCAGCGCAAACCGATGGCGTCGTGCACCATTCCCGTCACCGACGACATGGTGGTGCGCACGCAGTACAGCTCCGAAGCGGCCGACAAGGCCCAGCACGGGGTGATGGAGCTGCTGCTGATCAACCACCCGCTGGACTGCCCAATGTGCGACAAGGGCGGTGAGTGCCCGCTGCAGAACCAAGCGATGTCCAACGGCCGCCCCGACTCCCGGTTCCACGACGTCAAACGCACGTTCACCAAACCGATCAACATCTCCTCGCAGGTGCTGCTGGACCGCGAGCGCTGCATCTTGTGCGCGCGGTGCACCCGGTTCTCCGACCAGATCGCCGGTGACCCGTTCATCGAGATGCTGGAGCGCGGCGCACTGCAGCAGGTCGGCATTTACGCCAATGAGCCGTTCGAGTCGTACTTCTCCGGCAATACCGTGCAGATCTGCCCGGTCGGCGCACTGACCGGGACCGCCTACCGGTTCCGGGCCCGCCCATTCGATCTGGTCTCCAGCCCGAGTGTGTGTGAGCACTGCGCATCGGGCTGCGCGCAGCGCACCGACCACCGCCGCGGCAAGGTGCTGCGCCGACTGGCCGGCGACGAGCCCGAGGTCAACGAGGAATGGAACTGCGACAAGGGCAGGTGGGCGTTCACCTACGCCACGCAGGGTGACCGGATCACCACTCCCTTGGTCCGCGACGCCGATGGCGCGCTGGTGCCCGCTTCATGGCCGCACGCGGTGGCCGCCGCGGTCGAGGGACTCAGCTCGGCGGCCGGCGGAACGGGCGTGCTGCCCGGCGGTCGGCTGACCGTCGAAGACGCTTACGCCTACTCCAAGTTCGCACGAATCGTGTTGGGCACCAACGATATCGACTTCCGCGCTCGCCCGCATTCCAGCGAAGAGACGCAGTTCCTGGCGGCGCGGGTCGCCGGCACGTCGATCACGACCAGCTACTCCGATCTGGAGTCGGCGCCAGTGGTACTGCTCGCCGGCTTCGAGCCGGAAGAAGAGTCGCCGATCGTGTACTTGCGGCTGCGCAAAGCCGCCCGCAAACGCGGACTGCCGGTGCATGCCGTTGCCCCATTCGCCAGCAACGGGTTGAAGAAGTTGCACGGCACGCTGATCCAGACCGCCCCCGGTGCGGAAGCTGCCGCGCTGAAGGGCCTGGCCGCCGGTGAACTCGGTGAATTGCTATCTCAGCCCGGCGCGATCATCCTCGTCGGCGAACGGCTGGCCAGTGTGCCCGGTGGATTGTCCGCCGCGGCCCGGCTCGCCGACGCCACCGGCGCGAAACTGGCGTGGATACCGCGCCGCGCCGGCGAACGCGGCGCGCTCGAAGCCGGCGCGCTGCCGGGCTTGCTGCCCGGCGGCCGGCCGCTGAACGACGAGGCCGCCCGCGCACAAGTATCGCAGGCCTGGCACGTGTCTGAGTTGCCCGCGTCAGAAGGACGTGACACCGACGGGATCCTGGCCGCGGCCGCTGACGGCACCCTGGGCGCGCTGCTGGTCGGCGGCATCGAGCCGGACGACTTCGCCGATCCCGACGCGGTGCTGGCCGCTCTGGACGCTGCGGGCTTCGTGGTGAGCCTGGAGCTGCGGCACAGCGCGGTGACCGAACGCGCCGACGTGGTCTTCCCGATCGCGCCGGCGGCCGAGAAGTCCGGGACCTACGTCAACTGGGAGGGCCGAGGGCGCAGCTTCTCGGGCGCGCTGCCCCCCGCCGCGACGCCGGACCTGCGCGTACTCGACACCCTGGCCGACGAGGTGGGCATCGACCTCGGTTTTCCCACGGTGGAGGCCGCGCTCGCCGAACTCAGTGCGATGGGCACCTGGGACGGCGCTCCCGCTGCCGCGCCGACCGTCGCGGCCGCCACCGCACCCAAGCCGGGTGCCGGTGAAGCCGTGTTGGCCGGGTGGCGGATGCTGCTCGACGACGGGCGGCTACAAGACGGCGAACCGCACCTGGCCGGCACCGCGCGCACACCGGTGGTCCGACTGTCGGCCGGTACGGCGGACGCGATTGGCGCCGCTGACGGTGACCAGGTCGCCGTCAGCACTGACCGTGGGGCGATCACGCTGCCGCTGACCATCACCGAGATGCCCGACCACGTGGTTTGGCTACCGCTCAACTCACCGGGGTCAGCGGTGCACCGGACGTTGGGCGTCACGCCGGGTGCTGTGGTGCGGATCCGCGCCGGCGACGATGCAGTGGGGGCACCCCCAGCCGCGCAGCGGCGAGGGGGACCAAGCCATGCTGAGGAGCCGCGCTCATGATCGGAGTGGGCTCATGACCGGTTTCGGGCACGATACCTGGTGGCTGATCCTGGCCAAAGCGCTTTTCGTCTTCGTCTTCCTGGTGCTGACGGTGCTGATAGCAATCCTTGCCGAACGCAAGATCCTGGGCCGGATGCAGCTGCGCTGGGGGCCCAACCGGGTCGGCCCGCGCGGCTACCTGCAAAGCCTGGCCGACGGCATCAAGCTGGCGCTCAAGGAGCCGATCATCCCGGTTGGCGTTGAAAAGCCGATTTTCATTCTCGCACCAGCCATTTCGACGATCCCCGCGATCACAGCCTTTGCGTTTATCCCGTTCGGACCGCAGGTTTCCGTGTTCGGCCACTGGACTCCGCTGCAGGTGACCGACTTGCCGGTGGCGGTGCTCTTCATCCTTGCGCTG
>Ga0210396_10001265_pt1 | contig 28236 bp, 24 predicted proteins | sample IncBWH17OmetaG_FD_155466 | JGI IMG/M metagenome (GOLD analysis project Ga0210396, IMG submission 155466) | Forest soil microbial communities from Barre Woods Harvard Forest LTER site, Petersham, Massachusetts, United States - Inc-BW-H-17-O ... | reverse complement strand
AGAAAGGCTCAATTGTGCGAGGGACGCTTCCCGCAGCTCGAAACCTCGCCGCGAGTATAACAGAAAATATTGGTGAAACAGGAGCGTGACGCGTAACTGTCACGGACAATCCCCCAACACATAGATGTTTTACTGACGGCGAAGTTTGCCGTGTTTCGCCCGTGCGGCCGGAAAACGCATCGACTGCCTTTTCGCGATCTTGCAGGCCATGGTTCAACTCTTTTGCCTTTTCAAGCCGGCAAGTACCAATCTCAGGAAGTCCTGCCGTGACGGAGCAGTCCTGCTCGTTATTCCTCCCCACGGCATTGAGGTCTCTCAAGAGCGGATAGGCGCAAAGGAAGAAATGACGGCCCTTGGGATTCAAGATGGCGATGCTTTAGCCGATATAAACTGGGATAGCGAGCGCCAGCATCGGTAACGTTTTTAACCAACCCCTTCCAGGGAGCCGGTCCGGTTCGCATTAAATCTGGCTCAACCTATTGAATCTGAGGTAGTTATGAAGGACTTCCGATTGGTCACAGACCTGCGATTACATGCCCAGAATATACAGCATGCGACGGATTTAGCCCCTTACGCTTCAGGTGCCGTCGTTAGTCCAGGAAAGGTGATTGGAGCAGATGAATAAGCGAATCAGCCAAATGGGCGAAGATCCAAGCCGAAACCGGAAATTCAAGGCTGGTTTTACGCTGCTCGAGCTAATGATGGTCGTGACCATCGTTATCATTGTCGCAGGTGTCTCGGTCCCCAAGTTCCTTAGTTTCATCTATAACGCACGATTGCAAGGGGCAGGAAGCGACTTTGCCGGCTTGCTGCAACAGGCGCGAATCCGCGCCGTTCAGGACGACACCTATTATTCAACGTATTTCATTACCTCTGGAACGATACGTGAAGCTTATGTGGACCTTAAAAGGAATGGTGGAACCGGGGTAGATACCCTCGATCCGATGATCACCGTAAATAAGGAAGTCACGCCGGTCGCCGCCTCCAGCGCCCCGGACACCAGCAACCTTTCGGGGCAGTTCTTGCCGGCAGGTTCCACGCTGACCGTGAATGACGGGAATACTTCCACGACGCCGATTATTTTCAGCCCCCGTGGTCTGCCCTGCGCCAGTTTATCTGTTACCGGCGGAACCATTTGCAACAGCGCAGGCGGGGCAACGGCTTTTTGGGTCTTCTTTCAGGACAGCCATACCCATGCCTACCAGGCCGTGACGATAAGCCCGGCAGGCCGGGTTCAAAATTGGACGCTCCAGGGGACCACTTGGGTGAAAGACTAAAGCAAGCCGCAGACGAGGATAAGCACCAATGAGTCCCAAAAGATTTGCGAGGAACACTTGAGACCTAGAACAGAGAGAAGAACAGACCGGGGAATGAGCCTGATTGAGTTGATGATTGCCATGCTGGTATTGGCGGTCGGTCTCGGGGCAGTCACCATTATGCTCACTGGCGCCATGGCCTCTGATAACAAGAACAGCAAGGACATGACCGCCACGCTGCTGGCGCAGATGGTGATGGAGCAAATCAGCGCCCAGCACGTGTACATCACTACCCCGATCACCATAACGGATTGCGCTGGAACCGGCTGGACCGTTGCCACCTTGCCCGGAGCCGTAAACACCGGAAATGGCGCGACACTCAAATCCGACGGGACCATCGACTTCACCCAAGCTTATAGCACCCTGTCCGCCAGCAACTACGCCATGCAATATGTGGATTGCTCCAGCGCGGGCGGAACTCAAACGACCTATGAAGTTCGCTGGAATGTCATGAACATTTCTACAAATACATCAACTCGGATGATCACGGTGGCCGCGCGGGTCTTGCCCTCGAACGCTAGCCAAATGGGCGGCCGGATCTTTGCTTTCCCCGTAACCTTGCGCGGAATCGGCGCGCCATCGGCGGGACAGTGAAAAGGAAACTGAGGATCACAGAAATGAAAACCAGGCGTCAAAGCGGATTCACGATGCTGGAGTTGATGCTCACCCTGACCATTCTTTCGATCGTGCTGGCCGTGGTCATCGACGGGATATCGATGATGCAGAAGAGGAACGCGGTCGAAGTGAGCAAAGTGGATCTCACTCAATCGGCGCGCGAATTTATGGACCAGATCGTCAACGACATCCATCAGGCCGGCTATCCAAGTTTCATCATGTTCGATACGGCGTCATTTACGGCGCCTCAGTCGTCCACGGATTGCACCGTGGACTCCAATGTAGCTTGCGGGCTGGTCAGTTTGACATCGTCCGACCTTCAATTTGAAGGCGATGTGGACGGCACCGGCGTGAGCGAAGTTTTTATTGAATTGCGCCCGATTGGGGGCCCTTGTCCCTGCACGATCCGTCGAGGGACGGAGGCGAAATCGGCCTATATGCTGGGAAATCTGCCGGCGTTCTATACCCAGGTCGACAATGTAATGAACACGACCGTATTTACCGCTTCTTTGACCGATGGCACTCCGGTCACGCTTCCCGCCAATCATGGGCTTGGAAATTTAGGGAACATTACCGCCATCGGAATCACCCTGTACGTGAAATCCGCGGACCCGGATCTTCAAACCGGCTTATATCCGATGGTCACCATGGTGGCTTCGGCAAAAATAAGCAACGTCCAGAAATATTAATTAAAGAGAGTCGATCCTAAGTTCACATAGAGGGCCAATTCATGAACATGATCAAGATCACAGCCAGGAACACGGAGCGGGGAATTGCCATGTTCTTTTCCCTGTTTGCTTTGCTTCTGTTAATGGCGATCGCCGGAACGCTGACCTTCATGGCCAGCATCGAAACCTCGGTGAATTCAAACTATCGCCAGGAGCAAATGGCCTATTTTGCCGCCAAGGCAGGGCTCGAGGAAGCCCGGGCGCGCATGATGCAAACCGATCCGAACACGATCAACGCCACGGGCGTGGCGCTTCCCATCGCCGTGCCGACCACCTTGAATACAAGTGTTATCTATATTGTTAACCCCGGCGCTACGGCGAACTCCGTGCAGCCCTGGAGCACTACCAACGCGTACGCGGACGACGAACTTTGCCATGACGGGTATTCCCCTAGCCTTTTCACTGCCGGGCAGGTTGTCGCTCCGGGCGTCCCCTGTACTTCCAACGGGAAGCCGGTGGGCACGTCCGGTGCTACGCCTTTTCTTCCCAGCACATCGACCTGGTACACGTCCACCAACAGCGTGCTTCCTTATAACGGCACATCCTCCGCTCTGCCATATGATTGGGTGCGCATTTCTCCGAAAGTGAATTCTACGGATAGCTATCTGGCAGTAAGCGGCGGAACCGCGACTGTCAACCAATACTCGGTCAACGGGAACGCGCCCAACACTGCCAGCACGCTTGTTTGCTGGGATGGGCTTACCGAACAACCCCTCAAAACCACGGCCACGGATTGCACCAAGATGCTTAGCGCCGCGGGCAACCCGATGAGCCAGGTGTATCTCATCGCTTCATTGGGAGTTAGCCCGCTGGGTGCGCGAAAAATGGTGCAAGCGGAGGTTGCCCTCGAGCCAACCCCTCCGTTCATCTACGGTCTTTACACCACTTCCACGGCGTGCCCTGCTATTTCGTTTACCGGCAATAATCCGTCTACCGACAGCTACACCACGGCAGGCAACGGCACGTATTCGTCCACGCACGCGAACACCGGCGGGGATATCGGGTCGGCAGGCGGGATCAGTGTTGGCAACGGGAATATCGGAGGGATTACTGGGGTCTTGGCGTACTCGGCGGGACCACCGCAAGTGGGTTGCCCAACCCCTGTTTCGCTTGGCCCGAACGGAGCGATGGGCGGCACTGTCGCGTGCCCTAGCGGTAATGCGCTGGCCTGCTATTTACCGACGGCGCCTGTGTTTTCCATTCCGAAGATACCAAATGGGCCAACGAATACCTCCACGAGCCCGTCCACTTGCTCAACGGGCAGTGGTAAAAGCAAATCAACTTATGATTGTCTGGCCCCTGGAACCTACGGCAACATTTCTATAACAAAAGCCCTTACATTGGCGCCGGGCGTTTACAACATCAATAGCCTGTCCATGACCGGGAATGCCCAAATCATTGTAAGCCCGGCGGGAGCGGTGACGTTTAATGTTGCAGGGATAGGCCAAACCACGGCTGTGGCCATCGGTGGGAACGGCATCACCGACGACAGCAACCCGAACGACTTCATAATTAATTATGGCGGAACCGACGGAATCAGCGTCGCCGGAAATGGCGACGTGACAGCCATCCTGAATGCTCCCCAAGCCGCGGTGACACAACAAGGCAACGGTAACTGGTATGGCTCGATCCTTGCCAATACCGCGTCAATCGGTGGAAATGCTTTTTTCCATTACGACAAAGCCTCTGCCCTGGCTCCCTTGAATAACGGCTACTACACCATGATCAGTTATCGCGAGATGTCGTACTAAACGATCGGCCCAGCCACACCCCCAGGCGGCTCCCGCTCCCCCCGCGGGAGCCGCTTTTTTTCTGAGCATCCCTGGCGGTTCAATCTTCACCTCATTTTCTGACTGAAACGCACAAGTAGGACAGGCTTCAGCCTGTCTGGTTTTCCAAATGATTAAAACCAGACATGCTGAAGCCTGTCCCGCGAACGGCCTAACAAGATAAATTGATTTTCCAGCTTTTGAGAAATGCTGCTAGTGGTTCGGAATTTCCACGGCCGCGGTAATCACGCAAATCCAAAGCAAAATTTCCGCCAGTCCCGATATTTTTGCGATTGCCGGGGCGTCCTGCGTTGCTCCCCAGTCACGCGCTTTCCATTGCACGAAGATGTGCCAGAGCAAAGCCAGCGGAACAAAAAAGCCCAGCTTCCAGCGGAAGGCGATGTTGACCAGAAACGTCGTCGCGGTCGATGAAAACAGAAGAAAACCGCCCAGCACCACGATGCAAAAGCCGATCCAATTCCAGGCGAACAAATCGTCCCGCAGCTGCGCCGCCGTTTCTCGCCGCTTTCCCAACCCCAACAGACGCAAGTCCAGCGCCAGATTGGTCCCCAGCCAAATGGATAGCCCTGTGAAGTGAACCAGTTGGGTGAATGGATAGGCCCACAGCGATGTGCGGACACCGGTCCCCCAGGGAGTTCCCTCGAGCCATTTCGCGAAACTCACAAGCATTTCGTACATAGCGGGCTTCCCCTTTTCCTTTCGGAATCGTAAAGTTCTACCGGTCTCGTCCTTGCCGCATCCAGCCGGTCGCTATCCCAGTCCTTCCATCGCCGGAATTTCCGACGCGCTCAATATAGTTACGATCCAAAGAATCAGAGCAATTCCGGCGACGATCTTGGCCCAGTTCGGTATTTCCGGCGCCGCGGACCACTTCGGCACCCCTTGCTGGACCACGACAGCGAACACGATAGAAAGCGTGATCAACGCCAGCTTCCAATGAAATACCCGATCGGGCGCCCAATCCCCTGCGTCCGTTGCGAACATTAGAAATCCGGAAATGATTGCCAGGACCAGTCCCGTCCACGCCCAGGGGAATAATTGCCCGGCTAATTCCGAGAGATTTCTTTTGCGCGCCGCGATTCCCATGACTCGCAGATCCACAACCGCCATCGATCCGATGAACCAAAACATGGTCAGGTAGTGAATGACCGAAATGCTTGCGTACATCCAGCCGGTGCTGCCGAGCGTCTTCACCCATCCCGTTTGTTCCAGTGCTTCCCACATCGCCGTTCCTCCTGGTTGAACGCGCGACTGCCGCGCGCATTCCCGATGCGCAAATCCTGCAGTCCGTTCGCGTGTATTGCCGTAAACGCGCAAGAACAAAATCGGCGGGATTTTGTTCGCACGCCCCAAAAATGAATGCGAATCTTACCTCAAAACAGGCAGAGCATCTTTGAACTAAGTCCCAAATGCAAGTTAAATCGGCACAGAACAAAAGATGCCGCGCGGAAAACCGATCACTCACCAAAATTCCTCGAGAACAGCAAAAAGAAAAAACGCTAGAAACCAAAAGATTTTCGTTGGCAATGCCGGATGGTTCTTGAAGCAGCTGATCCGCAATATTTAGAAGGTTTGGTTGACTAAAGTGGCGACCTTCTTGGCCAGGTCGTACGTGGCGCGCAGGTTTTCGCCGTAGAACCGCACCTTGCCTTCGACTTCCTTGTCGAGCAGGACCTTGCCTTCGCGTGAAGTAAATTCAACTTTTACCTTGATCGAAGTAGCTCCGGCGACCGTGGTGACTTCCCGCTCCTTCTGGCTGCCTTGTTTATAAGCCTCGGGGATCAGATGCAGGATAACCAGATCCGGCACATCCGCCGCGCTGCGGTCGCCGCTGCGATAGACGTGCTGAAACTTCTTGGTCTTGACCAACTGAAGCACCAGGTTTTCGTACATCGAAACGCTTGTATCCTCCGGAAGCAGAAAATCCGCCGGCGCTGCGATGCGTTCAACTTGAATGGCCGATGCGGTCAACTTCTGCGATGGCTGGGAATCTGCTCCGGCCATTCCCGCAGGATGGGGCTGTGCCCAGACGCACGCGGACATCAAGAGGGTGGCAGCTCCCGCCGCGAACAAGAAAATGGACAGAATTGCACTTCGCCCGAGCGGCCTCATGGTTTCTCCCCCTTCGGTCCCGGCGCATCCAAGTGCGGGGAGACCTTCGCGCCCTGCGCAACGAGTTGATTCTTGAGTGCTGTGGCCTTGCCTGCGGATAGCACAAAGATGGCTCCGTGAAAGCCACCATTCGAGTCCATGTATTCCACATCCAGGACATCCACGTTGTGTGAGAAGAGGCTTACGACCCGGCCGCCTCCGTAAGGAATGGCCGCTTTCACCAGAGTGCCGCTCATACCGCCGACGTCCTGCCTGCTTTCCTGTCCTGTAAATACGTCCTGAATGGAAGAGATGGCAATGTCCGCCTTCTTCTTCCCGGCAGTGAATTCCAGCCCATCGGGCAAGGAGGCAAGTGTGCCCTTGGCGCCAGGCTTAATATCCTCCAGGCCGATGACGCACTTGACTCCTGGGATCGGGCTGCCTGAAAGATTCGTTGGCGGCGTAGACTGCCGCCCGAAAGTAGGCGCTGCAGTCGCGGTAAGAACCAGCGCGGCGCCAAAGGCGAGCAGGCCGCCCAGCCACAGCGATCCACGGACAGAAGCCCTCCGAGTGCTCGACGCCTCGGCAATGAGTTGCACTTCACCGGTTTTCATGTCTTCGTGCCCTCTCCGGATCGGATTGGTCGCGCTGGAGCGGCCGGCGAGTGGAGACGGGTCGCGAGCGGACGCCTGAGCCCGGATTTCCGATTTGGACCTCTAGCCCGTGCGCATTCTATATCTCACGCGCATGGAGAACAACAAGGCACAAACGGAGGCGGCATTTCAGCCAGCCCGGGGATGTTCGCTTCGCCTGGGTCAGAAGTGTTTCTTGTAAATCCCATCTGGCTCGCGTATTCTTGTTGCGATGAAACCGCTCCGCCAGGACGCACCAAGCTTCTGTCCGTGTTGCAAATTCCGGGTGTGTGTGCCTGAAGATGCGGGGAGGCTGAAGATCTAGTTCGCGGAATCATATCCCGGCACTTCTTAGACCCACCGCCAAAAAGACATTTGGCCGGTGGGTTTTTTGTTTTTCGGTTGGCCACAATAAAGGAGAGTTCCATGTTCCGAAGCGAGAGTCTGAAGGGGATTGCCCTCAAGATTTTTATTGTTCTGGCGTTTATTGGGCCTCCCGCGACCGCGCGGGCAGGGGAGGGAGATACACCGGCATCGGCGAGCGCTTCAGCCGAGTCGCGCTCTGCCCTCAACGTCTCCGCGCCAGCCGAAAGCCGCCCAAATTCGCCGGCAGCGGCGCCCCATCCCCCCTTGCTGCTCGAATTGCAGCAATTGAAGGAAACTGTGGAGGGGCAATCGGAACGGATCGCGAAACAAGCTGAGGAACTGGAGTCCGAACGCGCGGCCGTTCGTGATGAATTGGATCGAATCGCCAAGCTTGAGATGGAATTGCGCGCACCGTCCAAGGAGGCCGAGAGTTTCCTGGCTTCGGCCCCTCCCACTTCGCCAGCTAGTGGCAAGGGTTCATCAACCGACGCGCCGCTCGAAAGCGCCGGGGCCGCCCCGGCCGCTCAGGTGCAGGCTCCCCCGTCGCAAGGCAGTGTCGACAGGCGATTAGGTGAACTGGAACAAAGGCTGAAAAAACTTGGTCCCCTGTCATTTAGCGGAGACTTCCGCTTGCGCGAGGACGCTTTCTTTGGCGGGCCAAGCGACCGCTCCCTGGACCAGAACCTGCAAAACTACCGGCTGCGCTTCAACGTTGACGTGCAACTCAATGACGACCTCTCAGGAGGATTCACCCTGGCTTCTGGCAACATCAACGATCCCACGTCCACGAACCAGACTCTCACCGGATTCTACGCACGCAAGCCAGTCGCCCTGGACAAAGCCTTCATCCAGTATCATCCCAGGCAATTCAAGCCGCTCAGCTTGATCGCCGGGAAGTTTACCTATCCCTGGTACAACACCGAACTCACCTGGGATAAGGACCTGAGCCCCGAGGGGTTTGGCCAAACGCTGAATTTCGCATTGAACTCCACGCCGGTTTTCAAACGAGTCGCCTTTGTCGGCTTCGAATTGCCTTTTTCCCAGGTAGCCGGCACCTCACTGCAAAACAAGAGTCTGATGCAAACGGCCGTGTATGGCGGCCAGTTTCAAACCGAATGGCGGCTGGCGGACTGGCTGGAGCTAACCGCGTACAACGGCTTCTACAACTTTCACAATGCCGATCCCATGGCGCTGGCGTTGGCCAAGGCGAGCGCCAAGAACCCCTCGACGCCGCTGATCGGCCTCCTGCCGCTCGCGGGAGGGGGAGGAGCCGTGCAGAATTCGGTCATCACCACGACGGCAACCTCGGTGGTAACGGTCAACGGCACGACCGAACCGACGGGAGTTACATCCATTGCCAATGCGCAGTTTTCCTCCAAGTTCGCCTTGTTCGACTCCATCGCGCGCTTCGACGTCAAAACTCCTTCCGAACGCTGGCCAGTCGCGATTATTGGAGACTTCGTGCAAAACACCAAGGCTTGCGCGAATGTCGGGAATATTCTGCCCGCGCCCGCAAACACGGCCACCACACAATTTACTCGCTCAGTGAATTTTTCCTGCGACCCGAACCAGCGGCGCGGCTACTGGGCCGAGGCGGAGGTCGGGCGGATCCTCCAGAAGCACGATTTGCAGTTTGGCTACACGCGTATGTTCATCGAGCGCGAGGCGGTTCTATCTAATCTCAACTACAACCAGATGTATCAGGGGAGCAATGTCACCGAGCACCGCTTTAGCGTGTTCTATACCATCAGAAGCAACGTGATTCTCGATTTCATCGGCCTATTCGGTAGGCCGCTGAATTTCGGCAACCCGAATCCGCCGATCGACACGCTTAAGCGGCTGCAGTTCGATGTCAACTACGTGTTTTGAAGTTCTTCCGGCAACTCGACCGCGCTTAGTTTTGGAGCGAAGTGGTATGACTTAAAGGACTTCATTCGCGGAATCCTCCGCACGAAACGTGGCGACGTCTGGAAGTTTTATCGCGGAGATCTTCTCAGTGATTATATCGATTCCCAAGGCCGATGACTGTGCAATAAGGGACATTTTTAAACCGGCGCAATTGCTATCCTGACCCGTGTGGTGGTCTTGACCGGAAGTCCCACACCTTCGCTGGAACGCTACACATGTATCAGACCCCTCCCTGATACTCGCTGAAATCAACCGGCGTGGCCGAAAGGTAGACAATCGGATGTCGATGCTAGGCATGACGCCCGTGACGGAAATCCCGTCCCGCAGCAATGAGAACCGCGATCGTTCAGATCTCCATCTAGGCTCTTTACTCGTTGAAGCGGCCTCGGAAACGCGCCTCCCTTCAAATATCCGCAGGCTGCTGCCGAGCAGAGTCGCCATTCTTGGGAATTACTTGCCGAGGCAGTGCGGCATCGCGACTTTCACCACCGACTTGTGCGACGCGATCAGCGCCGAATATGGCGCGACGGAGCTTTTGGCGTTGCCGGTGAACGATACCGAAGAGGGATATCAGTATCCCGATCGGGTGCGGTTCGAGTTGTCCGAAGGCGACTTATCCTCTTACCGCCAGGCCGCCGACTTTCTGAATTTCAGCAAAATTGATCTGGCGTGCCTGCAGCACGAGTACGGAATTTTCGGTGGAGCGGCCGGAGCGCATATTTTGGAGCTGTTGCGCCGCCTGCACATGCCCATCGTGACCACTCTGCATACGGTGTTGCGCGACCCCAATCCCGATCAACGCATGGTGATGGACGAAATAGCCAGTTTGTCGGACCGCATGATTGTGATGAGTCAAAACTCCGCTGAAATACTGCAGGAAGTTTTCCGCGTCCCAGAACACAAAATCGATTTGATTCCGCATGGGATACCTGACGTTCCTTTCATCGATCCTAACTTTTACAAGGATTGCTTCGGCACGGAAGGAAAATTCGTCATGCTCACGTTTGGCTTGCTCTCGCCGAACAAAGGCATCGAAAACGTGATTCAAGCGCTGCCGCGCATCTTGTCGGAGAACAGCAATGTCGTGTACATGGTTGCGGGGGTGACTCATCCCCACATCCGACGCCGTGAGGGCGATCAATACCGGTTATACTTGCAAAGGATGGCGCAGGATCTGGGAGTCGCGGCGAATGTCATTTTTCACAACAAGTTCGTCAGTCCCCAGGAACTGAACGAGTTGATCGGCTCGGCGGACATCTACATCACACCGTACAAGCACAAAGATCAGGTGGTATCCGGAACACTGGCGCGCGCGCTGGGCGCGGGCAAGGCAATCATCTCAACCCCGTACTTGCACGCGATCGAGTTGCTGGCCAATGATCGAGGCGTTTTTGTTCCCTTCGATGATCCGAAAGCGATCGCGGACCGGACCATGGATCTCTTGCGCAACGAGACGGGGCGCCACGCCATGCGCAAGCGCGCCTATCTGCATGCCAGAACCATGGTGTGGAACCGAGTCGCTCAGGAATATATGAAAAGTTTTGAACGAGTGTATAACGAGCGCCTGCGCAATCCCCGGGCGACGTTTTGCGCGCAGAACACAGAAAAAATGTTGAACAGGCTCCCCCCCGTCAAACTGGATCATCTGAATCGGATGACGGATGCGACAGGAATCGTGGAGCATGCCGTCTTTGTGGTTCCGAACTATCCGGAGGGCTACACCACCGATGACAACGCGCGCGCGCTCATCGTATCCGTTCTCCTGGAACATCTCGGAATCGCGGTCCCAACCGGATCAGCCGATCTGGCTTCCCGCTATCTGGCCTTCCTGTGGTTGGCCTTCGATCCTGCGACGAATCGATTTAGGAATTGCCTGAGTTACGAGCGCCAGTGGCAAGAGCCGGGGGGCTCGGAAGACAGCCATGGCCGCGCGCTGTGGGGATTGGGAACCGTACTCGGCAGGTCCAGGGAGAAGGGGCTGCGTGGGGCTGCGGGTCGGCTCTTCGAGCTGGCCGTGCCGGCAGCCGTGAACTTTAAGAGTCCCCGCGCCTGTGCCTTCGCGCTTCTGGGCCTGCACGAATATCTCGACTCGTTCCCGGGGGATCGAGCTGCGCTGAGTGCCGCCGATGTCCTCGCCAATCGTTTGCTCGGTTCGTACCGTGCGCACCGCTCCCCGGGATGGGATTGGTTCGAGAACAGTTTGTCGTACTCCAATGCCAGATTGCCGCAAGCCCTCCTGCGGTCGGGGACCCGCAGCGGAAACGCGGAAATGAAAGCGGCCGGGCTCCAAGCCCTGGATTGGCTGGCAACGATTCAACGGAGCGAAGACAAAGGTCACTTCGTACCCATTGGTTCGCAAGGCTTCTATTCCAAGAAGACCGAGAAAGCGCGTTTCGATCAGCAGCCAGTCGAAGCCTGCGCGGTCGTTTCGTCATGCTTGGAAGCTTATGGCGTGACGGGAGAGAACCGCTGGCGCAAAGAGGCCTGGTCGGCATTCAATTGGTTCCTGGGTGACAACGATCTGCAAGTTGCTTTGTACGACCCCAGCACCGGCGGTTGCCGGGATGGATTGCATCCGGACCGCGCCAATGAGAATCAGGGAGCGGAATCAACAATCTCCTTCCTGATGGCTTTGCTGGAAATGCGCCGGTTGGAAGAGACAGATGGCCTGGAGAAAAAATCGCTATGAGCATTCTAGTTGAGAAATCATCCGACAAATTGCCCGCAAATAAATACGAGGTCCTATTTCACCGCCACCCTGGCAATCCTATCTTGACGGAAAAAGATTGGCCCTACTCCATGAATAGTGTTTTCAATGCGGGCGCCACACGCCTGCCGGACGGGTCGACGCTTCTGCTGTGCCGCGTGGAAGACCGCCGGGGTCTCTCTCACTTGTGCGCAGCGCGGTCGGTGAATGGCGTCGATGGATGGCAGATCGATCGGGAACCGACTTTAATTTCCAACCCTGACTACCCCGAAGAGGTTTGGGGCATCGAGGACCCCCGGATCACCTTCGTGCCGGAACTGCAAAAGTATGCCGTGACCTTTACGTCCTATTCGCGGAGCGGGCCGGGTGTGTCACTTGCCCTCACAGAAGATTTCCGCAGCTTCGAGCGCCTTGGCGTAATTATGCCGCCCGATGACAAGGATGCAGCGCTTCTTCCCCGCAAGATCAATGGGTTTTGGACCTTGATCCATCGGCCCATGACGCCGCTGGGTGCCCACATCTGGCTCTCCTCTTCACCGGATCTGCGCCATTGGGGGAATCACAAACTCATGCTGGAAGCCCGCCGCGGAGCCTGGTGGGACGCGAACAGGATCGGCATGTCACCACCGCCGATCGAGACGCCCCAAGGCTGGCTCATGATTTATCATGGGGTTCGCAGGACGCCTTCGAGTTCTATCTATCGGCTGGGCCTGGCTCTTTTTGATTTGCAGCAGCCGGAAAAGTGCCTGAATCGCGGGGATTCCTGGATCTTCGCGCCCGAAACGGAGTACGAGCATCAGGGAGATGTTCAGGATGTGGTGTTCCCTTGCGGCTATACCATCGGAGCGGACGGAGATACGATCAATCTCTACTACGGAGCAGCCGACTCCAGCATCGCATTGGCGCATGGCAGCGTCCGATCTCTACTCAAATGGCTGGATGCCAACGGTCATTCCGACGGGCATTACGATCGCCGTCACAAATAATCTGAACCCTCTAGTAGCGCGGGCTTCAGCCTGCGGGGTTTCGTCCTTGCAAGGACAAACTCCCGCAGGCTGAAGCCCGCGCCACTTGCCGTCTCCCATCCTCCGCAAGGGAACGCTCACCCCTCTCGCGTGATAATATAAATATGGATTGGCTTGCATACCGCCGCCCATCCGTTTTCGTGCGTGCTGCGTTTCCCATGGGGAAAATTATTTCGCAGGATGAATTGATTCAGGTGACCGCGCGCGAAAAGCGCGCTGGCCGCCGTGTCGTCTTCACCAACGGCTGTTTCGATCTGCTGCATCCCGGCCACGTGCGGTGCCTGGCCGAGGCGCGCGCCCTGGGCGATGTCCTGGTGGTGGCGATCAACAGCGACCGCAGCGTTCGCGGCAACAAGGGGTCCGAACGCCCACTGGTTCCTGAGCAAGACCGCGCCGAGGTTCTTGCCGCGCTGGCCTCGGTGGATTACGTTACGATTTTCGACGAGCCGACTCCTCGCGAATTGATTGCCCGCATGCTTCCGGGCATCCTCGTCAAGGGTGCGGATTGGGCGCCGGACCAGGTTGCCGGGCGCGAGGAAGTCGAGGCCGCCGGCGGACGCGTGGTTTCCATTCCGCTCGCTCCCGGATATTCGACCACGAGTATTGTCCAACGAATTCGCCATGCCGGCGCCGCCGTTTCAGCCGCTTCGCGCGACACCCACGACAAATCATGATCCTGTCATCGGTTTCGGAAACCCTGGCATCGGTGAGCAGTCATCCCGCGCTGGAATCCGCGATTGCCACGCTGCGACGGGGAAATGCGCGGGAGCGTATCGCGGGGCTCGCGGGCACGGCCAAGGCCCTGCTCGCGGCCATCGTGGCCACAGAACTTCGCCGGCCCATGGTCGTCCTGGTCGAATCCGGCGCGCGCGCGGAAGTTTTCGCCGCCTCGATGCAATTTTTCTACACCGCGCTGGCCGGCCAGGAAGCCACGCAAGTGGCCGTCTTGCCGGCCATGGACGTTTTTCCCTGGGGGGATGCCGCCCCGCACGCGGAAATTCTCGAAAATCGCGCCGTGACCCTGTGGCGATATGCCACCGGACAGGCGCGCATCGTGGTCGCGCCGGTGGCCGCGGCTCGCATGCGTCTCGCCGACGCGTCTTCCTACGCGGAGCAGGCTCGTACGCTTGCGCGCGACGAATCCGTTTCGCTCGACGATCTGGTCGCGCACCTCCGGCGCGTGGGTTACGAATCCCACGACATGGTCGAAATGCCCGGCCAGTTCACGGTCCGCGGAGGAATCGTCGACATTTTCCCCGCGGAAGCGGAGCGGCCCGTGCGCCTCGAACTGTTCGGAGATTCGGTCGAATCTCTGCGCGAATTTGATCCCAACACCCAGCGTTCCGTCCGCCCCATCGAACACGTGACGCTTCCTCCTCTCGTCGAGCAACTTGCCAACGGCTTTGGCGGAGGATACGGAAATTCAGCAAGCTCGGAGCCGGCGATTCGCGCGCATTCGTTGTTCGATTTGCGGGAAGACACAGTCATTCTTCTGGATGAGCCGGCGGCGATCGAAGAAGCTTCGCGCGCATTCTTGCAGAGCGCGACGGAGGATCTCGAGTCGAAAGGGAGTATTGAGCTGGAAGCCATGTCGGCGCATTTCTTCACCGATGAATGGGACGCGCGGCTTTTACGCCATCCGCGCCTGGAACTCGAACACCTTGCCTTGACGCGCGAGGACTCCGAAACCCGCACGATTCAAACGCAACCGACGTCGAGCTTTCACGGCAACGTGCCTGCGTTCATGGCCGAGGCGCGCGAGCGCATCGCCGCGGGCGAGCGCGTCCTGCTGGCCGCGGAAAGCCTTGGCGAGCTCGAACGGTACGCCGACCTGTGCCACGAATACGAAGTTCCTTTCCGCCTCGGTGAACTGGAAGAGAGCGCCACGAGCGCGCGCCTCGCCGAGGATTCCTCTGCCGGCAGCGTTCCCGCGATTGTTTTATGTCGCGCTCCGTTCACCGAAGGCGTCGTGTTTCTCGATGCGCGTGTCGCAATCTTCGGCACCGGGGACGTCTTTGAAACAATGCTGCCGGGCACGGCCAAGCGGCGCCCCAAGACAGCCAGCTTCTTCAGCGATTTTTCGGAGTTGAAGCCCGGGGATTACGTCGTCCACGTCGACCACGGCATCGGCCAGTTTGAAGGATTGCATCAGATCGAAAACGGCGGCGCTCGCGGAGAATTCATGCGCCTGCGCTACGCGGACGATGCGCGCCTCTACGTCCCGCTCGAGCGGCTCGACCTGGTGCAAAGCTACCGCGCCGTCGAGGGCGCCAAACCGGTCCTCGACAAATTGGGCGGAAGCACGTGGACGGCCCGAAAAGCGCGGGTGAAGAAGTCGGTCGAAGACATGGCCGACAAACTATTGAAGCTGTACGCCGGCCGGAAAGCGGGAGAGGGCTTCGCGTTTTCTCCGGACGGAGAGTTCCAGCGGGAATTTGAAGACGCCTTCGAGTTTGAAGAAACGCCGGACCAGGCCATCGCCATCGGGGATGTCAAGCGCGATATGGAGCGTCAGCAGCCCATGGACCGCCTGCTTTGCGGCGACGTGGGCTACGGCAAGACGGAAGTAGCTATGCGCGCCTCGTTCAAGGCGGTCACCGACTCCAAGCAAGTGGCCGTGCTCGCTCCAACTACGGTGCTGGCTTTCCAGCACTTTGAAACTTTCCGCCGCCGCTTCGCCGCGTTTCCAGTTCGGGTTGACTTGCTCAGCCGGTTTCGCACCCCGCGCGAGCAGAAAGCCGTCCTGGCCGGCGTGGAAACAGGACAGGTGGACATCGTTATCGGCACGCATCGCTTGCTCTCCAAGGACGTGAAGTTTCACGATCTGGGCCTGCTGGTCGTGGATGAGGAGCAGCGCTTCGGCGTCGCACACAAGGAGCGCCTCAAGGAACTCAAACTCAATGTCGACGTTCTGACGCTTTCAGCAACGCCCATCCCGCGCACACTGAATATGTCGCTCGTTGGGCTGCGCGACATGAGCGTCATCGAAACGCCTCCGAAGGACCGTCTGGCCATTCAGACCGTGGTTTCTCCGTTTTCCGAATCGCTCATTCGCCGCTCCATTGAAGAGGAACTCTCCCGGCAGGGGCAAGTTTTCCTGGTGCACAATCGCGTGGAGTCGATTTATACGATCGCAGACCTTGTGAATAAACTGATCCCCAAAGCTCGCGTCGTGGTGGGACACGGCCAGATGAATGAGAAGGAACTGGAGTCCGTGATGTTCAAATTCGTGCGCGGCGAGGCCGATGTCCTGGTCTGCACCACGATTGTCGAAAATGGACTGGATATCCCGCGCGCCAACACCATCCTTATCAATCGCGCCGATCGTTTCGGACTTTCCGAACTATACCAGCTCCGTGGCCGCGTCGGCCGCTCGAACCAGCGCGCCTATGCGTACTTGCTGGTTCCCGAAGATGTCTCGCTCACGCCTTTGGCCACGCGCCGCCTCGCCGCCTTGAAGGAGTTCAGCGCCCTCGGCGCGGGATTCCGTGTCGCGGCGCTCGATCTCGAATTGCGCGGCGCCGGAAACCTGCTCGGCGGCCAGCAGCATGGACACATCAACGCCATCGGCTTCGATTTGTACGTGCAGATGCTGGAGCGCGCTGTGGCCACGCTGAAGGGCGAAGAGGTCAAACCCGAAATGCGGGCCACGATCAACCTCGGACTCGATATCCGCATCCCAGAGGAGTACATCCCCAACGAGAATCTTCGTTTGCGGACGTACAAGCGCATTGCCGGAATTACTGGTGAAGCCGAAAGGGAAGAGGTCAACAGCGAACTCACCGACCGATTCGGCGCTCCGCCTCCCGCCGTTGGCAACCTGCTGGATTACGCATTGCTCAAAGGGCTCGCCGAGGGGCTGTTGATCTCTTCCATCGAGAGGCGCGCCAATGAAGTGGCCATCAAATTTCATCCCGAGACGCCGCTTTCGCCGGAGAATCTTGTGAAATTTATTCGCTCCCAGAAGGAAGGATTGCGGCTGGACCCCAACGGCACGTTGTGGATGCGTCTGGACCGCCGCGGCCGCGTGGCCGAAAGCGTCAGAAACGTGTTGCTTCCCTTGGAATCGAAGCGATAAACTGGACCCGAGCAACTCTTATGAGACCAAGCAAGTGGCTGATTTTTCCATTGTTTTTCGCGGGCCTGGGCGTTTCCGTGTGCGCGCAAACCAAGAGCACCGTGGTCGAGGAAATTGTCGCCCGCGTCAACAACGAAATCATCACCCGCGAGGATCTGGAGAAAGCGCGGGCTTCTCTGGAAAGCGAAGCGCGGGACGCGTGTGCGAATTGCACCCCGGAGAAGATTCGCACGATGGTTGAATCGAAGGACAAGGACCTGCTTCGCGACCTGATTGATCAATCCTTACTTACCCAACGCGCCAAGGATGATGGGATTAATGTCGATGGAGACGTCATCAAGCGCCTGGACGCCATTCGCTTGCAGAACAATTTGCCCGACATGGATGCGCTCGAAAAGGCGATTCGCGACAGCGGCCAGGATTTCGAGGACTTCAAGAGCCAGCTTCGTGACCAGCTCTTAACGCAGGAATTGATTCGCAAGGAAGTGGGCTCCAAAATCATCATCAGCCATGAAGACATCGTCAAGTATTACAACGAACACAAGTCCGAATTCGTCCGCCCGGAAACCGTCGTCCTTCGCGAGATTTTTGTTTCCACGGAGGGCAAGCCCGAAGCCGACCTCCCGGCATTGCGCAAAAAAGCCGAGAATTTGCGCGACCGGGTCATGAACAATGGTGACGATTTTGGAGAAATGGCCAAACGTTATTCGGACAGCCCCACGGCTAAGCAGTCGGGAGAACTCGGCTCCTTCCAGCGCACCCAGCTGGACGCCAAAATCGCGGACAAAGTGTTCGCCCTGAATCGCAACCAGATGACTGAGGTGATGGAGACCAAAACGGGATTTGAAATTCTGCAGGTCCGCGAGCGATACGAGTCAGGCGAGCAGCCGCTGGAGAAAGTCGATCCCGAAATCAGCAACAAGCTTTACGAACAAAAAATGGAGCCGGGATTGCGCGCCTATCTGCAGACGCTGCGTGAGGACAGCTACCTTCAGATCAAGCCGGGGTATACCGACACGGCTGCCGTGAAAGCCGAACCGATCGAGGAAGTCGCCGCCGCGCCGGAAAAGGACGAGACCAAGAAATCCGGCCGCAAATTCGGCATTCTTCCCAAAAAGAAATCCGGCACATGAAGCAGAGTTTCGTCTCCAATCTCCAGGACGGCCAGACCGTTACCTCTCACTTTCTTGTCTGCGTCAAGGAAATCCGCGCCACCCGCGATGGCAAAGCCTACCTGCGCCTGGAGCTTGGCGACGCCACCGGGCGGGTCGAGGCGCGCATGTGGGAAGGATTCGACCGCATGGCCGCCTCGTTTGAGCGCGACGACTATGTGAAGGTCCAGGCCCGCGTCGAAAATTATCGCAACAAACTCCAGCTGGCCATCGAGAAAATCCGTCGCGCCGAGGAAAGCGAAGTGGATCCCGCGGATTTCTTCGCGCACACCAAGGAAGACGTGGAGGAACTGTACGCCAGGCTGCTCGAAGTCGTTGCCTCGGTGGGGAATCCCTGGCTACGGAAACTTCTCGACAGCGTCGTTCAGGATCCGGAAATCGTCCCACGACTCAAGCGCGCGCCCGCAGCGAAAATCATGCATCACGCCTATTATGGAGGCCTGCTCGAACACGTGCTCAGCTTGTGCAATCTTTGCCGCGCGGTCCTCGGCCATTATCCCGAAGCGGATGCCGACTTGTTGCTTTCGGGCGCAGTCCTCCACGATATCGGAAAGTTGCAGGAGCTGAGTTACGAACGTTCCCTCGGCTACACCGACGAGGGCCAACTGCTCGGCCACATCCTGATCGAGTACGAACTGGTCACGAAAAAAATAGACGCGATCGAGGGATTTCCTTCGCCTTTGAAAACTCTGGTGCAGCACATGCTGGTTTCGCATCACGGGCAATACGAATTCGGGTCGCCAAAACTTCCCATGTTCCGCGAAGCATTGCTGTTGCATTATCTGGACGACCTTGATTCCAAGATGGCTGCAATCCGTTCCGCGCTCGATTCCGATCAGGGAGAAGGGAATTGGACGGCGTTCAGTGGAGCTCTCGAAAGGCGCATTCTGCGCTCCGATCTGTTCCTCTCCGGTTCGGGCGCGCCCGCGGTAAAAAACTCCGCTGCTCAGGCTGCGGGCGGAGGCCGGAGTCCTTCGGATGGAAAAGAATAACAACGTGGAGCGCTCCACCGCCTCACGAGGCGCGGGCCCGAGGCATTCGATCCTCGACCTCGCGCCGCTCGAACTGGAATGTCTGAGCGTTCTCTGGCCAATGGGCCAGGGGACGGTGCGCGACATTTGTCGCGCGCTGGCCGCGTCCCGCCCGCGCGCCTACACGACCGTGATGACCATCATGGATCGTCTCGAACAGAAGGGAATCGTGGCTCGCCGCAAAGTGGGCCGCGCCTATCTGTACGAGGCGAGGCTCAGCGCCGACGAGGCTCGCGGGAAAGCGGTCGAGAAAATCGTGGAGGGATTTTTTGACGGCTCCCCGGACGCTCTTGCCGCGCACCTGGCCACAAAGGGAAGCGTCGCTCCGCAGTTTCTTTCCGCTGCGCCGGCGCCCGTTGACGCGCCAGTCACATCCGTTGCAGAATCGCAAACTCAGAATCTCGACGAGACGTTACTCTAAATAAAATGTTTCCCGCGCCCTTTTCGATTCGCGATCAACGTATCTCTCCTGGCACGGTTCTCGCGCCCATGGCCGGAGTGACCGACACCGTTTTTCGCCGCATGATTCGCAGCCTCGGCGGCTGCGGCCTGATCATGACGGAATTCACCAGCGCCGAATGCATTACGCGCAACTCCGCCCGGACTTCGCGTTATCTTTTTTTTGAGCCCGACGAGCACCCTATCACCGGCCAGTTGTTCGGCGCCGACGCCGAGGTGATGGCCCGCGCCGCGGGGATGGTCGAACAATTGGGCTTCGATATTGTAGACGTCAACCTCGGCTGCCCCGCAAGAAAAGTCGTGAAGTGCGGCGGCTCGGGCCTGCTGCGCGATTTGAAGGCTCTCGAGCAAGTTCTTCGCGCCGTGCGCTCCGCCGTGCGCATTCCCATGACCATCAAAATTCGCGCCGGCTGGGATGAAAACAGCATCGTCGCCGCGGAAGTTGCCCGCCTCGCCGAGCAAATCGGCGTCGAGGGCATCGCCGTTCATCCGCGCACGCGCGCGCAGGGATACACCGGGCGGGCCGATTGGAATGTCATTCGCGATGTCAAGCAGGCCGTGCGCATGCCCGTGATTGGCAACGGCGACATCAACTCGCCCGAGGACGCCATGCGCATGCTCCGCGAAACTGGATGCGACGCCGTGATGATCGGACGCGCCGCGTCAAACAATCCCTGGATTTTTCGCCAGATCTCCCAGTTTGCGGAGACAGGCTCTTATGGCCAGCCGAGCGAGTGGGACCGCTATCAGTTGCTTTCCATGTATTTCCGGAATCTGGTCGATACGCAATGGCCCGACGCCATCGGCAGAATGAAGCAGTTCACCAGCTATTTTACGCACGGCGTGCGAAACGGCGGCGAATTGCGCAGAAACGTGCATACCGCCCGCACTCCGGCCGAAATTCTCGATCGAGTGGACGTGTTCTTTGCACAAACTGTAACCTGAGGAGGTAACGGATGGCCCCAGCCAGCGCTTCGACCCCAGCTCTCGAGCGCCGTAGGGAACGCCGAGTCCCGGTTCATCTCCCGATTGTGGTCCGGGGAACCGACCGCTCCGGGCTTGCCTTTGAAGAGCGCACTTCCAGCGAAAATTTGTGCCGCGGCGGCGCGGCGTTTGCCACGCGTTTTCCTCTCGATTTCGGCGGTCTGTTGGAAATCCAAATACCCGTGGCGCCAACGGCAGGCGGCGAAGATTCGGAGTTTTCGACGCAAGGCCGCATCGTTCACGTGATGCAGGGAAGGGACGAGCGCGAATTAATCGTGGGCGTCGAATTCACCGGCCCACGTTTCAACCGGATGTTCGTTTCGGAGGAAACGTAGTAGTAGCGCAGGCATGAGCCTGTGGGGTTTTGACCTTGCAGGGATGAACCCCCACAGGCTGAAGCCTGCGCTACCAAAACCGACATCATTTCGGATCCATTGCCCGGGCTTCTGACGAAACAATAAGCACCACCGCCATTCATCGCTCCAGCAAAAGCCGCTTATATGCCTCGCGTTTGGCGAGCCCGCGCTCGCGTGCAGCTTGCTTCAACGCCGCCTTGCGATCCAGGCCCGCTTCCGCTTCCAGCTGCTCGACGCGCTGTTTCAGCGAAACTGCGGGAATCGCCTGCAGCTCACCCTCCGCGGGCGGCCCGATCAGCAAAGTAATTTCGCCCCGCGGGACTCGCTGGCGCGCCGCGTCTCCAAGTTCGGCCAGAGACCCGCGCAGGAATTCCTCGTGAATCTTGGTGAGTTCCCGGGCCACAACGCCGTGCCGAGATCCCAGAATCTCAGCGGCGTCCGAAAGCGTTTCCGCCAGCCGGTGAGGCGCTTCGTAGAGCACCAGAGCCCGCGGTTCGGACTTCAACGCCTCGAGCTTCTTCCTGCGTGCCCCTGCGCGTGACGGCAAAAATCCCACAAAAAGAAATTCCTCGGTAGGCAGCCCGGATGCCGCCAGCGCGGCCACAAACGCGGATGGCCCCGGAACAGGAACGACGGGGATGTGATGCCGCAGGCACTGCGCTACCAAACGGTGCCCGGGATCGGACACCACGGGGGTGCCCGCGTCGCTCACCAGGGCGACCTGCGCCCCTTCTTCGAGTTGGATCACCAGTTCCGGCGCGCGCGTCAGTTCGTTGTGGGCGTGGTAGCTGACCAGTTCCTTGTGAATCGCGTAGTGCTGCAGCAATTTCTGCGTCTGCCGGGTATCCTCGCAGGCGATCAGGTCCGCTTCCTTCAGCACCCGGAGGGCCCGCAGGGTAATGTCCTCGAGGTTTCCGATCGGCGTCGCCACCAGATAGAGGCAGCCCGTTGGTAGATTGTCTTGCACGTCTGTGGTCATGCTTTCCTCAACGGAGTGAGTCTATCACGCGCCAGCGAAACACAGCTTCCCGGGATAGGGAGCCCCGCTTAAACCTCGGAGGCATCGCTTCCGAGGCCGCCCGGCGTGTTATCATAAAAGATTCCATTTGGAGTAAGAAGGAGACCGGAATTGCCGCTCTACGAATATGCCTGTCTCAAATGCAAGCGCCACACCGATAAGATCGAAAATGTAAACGGGCCGCACCTGAAAAAATGCCCGCACTGCGGTGGAAAAGTGGAGTCCGTAATTACGGCCCCCTCGATCCAGTTCAAGGGCTCCGGCTGGTACGTCACCGACTACGGACGGAAAACGACGGGGGGCGATTCAGGCAAGTCAGAGCAGGCCGAAAAGGCCGGGAAATCCGAGAAGTCCGAGAAAGCGGAAAAATCTGAAAAATCAGATTCCAAATCCGCTTCCCCGGCAAAAGATCAAAAGAAAACCGGGAGCACCGCGAAAGAGAAATGATCCCTCAAGTAGCGCAGGCTTCAGCCTGTGGAAGTTGGCCCTTGGAAAAATTAAACCCCACAGGCTGAAGCCTGCGCCACTAAAGCTTGAGCGCCTTCAGATACTCGCGAAAATCCTTGCCAAATTCCTGGTTCTCCAGCCCGATTTCCACGGTCGCTTTCAAAAAACCGAGCTTGTCCCCCGCATCATACGATTTCCCTTCGTAGACATACGCGAGTAATCCGATCTCCTGCGCCAGCAGGCGAAGAGCGTCGGTAAGCTGGATCTCGCCCCCGCGCCCCGGCTTGGTGCGTTCGAGGCAGTCGAAAATTTCCGGAGGCAGGAGATATCGTCCGGTGACGGCCAGTGTGGACGGCGCTTCGGCGGGGTTCGGTTTCTCGACCAGGTCGCGTATTTTCAAAATGCGTTTGTTCGCGCCCGCGCCGTTATCCTGGTCCACGTCGACGATGCCGTAAAGCCCAGTCCGTGCGCGCGGCACCTCTTCCACGGCAATGGCGCCTTTTCCCGTGCTCTCGTACACTTCGATCAATTGCTTCGTTGCGGGATTCGGTCCCGGAATAATTACGTCGCCCAGCAGCACCGCGAACGGCTCGTTGCCCACGAGTTCCTTGGCCACCAGCACGGCGTGTCCCAGCCCCAACGGCTCTTTCTGCCGCGTGTAGCTGAAGTGCACCATGTTGCCGATGTCGTGCACCAATTTTGCCAGCGTTGATTTGCCCTTTTCCTCCAGAAAACCTTCCAGCTCGGGCGAAGAATCGAAGTGATCTTCAATCGCATTCTTCCCCCTGCCGGTGACGATAATAATGTTGTCGATTCCGGAGGCCACGCACTCTTCAACAACATACTGGATAAGTGGCTTATCGACCACAGGCAGCATTTCCTTGGGCTGTGCTTTGGTCGCCGGCAGGAACCGCGTGCCCAGCCCCGCGGCGGGAAGAACTGCTTTGCGGACGCGTCTTGGTTTCTCGGCCATCGATGGTTGATCCTGTAGCCACCTTACGTGGCGCTTGTACGCAGTGTCAATCCACCATTTGCCGTAGAAGTTCCTAACCCCAAATCTGTGGTTGCTAATTCACAAATAGGCTCTGCGGGTTGCGGCTTCACAGGTTGCGGAAAAATTAGTTTATTTTGTCATTCCGAGCGAAGCGAGGAATCTCTCTTCGATTTGCCCCCATAAGACCCGCCGCATCCGGCGCATTCAATCGCCGGTACTGCGTGCCGTCTCCGACTGCGCCGCAGGTTTACTCACTCCGCCAAACGATTCGCGAAAACATTCCTTCACGGTATCCGCGATGATCTGCCCGTTTTCATAGAGCACCTTCAGCCAGGCCAGCGGCCCCATCTGCGGAAAATAAATCCCGCGGAAACACAGGCGCGAGACGAGGATATTGATGCGGTATGCCAGCGGCTTATGACTGAACGAACGCACCGCCTGCGCGATCGCTTCAGGGCTGTATGCCTGCGCCCACCCATACTTCACCTCAGCGTGAGCCTCCGCGATGCTCATTTTCAGCGGTGTGTGCGCCATCGCAAACGGTATGAATTCCTCCCAGTGTTTGGGCCGCGTCAGACGCCCCGCCGCCTCCAGCCTGGCATACAGCGGCGTGGACGGCAGCGGAGTGATCAAGCCGAAAATGGGCAGTCCCGCAGGCCAGGTGCGAATTTGCTGCAGCGTCCGCTCCGCCACGCCCACCGTATCGTTGTCCATTCCGAACATGAAGGAGGTGATGGCGAAGACGTTGCGGTCGGCCAGCCTTTGCAGCACGGCGGCATATTCGCCCGGCTTGTTGAACCCTTTGTTCACATCGGCGAGGTTCGTCGGGTCGATGGACTCCATGCCGATGAAAATCCATTTGCCGCCGGCGGCGGCGATCAGTTCCACGAGCTCCTCATCGCGCAAAAGATTGGCGCTGATTTGCGCGACCCAGTGGACCTGGGCGCCCGCCGCGATGATGTCCCGCAACAGGGATTTCGTCCGCTTGGGGTTAATGGCGAAGTTATCATCGATAAAGAAAACAGCGATCTGGCCGCCCTCTTTTTTTGCCCGGGCCTTGAGCAGCAATAATTCGTCCACCACGCTTTTGTTAGTCCGAAAGCGGATCGAGTCGCCAAAAAAGCCGGTGACCGTGCAAAATTCGCACCCGTACGGGCATCCGCGCCCGGACTCCACGGGAATAATGCGGAAGGTTCCCCAACCGTCGCGGAAATGCTTGAGCATCGGGCCAACGAGTTTTGGAACGACGTTGAACTGGTCCAGATCGAGCGAATTCCAGGGAATCGCCGGATACGCCTGCAGACTCGGTTTCCTCTCCTGGCCGAATTCATCCACAGGAGCGTAGGTCTCTTTGAGTTGGCCGCGCGCGGCATCCGCCACGATCTTCGGCCAGGTTTCGTCCGCCTCGCCAAGAGCGACCGCATCGGCATGGCGCTTCCCGGATTTCCGGCCGAGCGCTTCATCGGGCATTTCCGTGACGTGCGGCCCGCCCATCACCACTGGCACGCCAGCGGCGCGCACGGCGTCGGCCATGCGATAGGCCTTCGCGATCATGCGCGTCATGCAGCCGATGCCCACCAGTGAAATATCATTCTCGCGGACATAACGCGCGATGCCAGCCTCGTCGATCGGCTGCGCGTTGCCATCGATCAGCACGACTTCATGGCCGGCTGGCGTGAGCGACTGCAAGAGAAACATCCACAGATGCGGCATGAAGTTCCTCGTCACGCCGTTGTCAGGACTATAGAGCAATATTTTCATCGTTTTATTTCTCCCCGACGACTGGCCGCTCGGGCAGGCTCCGACAATCTGCGGCTTGCGTCTTTCGTTTCGTTGTGCAGCGAAAGAACCGACGACCCTAAGGGCACGGCGGAAGGATGTGTGAAGTACGCCGCGATAGTATCACTTCCATGGCACAAGAAATGACGAATAATCGGGATTTTCCATTATCGTTACTGGCCCTGACTGTTCAATTGTGCACAGTCGGGTTCACTTCAGCACACTGGCAACCACCTGTTGAATTGTCGGCAGTAGATTAATTTCTAGTTGTTGGGAGCCCTGAGTGGACTGCAAATCGTAGCCCGATGCCGCCCAGGTCGGGCCGGGGAAACGCGTATCTCCTTAGAATGCAAGCCACTACAGACCCGGCACACGCGCCTCAGCGGCGCAACCGAACCCAGCTCCCAATTTGCTGCGTCACGAGGACGATTTTCACGACTGTGCTAACATGGACATCTCCCCAAACGGGAAAACGCATCATGCCAACGCGCATCCTTGGAATCGAGTCCTCGTGTGATGAAACCGCCGCTGCGGTTGTCGTGGATGGACGCGAAATTCTGTCGAGTGTCGTCTCCTCGCAACTCGACATTCACCGCAAGTATGGCGGGGTCGTTCCCGAGCTCGCCTCGCGCGAGCATCTGCGCCAAATCGTCCCCGTCGTCCGCGAAGCGCTGTCGCAGGCGGGCCTGGAATTTAGAGACATCGATGCCGTCGGCGTGACCCAGGGTCCAGGATTGGTCGGTTCGCTTTTAGTGGGAGTGACGTACGGCAAAGTTCTGGCCACGGAACTCGGCAAGCCGCTCGTTTCCGTCAACCATTTGGAAGGCCACGTCCACGCCGTATTTCTCGAAGCGCACCTGGCCGGGAAAACTCCGCAATTGCCGGCCATTTGCCTGATCGTTTCCGGAGGGCACACTCTGCTCTATCACGTCCAGTCCGCCAGTGGGAACGGAGATGCCGCATCGCGCGCCTCTCAGTACCGCCGTCTCGGTGGCACGCGCGACGACGCCGCCGGCGAAGCCTACGACAAAGTCGCCCGTCTCCTCGCGCTTGGCTATCCCGGCGGCCCGATCATCGACCAGATTGCCTCAAAGGTCGCCGAGTCCGGCGCGAATTTCCATGAAAAAGACGAATTGAATTTTGCTCCGGTGAAGATCAAAGGCAATCCCTACGATTTCAGTTTCAGCGGAGTCAAGACCGCCGTCCTGTATTATGTCCGCGCGCATCCCGAATTCGCGGATGAAATCGAAGCGCGCAAGAAAACCCTCCAGGATGGCCGCCGCAAGGCTGCGGATCTCATGCCGCTGTGCAGCCCGCGTACGCTCTCCCTCATTTCCAAATTCCAATCCGCGGTAGTCCGCGATCTTGTGACTCGTACGCTCGAAGCCGCAGCGGAAACCGGTTCCCGCACAGTTTTGGTTTCCGGCGGAGTAGCCGCTAACTCCGAATTGCGGAACCACTTCGCATCCAAGGCGACAAAAATGAACGTGGATGTCTTTTTCCCCAGCCGCGCCCTTTCCACCGACAACGCCGCCATGATCGCCGCGGCCGCCTATCCCCACTTGCTCGCCGGAGATCTTGCCCCAACCGATTTGAACGCCGAGCCAAACCTCCGCCTCGCCTAGTTGCTTCTGATTTTTTCTAATGGGCCAGTTTCCAAGCAGCCGGACTCCAGAAGACTTGGCTTTCCTGTGACAAATCCAATGACTCGTTCTAATATTCCCCGCTCACGCCGGACCCTGACTTCCAGGGATGGATAATGCCAGCTGTTCTCCGGAGATCGGGATAGCCATCCCCTCGGGGATGCACTGATGCGCCTACCCTAAAACTGTCCCTCCGTGCAGTATTAACCGTACCCTCTCCGCCTTACGATCCTTCCGCCAAGCCCACGCGGAAATGTCCAAATTAAGGTCAATGAATCGGAGGAAATATGCGTAAAAACCTCACCGCAAAAGTAGGAGTCATTACTTTGTGTTTGCTTTTTGTCTCAGGCAGCACCTTCGCACAAAGCAGCGGCAATTTCAGCGCGTCGTACTCCCCGATCGCCTGCACTATTAATAGCAGCAATGGAAGCTTTGGAACGACTGGAACCTCTGCTACCGGAGGTGTGTGTGATGTGACTGGCGGCATCGGCCCGGTCACCTGTGGACTCCTGAGCGCGGGCATCAAGACTTCCTCGGGCAGCGGCGTAACACTGGTCATCACACCGTCGGCGGTCACAGGTCTATACACCAACACAAAGGTCTCCAGCACCACGCAGTCAGCCACGGCTGAGGTGGGCATTCAAGTCTGTGTAAAGGTAGATGGAAGCGGAGCAAAAGTGGTAGGCGGCGATTCCAATGGGTGCGCCATCTACGACGAACGCTTCCAGCAGCTCAGCACGAACCTCTTCTCTGTGGTGACCGCCTGTGCCTCGACGACGACAGACCTGTGCAACATCGACCTGATCCTGAGCACGCTGTCCGCGCACAGCTACAATTTCATTGCCCAGATTCCTGGTGGGCAACACACAGTCACGGCGACCTGGTCGGTGGTCAATGCGAATACATCATCTTCAAACGCTAGCATTGGCGCGTGCCTGGGTCCAGGCAACGTCTCGGTCACGCAGTACAAAGTGTTCCAAAACAGCGGCGCGATCCTATCATTCTAAAGAACACCGAGGGCACCTTAGGTGCCCCGGTTCATTAAGCGGGTCAGGCTTCAGCGCCACATGCTGAAGCCTGACCTGGCAATTCCCAAT
>Ga0210396_10001264_pt1 | contig 28242 bp, 23 predicted proteins | sample IncBWH17OmetaG_FD_155466 | JGI IMG/M metagenome (GOLD analysis project Ga0210396, IMG submission 155466) | Forest soil microbial communities from Barre Woods Harvard Forest LTER site, Petersham, Massachusetts, United States - Inc-BW-H-17-O ... | reverse complement strand
TACGGTTCCGATTTGGGCTAGACGACAGAAAGAGGCGGGAGTGAAAGAGAAAGAGAGAAGACGCAGAAAGTGCGGAGCGAAGGCGCAAAAACGAGGGTGGCCAAAAGGCCAGTGATGAATGTCACAGTGCGGTGTGCGATATAACCCAATTCGGAGCGGCGCGAGACCGGTTGCGGCGTGAGTCGAAACGACACGACCTGTCTCAATTGTCTGATTTACCGAGACTTAGGCTCTGGAGGCAAGACGTCGACCTTCGGGCAAAGAACGGCACGACGATTGCCCTTCTCTTGCTGCGTAACGCAGCGCTAGATAAAAAACAGATGTTGGATGAAAGGACGCCCAGAATGGCAACAACGCTGACCGCCCCGAGACCCGCAATGAGCAACTTTCGCACAGCGCCACAAGCGCGGCCAAAAGTGCAGACTCCCTACGGATTGCACGTTGCAGAGAATTGCAGCGCGTGCACCGCGAGCAACGGCAATTTCTTTTGCAAACTGTCGGAGCGCGCGACAAAAGCGTTGGAACGCATCAATCATGTTACTTCGTATCCAGATGGCGCGCTGATTTTCATGGAAGGCGATATGGCGCGCGGGGTGCACATTTTGTGCCAGGGTCGCGCCAAGCTGTTGACGACGAATAGTGACGGGAAGACTTTGATTCTGAAGATCGCGCAGCCGGGAGAAATCCTGAGATTGAATTCGGTGCTGGCGGGGCGGCCGTACGAGATTACGGTGGAAACCTTGCAGCCATGCCAATTGGCGTATATCGGGCGCGAAGATTTTCTGACGTTTATCCGCGACCATGCGGATGCCTGCCTGCAGGTGGCCCAACATCTGGGCCGCGATTGCCATTCGGCGTATGACGTCATTCGTTCGATAAGATTGAGCAGCTCGGCTACGGAGAAGCTTGCGCGCTTTTTGATGGAATGCGCTTCGGCGGGCCGCATCATGGATGGCGTTCTGAAAGTGAAACTGGCGCTGACGCATGAGGAGATCGCGCAGCGGATTGGCTGTTCACGCGAGACGGTGAGCCGCACATTGAGCGGCTTCAAGCGGCAGCGGTTGGTGGAACTGAACGGAGCAACGCTGCTGGTACATAACAAGGCGGCGCTGGAAAATCTGGCCGCAAGTTAAGTTCGCCCAAGACAAAAGCAGTGAGTCGCTAGCCCAACCGGCGACTCACTGGGTCCCTCTCTAGACAAACGCCTCGACGAGCCTCGCCTTACGGAATTGGAATTCTAAAAAGATTACGGTGATTGGTGGAGCGGGTGAAGGAATACACATCCGGGCTTAGAGCGGACTCGCTCCATTCTTGCGCCGTTCGAAGACCCGGCACTGCTTTTAAGTCATCCCCGCGGGTGGCTGGATTGGGCGGTAATTTCGGCAACTGGTCATGGGACAGCATCGGAAGAAAATATGTACGGGCGGTGCGCTCACCCAAAAAGTTCAAAAACATAAAATTGCCGTTCAAATCCCAACCGCCGGTACAGATGGTGGCGCAAAGCGCGATTTTCGTGGAAGTATTCACGCGATAGGCCTGCAGGCGATAGGGGCGATCTTCATCCGTAGGCTCTTTTTCTCCGACCATAGCCCACTCGCCATTGGGAGAAAGAGAGAAGAAGTCCAGGATGGGCTCTTCGAGAAGTTTTCTTTGGCCACTGCCGTCTTGCTTTTTGGTCATTAAGTAATTGGCACCCTGCAGGCTGCCGCGGTAGATCAAATCACCATCAGTTAAAAAAGCCGGGGAATCTTCGCTTTCGGTAGAGTCTAAATGTTGCGGGGAGGTTCGGCGATCTGTTGGCGCGATTGCCAGATGCGATATACCCTTGTCGTCTTTTTGCGTAAAGACGATTTTCTTACCGTCTGGCGAAATAGCATAGTTCTTTGATTCGGTATTAACTTCGACTTCGTAGCCGGGAAGCACCAATTCGCTTTGATAAGTCGAGAGATCGGTTCTCCAGATTTGGGCGCCACCAGCGCCGCTGCGCTTCAAGTAATAGAGTAGTTTTCCGTTGTTCGAAAAGGTGGTGTAGAAAGCGCTGCCTTCGGATGACAACTGGTGATCGCCTTTGGCATCGTGAAGCCAGATGGTGGCATCTTCAGTGCCAACAGACGTGATGAGGGATTTGCCGTCGGGGAGCATCGCGATACCTTCTTCTTCGGTGGGACCGGAAGTGAGCTGCTCTGGTCTGCCGTCTGGAAAACGCTGCCGCCAAATGTGGAATCGCCCGCCCGCGTTGCTACTCAGGTAAACCCATTTGCCATCCGGACTCCAAGCACCAGAAGTGCAGCTAGCATCGTTTGGCCCAACGAGAATTTCCTGGCCGCTACCGTCAAAAGGCACTACGCGGCACTGAGTTAACTTGCCGAGCGAATTCATAAGTACGACCAGAACCCACCGGCCGTCGGGAGAGAGATAAGAATGATGCGCCATGCTGCGCTCGCCCGGTGGCACGTAGACGGTGCGGCTTTGCCCACGCGCTTCGTCGGAGGTGACTATACACATGTGTAAGCCATCTTTAATTTCGCTGAATAGCAAGCGTTTTCCGCCGTCGATCCATGTGAGCGAAGACGCGTTCTTCATCATCAAGCGTGGCTCTCCGCCCAGCACGCCAATTTCCCAAGTGTCCCAGGGAGCGACCGTACCAAAAACGACTCGCGTGCCATCGAGAGAAAAGCTTGGCGCCATTTTCAGGAAGTTGTTGCCATGGGTTAATTGAACAGATTCGCCATTCGGAAGCATTTTGATGCAAATGTCGCCGCGGCCGAGAAACGTACCGGAGCCGCGAATGAAGGCCAGCATGCGGCCGTCGGCGGAAAGCGCGGGATACACAGCGGAATCGGTGTAAAAGGTGAGTTGCTCCCAGGAGCCCGCGTCCGGCTTGGTTTGTGCGGGAGGTCGCAAGAAGAAAAAGAGGGCCGCAACAACAATGACGAGCAAGACGAGAGGAGCGGCGATCCAGGCCAAGGAAAAAGGAGGCTTGCGAGTAGCCGTAGCTGCTACGGGAACTTTTTCGGTCTGAGTATCGCGGGTGAGGCGCTGAAGATCGGTACGCAAATCGGCTGCGCTCTGGTAACGAAGGTTTCGATCTTTTTCCAGAGCTTTTTGGATGATCTCGCTGAGTTTTGCAGGAATTGCCGGATTCACTTGATCCGCGGGCGGGGAAGTTCGCTCGAGGATGGCATGAAAGATCAAGGCAGTGGTCTTGCCGTGAAAAGGAAGAGCGCCGGTGCACATTTCGTAAAGCACTGAGCCAAAGGAAAACAGATCGGTGCGCGGATCCAGATCTTTACCGCTGACTTGCTCGGGCGACATGTAGGCGACGGTGCCGACGGTAGAGCCGGGACTGGTGAGATAGTCGGGGAGGTCGAGGGTGGCAGAATTTTCGTTGGGTGTCTCTGTGGGGGCGGAAATCTTTGCCAAGCCAAAATCCAGGATTTTGGCGGTGCCGCGGTCGGTGACGAAGATGTTGGCGGGCTTGATATCGCGATGGACGATGCCCTTGGCGTGCGCGACTTGCAGAGCATCGGCAATCTGTGTGGCCAAAGGCAAAATCACATCCAGGGACATGGCGCGTCCGGCCATCAGATGGCGAAGAGTCTGTCCCTCCATGTATTCCATGGCGATGAAGGAGTGGCCGTCTTGCTCGCCGATATCGTAGATGGTGCAAATATTCGGATGATTCAGAGAGGAAGCGGCTTGCGCCTCGCGTTGAAAGCGATTGAGTGCGGTGGGATCCTTGGCAACTGCGGGGGGAAGAAACTTCACGGCGACGAAGCGGTGCAGGCGAGTATCTTCCGCTTTGTAGACGACTCCCATACCGCCGCCGCCGATTTTCTCGACGATGCGATAGTGCGAGATCGTCTGGCCGATGAGCGCGTCGTCCGCAGGCATGGCGGACATGTTAGGTGGCATGATAGGGCAAGTCAACGAAGGCGAAATTTCAGATCAGGCGACGACGCTCCGGTCGGGATGGCAGTTTTTTTGAACCGCAGTTTTTTGGCGCTCCGTGAAAGTTCGACTAGAGGCGCGACGGTTGTTAGTCGACTGCGACCTTTCTTTTTCTTCGTGACGAAGATTCCAACAGGCATGCACATTTTTCCACAGATTTAAGGCTTACCCGCGTGCGCCCCCGTTTGTAAGATGTCCGAGCTTTGCAAACGAGGGGTGGATTAATGTTATTTGCTACAGTGTCGCGCGGTAAGAAAGTGGGAACACGGTTGCTGCCGCATCGATTTAAAGACAACCGGTACCGCGTGCAATTGGGAAAACAGGGACCGTATATCCCGGTGACGGATCATCGCGAGATACCGTCGTACCTGGCGAATGGCTATTCCCTTCACATGAGCAATAAAGGCGAAAGCCGAGGACTGAGCCTGATCCGGCCGCAATCGATACAGGGGTGGAGCACGAACCCCAAGGACTTATTTTTTCCGGCACTGTAGAAACTCTTAGTTCCCTTGCTAATTCTACGTTTCATCATTTGTGGCCGTAATTGCGGCAATGGTTTTAATTGAGCCCCCTGCCTTGCCTGCAGACGTTCATTTCCACCCCCGCAGTTACATTGATAGGAAATTTCACGGCGTGATATAACGCATGGCAGCGGAATCGTTTGCCATGGCTACGCAAACAACCCCAACTCGAATGGATGATCTTCTGGAACTCGCGCGGGCGAGGTTTGCACCACTGCGCGAGGCGGAAGAGAAATTGTTGCACGCCGCGCCGATGGGCGAAACGGCGTGGTGTGGGTCGAGCCGGAAAGACTTCGAGCCCAGCAATGACGCTGGCAAGGCGAATAGCTGGGGACCGGAGCGAAGCATCCGCGCGGCGTTGCTTCGTTGGTTATGTGTGGACCACGGAGCGCGGGAATTCATCGATCCGCGAGGCATCGCGGCGCACGGGGCAAAAATCGAAGGCGAACTGGATTTGTCGTTTGTAGCGGTGCCCTTCCCGGTGGCGCTTTGCTGCTGTGCGTTGCAAGAGGAAACCAAGCTGCGATTTTTGGAGATACCGACGCTGAGTTTGGCGGGCAGCGCGGCGCGAGGCGTGCAGGCGGAATCGGCGGTGGTGAAAGGGACGCTGTCATTGAGCAACGGATTTCGCGCCGATGGCGAAGTGAATTTGGTGGGCGCGCAAATCGGAAGCAATCTGGATTGTGGAGGCGGCGCTTTCAAGAATGCCGCCGGCAAGGCGTTGCGGGCCGACCGAATCAATGTGCGGGGCAGCGTGTTTCTGCGGAATGCGTTTCAGTCAGAAGGCGAAGTGCGATTGCTGGGCGCGCAAATTGGCGGGAATCTGGAATGCAATGTCGGCACATTCAAGAATGCGAGTGGAAAAGCGTTGAGCGCGGACCGCATGGTGGTACAAGGCAGCGTGTTTGTGCGAGATGGATTTATTGCGGAAGGTGAAGTGCGGCTGTTGGGTTCGAAAATTGGCGGAAACGTGGAGTGTAGCGGCGGGCAGTTCAAGAATGCCGGCGGGATGGCGCTGAACGCGGACCGCATTGAGGCGCAGGGAAACGTGCTGCTGAGTAGCAGCTTTGTGGCGGAAGGCGAAGTGAATCTTCCCGGTGCGCTGATTGGCAACAACCTGGCGTGCGACGGTGGAACGTTTAAGAACGCGGGTGGACGCGCGTTGAACGCTGACGGAATCAACGTGAAGGGATTCGTTTATTTTCGCGGCAGCTTTACGGCTGATGGCGAAGTGAATCTGCTGAGCGCGCAGATCGGCGACAACCTGGAATGTGATGGCGGTACGTTTCGCAACGTGAACGGCAAAGCGCTGAATGCCGACCGCATTACCGTGCAAGGAAATGTGCTGCTGCGCAACGGATTCAGTGCGGATGGTGAGGTGCGTTTCGCAAATGCGGTGATTAAGGGAACGCTGGTGTGGACCGGAGTGCGCGAACCAAGCAGGGTGCTGCTCAATCTGCGCAGTGCTTCGGCGGGAGCGATTCAGGACGACAAAGCGAGTTGGCCATTGAGCGGAAAACTGGATATCGACGGTTTTGTGTATGCGCATATCGCCAGCGGAATCACGGATGCGAAGAGTCGCATGGCGTGGCTTGAACTGCAGCAGCCGTTCACGCCACAACCTTACCGGCAACTGGCAAAAGTCATGGGCAATGCCGGTGTGGAGCGCGGCGCGTTGCGGGTGCTGTACACAATGGAGGACCGGCTTTGGAAGGAAGAAGGCGGGCTGAGCCGAACGCTGCTGCGTTGGCCGTTGAGCCTGGTGGTGGGCTATGGCTACTATCCGCTGCGCGCACTGGTGGGCTTGTTGCTGCTGATGGCGATTGGCTGGGGCGTGTATGCGGGAGCGGCGGCACAGAAAGCGATGACGCCGAAAGATGAGAAAGCGTATGCGTATTTTAAGGCGAATGGGACGGCGCCGAATCACTATGAGCCGTTCAGCGCGTTGGTATTTTCCATGGAGAATTCCCTGCCCTTGGTGAAATTGGGGCAGACCGATTATTGGCAGCCTGATCCCTCGCCAGGATTCCATCCAAACCAAGCAGGCGTTACAGGCGCGTCTGCGAGTAGCTCCAATGCGGCAGCGTCGCCGAGATTTAGGCCGCGATTCTTGTTCGTGTTTTTGCGTTTACAGGTGCTGCTGGGTTGGATCCTGGCCACACTATTCATTGCGGGCGTCACGGGCATCGTGCAAAAAGACTAAGCAGGGCGCGACAGAGCAGCAATTCCTGGAATGTCGTACACTTTTCTGGTCCTTCTTCCACTGAGCTCACATATGAGATCCATGACCACGCCCGCGGTTAAAAGCTCGACCATCGACTTCAAGAAATCGATATTGGAAACCTTTGCGACGAATGAGAAGGCCAATCAACTGCTGCTGAACAACATCGAAGAAGCAGCGTGGCAGGCACCGCCCCCATCGGGTAAAGGGCGCTCCATCGCGGATATCGCCGCGCACATTCATCATGTACGGCTGATGTGGCTGTCTGCGGCAGATAAAAATGCGAAGGTGCCGGCGAAATTGGATCCGGACAAGGTTACACGCGAGCAGGTGCAATCGGCTTTGAAAACCAGCGCGGTGGCGATTCAGGAATTGATTCGGAAGGCAGTGGATGATCCAGCCGGGAAAGTTCCCAACTTCAAACCGGACGTGGTGGGATTTGTGGGATACCTGATCGCGCATGATTCGCACCACCGGGGACAGATTTCGATGCTGGCGCGCCAGGTGGGGCATCCCCTCACGGCAAAAGTGAATTTTGGATTGTGGGAATGGGGCACGCTCTGGCGAGAATGCGGCTTTGGAAAATGACCGGCCTCCTGCGCGGATCTTGTTTGCGTGGCGTAGTTGCGGGACTGTTGGTGCTGGCGTGCGCTGCCAAAATCGTGGCGCAAACAGAAGCGCCGAAGAAAATGGTGTGGCAGCAACTGGCGTTTGCCATCGTGAAGTTCAACGACGATGCGCCAAAATCCTGGAACATTTATCACGCAGAAAAAAAGGGCGTGTTGCTGGTGCGGCTTTGGAAGCGTTATTTGCTGGTAGACGTAAACGAGGAAGAGGTCTACGACATCGATCCGGAAAAAGTAACAGTGCATGGCGACACGGTGGAATGGTCCTTTGCAAATCTGCCGGATAAGCCAATTGAAACGCCGGACTGGAAAGAGCGCAACGTGGGAACCGTGGATCGCGTTCGTTTCCGCCTTGGAAAAGACGGCCACTTTTTGGAATTGCAATTACCGCTGGGCCCGACAGGGCGTCCCATCTATTAACCAGGTTTTGGAGAAGACTTAATCCGCGCGCTTCATAGTAGGATGCGTGCCAGCACTGGAGTTGGGTTGTGGCGGCGCGGGATTTTTTGGACCCGATTCGGTTTCGCCGTGGGGTTGATCCGCGCGATAAACACCGTAAAACCAGGGAATGCCGAGAGCGCCGGGTTCTTCCGCAACATTAATCTTGTCGCCTTCGTGGAAGCGATCGTAGTCGTCGTAGTCGACCGCCAACCGTTCATAGCGGCGGCCTTCACGCCAGGAATAAACAAACAAACGGCGGGTACCGCGAATAACGCCCTTCATCTGATAACGCCCGACGACGGTGGTGGGATGGTAGGCGATGTTCTTGGGCGAATCCAACCTGCCGTTCAGAAAAATCCCAACGGAAAGGATAAAAGGAATCGGAATCAAGCCGGTAAAGAGGTGTTTGAGGGCTTCGATTTCCTTGCGAGCGCGAGCGCGATTCTCGAGAAAAAGAGCGAGGCCCAAAGCGGCGAAAAACACGACGCCAAAAAACACCAGCATGGCGTCCAGATCCAAGGGCGGATAAATCTGGCTGATATACGGGAAGACCAGCGAGCCCGCCAGGAAAATTGCGGTCTGGGTGATGAGCCGGCGGCGGAAGACAAACTCCGCAGCAGCCGAGGTCAATCCGCAAGCGGGACACTGATCCGTGGTGCGCTCGGCGCCACAATCAAGACAGCGTCTCATCATAACTATTATACGGCGGCTAGGAATTGGCTGCGAGTTTGGCGAGCAGGTTCTGATAATGCTGCTGGTGCTGGTCTTCGGATAGGGCGATGCTGACGCCCATGCCATAACCGGGCTCGACTCGCTTCACATGGCAATCCAGGACCAAGGGGCTGTCGGTGGAGAGGCGGGCACGAAACCCGGCGCCGACCCACAGAACGTCTTCGGACTCGATGAACATGCCATTTTCGCTGATGTCGCGGGTGCGCCCCTTGAGGCGAGCGGAGCCCCACTCGATTTCCAGGGGGGCGCGATATTGGTAGCGAGGTGATCTGCGCCGCTCGGACCGGCGCAACCCCGTGTCCCGCATCGTCATGGACCGGAAGCTCCTCATAATGGAAGGCGCGCACAGGTCTAGCGCGAGCAGCGAGCCTCTGTGTTGAAGATACGACGGTATGGGGCACATTGTTTCAGACACCGGAGGAGGGTGTAGTGTTCCCGACAATTTTAAGTTGGGCACATGGAATGTACGCAGGCGGGCAGCGTTGGTGACGAGTGGGCGCACCCTTGCGTGGATATTGCGTTTGTGTCCTCATTAATCGATTCGTAGGCGGGAATTCGGTGGCCGCGTGGTGAAGTGGTACGAGTTTGAGGGGAAGGCCTGAGCTACAGGTGCTTTACAAGAGGAAAGGGCGGAGATAGGTTAGGCCCTGACGGATTTCCTGGAGGTTGTGGAATGAAGGTGTTCCCCCGAGGTGTGGGTGTGATTGGTGTGCGATGGGGCTTGTTGTTGGTGTGTCTGGCAATTCCGGTATTTTGCGTGGCGCAGAGTTCAGCGGATGTACTGGCGCCTACACCGCCGATGGGATGGAACAGTTGGAACAAGTTCGCGTGCAACGTGAGCGAGGATCTGATCAAGTCGGTGGCCGACGCAATCGCTACGAACGGAATGAAGGATGCCGGCTATCAATATGTGGTGATCGACGATTGCTGGCAGGTAGACCGGGACGCGAACGGAAATATCGTTGCGGACCCGAAGCGTTTTCCGTTGGGGATTAAGGCGCTGGCGGACTATGTGCATGCAAAAGGTTTGAAGTTTGGAATTTATTCGGATGCGGGCGCGAAGACTTGCGGCGGGCGTCCGGGAAGCCAGGGACACGAATATCAAGATGCGCTGCAATATGCGCGGTGGGGCGTGGATTACTTGAAGTACGACTGGTGCAACACCGGCACGCGAAACGCGGAGGAAGCGTATTCGACGATACGCAATGCGCTGGACGCATCAGGGCGCCGCATCGTGTTGAGCATTTGTGAATGGGGAACGGCGAAACCGTGGCTATGGGGCGCAGACGTTGGCGGCAATTTGTGGCGGACGACGGGGGATATTAAGGATCGGTGGGGAGGCGGCAAACAGAAATGGCCGGATGGTAGCTGCTGTAATTATGGCGTGGTGGACATTCTGGATCAGGAAGCGGAATTGTATTCTTACGCTGGGCCGGGACATTGGAATGATCCAGACATGCTGGAAGTAGGCAATGGCGGGCTGAACCTGACGGAAAATCGCGCGCATTTCAGTTTGTGGGCGATGCTGGCGGCGCCGCTAATATCTGGAAACGATGTGAGTGCGATGACGCCGGAAATTCACGACATTTTGGTGAATAAGGAAGTGATCGCGGTGGATCAGGACGCGCTGGGGCAACAAGGAAGGCGTGTGCATAAGGATGGGGATCTAGAGGTGTGGTCGCGTGCGCTGAGCGATGGGAGCCGCGCGGTGATTCTGCTGAATCGCGGCACAGCAGAGGCGGAAATTGCCGCCGCCTGGACGGAAATCGGGTATCCGCAACATTTATCGGCGGGCGTGCGAGACCTCTGGGAGCACAAGGATTTGGGGAAGGCGAACGGCAAGTTTTCCGCGCGGGTCGGACCGCACAGCGTGGTGATGATAAAAATTCAGCCCTAATCGAGTGGCCAGGACATCTAAGAACCGGCCTCGGATTCAAGTGACAGATGCGCCCAAGATCTTGAAAAACATGACTCGACCGCTAATCGCGGAAGTGAAGGTGTGAGAAATGGCCGTGGCTGACCAGTCTCAAGCTAAGGCCAGTGATTACCTGGCGGTAGAGAGGACGTTTTTAGCGTGGATACGAACCGGGATCGCGCTGATGGGACTTGGTTTTGTGTTGGCGCGCTTCGGATTATTCCTGCAGGAATTCAACTTTAATCAGCCGAATGTAAGGTCGGCACATTACGGGCTTTCGATCTGGTTTGGAACGACGCTGATTTTTCTCGGCGTGTTCGCGGCGGTGTTTTCGCTGATTCGCTACTTGCGGCTGATGGATCATTTGAGAAAAGGACAAGACTCGTTCAGCCATGCATCGACGTTGGGGATAGTGGTGGCGATAATTTTGGCGGTGCTGGGCCTGGCGATGAGCTTTTATTTAATTTTCACGCGGCCAACGCCGCAAACGAGCAATCCACAAAATCAGGAGAACAGTATGTTAAGCAATCCGGAAAACGGTATCGTGCGGTTGGAGAGCCATCACAGTGCGGAAGACACGGTGACGCGGCTGAAAGGAATTTTGGAGGCGAAGGGCGTGAAACTGTTTATCGTGGTGGATCACAGTGGCGAGGCGGAAAAGGCGGGTCTGACGATGCCGCCTACCAAATTGCTGATTTTTGGCAATCCGAAGGCAGGGACGCCGCTGATGCTGGCCTCGCCGAGTACGGCGTTGGATCTGCCGTTGAAAATTCTGGTGGCGGAAGATGCTGGCGGCAAAACATGGATTTCGTATAATGCACCTGCGTTTCTGCAGGCGCGGCACAATTTGCCGGCGAATCTACTGCCAAATATTGCGGTGATTGAGGCGTTGGCGACGAACGCGGCGCAGTGAGCGTTGGTTAGATCGCGCTTATTTGCTCTGGCCTACGATGTGGCGCGAGTCTTAGGCGGTCATTGCAGTCACAACCCTTAGCGCCGGTCGTGAGTCTTTCTTCTCACTGGGCCTGCTTCCCTTCCCTTGTTTTTTGCGAAGAATGAAATGGACACGCATTTTGTTGGTGACGGCCAAGGCTGCCTGGTATTTCTTGGCAACGATCGCTTTCAACGCGGGGAGCAATTCACTAGTCTTCCCGTCTTTCAAAACTTTCTCCGCGATACGCACCAATTCTTCCCAGTCGTGCCACTCGCCGATGGCGTCTTTGCATTTCCCGAGCGCGTCAATGAACTTTTCGTTTACGGGCTTCTCGGCCATCTGCAAAACGTCGCGCAATTCTTTGACCTTGAGACGATACGGATGGAGATTTTTCTTTTGAAGAGTGTGTGGGCTGGCTAACTCTTCAGAAAGCCTCAAGGCCATCATGACAGCATCCAGGGTTTCCGGTGGGGCGTGGCCCGTGCCCTTTTTCTGGTTCAAGATCTTTTCCAGGCGGGCTGAAGTGTTCTTTAAGCGGCGCCTGATGCTGGTGCTTCGTTTCTTCATGAGGAAGTGCAACCGCTGGGCGTAGCGATAGCGCTTGGCGCCGAGATATTCGAGGATCTCAACCACGGAGTCGCGCTGGTCTTGCTCAAGGCGAACGGTTGCAAGGTGAGCGCTTAGCACGTCCATGTCTCGCACCTTTCCGGCCATTTTGCGAATTTTGCCCAGGTCCTTGAGCAAACGACGCTGGCCGCGCTTGGTATCCAGCGATAACGCGTCAAGGATGGACTCGACACGGCGGACTTGAGTGCGCACCTGGTGAACCTTACTTGGAGACAGGCGTTTTGGGGCCTTTTTCAGGGCTTGGCGCAGCTTGTGTATGTTGTCCGCGATGCGCTCGACGCCAGTTGCCATGGGATTCTCCTGTGACACCTGTTGGATGATGCGCGCGTGCGGCCGGTTCGGTGCCGGCATGTAAGGTCAGTGCGACGTTTACGGCACGCACGATCCGCGAAGTGTGGCAGTCACGCGGCCGGCGCAGCAGCGATGTGGCGGCGCATCGGGAGAACGTGGGGGTTCTTCTATGCGAGCCTACCTCGAAGGCTGGATGTGCAGCGTAAATGAGGTCCTGAATACTCCGCCGGGTGAGCTCGAATCGGCCGACAACTCTCGAGCATTATGCAATAGCCGACTCCACCGATAATCTAATAATCCAAGGAGACAGTAATGGCTGACAAGAAGAACGACAAGAATAGCGGAAAGAAGAAATCAGGCTCAGGCGGGGGCCGTTCTCAGAAGGAAGGGCAAGACAAGGGTCAATCCGAAAGCCGCAGTTCGGAACGATAGTAAGTAAACAAAGAGGGCCTATTCCACGGAACGGGTCCTCTTTTTTTGTCTGGAAAGGTATAAATTCAGTGTGACTCGCTGCATGCGAACCGCAGAGGAGCCTTTACGCTTTTATGGCGGTCCTGATCTTGGGCGTGCCCGCGACGCCGGAGGCCAAGCCATTGGCTGCGAGCGATTCCAAGAGGGCGCGCGTGATTTTGTCGTCAATTTCGGGCGCCCGATGGAGATCAACGGGATAGCGGACGACCAGCTCGGGGCCGCTGTCAGCAAATTGCAGACGCTGCTCAGGAATTGGTGGTTTGATGGCGACATCTAATTGCGTGTCGAGCGCGCCGCGTTGCCAAGCGGCTCCCTGGCTGTACTCCTTGTAGACGGATTCGACGGCGGAATAAAGTTTCTTCTGCAATGCGCTGTAATCGGCGCTAGGCGTGAGGGGCAAAACGGCTTCATGGAATGTGTAGTTGGTGCCGGGCAATTGTTTAAAGAGCGGCGTAGCGGCCTGGAACAAAACGGAATTGGAGAAAACGACGATGCGACCCGTTGGATATAGGTCCACGCCAGTGGTTGCGTACTCCATCAAATAAAAACGGACCAGCCCGACGTCAATCACATCTCCAGTGACGCCGGCTACGCTGATGCGATCGCCGACGCGAATTCCATAACGGCCCATCACAAAAAAGTACGCTGCGACTGACAGTAGAACTGCCTGGAGTCCAACAGCGATGCCCGCGGTGACAAATCCTGCGAAGGTGGCCAGTGAACTGAACTCGCTGGCAAAGCCAAGAATGACGACGAGGCAGATAAAAAATCCCATCACGACGCGGCGCATCACGAGAAATTGGCGTCTGCGACGCGGATCATGAATGTAGCGGAAGGTGAGGCGTCGCCAGGCCTCGGACAGGGCCAAGATCACGCCCACAGCCGCGAGAATCAATACGACGCGGGTCAGAATGGAGACGAGTAAGGCTTGCGACTCGTTGGTATGGGATTTGCGCCACTGCAAAAGGTTGGAGCGACTCTGATCCAGAACCAAGACTTCTTCGCTTAAGGGGAGTAGCGCGCCAGACAACTGCTTAAAACGTTGGGTTAAATCGTCGTATTGTTTGCGCGAAACGCCGGATTGCGAAGCCAGGTCTTTTCCCTGTTGCATAGTCTGTGAGAGCTGTGTGCGGAGCGGCACGCGCAAATTATTGGCGATTTTCTGGACTTCTTCGTTTTCGCTTAAGCGCTGTTCGATCGAACGGATGCTTTGCATCTCGCCATATAAGCCGATCAACTGGCCGATCAAGCCAGATTGCGTGTTTGCGGCTGCGGCAGGTTGCGGCTTGGTTGGGGTTAGAGTGTTGGTTTTATTGTTTAGAGTGGTTGCGAAGACTTCAGGGACGGAGCGCGCCAGCTCGTTGATACTGCGTTCCAGTCCGGTGCCTCCGGAACTGCTGTTCTCCGCAAACTTCTTCATTTGTTGCACGGCATCGAGCGAAGCTTTATCCAGTTCCAATTTGCCTTGGATAGCCTGCAGTTGTTCGGCAACGTTGTTGCCCTTGCCTGATTTGGCGGGCTTGGACTTCAATTCATTGATCTGCGCCTGATCGTCGGCGATACGTTGCGAAACTTCATTTTCAAATTGTTCGTAACGCTGCAGACTCCCTGCGGCGGAATCATTTTTGTCCGGACTGGTTGATGCAGCGGGCGCGGCGTTTTGCGTGGGTGTTGCGTCAGGATTGGTTTGGGATTGTAGCGCAGCCTGAGCACGAGCCGATTGGAAAGCCAGGCGCAGAACTTGCTCGCCGAGATTTTGCGCGTTGGACTGGAAGACCGAGTCACTAGGTTGCTGGCCCGGAGGGACTTGCGTCGTTAGGTTTTTGTACCAATTAATGGCGGCGTTCAGGTGGGCCAAGACATCGTTATTGTTGTCCGGCGGCGTGCTAGCCTGAGCATGAACGCGAACTGATATCAGAATAATGGCCAGGAGTGCAGCGATCGCCGCCAGGAGTGCAAGTTTTTCTCTACGTAACACAGATTCAACCTCACAGGAGTTGTTGTTTTTTTTGTCTAGCTTCTGATTCGACGCAGAATGCCCTGGGGCCGCTCAGGGTCCGGTGCGTCCAGCCTTTAGTTCATTCACGGCGGCGTCGGTTTGCGCGCCGAGTAACACACTTAAATTTGCCAGATAGATCCAGAGCATCATAACGATGAAGCCAGTCAGCGCGCCATAAATGCGAGACATATCCGCGTTGTGGCGGGCATAGACGTTCAAGAGGGCGCTGGCTACGACGAAATACAGGACCGTCAAGGCCGTGCCCGGAGAGACCCACCGCCAAGATTTGCGTTTTGCTGGGAGGAAGTAGTTTATCAGGTCCACGCCCAACCAAACCACAGCGAGGGTTACAATCCAACCGAGCACGCGGGACTCCGGACCGATGTAAAGGTGATAGCGGAAAATAAAAGCGGCGAGTAAATGTCCCGCGCTCCAGACCGCGAAGCACAGCAGCAAAAAGATTGCAGACAAAATCGTCGCGCATATGGCAATCACGCGCCGTTTGAAATAGCTACGCGCTTCTTTTCCGCCGTAGACGTCGGTCAGCGCCTCCATCAAGCTCAGGAAACCGGTGGAAGCGCTCCAGATGGTGAGCAGCAAACCAAACGATAAGAAGCCGCCAAAGCCTTTGGATAGCTCGCGCATCACGCTGAGGACGGTATCTTGCGCGCTGGCCGGCAGGTAGTTGGTCAACCAATACCAGAACGAATACCAGTTGGAAGTCTTGTGAATCCATCCGAGCAACGACGCGATCACCAGCAGAAATGGAAAACAAGAGAGCGCGAAATAAAAAGAAACTTTAGCTGCCATATCCATGGCGACACCAAGGTGCCATTCGCGCCAGATTTTCTGCACAAGGGCGTGGGTGGTGGCCCATAACGTGGGTCGAGGGTTGAAGCTAGGGTCGCGCGCGTAGGTTCGCAGTACCCATCTTCCGGCTTTGCCGAGACTGAAATGTTTTTGCGCCAATACTTCTCCCAACGCGATGCTGATGCTCTCCCTTTGAACTTAACGGCGTCTGCTTGCGCGGAACTATCCTATTAATGCTGTAGCGTTGATGCTGGAGATGGGCCAGAGAGTACAACCATATTTGAGGCCTAACGCTGCGAACTTCCCAGAGACGACAAAGGGCGCGGGGTTATGTGTTATGCGGAGCGGCGCCTAAAAGGGATGACCCGGTCCGGATGAGGGGGATTTTTGTTTTTGGACTTCTGGGAAATCTTGCACAATTCACATTGATCAAAATGCTGGATCAGCCGGGCGTAGGCCCTCTCATATTTCTCTTTCAGCCGTGTCAAAAGCTCTTGTTGATCGGATTCGTCTTCCCGGCCTTCGGGGTCGGAAGATGTTTCGAAAGCTGCGCGAAATTCATCCAGCGCCGACTTACTTGTATACAACAGGGCTTCGTATTCGCTGCAAACGGAAGTTTTGAACGACGCTTTGCGGTCCATGGGGCCTCCCCTCAGCCATTGCACCGGCCGGGGCCCTAGGGAGCACCTTACTCTGTTCGGCCGTTTCTAAAGCTTCGAGCGCTCGTACCGCAACTCAAGACACTTCAACAGCATCACGGAAAGGCAGGGTGTTCAGGATGCTGTCTAGCCTGTTTATGCCTTTCGGGGGGCGGCAGGTCTATCCCGTGTTTTCCTGAGTACTCCGCTGTACTGCGTCTAAAACATTCTGAAACAGACAGCAGGTTTTCCGGATAATTTTCGAAATGAGTTCTAGGTAAAAAATAGTAGAAGAAGAACTTGCGCCAGCTCGTGAGGTGTTGGGGGCGATTAAGCCTGGCCGCAAAATCCAAATGTTAAGAATTCTAAATTTGACTGAAATGCGTCGGCGGGCAGCAATCGAAAGATGGAGCGGATTGCATTCAATCGAGGAGGGCGGCTAGCGGGCGCCCGCGGATTTCCAGGCTTCTTCGCGTTTCTGCTCGAAATCGTCGAAAGCCACGACGAGGCCCTTGAGGACTTCGGCGGTTGTCTCAAACAGCGCTTGCGCGTTGGGATCCTGAACTTTGCTGACATCCTGGCGCGCGTGATCCGCGGTGTCATTTAGCATCTGCTTGAGCTTCAGGGTGTGATGGCGAGGATCGCGCTCATCGTATTGCATGCGGTCATTCATTTCGCACTCCCTAGAACCAGTTCACCGGCATTTGACCAAACGGAAGAGTGAGGCAAATGAACTGGCCCTCAGACAATTACAAAACAGTTCGCGACGCAGCGACAATACCCAGAACTACTGACGGCCAATGTTGAGCGTGCTACTACCCGATGTTCCTCGCTCGGCCAACGTTCTGAAGTGGAAGAAAAACAATAAGCGTGTAGATGCCTAGCGTAGTGCCAAACGGAATTTCGGAGACTGACAAGAAGGCAGCGACCAGCGCCAACATGCGAGCCTGAACTTGGTTGGCTAAGAGTGCCAAGCCCGCCAAGATGCCGAATAGCCCGGCCAGAATACTGAGCGCAATGACGGCGGTGTAAAGCAGGTGAAAGTCGCTCATCAGCGCAAACGGATTCGGCACGCGGGACAGGAGCGCGCCAAACATTAGCGTGGCGGTGGTGCTGAACAAAAATAAAAGGGCGGCCATAACCAGGCGGAGTATTCCGTAAATCAGCCAGCAGCCCCCGAGTAGCGGCGTGCCGGTCGTATTTTTTGTTGAGACCACTTCCTGTGCCTGTGGCGACATCATTTAGTCTCCGTGTGCCTTACGATTTTCGTCCTTCGTTCCATCGAAACTGGAAATAACCGCGACCAAGTCAGTCGCCAGTAAACTTTTATCGACACACGCGTTGGCGCCCGCTTTGAGGGCGTTGGGCAACAATTGAGCGGGATCGTGCTGGCTCATAATCACAATTTTTACGGTTGGCAAGGCTTGACGGAGCAAACGCGTTACTTGCAATCCGTCCATTTCCGGCATGCTGACGTCGAGAAGGATCAGATCAGGAAGCAACTCGCGGGCGATGCGAATGGTTTCGCGGCCGTCCGTGGCCTCTCCGCAGATTTCACAATCCGGCTTGGACGAGAGAATGGCACGCACACCACGGCGGATGCGCTCGTTGTCGTCGGCCAGGAGAATTCGCATCGATTGAGTATTACTCCTGCTTTCCCGTGGCCCACTCCAGTCCATCCGTTGACACGATACCGCTATATTCGGGCGCTGGTGGCTCGGAAGTCTTGTGGACGGGAAGAATGATGGAGATGGTGGTGCCGCACCCCTCGGACGTAATTGTCATTTCACCCCCAAGTTGCAAAACGCGCTCGCGCATGCCGCGAATGCCCACACCGCCACCGCGGGATTGCAATTGCGTGAGGTTTTCGCGGGACATACCCTTGCCGCGATCGCGCACTTCCAGCGACGCATTTTCGTCGGTGCGGAATAGGGAGATTTCAGCAGATTTGCTGCCGGAATGCCGATGCACGTTGGTCAAGCATTCCTGGACAATCCGAAAAATCACTAATTCCATTTCGCGAGAGAGCCGGCCAAAGTCGTCGGGAATCTGGAGCGTAATATCCAAGCCACTGCGATCTTTTAAGCCGCGAATGTACCAAAGCAGCGCTTCAGATAATCCGCTCTCATCCAGCAAAGGCGGATGTAACAAATACGAAGTGGTGCGAATGTCCTGGCTCAACTCGCGGACCAATTGCTGGCCTTCTTCCACGTCTTTGGAAAATTGCGAACCGTCTTTGCTGCTGGCGTGTTGCGCGAGGCGGCCCAGGGTCATGCCCAGCGCGGTCAATATTTGGCCAGCACTATCGTGCAGTTCGCGAGCGATGTGTCGGCGTTCATCATCTTGAATTTGTATCAAGCGATGGGAGAGTTCCCGAAGCTGCTCGGATTGTTTCAAGACTTCTATATTGCGCAATTCGAGCTCTTCGGTACGCGCGTGGACTTGAGCTTCTAGGGTCTCCGCAAGCTTGCGATAGTTTTCTTCCGCCGTTTTCAAGACGGTAATGTCGACGCCAGTGGGATGAAGAAAAATGATCTGCCCTTCATGATCGCGAATGGGATGGACGCCAAGTTCGACAAGGCGTTCAGTGCCATCGGCCCAGAGATACGGCAGAACTTCGCTGAAGGCGATGCCGCTGGCAGCTTGCTGGGTTGCGAAACGTACTCGCTCTTGCACTTCGCGCGAACCGCGCCACCAGCCACACTCCCAGAAAGGCTTGCCAAGGACCTCGTCGTCACGATAGCCGCAGGCGCCGAGAGAGAGGCGATTGGCATCGAGAATGATACCATCGACGGTCATGATGCCAGCAAAGACGGAAGTTTGTTCGAAGACGGCACGGAATTTTGCGGTAGAGGCAATGGCCTCGGCGGTCACTTTACGCAAGGCAGCGTCGGCACGGCGACGCTCGGTAGTTTCAATGGTTACGCCATCGAAGCGGCGGGGATTACCTGCATCGTCGTAAAAAGCCTGGCCTATGGCGCGAATCCATTTCTCCTGGCCATCTGAATTGAGGGTGCGATATTCGATGTCGTAGGGAAGATGATCGACAATCGAAGCGGTAATCGCGAGGCGAGTACGCTCGCGGTCTTCTGGATGAATTTTCTCGTAGAAAGTATCGATGGTTACATCGGCGTCGGGAGGCAACCAAAAATGTTCTTTGACGCGCTCGTCCCACAACAATTTGTCAAAAGGTAGATCGCAGAACCAGAATCCAACCTGCGAAGCTCGCGCAACCAGATCGAATCGATCGCGCTGCTGGCGTAGAGTTTCTTCGGTTTGCCTCCGGGCAGTAATGTCCAGAGCGGTGCCTAACAAGCGCACGGGTGAGCCATCCATGGCAAGTTCCAGTTGGGCCGTAAATTCGAGCCAAGCAGGAGTTCCATCGTCTCGAGTGACACGACACTGGAAGAAAAACCGTTCACCTGTGTTCATGGTGTGGGCTATGGCTTGCTGGAAAGCCTGGGCGTCTTCTGGATGGATTACCTTGGTTACAAACTCGGTAAAGGTGTACGGGTCTTTTTCGCGCGGGCGCCGAAACATTTCGTAAACGCGATCATTTTCCCAGGTTGCAAGGTCTTGTGTCGGGTACCAATGCCAGATGCCCAATTCTGCGGCGTCGGTGGCCATGCGCAGGCGTCGTTCCTTGTCGCGCAAAGCGTCTTCGTTTTCTTTTCGTAGATGCGCGAGTTCCAGATGGGTGTGAACGCGGGCCAGAAGTTCCCGCGCGCTGAATGGCTTGATCAGGTAATCGTCTGCACCATGTTCGATACCTTCAACACGCGCTTCTTCACCGGCACGCGCGGACAACAGAATGACCGGGATGCTGCTTGTTTTGGGATCGGAACGCAATTCCCGCAGCAGCCCGAAACCATCAAGGAGCGGCATCATCACGTCGGATAATACCAAAGCGGGTTGTCGTTCGCGGATAGCTTCGAGAGCCGCCTGGCCATCCGGAACAGACTTCACTTCATAGCGTTCACCAAGCAAGCGAGAAAGATAGTGGCGCATGTCGCTGTTATCGTCTGCGACCAGGATTAGGGGACGCTTGTCTGATTCCGATTTGGCGTGGGAATCCGAAGCATACGAGACTGGTAAAAACTCGCTGCTCACCGGCAGTTCGTCGGCGGCCTGTTTCTGGGTGCTGTCGGGAAGCCAACGCAGCGCTTCTTCGACGAAGGGCGCGGCGCCCATCGCGGTGGTCGCTAAGGTGCGCGTGCCTCCGACGCGGTCTGCGGGCAAGTGTTCTTTGCCGAACGGGATGCGCACCATGAAGGTGCTGCCCTTGCCTAAAGTGCTCTCGACCAGGAAAGAGCCGCCGTGCAGTTTTACCAACTCCTGAACCAGAGCAAGACCAATGCCGCTACCTTCATGAGTGCGGCTGCGGGTATTTTCAATGCGATGAAAGCGTTCGAAAATGCGAGGAAGTTCCTGCGCGGGAATGCCGACTCCGGTGTCGCGCACTCGTAACTCTGCGTATTCCCCCGGCTGCTGTAAATCAACGGCAATTTCGCCTTCGAATGTGAATTTGAACGCATTGGAAATCAGGTTCAGAACAATCTTTTCCCACATGCCGCGGTCGAGGAATACCGGCTCTGAGAGCGGCGGGCAATTCAGTTCCAGATGAAGCCCGGCCTTTTCTGTGGCGGAGCGAAAAACACTTGCGAGATCGATGGTGAACCGGGCAAGATCCGTGGGCTGATAAATCGCCTGCATGCGCCCCGCTTCAATGCGTGAAAAGTCCAGCAGCGTATTTACCAAACGCAGCAGACGGGAGCCATTGCGATTGACGAGCTCTAATTGGCCCTTGGCGTTGGGCGAAAGTTCGGTGTGGCTCTTGGAGAGCAGATCTTCGACGGGCCCGAGCATCAGGGTGAGCGGGGTGCGAAATTCATGACTGACATTACTGAAGAATGCGGTCTTGGCACGATCGATTTCGGCTAACGCTTCCACTCGTTTGCGTTCTTCTTCCGCGGCGCGGGCGTTCTGGATGATCGTGGCCACTTGGCCGGCGACTAGTTCGAAAAAAGTTTGATATTCGGAATCCAGGGAACGGGTGGGATTCACACCGGCGACGAGCACTCCCATGCACCAGTTCTGGCCCGATGAGGTGACTGGCAGGAGGATGGCTTCCTTGACGGGCTGCTGCGCGGGTCCGAATGGAACCGAATCGAGGGATGCCAGCGAGAGACGTTGAGGCTGGCAACTATTGAGAACCTCACGAATCTTCCAGAGTTGCGTAGGGTCCAGTTCACTTTTCAGGTCAATACTAGGTGGGCTGGCACGTTCGATACTGCTGGAGATTCCGGTGCTCTGTTTGAGTAACGCCGCGCCATGCGTTTCATCCAGCAAATAGAGCAAGGCGAACGGTACGTCATTGGGATTTCTGGCCAGCGTTGTGAAGGAAGATGCGCAGGCGGCCTCTGTTGATTTCTCGACGACGGCGTTGGCGGCAAGTTCTGAAAGCGTTCCCAATCGTCGGCCATTCAGATTCTTAGCGGTGGTATCGGTGCTGGGGCAGAACAATCCCGCCACGCGTCCGGACTCATCGTGAATCGGACTGTAAGAAAAGGAATAGTAGGTTTCTTCTAAAACGTCGCCGCGATTCATGAAGAGACGAACGTCGTCGACAAAGGTGGCCTCGCCTCTTTCGAAAACTTTGTCAGCCAGCGGACCGCAAATGTCCCAGATTTCCGGCCATACTTCGCGCGCCGAACGGCCCAAGGCTTGCGGATGTTTCGCCTGGCTCAAGACCGCGACGTACGCGTCGTTATAGAGGAAGGTCATCTCTGGTCCCCAGCCGATCCACATCGGGTGACGCGAGTTGAGCATGAGATTGACGGAAGTTCGCAAGCTCTGCGGCCAGTGATCGAGGGCGCCTAGAGGTGTTTTCGACCAATCATACTCACGAATCAGTTGACCGAGTCGCCCACCTCCGGCAAGCCAAGCTCCGGTTGCGCTTTGCGATGCTGTGGGCTGAGCGGGCGCCGACGAGGGGCCGGGAACTGCTCCGATGACCTGGTCGATGGTTGTGACAAGCTTTTCTGCAAGATCGCTTTTCACTACGTAAGCTGCGGCACCGATGGCGTGGGCTTGCTCTCGAACGATTCTCGGATCGTTTTGACTGACGATGATGACTTTGCTGTTTGGAATTTCACGATGCAAAAGGCGAGTTGCGTCCAGGCCACTCATGCGGGGCATGAAGATGTCCATCAAAATTACGTCGGGACGCAAGGCTTTTGCCTTCTCGATGGCTTCAAGACCGTCGGAGGCCTCGGCGCAAATTTCCCAGTCGCTGCGCGCAGACAAAAGCGTGCGAATGCCGCGGCGCACTACTTCATGGTCGTCCACGATAAGAATGCGGCAGCGCATCAGTGAGCACCTGATGGAATTCGCGAAATTAGTTTGCGTAATGCCGTTTTACCTGGCCAGAGCACGTTTTAAGCGTCCTACAACCTGCTGATCTCGGCGGGGGCCTTAGTACCGTTTGTCATAGTCGTGAGATGTTAGCCAGAGCAGCGCTGAGTGGACATACAGCGTTTGTTGTAGGGTATTTCCTAAAAACGGTTGGATTTTCGCCTTGTACCGTAGGTATGCGAGATGTTGCTCCAAAACTTACCAGGCCGACTAGAGCAAGTGAAGTGCAGGTACTGACGCAAAAAAGAGGACCGAGGCAAGCCGACTTTGCCCCAGTCCTCTTATTTTTGCGTTTTGCTATCGTCTGAGCGACAGATGCTACTTAGCCAACTGTGCGGTTACGTTCTTGGTTTCTGCAGTTTTGGCTGCTGATGCGATCGCTGAATCGCACCCACCATAGTTTTTGACCAGGCTTTGCACGTGAAATGAAGGTGATTCAGAGCCCTGGCTGGCCAATGCTCCCTTGACTTCAACGCGCTCGCCGGGCTGCAACGAAGTGGAGCCGGAAACGATCCTGTAGGTCAGATTGTCCGTCTCATTCTTCAAGCTGATTCCGTTGAGAACGGACTGCGTGCAACCAATAAGAGATGCCTGATTGCGCGCTGCGACTACGTGGTGATGATGAACCAGCAACCCGATGCCAACCGCTGCGCCGGCTGCTGCTCCCACTCCGATGCCGATCGCTTTCCCGCTTCCGGAGCTATACCCGCTGGTGTTGGCGGTGCTTCCCGAACCTGTAGCTCCGGTGCCGGTGCCGCCCATTCCTCCGCCATACTGAGCAGATGCGCCAGCACTCATGGCGAGACTAAACAAAAGGATCCCGAAGCACATTCCCGAAAACTTCATCAACCCTACTGAATTCATAAATTCTCCTCCCTGAATGGATTCCGCGTGAACTTTATTCAGTGCAGCGTATCGAGGGAAATTTTGCCGGGTTTCGTGGGGAGGGTTGTCGCCAGCGGGCAAAAACATTGTCACTTTGAAGTCACGGAATGGTCTTTCAACGAAAGCGAAAACGAAAGCGAGTTTACGTGTTTACGGCTTGGGTCGATTCGCTCAAGGCGGCAACGCGGCGCGGCAATTTCACCAGGAAGGTGGTACCGGAGATCGAAGTGTGTTCCACCACAACGGAACCGCCATGATCGTGAACGATTTTGTTCACAATCGCCAAGCCCAGGCCCGTTCCGGTGGGCTTACCGTAGCTCACGAACGGATCAAAGAGGGTGCCGCGAATACTGGCGGGCACTCCGGGACCTTGATCGACAACGCGAATTTCGAACAAACCGGAAAGCGAGCGAATGTCTACGGCAATCTCGCTTTGCGCATGCGTTGACGCTTCCGCCGCGTTTAACACCAAGTTGAAGAAGCAGCGTTCAATCTTTTGCGGGTCGAAGGTTCCCGACATGTCTCCGGAGGTGTGCAGCGTAATGGAACGCGCGCGCAATTCCGCGCGGGCGCGAACAGCGTCGGCAGCACGGCGAATGGTTTGGTCGATGAAGGCGGGCCGGGGAGAAATGGAACCTTCTGCGCGAGAAAGTTCACGCAATGAATCCAGCAGATCGGTCATTTGTTCGGAGGCGGTCTTAATCTCGCCGTAGATTTCGTCACGGTTCAACTTGAGCTTTTCCGCTTCGTACAGAAATTCCGCGTTGGCCACCACGGCAGCGAGATAGTGGCGGAGGTCATGGGAGATAGAACTGGCAGCTCTGCCAAAGGCCGCGATGCGCTCTGCGGCAAAGCGACGCTGTTCCGAGGTTTGCAGCTCGTCGCGCATTTTGGAAAATGCCTCGCTTAGTTCCGCAACTTCACTGCTGCCGCGCGGCTTGATGGAATAGGTATAGTCGCCTTCGGCGAGTGCGCGAACGCCAGCGACTAGATTATCGAGTGGGTGGGTGATCGTTCTGGACACAAAGCTAAGAAGAATGCCGGCGAGTACAATGGCGGAAAGGCCAAGAATTAAAATAGTGCGATTGAGGCGCTGCAGGAAAATGTTTGCCGGCCGCAAAGACATCAGGACGTAACACATTACGCTCGTCGGTGGCCCATCGTGAATGGACACAGCGGCTGCCTGATAATCATCGGTACCCAGAGCGAGTTCTTTAGAGTCTCTCGGTAATACCTGATCTGAATCAATCTTTGCTTGCAGCTCGTTTTCTTCACTCGGAGAGAAAGTTGAAGCGATAATTTTTTTGCCGGCCGCAAGCGCTATCTGGCTCCCGGACGTAGCCGCCACTTCGGCCGCTACGGTTGAATCAATTTGATACCCGACGGCGATGGTTCCGAGTTGACGCTGTTCGGCGCCACTGCCGGCCGAAATGGTGTGCAGAAAAACACGATAGAGTTGACCGTTGCCATACCACCACGCGGTATCTTCTCCCTGTTCTGCTGACTTTTGTAAGCTAGCTTCAGCGAGGGCCGCATCCCAGCCTGGCCTGGCTACGTGAAATGCTAAAATGTGTCCGTCTACGCTGGAGAGCACAAAGAGTTGGCTTCCTGAAAGTTTCCAAAAGCGCTGCGACGCGTCTTGAATGGTGAGAGCATGCTGTGTGGCCATCATTGCTTCGAGGGGGGGTAATTCCGCCAGCATGGCTGCGGTGTGTGATAGTTGGCGCTCGCGTTCCTGCTGGACATTTTCGAAGGCGTGACGCGAGGCTTCGGTGCTTTGCCGCACGCCCTCGGCGATTTCAGAGCGCACCGTATGTCCGACAACAAAGAGAATCGCGCCCAATAGAGCGCAGATAATCAACAGAGTTGCGATGACCAACTGGGTGCGTAATCGCAGGCGTGCCATGGCCCTCCGGGCTACCGCTTGGCTGGTTCTGGTGCGGGGACCAAATCGCCGGGCATGAATTTGTAGCCGGAGCCATGCATGGTGAGGAAGTAGCGAGGATTGGCAGGATCGGGCTCGAGTTTCTGCCTGAGCCGGAGCACGTGATTATCAACGGTGCGGGTGGTTGGATAATTTTCGTAGCCCCAAACCTCGTTCAACAATTCTTCACGCGAGATTACACGCGAAGGAGCATTGGCGAAATATTTCAGGAGCTTGAATTCCTGCGCGGTGAAGGTCAGAGATTTTGTGCCACGACTGGCGGCCATGCTGGTGAAATCGATGCGCACTTCATCGAAGGCCAACACTTCGTGCTGGGTGCCAGGTGCTGCGGTGACTGGGGACTCGGAGGGCGAACCGCTGCGACGCATCGCTCGGCGCACGCGCGCCAGTAATTCTTTGGGGCTGAAAGGCTTGGTTACGTAATCATCAGCGCCAAGCTCGAGCAGCAGAACTTTATCTTCCACTTCATTGTTGGCGCTTAGAACGACCACGGGAACGGATGCAGCGTGCGCCTTGAAAGCGCGGCATACTTCCTTTCCGGGCATGCGAGGAAGCTTAAGATCCAGCACCACGACGCTAGGAGTTTGCTTTCGAAAACTTTCAATGCCGGCAACACCATCTCCGGCGATCTGCACAGCCAAGCCGTCGGCCTCAAAGAGGCGCTGCAAGGTACGCTGCATCGGGCGACTGTCTTCGACAATTAAAACCGTGTCCACGCTCTTCCTTTTGGGCCGAAGCTTGACTTCGGTCGTGTTCAGCTTCGGCAGAGTACTGGGGTCTATTATACCGCTGCCCTGCTGCGCCACCTCGGATTTCACTTGCTCGCAGCAGGGCGATACGACTGGTGTCTCGGACTTCACGTTTTAGTGAAGCCGGTTCAAAGTGTTGGTGGCATCGTCGACAAAAACGACGCCGAGACTCGGGTCGAAGATTAATCCAAACAGCGCGCCAGCGCCTGGGGGGTTACCGGAGCTATCGAGCTGCATCTTGGCAATCTGCGCGCCCTGCGGCGTGATTTCCGTGATGAAGCCATCGCCGCTATTCACGGCAAGGATGTGGCCGCCCTCCGTCGTCGTCAGTCCGAGCGGACCATTGAGGCTGCCGCCAGCTGTGAGCGTGTCGCCGGTCCCGGCGGAGTGACGACGAGACATAGCGTCGCGGATCACGGTGATTCGATTGTTGAGCGTATCGGCAACATACAATACCGGCCCGTCCGCATCGTCGAACTTAGTTTCACAATCATCGCGATCGGAATGGGTGCAGCTTGGGCTGAGCGCTACGCCGGTTGGTCCGATCACCAACGCAGCCATGTCGGTGCGCTCCGGGAAACCTGAACCAATCACGGTGATCGATTCCAGCCAGGGCATTTTTGTTTCGGAGACGGAAACGTTAATGCGCACGACTGTGCCTTGATTGACCACGGCCCCTTTTGCCGCCTGCGTTCCGTTGAGCACGTTAGTGACGAAAAGTGCGGCTTCGTTTCCGCTATCGAAGGCGGTCATATCCCACGGACCATTCACGAGCGAACCGTAAAATGTTTCGACCGGAGTGCCGGTGTTATTGAGAACGATCAAGCATCCAGCCTGAGCGGTGGCCGAGGTGCCATCGGTGGTTGGCAGGCTGCCCACGATTACCCAACCGGTGCGCAACACAACGAGAGCAGTCGTCAGACCCACGCCTCCTGGGCATGGCCCCGGCAGAGTTGCAGCATTGATTTGCGCGAAAAGGCTGACCGCACCGTTCGGGGCAACGTCGACAATCGTGGTGCCGGTGCCCTGAGCATTGCCGGAATTATTGAAATTGCTAACCAAAATGTGGCCTTCGGTCAAATTGCCGATAGTGTGATTGACGCGCGCCACGCCGTAAGGATTCACGTCCTGATTTGCCGGGAGCGTGGAGGCAATGGTGCTGACGGTGTGAAGATTTTTTAAGACGTTGTCGTCGTCGGCGAGGACGTTGGAACCTGCCGCTAGAATGGCCAGTAGCAGGAGAGAAATTCCGGATAGGGCGCACACGTTTCTCGACATCGAATTCTCCTTAAGCTGCAATCGGAATGCAAAGTAAAGGTAAAGAAGTCGAGGAATGGCCTTGTCAGGGCATTGTCTGGGAATTGTCAACAAAGCGTAAATTCAGCGAAGATCGGCGGGAAACGGGCCTGCTGGGACCTACAGATTAGTCGCAGCAACCAAGCCGCATCAGGGACGGTTGTATTCAGGATTGGGCGGGGGTACGTAGTCCATGCCGTATTTGTTTTTGTGGGTAGCGGAAACGGATTGATTCTCGGCGATTTTGATGACGCCCAAGTTGCGATTTGCGTCGGTGATGGTCACGGTACGCTTTAGCCCGGTCAGATATTCTGGCAGGCTTCGTTCGTACCAGACATTCACCTGGTAACGGCCGTCGGGTACGTCGCGGATAATCACAGTTCCGGAGCGATCGGAGAGCCCGTAGTACGGCGTGTCGACGGCGACGACCACGGCGCTCATAGCTGCATGAATATTGCAGAACAGGAAACTGACGCCGGGCCGGTCAAACATAACAGAGCGGGTGGTGCCCGCTTCGTAGAGGCCCAGGTCGAATCGCTTGCCGTCGTAAAGAGAAAAAATGTTGTGGAAGAAGGGATCTCTGTTGGGGAATTCGACCATGGTGCCCACCGGCACGATTAGAAGGTGAGGTTCAAAGGTCTTATTTCGCTGCACTAGTTTTGGTGCGGCCGGGTGTGAGACGGGTGCGTGAGTTTCTGTCGTGGAGTCGAGAGGCGTGAGCCAGACCGCTACATTCGAAGAATCGGCCGCTTTCCCGGGTGTTTTAGCGTTCACTG
>Ga0210396_10001263_pt1 | contig 28263 bp, 17 predicted proteins | sample IncBWH17OmetaG_FD_155466 | JGI IMG/M metagenome (GOLD analysis project Ga0210396, IMG submission 155466) | Forest soil microbial communities from Barre Woods Harvard Forest LTER site, Petersham, Massachusetts, United States - Inc-BW-H-17-O ... | reverse complement strand
GCCCACATCCTCCTCCCTCCGCTTCCGGCATAGCCGGAGCATAGGGAGTTTTCTATCCTTTCTGGAGGTTCTTAGGCGTGCCAGAATTTCCGGAATCCAGGGGGTCAGAATTTCCGGAACTCACAGCGCCCAGTCCAGCAATTGTAGACGTCGCGAGGCACTCATAGTCACCCCAAGAGGGAATTGATGAGAGGGTGTGACGAGAACTGCCCTCGGCTTCCGACAGCGCCTAATGCCCACAGAAACGTTCAGACGTCCGGTTTTCGTCCTCTTCCTCCTGCTCTAAGTGCTGTCTCATGGATTCATTCTCCTTGCTTCGCTTGGCGGGGATTCTCATCGCTTGCCATATCGCACGATCACCGGATCGCCTTCTGCTGTTCGGGAACCGCCTTCTGGACTTTGGCGACCTGGTCCGGCGCGATCGTGGGAGAGCCGTCACACGGTGCCGTAGGCAATTCGGCGATCGCGTCCGCGTTCCACTCGATGTTTTTGAAGATCCTGTGCCGAGAGGACATAATCACCGTGGCGCTGGGCGGTCATGGCGCGATCAACCATGTAGTCAACGACACGGGAGAGGCGACCGCGATCCATCCGCGAGTGGCGCCTAAGGTGGCAGAATTTACCTGACTTTGGCGAGAATTGGCTCCAGTTCTACGTTTTCGTTTTGGTCTGCGGAGTCACGATTCCGCTGCCTTCCCGGATGGTGAGGATCTGGTTGGCCTTCACGTCGGTGAAGCGTTCGGTCCTTCCCGTGGTCGGCCACTTTACTTCCACGACATCCACGGACTGCACCTTGCCCAGACCGAAGTGCAGTCGCAGGTCACTCTGAGACATGACGCTTGACCCGCTATGGACTTCGTCCATCTGAGTGTGCTTGCCGGTGATGACGCGCACGCGAGCGCCGATGCCGGTGCGATTGCACTTGGTCCCAATCAGCTTGATTTTGATCCAGTTCTGTTTATTGCCGCCATCGTTCCGCAAAAGCGACGGAAGGTTGTTCATATTTAAGACAAGGACATCGACGTCACCGTCGTTGTCGTAATCTCCGAACGCTGCGCCTCTGCTCGAAAAGCGTTCGCTGATTCCCGGTCCCAGCATCGCCGACACATCTTTGAATTGCCCATTGCCAAGATTCTGGTAGACGATGCGCGGGTTTTTGTACGTCTGACCGACGTCATGACCAGCAATCTCCGGATAGACATGCCCGTTGATTTGCATCAGATCAGGCCAGCCATCATTGTCATAGTCGATAAAACCGCAACCCCAGGCCACGTAGCGGCTGTTAATCGCGATTCCCGAGGAGAACGCCATGTCGATGAATGTGCCATCACCGTTGTTGCGATACAGATTGCTGGTATCGTCGGCGAAGTTGGTTTTGAAAATATCTAGCCAGCCATCACAGTCATAATCGCCGACCGCTACGCCCATTCCCGCCTGTTCATGGCCATCCTCGCTGTACGCGCACCCTGCCACGACGGCAACATCGGTGAACGTGCCATCGTGATTGTTGTGGAAGAGGATGCTCGGCTGCGAGTCCACGGCGACGTAAATATCAGGCCAGCCATCGTTATCGAAGTCGTAAGAAGCCGCCGTAATAGAGTACCGGGGACCGGGCTTCAGGATGCCAGCTTTCTCCGACACGTCGGTGAATGTTCCATCACCATTGTTGTGATAGAGAGCATTCCTATCGCCCGCAAGCCCCCGAGGGCCACACATTACCGGTATGCCCTTCCATTGACAGGTTACAGCTTCGCTTGAGGTAGTCTGCGCAGGATCGAACTTTATGTAATTGCACACAAAGAGATCGAGGTTTCCATCGCGATCGTAGTCAAGAAAAGTGCAACCTGCGCCCCAGCGGACCTCTTCGTTGTAGAGTCCGGCCTTGCGAGTCACGTCGGTAAAAGTCCCGTCTCCGTTGTTGTGGAACAGGATGTTGTGTCCCCAGAAGCAACAAAACAAGTCGTCCCAGCCGTCGTTGTCGTAGTCGCCAACACAGGTGCCAGTTTGCCAGCCAGTCCGCGCCAAGCCTGATTTTTCCGTAACGTTGGTGAATGTTCCGTCGCGATTGTTCTTGAACAACTGAGAAGTCGGCTCTTTGCCTTTAGGCCACTTCTCGCCCAATCGATTTCCATTCGTGAAATAGATGTCGAGCCAGCCATCTTGGTCATAATCAAAGAACGCCAAACCGCTTCCCTTGGCCTCAATGATGTAACGCTTGTGGTCGGCACCGCCCCAGACATTGGGGACATTCAAGCCAGCTTCCGCGGCCACGTCGACGAATTGGACGGGAGACGTTGCACTCGGTGTCACGCTCGACTGCAGCACCAATCCATTTCTCCAGCGCCAAACCGGAGTCGCCAGAGCATCCAGAAGAGAACTGCCAAGGAGAACGAGAGAGGAACCGAAAAAGCGCCGCCGTGGAAAATTCATGCTCGTAATTTCCGCATCGAGGATGGGATTCCGCAGTTGACTGCCATAGAATCCGGTAAAGATCTGCAATCCTATTTACCGCTTGGGATTTTCGGGAACCTCCGGGGCACAATCCCTTTGCCTTCTTGAATCGCAATAATCTGATCCATTTGAAGATTGCTGAGCCGATCTACTTGGCCGCTAGGCCAAGTGATCACGAGAGACTCGATTGTTGTCCGCTTTCCCAACCCAAAATGGATGCGCGGATCGCTGGCGGACATATAACCCATACCGCCCTTGGCTTGTTCTACTTGTGACGTTCCCTCCGAGGTCAGCTTCAGGGAGGCGCCGGTCCCATCCCGGTTCGATTTTGTCCCGATCAACAAAATAGTCAGCCAGTGGTTGGCGTTCCCGCCGTCATTTCGGAGTAGCGAGGGATAGTCGTCACGATTGTTAGTAACAATGTCGATGTCCCCATCGTTATCATAGTCTGCGGTTGCTACGCCGCGCCCCACGACAGGCCGCACGAAATCAGGCCCCAGGGAGTCTGAAACCTTATCAAACTGGCCCTTCCCCAGATTCCGCAGCATCAGGAGCGGCTCCTTGTACGAGACCTGTTCGTGATACAGATGAATGTTATCGAGCATGGCCCCATTCAACTGCACAATGTCAGGCCATCCGTCATTGTCGTAATCGAGAAATTTCGCGGACACGCCGCTGAGCAGAATTGCTTTGTTGCCGATGCCCGACCGGAAGGTGTCATCGGTAAAGGTCCCATCCAGGCTGTTGTGGTAGAGACGGTTTAACTCGAAATCCAGATGCGTAATATAGATGTCCAGCCAACCGTCTCCATCTACGTCGGCGGCATCGATCCCCATTCCTGCCTCGTACCGCCCGTCCTCGCTAGCTGCAATTCCGGAAAATAACGAAATATCTTCAAACGTTCCGTCGTGCTTGTTGATGAAGAGAAAATTCGGCCACGAATCGTTGGCAATTGCGATGTCCGGCCACCCGTCATTGTTGAAATCCGCCAGCACGACGCCCATTCCCTTTGATTCGGGCTTGCTGACGCCGGAGGCATCGCTTACATCGGTAAAAGTGCCGTCGTGGTTGTTGTGGTAGAGTTTCGTCTTTTGGCCTTTGTAATTTCCCGGATGACAGTAGGAGCGGTAGCCGGGCTTGTGTTCTCCACACCAGATGTTCGTTTTCGGAGTCCATTCAATGTAGTTCGTAACCAACAGGTCGAGCCAGCCGTCCTTGTCGTAGTCAAACCATCCGGCGCTGGTAGACCAACCACCTTCATCGGCAACGCCGGCTCTGCCGGTCACGTTGGTAAACGTGCCATCCCCATTGTTGTGGTAAAGAATGGCGCGCCCATAGCCGGTGACGTAAAGATCGGGATAGCCATCATTGTCGAAGTCACCCACGGCGACTCCCTGCCCGTAGTGTCCTTCCCCACCCAGGCCGGCCTTGTCGGTGACGTCGGTGAACGTTCCGTCGCCATTGTTGTGGTAGAGAGCACAGCGCAACGGATGATCCGGCTTATAGATATCGGTAGCCGCAGATTGGACGAAGAAGAGGTCCATAAAACCGTCCTGATCGTAGTCGAGCCAAGCGACGCCGGTGCCCATGGTTTCGAGATAGTACTTCTGGTCAGTTCCGGTACCATCCTGCTTGAATTTCAACCCGGCGGTTTGGGTGATGTCGGTGTAGGTAACGGGAATACCGGTAGAAGGAGACGCGGCGAGCTTCGTCTCTGCCTTGGTTCCCCTCAGAACCAGCATTCCGCTGGTGATTATGAATAAAACCAATGCGAGAATCCGAACCGTCGGCCGTGCCCGGCCCGCATCAGACGTCCTCTTCGACATGTTCCCAATGAACCGGATCAGAGTCCTGCAACCCACCCTTCAGATTCGCGAACGCACAGAGCGGCAGACGACAATGCTGGAACCGAGCAAGAATGGAACCGCTTACATCCGCTGGATGCAGGCCTCTAGCTCAGCGCCAGATTTTAGTGGCTATGGTAGCATAGGAAATTCTTAAGTGAAGACTTGTAGGCCCGGGCACAACCGGTTTTCTCGTTTTGTACGTGTCCGCGAGTCCGCTGGGCTGACACCAATTTTGCGGGCTTGATACGCCAAGAATGAGCGGGAATTGTGATTAGCCGCGAGCAGCAATATGAAATTAAGCTAGTCAGGTGGGTGGGAAGTAGTCTGAAACGCCTGATCGTTTCCTTTACCGCTCTAGTCATAATCAACCCTCCCGTAGCGCCTGCCTTTACCATTCCCGTACCACAAAATACTCCAGGCGACATTAACCGACCTGAAGGAGAGGACTCTCATGGGCTTCTGAAGGACGCGGAACGCGATATCGCGGCGAACAGATTTCAAGAAAGCGAGTCTCGGCTGAACGCCTATCTGAAGGACCATCCAGATTCTCCGAAAGCACATTACGATCTTGGCTACGTCCAATTCAGGACTCACAACATCGGCTCGTCGGTGAAGGAATTATCGAAATCTCTCGAACTGAATTCCTCCAATCCCGAAGCGCACAAGATTCTGGCACTGGACTGCAGCATTATTGGCCGCTATGACCTGGCAGAGGTTGAGTTGCTGGAGGCGGCACGGCTAAAGCCTGATTCAGGCGAGATTCACTACTTTCTCGCTCGCACCTACTATACGAGAGGCGTGTACCCGCTGGCCAAATCCGAATTTCAAACTGCCATCCGCTTGAATCCTTCTTCCATGAAGGCGTATAGCAATCTTGGAATCACCATGGAGGCGATGGGGGAAAGCGCCGAAGCGCTGAAAAACTATACGAAGGCAGTCCAACTCGACGAGCAGCAAAAACCAAGATCTGAATGGCCTTATATCTATCTTAGTGGCTTCTACAACCGGCAGAAAGACGCAGCCCAAGCCCTCAGCTATGCGCGCCCGGCCATTGAGATCAATCCCCGCTCAGATAGCGCTTATTTCGAGATTGCCAAAGCAAACCGCACATTGAAAGATCTCCAGAAATCAGCCGAAGCGGTGCGGAGGGCCATTGCGATCAACGATCAGGTGCCGGACTACTATTATGTCCTGGCGTTGGTATTGCGCGAACTGGGGAACCAGAAGGAAAGCGCCGAGGCGCTGGCAAAGTACGAGCAACTTCAGAAATCCCCTAGCAACACCCTGCCCGAGCATTCGGCACAGGAGCCTCTGGGTGCACCCGAACCGCAGTAATGCAAAAAGCCATGGCAAAGGAAAAGAGTGGTCATCCGCCAAATAATAAAATCGCGGCTCAATGAGCGTCGAGTCTCTCTCAATTTGGCAGTCTGTCAGCGAGTTGCGTTCCTGATCTGCGAGTTTCTTTTACCTTTTCTTCTCTTGTGCAATGACGCCCGTGCACAATCTGATCACATTCAACAAGCTGTCGGACTGATGAACGCGGGCAACCTGGCCGGTGCAGAAAAAGAAGCTCGAATTGCTCTCCACGATTCATCTACTCGGCCTGCCGGTTCGGCGACGTTGGGAATGATTCGCGTTCGGCAAAAGCAATACACCCAGGCCATGGAATTTCTTCAAACTGCGGTGCGCCTCGATCCGGGATTGGTCGATGCCCACATTGCATTGGGCGAGGTCTATGTCCTAACGGGAAAAAAAGATCAGGCACGAGAAGAGTTCCGAGGTGTTCTCCGGTCTAATCCAAACAACCGCGAAGGAATTTTCGCGCTAGCACAACTCGAGAGTACAACTGGCAACTACAACGCTTCTTTGAATGTTGCCGAGCCTGCCCTCGCGGATCTTCGTCGATCCGCTGCTGGCATTCTTCTATTGGCGAAAGACTATGCCGGCCTCAAGCAGAAAGACTCTCTGGCTGCGCTCGTGCTCGATTGGGAGGCTGTACCAGAGCTCTCAGTGGCTTCCAGCACAGCCTTTTCCTCTTTACTTGCTACCTCTGGCCTGGATCAACAAGCTCTTCAAGTACTCGAGAAGGCAAAGACCAGCGGGCAGGTCTCTTTTGACCTTGCTGGTGCCCTCGCCAACCTCTACTTCTCGAAGGGCGATCTCAACCAGGCATTCGAAAGCTATGAAGCGGCACTCAGCCTGAAGCCCGATTGCCTGGAATGCTTGCTCCATCTTGCGAAAATCGCCGAGCAGCAAAAGGATCCAGAAAAAGCCTTGGCATATTTGATCAAAGCCAAGCACCAACAACCAGAGAATTTCGAAATCCTCTTCGAATTTGGAAAGGCGTGCCTCGAACTGGATCTCTTTGAAGACGCTGTTCCTGCCCTCCAGCGTGCCGCCCGGCTGCGGCCCAACAACGACTCATACGCATACGTCCTGGCCTCGGCTTACGTATCCAAGAAGCGATACGATGAAGCGGGCAAAATATTCGGAGACTTGCTGCAGAAACATCCACGCGATCCGATCCTTAACTATGCAATGGGATCCTTATTGTTTCTTGAAGTGAAGCTCGATGAAGCAGCGAAATACCTCCGCAAGAGCGCCGAACTCAATCCGGATCAAAGCGCCGCCTATTATTACCTGGGGTTGATTGCGGAGGGCAAAGGTCAAGAGCAGGGGGCGATCACAATCCTCAAGGATGTCTTGCAACGCTATCCAGAGTACGCTCCCGCCTATGAAGCCATGGGCAGAATCCTTGTGAAGGAACAGAAGTATCCAGAGGCGAAACAAGCGCTCGAGAAGGCGGTGCTACTGAATCCGAGCTCTGTCAAGGCACACTACCAACTCGGGATTCTGTTAGGTCGCACGGGAAAGCAGGATGACGCCAACAAGGAGATGGCGATCGTGAGTGAATTGAATGCAGCAGAGGAAAAAAAAACAGGCATGCGGCTGCGAATCTTGAGCGCTCATTGAACCAGGTGCATCAATCGGCGGCAGACACTCCGCGCGCGTCTCGCATTTGGCTATCGACCAGTTCAGCCTCACGCTTCAGTTTTTGAAACGTGTCGAGGGCTGCCATGCTTTCTTGCATCTTGCCAAGCTTTCTATAGACCTGACCCAGCACATAATAATATTGAGCGTCCGAGGGGTTAATCGAGATTGCATTGCGCAGCGCGTCGGCTGCTTGCTCCCACTCGTTGCGCGACTGGTAAGCTCTGGCCATTTGGTAATAGCCCAAGTCGCTCTTCGAGTTTAGCGCGATGGCTTTCCTGGCGTAATCAAGGGCAATATCTGGTTTATTCAGACGATTGTAATAAGCACCAAGATTGATGAAGGGCGCGTCGAATTTCATTCGCTTCTGTTGGGCGCCTTGGATTGCCATCTCGTACGCTACAAGAGCTGCCGGATCGTTCCCCAGCGCCTCCTCGGTAAAACCTAGCGCATTGTAGGCCTCTGCATATGTAGAATCTCGCCCTATAGCCGCGGAAAACTCGGCCTTTGCGGCTTGGAACATGTCTCTGCTGGAATAGACCTCACCCAGGCTGAAATGGATTTCGGCCGATTCCGGTTTCAAGCGAACAGCCTGCTGCAATTCTGTCTGGGCGTAATCGTACTTCCCGATGATGACGAAATCCTTACCTAGAATCTTGTGAGCTTCCGGATTGTTGACATTCAATTCGAGAGACTTAGCCAATTCTCTGATGGAATCCCCGACTTTCCGCTGCCGGAACAAGACATAGCCTTGGATGTAGTGGCCGCGCCATGAATCCGGATGTCCTTGGAGGTACGTGAGCAGGAGAGGCTCGACCTCGGCAAATTTTTCCTGTCCGATGGCGGCTTCGAAGCTCTTGACGCGCTCCAGATCGTCGTTGTCGTTTGGCCTCAGCTCTTTCGAGGACGACCCTTCGGTCATCAGGCCTGATCCTGCCAATCTTTCGGGAGCAGTTTCTTGTGAAATAGTCCTCTTAATGGCTTCGAGGTTGGCTTTAGCGGGGCCGTTTTCCGGATCGATTTGTAGCGCCTTCCGAAACGCCTCGGCTGCTCCTTGCCGGTCCGCTTCCTCCGTCAAAACCAGACCCAGTTCGTTGTAAGCCTCACTGGAAGATGGACGCAGGCGGATGGCTTCGCGCAGTTCGGATACAGCATCCTCGTATTTTCCCTTTGCCCGAAAGGCTTGACCTAATCGAAAGTGCGCAGCATAAAGGTTGGGCTGGATTTCCAGGGCACGCCTGAACTCCTCCATGCTGCCATCGAGATTATCGTCTTTCGCCAGTGCCTGGGCGAGGATTACATGGGCCTCAGCGGAATCAGGCTGCAGTTGAACCACTTTCTGCAGATTGTCAACGGCTTGTGGGGTTTCGTCTTTCTCCATCTCCATTTTGGCCTGTGCGAGCAATGCATCTGCCTTACGGTTCCGTTCCTCATCGGCGATGAGCTTGAGCCCCTTATCCAATTCTGCCTTGCCCTCATCGGCTTTTCCACTTCGCGAGAGGGCCAGGCCAAGCTGATAATGCGCGCGGCCGGAAGTCGGGTCGAGACGCACCGCCTCTCGTAGGGGATCGATGGCTTCTTGAACCTGATTCTTTTGGATCAGAGCCTTGCCGAGGGAGAAATACGCATCAGCGAATTTCGGATCGAGGGAGAGGACTTTTTGTAACTGCTCGATTTGCTTTTCCACGCCATACTTTTGTAGGTAGGCCATGGCGAGGTTGTACTGCGCTTTGACGAAAGTCGGCTGCTTTGTGACCGCTTTCTGCAACAGGCTAATAGCTTCGTCGACATTGCTCGACACCAGTGTTGCGCCGAGGTTGGCTTGTGCGTCGACGTCGTTCGGGTGGATTCGGAGGGCTTGGCGAAATTCCTGAATTGCCTGCCGGTCGTCTCCACCTTGGAGCAGCGCCATCCCTAAATGGTTGTGCGCTTCAGCGAAGGTGGGACGGAGTTGAAGGGCTTTGCGGAATTGCTCGATTACAGTCTGAGGATCGTTGCCCGCGGTACCCAGCAGAAGGCCCAAGGTGTCGTAGATCAGGGGATCGTCCGGTTTTTGTTTAGCGGCGTCCTGGAGTTCAGCGATCGCGAGTTCAAGATCCGGAACACGCCCCTCCACTCCTTTTCTCACAATCAACTGAAACTCCTCACACGCGGCCCCGCTCTGACCGGTCTTGAGTAGGATCATGGCCAGATCGATGTGCGGACCTGGAAGCTCCGGGTTGACACTGATCGCGCGCTCTAGATATTGACGTCCGCGCTCCCAATCTCCCGCCTGTCGGGAAGCCATGCCGAGGAAGGAATACGCTTCGGCCAAGGCAGGGTTCAATCGCACGGCGGTTTCCAGTTCGGAGGTAGCCTCATCCTTTTGCCCTTCGTACCACAGTGCCACTCCCAGGTTGTAATGGGCATTTGCAAGGTTTGGGTCCAAGGCTATTGCCTTGTGAAATTGATCGAGCGCATCCGCCAGATTGCTCGACTGCCCCAAGACAAAGCCCAACATGTTGTGAGCGTCGGCGTAACCGGGGTCTGCTTTCACTGCCGCCTCGAATTCCCTCTCGCCCCCCTGCAGGTCTCCCCGAGACAGGAGTTCTTGGCCGGCGTCGTAATGATCCCTCGCCTCGGCAGCAGGCGAATGGTGCCTCGACCCGCCGGACCTAGCTAGTGCATCCGACTCCGCCTTCAATGCAAGCCCCAGAGTTTGGTAGGCAGCGTCCAAACTCGGGTCGAGACGAAGAGCCTTCTCGGCTGCCTCAACCGCTCCTTGAAGATCACCTTTTTCTCTTAGGATCGCGGCTATCGCGCTCTCCAACTGCGGGTTGTCACCCTCTTTAACCGCGGCCTTCGACTCTCGCAGTGCTTCGTCTAGATTGCCTTTGCGGCGTAGCACCTCACTGAGGCTCACGCGCAGGTCAAGATTCCGAGGCTTCTGGGCGAGTCCCGAACGTAAAACGCGTATTGCGTCATCGAATCTCTGGGCCTTGGCTAGCGCCGAGCCTAGATTGTGGTACGCCTCGACATATTGAGGGTTGAGGTCCACGGCCTGCTGAAACTGAGCGATGGAATCGAGAAGATCGTTCTTCTGTGCGTAAGCCACTCCGAGCCAGTTGTGAGCTTCAGCGGAGCGAGGGTCCTCTTGGATAACGGCGTTGAAAAGGGCGATGGCCTTATCGGACTCGCCCACTTGCTGAAAAATCAGGCCCAAAGCTATTTGGGCAGCCTCATAGTCCGGCCTTAACTGAATCGAGCTATTCAGTTCTGAGATGGCTTGATCAAGGTCTCCGGACTCTCGTAGCCATAGGGCCAGGTTGTAATGAGGCTCCGGGTACGAAGGATCGATCTTAATGGCACGGCGGAATGCGTCCTGGGATCCCTGCGGATCCCCCAGTTTCCCGAGTGCAACTGCGAGACCGTTTTCTGCGTCGGGGCGGCTAGGATTCAGCTTAAGCGCTTCCTCAAACGAGGAAACTGCGGATTTCCACTGCTCCTGCCTCAATGCCTGTACGCCCTGTTGATAGAACTGTTCGGCTCTGGCGGTGGAAGCAGGGACGGGATTTTCTTGAGAGCTAACGAGAGGTGTGAGCAGGCACCCGGCCAGGAAGGGGCCCCAAAGGCCCAACCGGGAAAACAATCGGAAGCGCATACCCCACCCCACTGCTCAGATTGACGAAACAGCACGTCTCCAATCGAGATTGTAAACGCTTACAACAGTGCGAGGAGATACATTATCACATCAGTGGGCTTGCAGGAACGGTTCGCGCTTCGGCACGATTGTTAATGATGTGGGTATACAATGACAGTCTACTTTCCAGCCAAAATCATTAGCCAAGAAAGATTACTGCAGGCTAAGAACTATGGGTACAGCGTCGAAATATAAGTTCCTAACCGCTATCTGGTTGTGTCTCCTTGCGGCGCTTGGCTTTTCACACGGCTCCAACCAAGCTGAAAAAGCGGCCGTTTCACCCTCTAACGGCCCTCACCATGCTGTCAGCACAAAAAGCAACGAGGCCCAGCGCTTCTTTGACAAAGGCTTAGGATTGATCTACTCCCTGGACTACACCAACGCTGCGAACTCTTTCCGTCGCGCCGCCGCACTCGACCCAAGAATGGCAATGGCTTATTGGGGAATCTCCTACTCTCTGGGATCAGACTACTACTATCCTACCGCCGGTGACCCCCTGCGCGAGAATGCAGCTCTCGAGGCACTCAAACAGGCCGTCACTCTGTCGGCGGACGGTCCGGCCGTCGAGAGTAGTTATATTGCGGCCCTGGGAGAAAGGTACTGCAACTGTCGGAATCCAGACCGGCAGAAGCAGGCGGTCGCGTTCAAGGATGCGATGCGCGATCTGGCGCACGCCTATCCCGATGACCTCGACGCCGCGACGCTTTACGCACAAAGCATGATGAACCTGAGTCCCTGGGACCTTTGGAACCCGGACGGCACGCCACGGGAAGGGACACCGGAAATTCTTTCAGTCTTGGAGTCGGTGTTGAAGCGCGACCCGCATCACATTGGAGCAATCCACTTCTATATTCACGCCGTTGAGGCTTCGCCTAATCCTGAACGCGCCCTGGGATATGCAAAGCTGCTACCCTTGCTAGCGCCACCGGTCGGCCATATGGTGCACATGCCCGCGCATATCTACGTTCGCACCGGTGATTACCTGGCCACGGAAGAGGCGTGCATGAAGGCTGCTCGGATTGATGATCGGCATATTCAGGACTCGCCGAACATGTTCACGATATTGTCCTACCTTCATGACCTTTACTTCCTCGCCGCCGCGGCGAGTATGGACGGCCACTACGCAACCGCGCGGGAGGCCGCGAATAAGCTTGTGGCTCGTGTGACTCCGCATGTGGAGAAAATGCCGGAGTTACAAGCATTTCTGACGGTTCAGCCAACAGTGCTGGTGCGCTTCCACCGTTGGAACGATATCTTGGTTCTACCTCAGCCTGACGCCGATCTTAAGAATGCGAATTCCTTTTGGCATTTCGCCCGCGGCATGGCTTTCACGGCTCTGGGGGGAGTCGCCGAAGCCGAGGCGGAGTACCAAGCGTTGAAAGAAGTATTGGAGAACACAACGTCGAGCGAAACCTTTGGCATGGCGGCTAACGTTAAAACTCGCGACATACTTAAGATTGCCTCGGATGTGCTGTCGGCGAAATTGGCAACTGCGAAGGGTGAGGCAAATCAAGCGACGGCGCAATTGCGGGATGCAGTCGCCATCCAGGACAGTCTGAGGTATAGCGAGCCGCCGGGCTGGTTCTATCCCGTGCGCGAGTCCCTGGGTGCGGCCTTGTTTCGCGACGGACGGCTCAGCGAAGCGGAGCAGACGTTTCGCGACGACTTGCAGCGGAATCCGCAGAATCCTCGGTCGCTGTTCGGGCTTCTCCAGGTATTGCGCTCCAGTGGTAAATCTGATAACGCACGCTTCGTACAGACCGAGCTGAATAGTGCTTGGAAAGGCGACCCGCAGCAACTCAAACTGCAGGATTTTTGATTTCACCAAACAGTCGCCATCGCGTGAGTTTGAATCCCTAGTGCCACCAATGGCAAACAACAATAAAAGCCCGCTCACCCGAAGAGAGATATTGAAGTCCTCTGTAATCACAGGAGTGACTCTTTTCGGTTTTCACGATAGGCGGCGGAACGTGCTTTTCCAGAATTCCGAAGATAATCTCCAATCCGGGCGATCTCTTGGGGTGATCGACTTTGTAGGAGAAGCCCCCATTCCCGTGGATACCGTCATGGACGCTGGGCTTGACGGGCGTCTTTACACGGACCTCTCCGGTGTTGGACCGGATAAGCCGACTATTCCAAACGAAAGGTTCTATGTGCGCACACGCGCTTCCACACTTCTAGACGATCACAAGCCGTGGCTGATTCATGTGACGGGTCTCGTAAAACGGCCTTCAAGAATCAGCCTGGCGGACGTAAACAAGATGTCGAGGCCTGCGGGCCCGCATTTGCTGGAGTGTTCCGGTAATGTTCGCGATGCACACTTCGGAATGCTCAGTGTTGCCGAATGGGAAGGCGCGCCAGCATCCGACATTCTCGATTCTGCACAAATCAAGAAGGATGCCAGTCATGTATTGATCTCGGGCTTCGATCGCTATCCGGATCCCTCGTCAACTTCCACGCCGGGCGCGAGTTGGATTTTTCCCATCGATGAACTCAAGTCGTCCAAGGCATTCTTCGCGACCACCATGAATGGAGCGCCGCTACCCAAAGACCATGGTGCCCCGGTTCGCCTCGTTGTGCCCGGCTGGTACGGATGTACTTGCATCAAGTGGGTCGACGAGATCCAGTTATTGCGCGACGATGCTCCCACCACCTCTCAGATGCAGGAGTTCGCCAGCCGAACCATGCAGCAAGGAGTCCCCGAGCGAGTGAGCGATTACCGTTCCCCGTTGATTGAACAGGCGGCGATGCCTGTGCGCATTGAAAAATGGCTGGTCGACGGAAAAATTAAGTATCGGATTCATGGCATCGCATGGGGCGGTAATCGGACAGTGAGCGGCCTCGAAATTCGGTTCAGTCCAGAAGAGGATTACGTCCCAGTAGACGATTTTAAGCAGACAAAGAACGACCCCTGGGGTTTCTGGACGCACCTTTGGAAGCCGGCCAAGCCCGGAATCTATTCCATCCGTCTCAGACTGAAAGATACATCGGTTCGCTCAAGGCGACTGGACGCCGGTTATTACACTCGATCTGTTGACATCAGAGAGATCTGAGCCAGTTTCCACAAGGCATGCAGCGCTCATGCCTCGATCCGTTCTGAACCGAAGTCTTAGTTTGCCAGTTGCACTTGCTTATCACGGGACCGAAGTCGTACTCGAACAACCGACCGCTCAATGCCCTCTTTGCCGCAGTTCCGACATGAAATCATCTGCGTACTTCTGCATGGGCGTCCCGCGACCTAATTCCGAGGCTTTTTGAAGGGCCTCGATCGCCTGGGATACCTGGCCCACGCTGGCATAGGCTTCCGCCAGGCGGTAGTAATACTGGAAAGTGGGTGTGCTGGTCGATGAAATAGCTAGCTGGTATTGGGTCAAGGCTTCCACGTATTGGTCTTGCTGCGTTTCGGCCATGCCCAGAGCGAAATGCGCATCTGCTGCGAGGGATCCCTTCCGCTCATGAAATTGCCCGTCCGTTTCGTCCGGACGCTGCTTCAGTCTATCTAGCAGGGTTAGAGCCCGATTGGCGTCCGCCACCGCCTCTTTCAATCGTTCACTTACTTCATTGGCGCTTCCTTGCAGTTCCTTAGGCTGCGGCAAGGCGAGCGCCAAGAGGATCAAACTGAACGTATTGTCAGGATCCAGTTTCAGGCTTTTTCTGGCATCTGCTATAGCTTGGTCGAGATTGCCCTTTTCCTGCTGAGCCTTCGCGGCTGCAGTGTAGACGTACGACAGCAGCGGACTACTCGGAAATTTCTTCTCGAATTCATCCGCCATCTGCGCGCGGCGGTTCGGGTCGGATTGGTTTTCAATTTCCTGCAGGGCTAGAGCCTCTGCCGGAGATGCTTGCAGCTCGACTCCGGTTGGACTCGTCAGGAGCGCCTGGATATGCGCTTTTCCTTGGGGTGTCGCTTTCCAAATTTCAGGCAGTAATTCTTCATCGGCCCCCGCTTTGCGTAGCTTCAGCTCTGTTTTTTCGTCGAGTTCAAAGTTCACGCCGGTTGCTGCGACAGTGGATGCAACCTGATGCAGGTCCTTTTTATTTTGCTTGATGAGCCGGATGACTTCATCCAACGTCATGCCCACCGAAGCGGAGTGAGCGGCCACTTGGGTCGCAGGTGACAGCTGCTGGAGATTCGGAGATTCCGCTGGGAAAGCAAACACCCCGCTGATTGCGGCAGCAATTAACAATTTCCTGAGGAATTGACGATTCCGCATTCTAGGTTCGCTTGTAGGTCTAGCCTGATTGACACTCCATGGAATCGCCGGAATGGTATTTGCTCTCTTTGGCAAGCACCTGCCAACTCGCAAGGACGCATTATTGGGCGCGGCGAGACCAAGGTGGTCCCGCCGCTATTGAACAGATTCGAAAGTTAGCCACTGGTTAAAACTCCAGCCTTAACCCGAACTGTATGCTTCGAGGTTGGTCGCATTGTGCATTTATAGTCCCAAAGTTTGCGCCATCGCTCAGGTTGGTGTCCGGGTTACACCACAGGTGACGGTTGAACAAATTACCCATCTGACTCTCAAACTTCAGGTTGAACTGATCGTTGATGGGGATGGCCTTCGTGATGCTGAAATCCTCATTAAAGTAATGGGGGCCTCGGATATGCGGATCGTTAGTAGCCGCATTTCCAAATTGAAGCGGACCAGGGTCTGCCCAGCCGCTCGCCAGCAAGTAGTGGTCGCAGGTGGTAGGATCTGCACTCGTGCACGCCTTGACGTTCGAGGTCTTTCCGTAGCCCGGGCCGACTTTGTTCGGCCGTTTCACGTTGCTGAAAATATAGCCGCAGAAATCGCAGGCCATCGTGACCGAGAGTGGACGTCCAGAGTCATAGCGTTGTGTGGCCGCGATCATCCACCCCCCTGCGATTTTGTCCATGGGTCCCTTCAGAGAGTATTTTTTTCCTTTTCCGAACGGCAACTCATAGGACCACGCGAAAATCAGGGATTGTGGAATGTCATCCCGGCTGAGGGCCCGGTCGTCTCTCGACCCAAGCAGCGGATTCTGAATACCCGGATCGTCTCCAGCCAATACGTCCTCGGCTCCGCTGTTAATCAATTTGGAGTTCGTGTAAGCGATCCGTCCGATCAGTCCTCCGCTAAACCGCTTATCCAACTTCACCGTGAAAGCGTTATAGATGCTGTATCCGTAAGGCACACTCCTCACGTTCAAGTTGGTGAACTGCGGCCACGGGCGAAGAGCCTGAGCGATATTTCCCTTGAAACCTGGATAGGGGATGGAAATTCCATCGGGGCAGGTGGTACCGTCGCACAGTGATTGCAAAACCGCTTGGCCGAAGGCTAAAACAGACGGGTTGTTCATGTTATCGAGCAATCCCAGGGTGGCCGCATTAGAGGGCAGACGCGTGCCGTGATTGCCCACATACGAGGCGCTGAGCAGCATACTCGTGCCAAATTGGTGCTCCACCGATAACGAATAGTTCTGATAACGGGGGAGATCCTTGCTGTTCTTGGTCACCCACGTTGGTCCCGTGCCGTTGCCAATCGTCGGATCAATGCTTGGGGGAAGCTTGATCACAGACGAGGGGAAGCCGGTGTCCCAATAAAACGCGGGCGCTAACCCGTTCGTGAAGTTAGGAACGGTTGGATTGGTGGAAAAACCCAGCTCTGACGAACCGGAAAACTGATTTGCCGGGATACCGCCATAGTAAATCCCGTAGCCGCCGCGAACCGAGGTTTTATCGTTAATTCGATAGGCAAAACCGATGCGGGGGCCCCATGCATCTTTCGGCGCCTGCTCGAAGCATTTCAGGCCAGTACGGCCCGGTCCGTTTCCAGCAAAGATGATCGCTCCAAGGTGGCCACCCGCCCCGGGATTCGGTGTGTTGGGATCGAATGTCGACTGGTTGCCGTGCGCATCGGAGAGACAGCCCTGATAATCAAACCTCAGCCCCAAAGTGAGAGTCAGATCCTTTGTTACCTTGAACTCGTCATTGACCCAGGGAGAAATGTACTGTTCATTTAGCAAGTGGTGAAAGTTAACGTTGAAATTGGCGTTATCTACTTGCCCCAGCAGGAATGAGGCTACGGGATCACCGGTTTGCTGGAGTTGATTGCCGGCTGAATCGTAACCAGCGGTTTCGGCGTAGCTAAAATTGTAGCTACCGGTAACATTCCCATTACCGATGAACGGAAATTGGTGGTGGCGGTATTCGAATCCCGCTTTCAACGTATGCTTACCCTTGACCCAGGTGATGTCGTCGAGGAACTGCCAGCGGTTCGCAATGCATCCTTCTGCCACCTGATCTGACTCTCCGTAGTGCGAATAAGGAATGTTCGGACTGTTTAACGAGACCCTGGGCGCGCCGCCGGTATCTTCAATGGGGCCGACGAGTCCAAGCCTGGAAACCCAGTGTTGGCCGGCAGAAACTGGCCGTGCCGGCAGCACCCAGCGGTCGAATGCAACCGTCGTGTGATTGAACAGATTTGGCTTGATCACCCAGTTGAATTGCTGATGTACGGTTCGGGTTGTGATGTCCTGGTAAAAACCTTCACCGAAATACGTTGCTGGGCTGGTGAAATTGCATCCTTGCGAGAAACTGGCGCACTGTCTTAAAGAAGGCCGCGTGTTGACGTTGACCGAAGTCGACATGCTGAAATTTGTGCCCAACGACTGATCCACGCGGACAAACAAGGTTTTAGGGTTGATGTACTTGTTGCCCGAAGGTTGCAGAGCATTATTACTAATCTTGCCCGTTACGTCAGGAGGGGGAATCAGCGCCGCAAGCTGAGCTGCGATCTTGCTCCGTAGTGGGTCGTTGGCGGGAATGAAATTGGCCTGTCCCGCGATTGGAAGACCAGTGACGGCATCAAAACCGTAGCCGTCACGGACAGGAGGGCCCGTCGTCGCTGTGGTTGCTGGATTGAAAATCTCACCCTTGTATATTGGTCGCCCCTTAACATCGGTTGCGATCACAGTAGTTGTGTCGAGCAGCGCTGAAAAGTCACCCTGCAAGAAGGCAGGAAGCGGGTTGGTGTTGGCGAATGCAGGTAACGCTCCTTGGCCATAGTGCAGGTCGTCCAAATCGACAAAAAAGAACGTCTTGTGCTGTCTTCCGTCATAGACTTTAGGGATGTAAACTGGGCCGCCTACCGCGAATCCCCAGTTTTCTTTACGGATCGGCGCCTTTTTTGCGAGCAGTTCTCCGGTGGCGTTGAAGCCCTGGTAGTTGTAATAGTCGTATGCGCCGCCATGAAATGACGAGGTGCCTGATTTGGTCGTGTACTCGACGAAGCCACCGCTGGTGCGTCCGTACTGGGCGGAGAAGTTGCTCTCGATGATCTTCATTTCCTTAACGGAGTCATAGGGAACCGAGCGCTCTTGGGTGTTGTTATGGTCGATAGCGCTGCCAAACGATGCTCCGTCTAGATAATTCTCCATCGCCATCGTCTGGCCACCGTTCATACGCGACTGAAACTGGCTGCCACGAAAAATTGCGCACCCGTTGGGCCGCATCGGAACGTAGCCGGGCTGCATGGCGAGCAGCGACTCCGCCAACCGGATATCCGAACCCATCACGACCGGAAGATCGTGGTAATACTTTTCGCCGAGGATATGGGAAACTTCCGCGGTCTCCACGTTCACGTCGACGGTTGATGTTTTTACTTCGACGGTTTCCGAAACCTGGCCCACCTCAAGCAGGGCATCCACGCGGACGGTCGCTCCGCTAGCAACCGTCACATCCGATTGGACGGACGTCTTGAATCCTTTTAGCTCGACTTGGACCTTGTAGACGCCAAGAACAAGGGGCGGAGTGCTGAAGTTACCAGCCGAGGTTGTGCTTACGATCGTGTTCACACCGGTGGCCTGATTCGTAATGGTCACCGTCGCCCCAGGAATGGCAGCGCCCGACTTGTCGGTCACAAGTCCCGTAATCACGCCTCGGTCCTGACCTTGCCCGAGCAACCATCCACTGAGTATGAGGACGGAAAGAAATGTCATGACACGGGAGAAAAATCTAGGACGACAGTAGATCATTGTCCAACCTCCTCGAACGTTGTTGCCCGACAGGAGCTGCAAATGAAAAACGGGAACCAATACTGTTCCGGTTCGGCCTAAACGTGTTTTAGATACCCCAGTGACGGACCGCCAAGCATGGGCCCATGTAACCGCTTACATTTCGATGTGGGGAATACTGAACTTCGGACCAGATTCTTGTCAAGAAAAATCTAATAGGAATCTACTATCGGGTCTCTACGAAGCTGTAGGGATCTCGCGGAATTGTCACTTTGACGCATAAAGATGTTTGTTCAAAGGCCGACCACAGCCTGTCGTCGCTGCGCCAGGAAAAAGTCGCAATTAATCAAAGTAGAGTGGGGGTAGAGGTTAACTGTTTATGTGCGTTAGTCCGCCTCCTTGTTCCGAGCGGATGCAAGCATACCGGATCTCAGGAACCGCTCGCGGCTCGATCATGATGGTGTTCCCTGGCTACTCACTACCCGAATGCGAGGCCGCACCTGAAACAAGCGGCTTTCCTCTGCCCGTTAGCTCACGTATTAGCTTAACTTCGGCATCCCGATAAGGTTTCCCATCCGGGTAAAACACTTCGTGAAACCACACGGTCGGCTGGTCTAAAATGTAAGGGTGCTGCCACGAATCCCATGGATAATACGTCTGCGTCTTCCCCGCAACCAAACCCCAATTGACTGCCCCCACTTTGTACTTCTTCGCGAGAGGCAACACTGTGTCGAACGTACTACCGGCGCCGCGTGCCATGTATTCAGTGCAGATCAAAGGACGATTAAGTTTTTGCAGGAAGATGACTTCTTTCTCGAAGTTTTCAGGCCATCCGTAGTTGTGAAAAGTGATGACATCGGAATTGTCCAACTGGATCTGCTGGGTCTTGGTCATCGGAGTTCCATTCTCAAAGTCAATGTCCCAGAGGCCACTGGTGAGCGGCTGCGAAGGATGTGCCTGTCGCGCCCACGAGAAGACCTTGGGTAGCATAACCTCCACCAATTCAGGTTTATTCTTAGGCTCCAGCTTGGAATAACTCCCTTCGTTGGTATTCGAGGGCTCGTTCCATACGTCCCAGCCCAGCACCCTGGAATCGTCGGCGAACGCTCCGACCACGCCGATCACGTACGCTTTCAGCCGTTCTTCCTGCGCAGGGTCGGCCAATGCTCGAGCCCCGGGAGACTGCACCCATCCGGAGTTGTGAACCCCGGGAATGGGAGGATGCTGCACTCCGAGTTTCGGGTTGGGATCCCAGCATGAATCAAACAACACAAACAGCGGCTTGATGTGGTGCCGGGAGGAAATCTGAAGGAATTGATCCAGGCGCTTCTTGAAGGCGGTAGGATTCTCCTGCCACACCAAATCGTGCAGGAATACGCGCATGGTGTTCATGCCGATACTCTCTGCCCATCCAAACTCTTTCTCGATTTGCGCTGTATTGAACGTCGGCTCTTGCCACATCTCCAACTCGTTGATTGCATCTTCCGGAATATAGTTGCTCCCGACTAGCCACGTCTGCTGCTCGTACCATGTTCTTGCTTTTTCGTCGCTCCAGCGAGACGTCTGCGCTGGCAGAAAGCCGGAAACCGTAATGACCATCGAGGCGAACAAAATCGCCGACCAAAGTGAAGACTTCCGCGATGTTGAGATCATGAAGTCACCTGTCAACTTCTCGCCCTAGCCTGTAACCGTTTACAGCCGACCGCGGATTACATTACCACACGGCGAGGTTCGAGGACATAACCCTACCGCCAATTGAGAATGGGTGTACACCGGTCTCCGATCGTCACCTCTCGTCTGATTTCGTGCGGTAAGGCCGTTGGGGGCCACCCCTATTTCAGAATGTTGAAAAGTGATATGTTTCTGTCCTGTGGACATCCGGAAGGTAGCGGCCAAAGCGAAGGTTTCCACCGCGACGGTTTCTCGAACCATCAACGACTCCGATGCCGTCGCACCTGCGACGGCGGCAAAAGTCTGGGCGGCAATCAGGGACCTCAACTACCATCCCAACACGCACGCGCGCTCTCTTAGTTCAGGCAAAAGTCATATCCTCGGACTCATCATCTCTGACATTACGAATCCGTTTTTTCCGGATCTCGTGAAGGCGTTTGAGAGCGTGGCTATTGAGCATCACTATGAAGTCATCGTCACTAATACCGAGTACAGCCCGGAACGTACAAAGCTGTGTGTTTATCGTCTGCTCAACCGCAAGGTAGAAGGCATCGCAATTATGACCTCGGAGATGGAGCCGAGTCTGATCGAGCAAGTGCAGCGTGCCGGTATACCTATCGTCACGCTAGACACCGGCACGCCGGGAAAGAAATTTAGCAACATCAAGGTGGATTATGCGGGCGGGGTTCGACAGGCTATTCAACACCTGGTCGGACTTCATCACGAGCGCATAGCGTTCATTCGCGGGCCGCAAAGACTCAAATCCGCCCAAATGCGTTACGACGCGTATCTGAAAGTGGCTAAGCAGAACAGTCTGACCACTTCGAGCAGTCTGATCGCCGACGGTGAACACAGTATTGAAGGCGGGTTTACAGCTATGCTGAACCTTCTACCGCAGAAGCCAACTGCGGTGCTGGCCTCCAACGATCTTTGTGCAATCGGCGCGTTGCATGCCCTGCAACAGAAGAATGTGCCCGTCCCCGGCGCGATATCAATCATCGGCTTCGACGACATCACCTTCTCGCGACATATCAGGCCCGAGCTGACCACGGTGCGAATCCCGCGAGCCGAGATTTCACGGCTGGCTTTTGAGGCGCTATCTTCCTCCTCCGACGCCGAGAACGGCAGGGAGTGGAACATCCCGACCGAGCTGGTGATCCGAATGTCCACAGGACCATGCGCGCGGTCTCGCTCCTGAATCCCCTTCCGTACTTGACTCTAACCCGTCGCTCTTAAAAGCAACCTATCTGTAAACGATTACATCTCTGATACCATATCGACCATCTTTAAGGTTCTTGCAGGAGCGAGATTTTGGGCACTGTGTAATTTTGCAAGCGCCTGCGCTTTCTGAGGATCTCGTTTTCCAGTCGTCACAACCCGTACCTCCCGCATTCAGCGGGAAGTGGGAGATGTACTGAAGTGACAATTTGTCGATACCTGCGACCAAGTCGTGAACAGGTGATCTCTGTGTTTCTGTCGTGTTGTCTGTCTGCCCTCGCATTGGGGCAAAGCGGAATGACTGCGTCTCTCACCATCGACGTCTCCAGAATCGAGAACCGTATTAGTTCTACGCTGTATGCGGCGTTTACAGTCCAGCGCGCGGCGATGAAAACCCGATACCCTCGCAGCATTCTCTTCAAGTCCACATCACACGAGACGACGGCCAGCGGCGGGGCATTCGTCAGAGCTGGATTCCCATCCGGAAGGGGCTGGCCTACCGTGGATATATCTGGCTCAAAACCGCAGACTACGATGGAAGCATCACGGTTGCCCTCGAGCACGACGAAACAGATGGAGAGCGGTATGCGAGCGCCTTGCTTAGGAATGTGAAAGGGGAGTGGAGGCAATAACCATTTACGTTGGTTCCCGAGAAGTCCGATGCTCTGGCGAAAATCGTCATTCTGTTCAACGACCACGGGCGGCTCTGGCTGGATCAGGTGTCCTTGATTCCGGGCGACGCCGTAGGCGAGGCACGGCACGATGTCGAGCAGAAAGTTGCGGCGCTGCATCCCGCATTCATTCGCTGGCCCGGAGGAAACGTTGCGCAAGATTATCACTGGCAGTGGGAGGGCCCGCGCGATCAGCGTCCGGTGCGGGTCAACACCGCTTGGGGAAATGAATTGGAACCGAGCGATTTTGGAACGGACGAGTTTATTCAATTCGCGAGACGAGTTGGGGCAGAGCCCTCGATCACCGTAAATGTCGAGGGGAGCGCGAACTTCACCGTCTCGCTTCCGGAGCACTCCGTTTCAGTGATTACACTGGAGGTCACGCGATGACGAGTTTGGGTGACGGTCGGCCGCATCTATCGCAGGTAGAAACTACGCTGCCGATTGCCTATCCAGACAAGCTGTTCGAAGAGGTCTTCGGAGGTCCCTGCGGGCTCTATCGTGCGCCCGGCAGGGTGAACTTGATCGGAGAACATACCGACTACAACCAGGGGTTCGTGATGCCGGCAGCGATCGGTCTTTACTGCTGGGTGGCGATCGCACCACGAGCGGATCGGAAACTTCAAATATATTCCTCAGAATTTGGCGACACCGTGTCCGTCGAGTTAGACAACCCTGCACTCTCCCGCCGTGGTGACTGGAGCGATTACGTGGTCGGAACTGCTCTCGCCCTTGAGAAAAGCGGCTACAAACTCCGGGGTGCGAATATCGTGGTTCGGGGGCAGGTCCCGATCGGGTCGGGACTCAGTTCATCGGCAGCGATCGAGGTTTCTACCGGATATGCGCTGCTCGATGTCAGTAAAGCCTCCGTTGATCTCAACCAGCTCGCCCTGGCCTGCCGCCAAGCGGAAAACGAGTTCGTTGGTGCACGCGTAGGCATCATGGACCAATTCATCTCGGCGCATGGGCGCGCCGATTATGCCCTTCTGCTGGATTGCCGTTCGCTGGAGTCCAAAGCTTTGCCGATTCCGTCCGGAGTGCTGCTGGGAGTTTGCAACACCGGCGTGAAACACCAGCACGCTGCGGGTGAGTACAACGTACGCCGGGCCCAATGTGAAGAAGGAGTGCAAAGACTATCGTCAGTTTTGCCAGGAATTCACGCACTGCGGGATGTCACTCCGCTCGAACTGGAGCAGCATAAACAATTGCTGCCGGACGTCATTTACCGTCGCTGCCGTCACGTGGTCACCGAGGACGAGCGGGTGGAACAGGCCGGTGAAGCGCTGCTCCATGGGGATCTTCGAAAGCTTGGGACGCTGATGGCTGAGTCGCACCGCAGCATGCGTGACGATTATGAGATTAGTTGTACCGAACTCGACACAATGGTCGAAATCGCGGCGGCGCAGCCTGGTGTGATCGGATCGCGCATGACAGGCGGAGGGTTTGGCGGTTGCACGATCAACCTGGTCCAGGCCAAAGCGGCCGAGGCGTTCAAGCGCTCGGTTGCTACCGAGTATGAAAAACGGACGAACATTCATCCGGACATTTACGTTGTGAGTGCCACCGACGGAGTTCAAACAGTCGCGCCTGGTGACTTCGCCTGAGGTCCTTGTGAAGTGGCTCCGATTGGAACAATCGGAGATAGCTGACCGGTATCAACCGCGATGACCGGACTCGATAGCGCATCATCGATGACTGTTCGCCCCGTCGGGTTACCGAATTACCTAATTTCTTGCCCCAGCCTTGCCGGTCAACTCGCGCAAAATCTCAGCCTCTCGCTCGCGGTAGGGAGTTCCATCCGGGCGAAGTACGTCGTGGAACCAAACTGTAGGCTGCGTTTTGACGTAGGGCCGATCCCAAGAATCCCAAGGCAAGTTGGTTTGCGACTTACCGTTCACGAATCCCCAATTGATGGCCGCAACATGGTGCTTCTTGGCTATGGGTAGAATTGTGTCGAAAGTACTTCCTGCAGACCTTGCCATGTATTCCGAGCAGATCAACGGACGATTGTATTTTTCCAGCCCTACCACATGTTTCTCAAAATCTTCAGGCCAACTGTAGTTGTGAAACGAGAGGACATCGGATTCCTCCAACTGGATTTCCGTAATCGGCGAGGGCGTTTCCGACCCGATGGGAGCGAAATTCTGTTGAAAGATTCCGCTGGTCAGGGGTTGCGACGGATGCGCCTCGCGGGCCCATGTGAACACTTGCTGCAGCAGAGCAATCACTTCCGGACTGCTGGCGGGCTCATTCCACACATCCCACGCCACGATGCGTTTGTCGCTTGCGAATGCACCTACTACACCGTGTACATATTCCCTCAGCCGTGGGTATTGCGAAGAATCCTTAAGCGCCGGCTGACCGGGCCCCTGTACCCAACCCGAGTTATGCACACCCGGTATCGGCGGATGCTGCGGCCCAAGTCTCGGCTCTGGCTCCCAGCAGGAGTCGAACAACACGAAGACCGGGTGGATGTGATGCTTGTCTGCAGTGGACAAAAACTGATCGATGCGGCGAGTGAAGGCTGCTGCATCCTTCTGCCACAGTAGATCGTGCAGAAATACGCGCATCGTATTCATCCCTAGTCCTTCCGCCCAGCCCAGCTCTTTGTCGATCTGCTGCGGATCAAAAGTCTCTGCTTGCCACATTTCCAGCTGATTAATGGCGTTCGTTGGAACATAGTTGCTGCCGACCAGCCATGGCTGGCGCTCATACCACGCTTTCGCCTGTGCTTCTGACCAACGCTGCGCTTGTCCTTTGCTCAACGCGGGCAACAGCATCAATATTAGGGCCAACGTAACGACCGCCGTTTTTGTATAGCGCTTCATGGAGAACTCCCTGATGTTGTCACTGAACACCGCGGTGTTCAGTAGCTGGCTGTGCTTGGGATGACCACTTCTTCCAGAGATCGGGATTCGCAACTAACGAGATGTACACGCCGCCGACCACCGAACGCGCTTGAAATCCAGATTGTTTACCATCCGTCGTCGAATACCAGTCAGTCAGCGGAACACGGCTCGGCGACTCGTTGATGAAGAATTGAAGCGGAGCGATCAGACGATCGAAATCTTCACGCTTGTCGGTCAAGGTCGCTGTCCAGACTTCCCAGTCCAATTTGGTATAGTCGCGCCGGTTATCGAGAGGCAGACCAAAGCGATTCAGATGCGATTCGTAGAATCGAATTTCGGTTTGCGTAACCTTCGCCGGAAACAAGTTGAGACCGAGTATCCGATCCCACACTAGGTTGTATTTTTGACTCCAGGTGCCGGACTGATCGAACGCAAGCCGGTAGTGATCTCCATCTTGCGCCATCGGTTCCCATCGATTCGCCATCTCCTGGGCCAACTGCCGATATTTGGTCGCCTCGGATCGTCGCCCCGTCATCTCTGCCAATACCGAATAGCCGCCTAACGCGAGAATGGCCTTAATCGACAGGTTCGCGTTGTGCGCGAGGTGGCCGGCAAAATCGTCGGTCGAGAGCTGATTGCCAGGATCCATACCCTCTTTCTGCAGAAACTCCGCCCATTTGGTTAATTGCGGCCAGTAGCGATTCGCATAATTGGCATTGCCTTCTATCTTGGCAAGCGCCGCAAACATCAGCAGCATGTTGCCGCTCTCCTCTACTGGCATCTGGTTCTCGATCGTCCTTTCCCCACCCCCGTATACCTGACCATTCGCTTTGGGGTATGTTCCTAGATCGTGAGGTGCAAACGGAAACCGCCACCTCCCGGTCTCGGTATATTTCATCAAAGGTTCCAGTTGAGCTTTCAGTAATTCGGGGCTGAATAACAAAAAGAACGGCGAAGAGGGGTAAATGACGTCCACAGTCGAGATACAGCCATTGCTGAAATTTTCCTTGGGAAACATCATCGGATGGCCCTCTAGGTCTGCAACGAGTTTGTGCGCCGCAATGGTCTGTCGGAACGCTAAAGCAGCCACCTGCGCATATGTCTCTCCTCCGACCCTGCGGAGATCTCCTAGTAGTTCGTCATCGAACTGTCGCGCTCGCTGATCCAGGCTGCTGTAGTCCTGTTCCGCCTTTTCCAGCAGTTCCCCCATTGTCATTCCGTTACGGCGCCAGTAAGGACGAGTCCACTGGTTCAAATATTCGACGGAGTAAATGTCGTCGTAGGCAAGCAGAACGTGACGTGATGACGCAATGGTAGTCACCTGTCGGAGATCAAACGCACAGGCCAACTCAGTTCTGCGATCGGCGCGGCGAGGCATGTCCAAGTCGTCGACTGTCAATGCCTTGCCCTCGGTAAATTGCGACGCGATATCGTCGCTCGATTGCTCAGAAGTGCTCACGCCCGCTTGATCGGGCACAGCGAGCAATAAATATCCCCAGTCAATGCGAAGATCATCGCCCGATTTTTGGAGCACCGGCTGTTCGAAGTCCGAGGCGCGCAACACCATTATTTCTTTTAGCCGCGAACGCGACCAGGTGACCTCCTGCGTCCCGCTGTCAACAGCCAGTGAAGCATCTGCGGCAAACAATAATTGAATACTGTGCGCCACAGCATCTTTGGATCGCACCGTCATAGTGATGTAAGTGACTGGCCGAGACATCACATCAAGGTCACCCGGTAACAATGGAGACACTAATTTCACCTCCAGCGAAATACCCTGCCCCTCAAATTGATAGATAGTGCGGGTGGGCGTCACAGTTACTCCAGTTTGCGGCAGTGCCCTGACAGTGCGCGGAGCGTCCCCCATCCAACGAAAGACAGTTCCGTCAATGCGGATCAATCCGGTCAGACGTTGCGCCTTGCCGGTCCAATGTCGAGTCGGACCACCGGTCAAATTGTCAGTCATCGACCAAATGCTGAAGTACGGATCGTGCGTCACCAAAGGAACCGCGGGCGGCCGCACGGTTTGCGCAGTCACAAACGCGCCGAACAGCATGACAGCCTGAATCTTTATCGATAGAAAATAACGGCCCATGGATTCTTCCTTCCTAATCTGTGCTACTCGATTGCGTTAAGCGATGTAATCGCGGCACAGTTTACTTGGTTTGAATGCAAATGTACACGCTTACATTGTCTGAAAAGGCTGGCGACACCGCCTCGCAGACTAGAACGATTCTGAGAACCGGGCTTCGAGGAACTCTCCCAGCTTGGCTGTAGCCCTGCATCGTGGAATGGGCTCCAGTTCCTTGAATGCCGAAGTGAACGCGTTCGAGAGACTCCAGATGGTTCGCGCCCGGAAGTCCTCGTACTTCGGCTCGAAGTAGAGGTCATGCACCTTGCGGGCAAGGTGCTTCGGAGCTTCCAGTCTTCCCTCCACAAACGCTTCGTAGATGACTACCTTGGCCGTGACATCCGTCAACTCACTTCTCTGCCAGGCTTCGACCTGCTTTCGCATCGGCTCAAAGTTTCGCTGCGTCCGGTCAACGCCCACCAAGACGCAGTCGATGAGCGAGAACGACTTTGAGTGTTTCGCGAGCACCGGGGTAAACACACCGGGGACAATGCTTCCAAATTCGGATCCCGTGAACTTTAGATTTCTCCGAATCCGCCTTCCAGCAAGCCTGGCTCCCCGCCTCTCAACTTCCGTGTTGCGCGTCGTGCGCCCGCAATCGGCGGGCTCGAAACGGAGATAACACTTCACCAAGAGGACTTAGGGAGCCCCGGAGTGTTCGAAGGCTTCACATGAAGTTTTTCGTGTGATAAGCAGACATTTGGGATGCGGCGGCTGGCTCAAAGCCAAGCAATTGCAAGCGCTCCCGGCGCGTGCGGTCCATCTCGAGCTGAAGCTC
>Ga0210396_10001259_pt1 | contig 28337 bp, 24 predicted proteins | sample IncBWH17OmetaG_FD_155466 | JGI IMG/M metagenome (GOLD analysis project Ga0210396, IMG submission 155466) | Forest soil microbial communities from Barre Woods Harvard Forest LTER site, Petersham, Massachusetts, United States - Inc-BW-H-17-O ... | reverse complement strand
CAAGGATAACAGCGACAGATTCCTTGCCGTCGAATGTACTTGCGCTGGGGGCAGGGCGTAGGAAGCAAGTCGTTGCGACGGTCGTCGATACCGACGCCGAAAGCCATGTCGGCTGGCTTTTTCACCTCCTGCTAACGGGTCGCTTAAGCCCGAGAGAGGCGGTCTCGAAGTTAGGCCAGTCGATCTCCAAGCGTGGCTTACGTGCGAGTTCTGCGATGGTATTTTCTGCAGCCCGCCAAGTTCTGTTTCGTCGTACAGGAATGGGCCGATAGGGCATGACAGCTGAGGAAGCGAAGAACGCCCTGCGCTCAATGATGCTTATCCGAGCGTTCGAGGAAGCATTGGCGAAGAAACCTGATCACGGATTCCAGCTGCTTTCAACCGGGGAGGAAGCTGTTGCCGTGGGGATCTGCTCTGCGCTTAGCCCAAATGATCAGTTGCTTACCGGCGGACGCTCAATTGGTCCGGCCTTGGCGCGAGGCTGCGATCCCCGCCGCGTCATGGCCGAGCTCTTGGGGAAATCGAGCGGAACGAACCGGGGAAAAGGTGGTAGAGGCCATCTCGCCGATCCCACCGTCGGCTTTTTTGGATCTCATGCGGTTGTGGCCGGCAACATAAGCATTGCGGCCGGTGTTGCCTTGTCAATGCAGATGTCGCGCACGAACTCGATCGTAACAATTCTGTTCGGTGACGGCGCTTTTGGCGCGGGAGCTCTTCACGAGGTTCTAAACATCGCGGCAACATGGAAGCTGCCTCTTTTGTTCGTTTGCAATAATAACCAGCTGTCAGTATCCACGCCGCGCGCAACCGCTCTTGCGCCAAAGAACCTATCGGACATTGGTCTCGCATTCGGGATCCCGTCCAAGACCGTGGACGGTATGGACGTAAACACGGTTGCTCGTGCTGCTGGGGAGGCGGTGGATTGGGTGCGCAGCGGACGAGGTCCCGCGTTCCTCGAATGCATGTCGCTCCGCTTTGCCAGCCACTCAACGACGGCACGCGAGACGCGCAGTAAAGCTGAACTTGTAGAGATCAGAACTCACTGTCCGATTCTGAAGCAAGCGACGGCGCTTCGTACCGCAGGTATAGTCGATGATATGATCGAAGCGCAGCTCAATAGCGATGTTGCAAATATCATCGGCGAAGCGATTGCCTTTGCGGATGCTTCTAAATACCCAGATCCTGCGGAAGCTCTCACCGATGTCTGGTAGTTTTCCCTCCGCAGTGAAGAAGCTCTTCTTTCGCGAAGCCATCGCTCGCGCTGTGGGCGAGGAGATGCGGCAAAACGAGCGTGTATTTGTCCTCGGGCAGGATGTCGGAGCGTTCGGCGGCTCCTATCGCGAATTCGATGGATTGTTTGCCGAGTTTGGCTCTGAACGCGTGCGCGACATGCCGGTTGCCGAGGCCGCCATGGTCGGCATCGGCGTAGGCGCGGCGGCGGCTGGATATCGTCCTATCGTCAGCATCACTTACATGGATTTCATGATGCTGGGGTTCGATCCCTTGATCAATTATGGTGCTAAACTTCGCTACAAAACTGGAGGCCAGTTGACCGCTCCCGTTGTGGTCAAGACGACGGCAGGCGCAAAGGGACAGGGCGTCGCTCACTCCCAGTGCATTGAAGCCTGGATGATGAGCGTGCCTGGTCTGAAGGTCGTGGCGCCATCGACGCCCGCTGACGCTTACGGCCTGCTCAAGGCGGCATTGCGTGAGGATGGTCCGATCGTTTATGTCGACCACAAACGCCTGTTTCCAGTCGCTGGCGAAGTACCGTTCTCGGAATCATTCGTGCCGATCGGGAAGGCTAACGTTTGCCGCGAGGGAACGGATATTACGTTGATAACGCATTCCTACATGACGCGGGTCGCCTTGGATGCGGCAAAACTACTGGAATCGGTTGGGATTTCTGCGGAAGTCGTCGATCTTCGGAGTTTGGCGCTGCTGGACATTTCTACACTTGGGGCCTCCGTGCAAAAGACCGGGACGCTTCTCACGCTTGAGGAGGGGCAGGTGACGTGCGGAGTCGGGGTCGAAGTCATTCGTCGTCTGCAAGAGCTGTTGGGCCTTTTCCCGGCGGCACGCGTCGGCGCCCTGCCAGCGCCCGTTTCGTCCAATCGCGTCCTAGAAGAGGTCTGCCTTCCTGATGCGTCTCGTGTCGCCGCTGTGGCACGCAAGTTGCTCGAGAAAAAATGAAATTACGACCATTACTGGAGAAGTTTTAGAATGTTCTATAAAATTTCCGTCCCACCTGTTGCAGATGTTGAAGAAATTCGGGTTCTGGAATGGCACGGGGAGCCGGGTCACCAGTTCAAAGCGGGTGATCTCGTCGTCGAACTTGAAACCCATAAGGCGATTGTCGAAGTCCGTGCCGGCCAGGATGGCGTCTTGAGAAAGGTCCTATCGAACGCGGGCAATTGGCAGCAGATCGGGCTCCCACTAGCGATTCTAAGCGATGGCGGGACTGAAGCGTTGCCAGAAGATCTAAACGCTATGGCTGATCTTGCGGTTGAGTTCGAAATTACCTGACTGCGGCGACGGTGGGGCCGAACCACGAATAATATCGAAGATTTGTGCGCGCAGCATCGCTTGCATCGCGCCGCTGTGATGTATTCCGTCAGGGAGATGTTCAGCTCCCCCGAGGTAGGCTGCAATTGAATCCACGTCGATGATGGAGAATTCGCATTCATCGGCTAAGTCGTGGAGCATCAGATTCATTTCCTTCGCCGCAATATTTTCAAGGGTCTCCCGCAATGGTGCATCGAATGGGGCGTAACTCAAAATGTCCTCGAATCCGGAAGATGACATCCGGTTGAGAATCATCACCCGGGCTCCTGTTTTTGAGGCAACCGCCTCAATGAGACGACGATAGTCATGGCGAATGTCGTCGATGGTGCGCTTGACCGGTTCAAACGCTGACGTCAACCAGGCTCGAACGGCAGGACCAGCGGCGGCCTGCCGATGGCGAAGCATTTGCAGGGAGTAGCCCAGTTTCTTATGCCTCAGCACCGACTGTGTTTCAGCGCTCAGTGATAAGAGCACAGCGTCTGCGGGACCCTGTCTTTGCAGGCCCATTGGCGTAAGGATGTCATAGCTATCGACGATCGGCGAGTGTTCAAGCGATGACAGTAACGCTCCCGCAAATAGCCAATCGTCTGCCGAGGCGGGCGTCCGGCTGCCGGCCAATCCAGCGGCAATGTCGGCAGCAATCGCCTGCTTGTCGGCGTTTGTTCGCAAAAGCTGTTCGAGCAGGATCGGTGCGCATGGCACGAGCGGATGATCCGGGATGTAGACAAGCTGGGTGGAACCTGTCGATCCCTCGAAGAACTCGATAAAGGGGACCCGATTTCCTCTGATGAGGCCGGCTGCGTCGCAGATTCCTAGGCAAAGTAGTGTCATCAGCGAGTTTGATTGATCGCTCCACCAAGCGCGACTGCGGCTGTGCCATCCAGGCAAGAAGCCAATGTCAACGTCCGCCAAGCCGCTCATTCGACGACCGGCGACGAAAAGCAAGGCTAGTCGGCCAGCGTTCGCAATCAACGATGTCTGATCAGGATCCAGTTCAAGATGAGCTAAGACATCATCGGTTTGCCATGTGTGGAGACCGTAAGCATTGAGATAGCCGCCGGGCGATTTCCCTGCATCAATGCGGAGATATCCAGCACAAGGTGTTGCAAAGGCGACCTGAAGCTCCTGTTCGTCGGCCATCGGCAAGACACCCGAACGCTGGCGGGCAAGTCTTTCCAGGCCGATATTGCAATAGGCGACAACTTCATTAGGGCGGCAATGATGTCCGTCTTCGCACAGCCAATACACGCCCGATCTTTTGATTACAAATCCTTCGGCGATCAGCGGTCCTAGCGTGAGCGGGATCGTCGTCATTGACGGGATCGTCGTCATTGATGGTTCGCCGACCAAAGGCCCTGATGGTGCGCAATGCCCGCATTGGCAACACGTATCGGTCTCGCCGGTGCCGCATCGAGAGGTTCGGCCTGCTCAGAGCTGAAAAGGGCCAGAATTTCGCCGACGTCGCAGCTGTCACCTGCCTTCACGAACAATTTCTGCAGCCAAACTCTTTCGCGCACCACAACCCGGAAATAGGAGATTGGCGGACAATATTGGGAATAGCCACTACTCAGATCGACGCTGAGATCAAAGAGCTTATCTCCGGCCTTAAGCAGGGTACCAGGATCCGCGTACACACATTCCACGATCGCTGAAGTCATGTTGGGGTTTATTTTAGGGAGATGCAAATCACACAACATCAGAAAGGGTCCCAAGCTTGGTTCTCGTAAATGATAAAACGTTAAACTCTTCCATATCCCAAAAGAACCCCATGTTGTACCCTTGGTTGACCATGGTTAGCGCTATGAAGTGGTTAAGGACGCCTGCCAAAGCAGCATCGATTGCCTGATTCAGTCGCTTCGTCTCACAATCGTCAATGCGGCAAGCCGGGCGGGCAACCTTCGGGTGGACCCGCGTCACGTCCGTAAACATGAACATAGTCAACTAGAAGCGTGGAGGGGGCCGGTGTCTTGTCAATCGGATAACCGCTGCCCAGCGCGAGGTTGACTAGCGGATACATTGGGCTATCGAGCTCCGGCGGAGTCGGTTGGACCCAGACCTGCCTGCCGTCGAGGAAGAAGACCATAGTCTTCGGTGAGATATCGACGCCAAATGTATGGAAGCCCTCCACCAATGAGCCGTCGGGCACCGAAATCTTGCTCCCACTACCCTTGTTTTGTTTAGCGTCGTTGAACCAAACATGTGTGGCGGTCTGATACGACGAGGTGAATTTTCCATAATATTCGATCACGTCGATTTCGACCTTCGGATTTGATTGCTGCACCGGCTTGAGGGAAATCAACCAAAACGCGGGCCACGTACCCGGTCCAGGTGGCAGCCTCATGCGGGCTTCAAAGTAGCCATAGCGCGTCCCTGATCCGGCCCCCGTCGCATCAGCTGCAGCGATGAGCCCAGATCTCCAGCGGCCCTCACTGTCTTTCGAGGCCGTGATCGAGAGAATTCCATCTTTGATCGCAAACGGGCCGCCCGGTATGGGATCCCAAAATGTGGCATCGCCAAAATCACCATGCCAAGGAGTGTGAGCGGTCCATCGCGCCGGTCCGATCCGACTAGATGAGATACTTTCGATACGACGATTTGGCTCTGTGTCCTCGTTGAAGTCCTCGATCAACACTGGATGAAGTTCGCAAGATGGAGCAGGGCTCGGCGTAATCATTGGCTCGGCCGCAAGCGCCTGCGATAGCGTGCCAGCTAAAATAACCGAAGTTGCCCACGAGGCAAGTGCCCGAATATTCATGAGGACTCGTTGAACGTTACCAAGAAAGGATTTGTCATCGTTGGACCAAAAGCATTCTAGTCTGAGGGCTTTGGCTGAGCAACCTTGCTTGGGGATGGGTCCCTCAATTAATTGCCAGGGAGGGTGATCAGTCACTGTTAGATCGAAACTCAGACGGCGAATCTTGAGAGCCGGCGAAAGATCTCGATACACTCCCGCGGACAGACTCTGCTGGCTCAAACCACGCGGTATCGGAATAAACCACTTCGCAGTAAAATGGCGGCGAGCAAGGAGATGCAATAGGGCTAGCGGAGTCCTGAGCTCGTCGCCGCAACTGGAATTACAATTAGTCAACGCCTAAGCGAAAGATCGTGTGGGACGTGTATGTACCACCTGACGAGAGAACCGTGGACGGAAATTCGTTGTGGTTAGGAGAGTCAGGAAAATGCTGTGTCTCAAGGCAGAGGCCGCCCCTGACTCCATATGGCTTGCCTTCCTTGCCCACGAGGTCTCCCCGCAGAAAGTTTCCCGTGTAGACCTGTAGTCCGGGCTCCGTCGTCCACACCTCGAGGGTCCGGCCCGTCGTTGGTTCATGGACGCGCGCGGCCCATTTCAGGAGCGCGTGGTGATCTGTCAGAACAAAATTGTGGTCGTAGCCTCTACCAAAAGTCAGCTGCTCATCTTTGGCGCTAATGCGCGCCGCGATACGCGCAGGCTTTTTGAAGTCGAAGGGGGTGTTGTCGGTCGGTCGCAGTTCGCCGGTCGGAATCATCGCTTCATTTACAGGTGTAAAGCGGTCAGCATTGAGCTGGAGTTCGTGATCAAGTATGTCGCCTTCGCCGGCGCCCTTCAAATTAAAGTAGCTGTGATTCGTAAGATTTACGATCGTGTCTTGGTCTGTGGTCGCCTGGTAGACGATGTCCAGGGCGTCATCTCTCAGCGTATAGATGACCCTGACCTTTAGATTGCCAGGATAGCCTTCTTCTCCGTCTTTGCTCTCGTAGTTCAGTTGGAGGCTCGGCGCTTCATTCGTCCCAGCTTTCGCCCCCCAAATGGCCTTGTCAAAGCCTGAAAAGCCGCCATGTAGATGGTTTGGGGGATTGTTGATACTAAGTGATACGACTTTGCCGTTCAGGAGAAAACGCCCTCCGGAAATCCGATTGGCGTAGCGGCCGATGGTCGCGCCGAAATAAGGAGACGCCCGGAGATAAGCGCGACTTGTATACCCTTTAATTGAATCAAAGCCCAGGACCACGTCGGCCATCCGCCCATGACGGTCGGGCGCCGTGAGACTGACAAGGGTTGCCCCGTAGGTGATGATCCGAGCCTCCATGCCCTTACCATTCCGCAGGGTATACATCTCGACCGGCTGGCCATCGGGCGAAGACCCCCAAGATTGCCTCGACCAACCCGACCGATTGAGCGGCGGTAATTCGGGCTCTGCTGCGGGGATCCAACTCAACGCCGCAACCAACGCACACACGCCTAGTGCTGCAATAGCTGCGGGCAGGATCCTCACTTCAAAAACTTTCCAGTACCGTTTAACGTGTTCAGCACTCGCTATGGGGACGAGCGTTTCTCTGCCTCTGATTTTGAACGGCAAATTGAAGAAGTATCGAGGGCCGCAATAAAGCTCGTGCCCAAGACTTCGCGGAAGGGTGGTTCCAGAATCGATTGATGATCGCCCCCGATGCGGCTAATCGTGAGCTGGTCAAAATAGGCACCCCAGCCATTGTCGGGCAGCGACCCCTCGTCGGACCGAAACAACGTCAGGGGAATTGGCAGTGGCTTCAGCCGCAGCCGTAGCAAGGCCTTTGTCCGCAATCGCGTGTTCAACATGAACTCTATGATGAAAGCCGACTTGTCGGGTAGACGGGACGCCAAATAAGCAATCAGCTTCAAAGATCGAAATGCAGAAAATAGAATGAGCGCCGATAAGAGCTTACCCGTCGATCGGAGGATCAATGGCATTTTTTTTGCGAGCTGAGTATCTGTTGGCCTCTCAAGTCGCGTGTCAATGATTCCAAGAAAGCTAATCTGACGGTTGCACTCCAGAAGACGGCGAGCAGTTTCGACAGCCACGAAGCCGCCAAAAGAATATCCGGCGAGGCAACACCTCTCATCTGGATCGGTGTGCCGGCAGATCTGTTCGACGGCCGCTTCGACGAGGATGTCAAAGCGAGCACCGGAATCGATCATCTCTCGCCAGCCAGGATAGTCGATTAGTACCCAGTCGATCCTGTCCTTCGATAGGGTACGGAAATGGCTCAGCGCGGGTGAATCGCCTTCCGCGGGCGTCATGAAAAAGAGCCGCCGCGCGCCTTTAGAGGGGGGGGCCTCAACTTGCCTTATCAAAGCGGCTCTGAGCTCACTTGGTTTAAGCGCAGTATCAAGTACATCCATCGAAAGCCTGCCCCCAAGCATTCGTTCAATCGACATCCACATCCGCATCGTATCGAGAGAATCGCCGCCCGCTTCACTGATCGGAAGGTCTTGCGCGTAGTACTCGTTTCCGAAAACCTCAGTCCACGCGCGCTCGACCGCGCTACTTATCGTGGAAATGGGCGCGATTATCGCTTCCGAATCCTCGACCGCCTCAGCGATTGTGGAAAATCGACCAGCGGGTTCGGCGGCTTTTTCTTCGAAAACTAGTTGCCGAACAACGTCGCGGTTAATCTTCCCACGCGCGGTGCGTGGGATCTCGGAAACGAAGAACCACTGCTCGGGAATGGCCTCCCTTCGTACTCGTTGAAGACACCAAGCCCGAAGGCTCTGGGGGTCCGCGTTCGCTCCCTGCTTCAGCCGAACCGCCGCTGCTACGGCCTCTCCACCGATGGGGTCATTAATCGCAAAAACGCAGGCCTCGGCGATGGCCGGGTGTCTCCCAAGCAGGCTGTCGATCTCAGCCGGTTGTATCTTGAATCCAGCTCGGTTTATCTCATCTTTAATACGACCGCTGAGCCATAGGCGACCATCTTGATCAATCAATCCTCGATCTCCTGTCCGATACCAGCCGCTATGCAATACGGAGCCAGTCAGATCAGGTTGGTCCAAATAAGCCGACATCAAGCTCGGCGACTTTATCAATATTTCCCCGGTCCCCATTTGGTGAAGTTGACCGTCATCGTCCAACACAGCCGCGCTGCCGCCCCACATTCGTCCAATCAGACCCTCAGCGATTTCGTCCGAGCGCGAAGAAGCGCCCGCAATCCAATTTGCCGTCTCGGTCGTGCCGTAGCAATTGACGACCTCTGCACCGGACCAAGCGACGACTTGCGACCATAACTCAGTGGGGAATGGTGCGGATCCAACGTGAACCCGGACCAGGGAGCCCTCGATCGGCGGGGCACTGCGCGGGAGCGTCAGTCGCCAAAGCGTCGGTACCGAACTCAGGAACGTGATGCCGTGCTCGTCGATGATGCTACCAAGATTGGCTGCCATCTGAAGGCCGAGCGGGTGAAGCACAATGTCACTGCCGGTCAATAGCGGTGTGAGCGAGTTACCGATCAGGCCATGTCCAAAATGTGTCGGAAGCGTTACGAGGGTGCGTTGCAGTGTTTCTGCGCCAATGGTCGCCAGGTTCGCTTCGATCCGCGCGCGCAATGCACGAAAACTCAGAACGACGCCCTTTGGCGTGCCGGTCGTGCCGGACGTAAATAGCAGCAGCGCCGGATCCTCCGGATCCGGAACCGGAAAATTACTGGCGGAGGTTCCAGCTTCGCTAGAGGCCAGATCGATAACCGGGACATCAAGGTTATTAATGGACAAAGCGCGATCAGAGAGCAGAAGCACGGACTTTGAAAACTTAATGACGTTACGAAACTCGCCTGCGGTTAAGCTCTGATCTAGGCAAGCAGCAGCCGCGCCGACTTTCCATACGGCTAGCAAATCGGCGAAAAATCTCGCGGTGCCACCATGGCCGATGGCAACTACCGAGCCGCGGCCGATGCCATGATCCGCAAGCGAAGCGGCGCGACGGTCAATCTCCCCCCACAGCCGGACGGAATCCCAGCTTTCGCCGAGGCCAATATCTTTGATCCCACCCAAGGTTAACGTGGGAAAGACATCAAGCGATTTTTGAGCAATCATGCTAGCTCGAGATCCGCCGTATCGATCAATTAAACGTATAAAAGTGGTATATATTACACGAAGCGTTTTTTTGAGCCTAGCTGGATTTAGGGTTACCGGCAGCAGAGAACATCGAGCCTGACAATTATAGCTGCTTTTTTGTGATAGTTGTTTGGCCTGTGAGCGCTCCCATCATCTTTGCTGGAGCGTGAAACGCTCGCGGCCGAACAGCGGCTGCGTTTGGCGTGGATTTTGTTCTCACTTGGTCTTGAAGAACTGAAGAACAGGAAAGTCATGCGACGTCGCTGGGGCGGTGCCAGGATCACAACGGTACTTGTGTTGTTGGCGACTGCATTCTCTGTGATTGCGGCCTATGCCTTTGCGCAATTCAGTCCCTGGCCGATGGTCTTGATGCGACGGTTAAACGAGGATCGGAGTGGCGTAAAAATCAATGAGGCACTCGAGCGGTTCGTACCCGCTGGGATTTCTGCCAAGCGGAATCTCCAATACGAGCGAGCGGACAAAGATGCACTGCTCGATGTCTTTTATCCGTCTGCGGTTGATGGAACGAACCGAGTCCTGCCTACTGTTGTCTGGGTGCACGGTGGTTCGTGGGTTACTGGAAGCAAAGATCTCATTGTAAATTATCTTAAGATCCTCGCCTCGAAGGGATTTATTGCCGTCGGCGTGGACTATGGCCTTGCTCCAGCTAACCTCTATCCAACTCCAGTAAAGCAGGTGAACGAGGCGCTCGATTTCCTTCAGCGAAATGGGGAAGAGCTGCACGCGGATTCATCTCGGTTCTTTCTTGCCGGCGACTCCGCGGGTGCTCAGATCGCCGCGCAGCTTGCGAATGTTATCACCTCGCCGTCCTATGCGAGCGATGTTGGCATCACGCCGTCTATTCAACGATCGCAATTGAAGGGGGTTGTCTTTCATAGTGGGGCCTACGAGGCCAAGTTAGCTAGCTACAGGAGAAATGGTGTTCTCTGGGCCTATTTCGGGACCAAGGATTTCGCGACTGATCCGCGGCTATCGCAGTTTTCCGTAGCCCGGCACGTCACGCCGAATTTTCCACCGATGTTCATCTCGGCGGGAAATGAGGATGCGTTGGCACCACAATCGTATTTGTTTGCCGATAATGTTGCCAATAACGGGGTGTATGTCGATCGCCTGTTCTTTTCTCAGAATTACATGCCAAAGGTATGGCACCAGTTCCAATTCTTTCTCGATACAAAGGCCGCACGCATTGCGCTCGAGCGTTCGGTCGAATTCATGAACGCGCGCCTGAAATGATATTTCGGATAGCGGGATATGACGGACGTCGATACATGCATGGAGCTGATTTTTGCTGATATTGGTTAGTGTGTTCCGTCTTCTGGCTCTCAAATGCTGCTGAAGCACAGTATAGTATATCGGCCTCGAAAAGTTAGATTGCATTAACTCAGACGGACGGCCCTTTGCAGATTGCGACGTCGATCATGACCTCACCGATGGTTGTTGTGCATCCGCCTGCTTCGGAAGCGCCTTTCTAAGCTTCGTACTGCTGTCCGCGCCTTTAACCCAAAAGCAAAGAGAGGTAAATTCAGGCCTAAACCTCGGCAGCAATTGATGGTATAGTGCCTGCCGGCCTCGGGAAGCATTTTTGCAACCAAGCCAATTTGGTCAGACGACTTTCATTACAGTCAGTGCGAATTTCAGTAACTGTAAAGGACCCACGATGAATAGATCAGACATCATCCAAAATTTCATGCCTGTGCAACCATCCTCCTTGTCTGAAGCGGTCACAACCGATCCGTATGTAGATTATCGCCCGGCGACCGTAACCGCTCCTAGCCTGTCCGTCGTATGCCCCTGCTACAATGAGCAGGAATCTCTAGGCGAGCTCTACAAGCGTACCACGCAAGCTTGTGAAGAGCATGTCGGAGATAGCTATGAGATCGTTTTGGTAGACGACGGATCAACCGACTCTACCCGCTCAATGATCGCGGGATACTGCGAAGCCGATCCGCATGTGCTCGGCGTGCTCTTATCTCGAAACCACGGCCATCAACTAGCTCTTTCAGCAGGGCTGCACGTCTGCCGCGGTGCGCGCATCCTCGTCATAGATGCCGATCTCCAAGATCCCCCGGAGCTTCTTGGTGGAATGATGAAGCTGATGGACGATGAAAAAGCTGATGTCGTATACGGACAACGCGTGGAACGACAGGGGGAGACTCCTTTCAAACAATTGTCGGCCCACCTGTTCTATAAATTGCTTAACAGCTTGGCCGACGTCAAAATCCCGAACGACACTGGTGATTTTCGTCTAATGAGCCGCAGGACACTCGACGAGCTCAATCGTATGCCTGAGCAGCATCGATTTATTCGCGGTATGGTGAGCTGGATCGGACTTCGCCAGGTTCCTTTCAAGTATCAGCGGCATCAGCGATTTGCCGGAGAAACTAAGTATCCATTGAAGAAAATGCTGCGTTTTGCGCTCGACGCCATTTCGGGATTTTCCATTGTCCCGCTGCGCCTCGCCACTTACCTTGGTTTGTTCTGCTCCATGCTTGGGGTGTTCTTTTTGGGTTACACGGCCTATAGCTACCTTTCGGGTATCGCCATCCATGGCTGGACTACTTTGATGACGGTTGTACTCGTCCTTGGCAGCGGTCAATTGTTTGTCCTCGGAATTATCGGCGAATATTTGGGTCGCCTTTACATGCAGTCCAAGAACCGGCCCTTGTTCATTATTGAAAAGGTCTTGTGCAAGACCCAAAATGAGATGACGGCGAGGAGGTCTCAACAAATGCCCAGCGCGAGCGTCAGAACGCTTTAGATGCGACGCGAGCAGCGTTAGCCATAAGCGTAAACGTTAGATTCTTCGCCGGTAAGAAGGGCACCACCGAACCGTCGACCACAAAAAGATTATCAATGTCGTGGAAGCGACATTCGGGCGATACGGAAAATTGGCGCTTCTGCGTAGACATCGGAAGAGTACCCGAATAGTGCACGCTAGCACCCATGGGCCGAATATGGGTCATCCCGGGGATTAGGGGGGCACCTAATTCGCGAAAGAAACCGCGCGCTACTGCGTGTGCCTTGCGCAACAACTCTGGTTCTTCTGCGGTAGGTCGATACTTGATGGTGAGAGTCGGCCAGCCACGAGCGTCACGCAATTCATCCGATAATGTTATGTAGTTACCCTCTCGGCGCCAGTCGCAGAAATTCAGATTGAGGACCGTCAAGCTCGAACGAAGATGTCGGAAGACGCCGATGGCGGAACGTAGATCAATCGGTAGCTTGCTAAAAATAGGGTGTGTGGTCGCCGTTTTCAAAGTCGTGATTTGCCCGTGGACGTACCGATCAGGCGCATCCGTCTCGATGCCAAAAGCGAGTTGGTGATACTGATAAGATTTGGCGTCATGAGGGTGCCCCAGCATCGAAAGGTTGCAGAGCGGGGCCAATAGCTGGCGATTATCCATCAAGCCAGTGAGGCGTACAATCTCCTTCCTGGACTTGTAGATCGTCCTCAACACCAGATTTGACGTCGAAAGCGTCCCGCACGCAAGCACATAAGCGTCCGCGGCGTATTGGATCTGCGCCCCCTTGTCGAGATCATAGCTTAACAGGCGTTCGATCGAGCCAGATGGCGCTAATTCGAAGTGACTCGCAAACGCATTGGGAATGTACTGGAAGTTGGCATAGGAGAGGCACTCGCGAAGGGTCAGCGAGGGTGTGTAGAAGGCTCCATGGGGGCAGCCCCATAAGCAGCGGCCACAATAGGTACATGCGCGCCGCTCGCCGATTGGACGCGAAAGCACCGCTTGCCGGGAGCGACCGAGACGCGCCTTATACCTAGTGCTGAGCCTAGACCGATGCCGATCGTAGGCGGCAAGCAGGCGAGCTCCGCTCTCGTCAAGGTTCAGCATCGGTAGGAGGTGATCATGGCCAGGAAAGTAGCTCGATAAGTCATCTTCGCCGCCAGCTACTCCAATGCGAGCTGCTATTTCAGAATAATAAGGTGCGATTTCTTGATAATCGAAGGGGAATTCGCGCAGCTCGTAATCGTTGAGGGGATAGCACCCGCCCGTCCAACTCTCAGCCAGTCCGCCGGCGGCGAAGGAAACTAGGGGCTCAAGCCCGTCTTGCACAAACGAGAACTCTGCTGGCCTATCGAAGACATAGTCCTTCGACGGAGGCAGCCCATAATATTCATCGTTTTGGCCAGGCAAACTGGCCGAGCGAAAGCGGGGCCCGAGAAAGTATCTGGCCGGATCTTGCAAGCGGCCTTTGAGACCAAGAAAATCTGCATCAGGCAGTGGTATCTCAGGGCTCGGGCGGCCGACATCAAGCATAACTACGCGATGGTTCTTACGGAGCACCGTTAAGGCAAAATGTACACCGCTTGGCCCGGAGCCTACGACCAGTATTTTCACCGCGTTTGCCTTGTTTGAAGGACGCTTCCCATTATCCTTGTTGCGAGCCAACAGACCACGCCTGCCGGAAAAAGGATTATGGCTCCTATCAAAACCGACACAACCGATGTTAGGCCAAACGCGCCGATCGAAAAGAAGGTTCGGGCAAGACTGCTTGGCTCCACATCATCAAAGGCTTTGCTAGTCGGCGACACATGCTCCAATATTGCCGCGAGCAAGATCAGCTTCCGTCGCAGAATCCCGTTACGGCGAAAGAGAGCGCAATAGGAATCGGCCCAGCGTGCAGATGTGCGTCCTAGACGGGCAACTCTAAGGGTTGCGCGATCAAAGCAGCTAAAATCTACCTCATCGGCCAGCCCGTGCTCCTGTGCCGCCAAAATGTAGCACTCTTCGACGTAAGGACTCGAGGAACAGCCGACCAAGTAACTAGTAAACGAGCGGCATTCGGCCACTAATGGGACGCTCAAGAGGGCCGGCAAAAGCGATGAATCGAGTTCAGATTGAGTTGCTGACGATCGACCGACTTTATTTGGAACCAGGGCGGCAATTGTCTCCTGGGTACTAGGCATACTAGCTCGAAGTTCTGCGAGTAACCAATTTTCCGAAGCCACACTGTCGTTGGCGAAAACAGACAACTGTCCTGCGGTGACTGGCATCACTGGGCGTAAGAGCGGTTCTAGCGCCGCAAGTCCGAAACGGAACGGAGAAAGGGGAACGCGTACAATCTTGCCAGGTGCGCCGCGTAAGGCGATCTGAATAAGTTGCAGAAATTCGCTGAAAAGCATCTGGCGAGGGCCGCCTAGCTCCAATATCTCACCATTCAGGTGATCGCGCTCCAAGAGTCGATCGATGCCTCGAGCTACGTCATTGACGTGAACGGGTTGCACGCGGACTGGTTGTCCCTGAGGAAGCGGGACCACCGGCAGGCTGGCAATCTTAACTAAAACCTTCCAAATCGGCGAATTTTCACCGAGGACAATGGTTGGTCGGAGCAATGCAAAGTCGAGACCGCTTTCTCTCACGAGGGATTCCGCTTGCAGCTTTGTTTGAGCATAATGATAGTAACGCTGGTCCGGGTATCCGGCGGCGATCGTGCTAACGTGTAAAAAATGTTGAACTCCAGCTATTTTGCAAGCCTGCAACAGCGCCATGGTACCGTCTACGTTTATGCGCTGGTATTCACTGCGTATGGTACGACCAGTCGCGGCAGCCAAATGAACGACCGCATCGCAACCCTCAAGTGCGGCCCGATAGGTTTCCGGCTTCAGCAAATCTCCAAGGACTGGCTCAACCAAGCCGCCTTTCAACAAAGGCGTAGCCGGTTCAATCCTTGTCAAAATCTTGAAGCGGCGCTCGGCTGCAAATGACTGCCTCTGAATAAAATTCTTTCCAATAAAACCACCCGCTCCCGTTACAAAAATTTTCCGCAGCATGCATCTCCTTGATATCGGCGTGCCTTGGCGGCCAGCTTAGATGCGCCTGAAATCGGCGATTGACGACTGCAATAATAGTACAACGCGGGCCGCGAAGAACGCAACCGAACTCTCGGTAAACGCCATGAGAAAGCGGATTTTCAGGTTCGAAAAAAGGGCGTAACTTGACGGCACTGTTCTTGTCAGAATCTTTAGGAAAAAGTAACCTTGCGCTTGTCCTGATATTGCTAGTAACGCCTGATGGGACCGCTGTTCGCCCGGAGGTGAAGGTATGCCCGGAGGTGAAGGTATGGATGCAGAAAGCGGACGTGGATTGGACCGTGTGAACTTCGCGCTAGGCGGGCTGTTGCTAGTCGCCCTCGCGTTGCGGATTGCCTTCCTTAACGTCGTTTCTGCTGACCCTTACTTTTACCTGCTGCCTTGGTTCGATCAGTTGTCAGCCGACGGATTGGCCACGTTGCGGCACGGTTTGGTTGGCCTTCTCGGAAACACCAACGCCAATTATGCTCCGCCATATTACTACCTGTTGTGGCTCGCCACCAAGTTTGCCGATCTTCTCCCGCCACTATGGCTGATCAAAATCTTGAGCTTTTGCTTTGATCCGATAGGCAGCTTCTTTGCTTACAAGATTGTAAGGCTCTATCGTTCGAAACGACTTGCGGTGTGTGCTGCCGTACTCGTGTTTGCGGCCCCGACCGCGATTGTAAACGACGCCTGGTTCGGCCAGTGCGACATGCTTTGGACAAGCCTCATATTGGGTTCTTTGTATTTCGCTTTAAAGCGCGAGTCGTTTCTTTCGATTGCGTTTTTCGCGCTCGCATTTTCTTTTAAAGCACAAGCTTGCTTCTTTGCACCGTTTTTGCTCATGCTCTTCCTGTTGGGTGAGATAAAATTCTGGTCTCTCATCATTGCACCGGTTGTTTATGTAGCAATGTTGCTTCCGGCGATTGTAGTCGGCGTGGATTGGGAATTCGCTGCTACCACTTATCTTCGTCAGGGAGATGCTTATCATAGGCTCTCCTCTGACGCGCCAAATTTGTATTACGCCTTTGGAGATAACTTCTACGCGCAGGGCGTCGTGCTCGGATTGGTTTTAACTACTGCCGCGTCCTTTGCGCTTGCTGTATTGCCGCGCTTACGAAGTGCGACACTTGGCGTCAACGAGCGGATACTTGCTGCGACCATGTTCTTGGCTTTGGCGCCATTTCTTTTGCCTAAAATGCACGATCGCTATTTCTTTGCTGCGGACATCACTTCTATCATCCTGGCGGTCTTCGTCCCGCGCCTTTGGACAATTCCGGTGTTGCTGCAAATGACCTCGCTGAGCGCGTATGTACCCGTAGTCTCGTGGAACTTTGCTAATCGATTTCTAACGCCTACCATGCCAATGGCGGTGATGCTGAGCACGCTGGTGGTCGGTTACTTAGTTTACGAATTCTGGCGCGTGTGCACGCGACCTGGTACGGTTCTCGGCACTAAAACGAAGCCTCTGCTGACAATGGCAATGGCAATCATCGCCGCTAATTGCTCGTGGCAAGTCATCGCTTTGGCGCAGCATATCGTGGCTACACACACATGTTCGGCTGACGCTATCCGATCGTTGTTTTGCATAGGCGATTTGCCCGGCGACTGGATGGTGAACGGCAGTTGGCCCGATTGGGGCGCATTTGCTCTTATTCAACTTATTGCCTATCTCGGGGCCAGACGGGCGGCCACACGCATATGGTTTATTGCCGAGCGGGATTGGTTCGCTCAGTGGAGCAGGCGTCTTGGCTGGTTTTTGCGTCGCCCGGTGTCGGCCGCGGCCCCCACTGCGATTGTGAAGCGATCCTAGTCTGCTCACTTTTAGATTACACCCTCTTCGTTAGGTCGAGTACTGGTATCCAGGTTGGCGCTTTTCCTTTTTGCTCTGTAGCCTGCTCGAAGATAAACCCTGCCGGCGAAAGCGGCTCCATTTTGACCGAGCCATAGACGGCGGTGTGTTACTGTGAAGCCAGGTTTAGCGCAGAGCGTAAAACTAGTATGGATCCATTGTCTGCCCGTTCCCTGCAAAACAAGTCGGTCACTCTCGCCCGACAGTTTTCGAGCTTTCTTGCGGTTGGAGTGGTGGGTACGTCGTTGCACTACAGTATACTAGCAGTGCTAGTAGAAGCTTGGCACGTCAATCCGGTGTGGGCGACGACCGTGGGGTTTTTGTCCGCTGCATTATTGAGCTATGTGCTTAACTGGTACTTCACGTTCTACGAGCGCCCCGTATTTTACCTGGGGCTAATCAAGTATTACGGCGCTGGATCTGTCGGTCTTGCGCTTAATGGCGGCACTATGGCATTCCTTATTTTCTGGGGAATTCACTACTTCCTTGCGCAGGTCATCTCTAGCGGAATTGCCCTTTTTTGGAACTTTTCCGCAGCACGGTTTGTGATCTTCAAAAGCCGAAGATAGAGTGTCGCCATGATTGACCCCCTTTAGCGATCGCAAATTTCACCGGTTAACGAACTGTGAAATGTGTTTCTTACCGAGAATGGCTGTAATCGGTTCGGGAGTTAGTTAATTCGAGCGAGCAAGCATGGAGCTCATCAGCGCGGTCCCAAGGTTGGCATGAAGAAATTTATTGCGGCTGTCGAAGTAAACCCTAAGTGGCCCGCCGATGCTCTAGCCGCCTGGGCACTCGCTAGCATCGGCGTTTGTACAGCGTTTTACGCCGCGATTTCTCTGACGCTGCCATTTGGGTGGGATCACAACATTATTGCGTCGGTTGGCAGCTCCTATGTGAATGGCGGCTTGCCCTTCGTTGACAGCTGGGACATTAAGGGGCCGGCGGCATATTTGCCCTTTGCCCTTACCCAATTCCTTTTCGGGTCGACGATGTGGGGAGTTCGGCTGCTTGATTTGTTGATCTGGGCTGTGGCCGGGATAGCGTTGCACAGAGGCGTCAGTAAACTCACGACGTGGCGCATCGGGGTAGGGGTAGCACTGGCTACGTATCTTTGGATCGCTTCGGCCGGTTGGTTTTTCACCGCCGCGCCGGAATCCTGGGTCACGGCAAGCTGCATCTTGGCTATCGTCCCACTGCTTTCGCCCAATACGAATCTCAAACCAACCTTACTTGCGTTCTCCGGCTTTCTAATAAGCTTTGCTGGCTTGGTTAAGCCTTTCTATTTCGCCTTCGGTCTTGCGCCGCTTACCGCTTTGGTCCTTCTCTCGGAACTTAGTTTGCCGCATCGCGCCAAACTCGCTCTTGCTCTCGCAGGTGGAGCGGCGTTGCCTCTGGCCCTGATTGGGGGATATTTCGCGATTCGTGGCGGCCTTTCCCAGGCTGTCGAGGCGCACATGCTCTATCCGTTGTCTACTTACGTAGACGTGACTAGCGGGTGGAGCACTACGATACACGGGGTGGTGGCCTTTCTTAAGGAGCCAGCCATATTCATCGTTGCGCCATTCGTTCTGGTTGCAATTTGGCTTTATAGATCGCAGCTGCGAATCTTAGCGATACCGCTAGTTTGGCTCAGTGTGGCGCTGATCTGCGTGGCCGTGCAGGGAAAGTACTGGGTGTATCATTGGTTTCCCGTTTACCCACCGCTCTTCATCCTAGGCGCCCTAGGTGCGTTCGCGCTCGCAGGCCCGGAGAGGCGCCCGGCCGCTGTTTCGTTGATCGTGGTTCTCTGCTCCACTCTTATGTTTGCAGCAGTCGTTAAACATCCTCTGAGCGACGTAGCCAAATTTGCCTATTATTGCGGCTTGAAGCGTGATCTCCAAGGATACTATGCCTCCTTTAATTTCCGGCTCTACAACGCTGCTGACGAGATCGCTGCGGCCCGCTATATCGCCGCACATACAACGTCCCAGCAGGGCGTGTTCATTTGGGGGAGCGACGCACTCTATTACTTGGCAAATCGGCCAAATCCTTCACGCTTTACATTCGTGATGCCGCTCACGTTGCCAGGTCCGTATCGCGCCGCCTACCGGGCGGAAGCAATCAGCGAACTCATGGCCCATCCTCCAACGTATTTTGTGACTGGTATCGCGTGGGATGGGCTTTCCAAAGCAGAAGCCGCGATGACAGACTTCACCGCAATGGCCAACTTTCTTAGCCAAAATTACACTCTGGAGAAAAGCATCGGCGTGCTTGATCTTTATAGACGCCGTGACAATATTGGCGGTGCAGAGAGCGATGCCCTATCGCAGACGGTAGGCGCTAACCCAGGTGTTAGCAATGCGCGTCGCCCGACGAGGATCCAGTCCAATTTATACGTGTCTGACTGGTGCGATACCGTATGATTTGTCGATCTTTGGATATTTGCGTTCTTTGTCCCGAGAACGGGAATTCTATCGTCCGGGATCATTTGCGTTAATGGAGTTTTTTCTTCCACGAGTTGATGATTTTGGTTCCATCCAGCGCAACTGCGCCCCGATCCACTCCGGCTTTGACGTCCATCCGTCGTCGAATGCGGATCCGCAGCGGAGTGCCGCCGATAAATCCCAAAAATTTCATCGTGGCGACGTGGTCGCAAACTAGGTGACAGCCGATAAGGGGCCGGAATGCAATACATCCCTGAATCGACAGAAAAAGCGGGGGCAGACCGCTTTGCGAAATGGGCGCTCAACCGTCGAAATGGCTTCGATCGATGCGCCCTTTTGGAGCACGGCGGCCATCACGACAAGGCGAGCCACGCTATTTTTAATGATCGCTTTTGTTAGTTCTGGCGCGGCCGCTTGTTGCGTGCTGCTGAAGGCGTGACGGAGCCCCGATTACAATTATAAGTAGAGAAAATGTCTTTTTTGGTAGAACGAACCCATTCCGGATCGGCCTCGAGCGGGGGAATTTTGAAGCCCTCTGTCTTGGATGGGCAGAGTATATCGGTCCGCGGTGTGTCGCTTTCGCGGACCGACGGTTACGGATAAGCCGGGAGAAAACGTAACTTTCGGCCTTGGACGGCTTGCAGGAACTAGGCTCAAGGGGCGCTGATGAACGAGAAGAGTACCTCGTCTCCTAATCGACCTGCTGTAACCCAGCCAATTTACAACTTACTAAAAGTATGCCGGTGATAGGTTCGCGCGCCGGGCTCAGCCGTCGGGGCGCCGTTTAACATTCGATTTGGCCATGAAAAACTCAGAGAAGACCTTCGGAAAATTCGACTGGGGGATTAACGGTCGCTTCCTTACGCAGCGTGTTACCGGGGTGCAACGCTATGCCTATGAAATCGTCATGGCTCTAGATGCGATGCTCGCGGAGGACCAGGATCTCGCGCGCGAGCTTGTGATCCGTCTGATCGTTCCGCCCAGCGCGAAAAGGCCCGCGCTTGCGCAGATCAACTATTACCAGACGGGTTGGGGGAAGGGGCATGCTTGGGATCAACTGGTCCTTCCGTTTTGCGCGCGAACCGGGGTTTTGAGCCTCGGCAATTTTGGTCCATTGCTTGGGCCGAACCCGATCGTGTGCATTCACGACGCGAACGTGTTCATCGAGCCGGATAGTTATTCGCGCGCGTTCAGAATGGCCTATCGGATGTTGCTGCCGCTGATCGGCCGGCGCGCGCGCCGGATTGGGACGGTGTCGCGCTTCTCGGCGGACGCTTTGGTTCGCTATGGCGTTTGCGTGGCGGAAAAGATTTTCATTGCACCGAATGGTCATGAACATGTTTTCCGGTGGGATGCAAGTCGCGCTGCAAGCTCGCTCACTCTTAAGTTGAAACGTCCCTTCATTATGTTGCTTGGCAGTGCCGCCAAACACAAGAACGTCGAGGTCATCCTCAAACAGGCGAGGGGGCTCGGTGAGGCTGGGATAGACGTGTTGATCGTCGGTGGCGAAGATAGTATTTTCGCTATGGATCAACCAGCAATTCATCAATCTAATATTCATCGAACTGGTTATGTCAGCGACGATGATTTGGCGGCGCTTTATCAACGTGCGTTGTGCCTCGTCTTTCCGTCCAAGACAGAGGGCTTCGGAATTCCTCCACTCGAAGCCATGGCCAGCGGTTGTCCAGTCATTTCTTCTAATGCTGCAAGTTTGGTCGAAGTTGGAGGCGAAGCCGTGATCTATGTTGATCCCGATCGCGGGGACAATTGGCGGGAGGCGATCATCGGTTTGGCGGCGAATACGGGTCTGCGCAGCACCATGATTGAGCAGGGGCGAAAGCGCGCTGCTCAGTTTTCCTGGCGCGAGAGCGCTCGTATTTACCTCGAAGAGATTTTGCGGCTTTCGGGTCGGCCTTCTTAAGGCGATGAGGACGTCAAGACTTCTGCCTAGCCGGGAAGTAAGACGCTTACGATCGGCGAGGCGAATTTGTTCTAGGCGAGCCTTCTGGGATTATCTATCCGAGGGCAAGTCAATTGCGCGGGATTAGAACAGCAGCCACAGAACCCCATGAGCGATCCACCGCGCCGCGCCGAGGTTGATCCCCTTTCGATCCAGCAGGGTCACCAACACGGCTCCCATGATGATTGTAGCCAGACCAAATGCTATGCCGCTCCAGCGCTCGCACCAGATCCTGTCCCTGTGTTGCAAGCTCGGATATCTGAATGCCTTGATGATAAGGTATCCGGCGGCAGTCGAGGCAAACAGCACCTCGAAGATAGTTAAAAAAAATTGGCCGACGGTCATGTCAGCCAAGCGCTGGTCAAGAGCAGCGATCGAAAAAGCCTTGTGAAGCACGACGTAGGCAGCCAGCAAAAGCACAATCGACCGAAGGACGGTTGCGCTTCTCCGCTCAAACTTGTTGGCGTCCTCGGACGTTTTAAAGCTCAAATAAAAAATCGCTGTAAAAGGAATTTTCTATATCAAACCAGATACGCTATCATTCGCTATGTGTATGAAAAGCTTGAAATATGTGCGCTAAACGCATTTTTTAGGCGTTGCATCAATTAAAAAGGAGTTTCTCCTGGTCGCGGAGTTTCACCATGATTGCCATCAGTAGCGAACAACGTATTGCAGCGAAACCAGCATTTCATGTCCAAGGGATCATTTAGCCATCGTCGATCCTTAAGTGCCTGGCAGCCGTCCGCCGATATGACGCTGTCACCAAGTTCGTCTGCGGTTGAGGAGATATGGAGTTCTTGGCGATACGCCAAAGCAGCGCTAGTGTCGGAAAGCAAAACGACAAACCAAGCTCCGTTCGAACCTTGGACCCTCCGAGCGAAGCCCGCGACGTCGGCCGAACTCGTCCATCAATTCAAGCGGCAAGGCGAATACCAGCGGGCCCTGCAAGTTGCGCTATCCGAAATCAAACGAGAGGAGCAAGAGTCGAGCCTTCGCGGTTTTAATAGGCAGTCTGTTCCCTGGTATTATTGGGAAGCAGCTGCGATCTACCGCAAGCTAAATCGCCATGACGAAGAAATCGCATTGATCCGGCGATTTGCTGACAATCACAATCTTCATTTTAGAGCCTTCTCGAAACACTATCGGTCGACACGGGCGGCGGCGTACGCCTGAGCAACAAAGTTCTTGGAAAGGATTGATGCAGCAAGATCAGCTGCTGCTCACGCCGAGAAGGAAAACGAGGAATAGTAACGTGACGACAGGCGTCGATCTGCCGAGTTGCGTCTATCAGGGCTGCTCATAGTCGATGGTGATTGAAACCCGCGGCACGTGGTGGCCACCTATCAGATTGAGCAATATCATAGGCTCGCGTTTTGGTCGGTGAATTCGTAAAACCTTGATAGCATGATTTTCCGAAAGCCAGCTGTCGCGCAATGCTTCAGCGTCCTGTCTATTCTTTGCTAAGATAATGTGGCGCTTGGTATTCATGAATCCATTTCAGTACTGATCGTTCGGACATACAAGTGAACTAGATCACAGAGTGCAGATTTACTTAATTTTGGTAAATTGTCTGGTCTTTCCTTTCCCGAAATAAAATTGCCCCGCCGGCCTAACCGGTCACTTCCGCTCAGTAGGTTGGGTTGGCTCATCATGCTGTCGCACAACCGGTGCAAAGCCGGAATGGCAAAACATTGAGGAAAGTCGCACCTTTTTCGTCGCCAGGCGCGGTCGGTAGATCTAGCTTAAATCTCATCTCATCCGCTGCAGCGGTGGACGCCGGTTTGCGAGTTACCTGCGGTCGATGCGATTTCTCGATGGGACTATTAGTTGCGGTGGACCTCGGCGGGGAAGGTGCCGAAAATCGGCGTTTTCCATCGAGCTGTAGGTTGGGCGAAGGCTCCTCGCAACCGTCTAACAGCTAGCTTATGCTGCGGTCGAAACTCGTGACTGGCGGTCCGGAGCGAGCGCCGCAGCCTTAAGCTCGCTTAATTGAAGCCGTAAAAGTAACGCCAATATCTTCGGGGGTGGTGGCGTCTGGGACCGATCGAGCATGGTCCGAAGACGTTCGCCGATCTCGTCGCAAATCGCGCGAGTATGAAGTTCGTCGCTGGTGCAAGAGCTTGAATCTGGCATCTACCTCGCCCCTTCTCGCGAAGGATGAGGGCCACCACTATTCAACTTGTTAAAATGTTTCGGTCTTCGTGCGACATAATGAAGTTCTCGTAAATCGGTGGAGGGTTCGTTAACCAAGGTCCTGGTAAGCTAACCGTAGGGTGTGTCCGGGGGATAGAAAAATGGACGTTGTCCTGTGGATTTTGATCGGGCTTTTCTTAGGCTTGGCATGGTGTACTTGGTCCATGAGTCGCTCCTTCTATGAGAAGGGCAGGATTCGGGGGATCCGAGAGTGCGTTAAGGAGATGCGCCGAGGAACGGTGGCTCAGTTGGATTGCGACGGTCACAAGCTTCCTGACGATTTACAAAAGGCACTATCCGCCCTTGATACGCTGTTAGACCGTGCCCCTCTCAAGACGAAATCCGCCACGGACCCAATTCACGCCCAACTTTGGACGGTAGGCAGAACACTCGCGGAGGCATGTTGGATAAAAGGACATGCTGCGGGAGTAAGACGAAAGACGCCCCCGGAGGGAAAGATTCGAATCGACTTATCCGTTATCGAGCTTTTACAACTCGGTGCGCTCGCTAACCTTGGTTTTCAATCTATGATGCCCAATGCGAGGCTGGTCGACCTGCACAGGTTTTCAGGAAGGGATGACGCGGTCGAAGCGACGCGTGCGGTAAGCCGGTTGGAAGCCGCGATTCCGAAGGACCACCGTCCAGACCTGGTGCGTCACGCTGGTAGCCGAATGCAATTGATCGATGGCTGGTGGCTTCCGGCGACCCAGCGGGCAATCGCATAGCCGGTAGACGTGGCCATTCCTGTCGCGGCATGAAACTCGCTCGGGCTGGCGATACGAACTGCGAGTCTTTGGTTTTGGCCTGAAGATACTTGCGCAAAGCCGTGCCGCCTCGTCGGAAGGATCTTTCCGGATGCCGCAGTTGATCGCTTTTTGGCCGTCAAACGATCGGAAACAGGGCTGTCCGTGTGTTGTAAAATCATGCCGAGTTTCTTGATAGGAAGGCGACGCCTGCAAAATCTCCGTCTCGCCATATAAGACGGCAATTCGTCGAGCTACGAGATTCATCAAGCGAAATCTGGAAATTCAATGGTATGACGACGATGCCGTTCAGCCGAATGCCAGCGCCCTTGTTCGTAATATCGCGGACTGAGCAAGGCTGAAGGGTGATGTGACCAGGAATTGAAAGGAGGGCGGCTCGATAGAACGAGGCCCGATCAACTAGCCGTCGGTCATCCGGGTCGCATATAATTTCGTCAAGTAAGCCGCGCATGCCCACCTCACAGTCCCAACGCTGCAGTCTCCAAATATGCGTGTCGTCTCAATTGCGAAAACAAGCAAATATGCAAGGATGATCGCTCAATACCGGGCTGATTAAAAACGTGGGATACGATCTAGCAAGTGGAGCTTGCGATTAAGCTTGATGGCCTGAAAATGGTTAAATCTGGAACTGACGAAAGGTGTTTGGTGGCCATCGTCAGCAAGCATTAATGGCCTACAGTTCTGCACAACGACCGCGCAGAAGCTGCTGAGGCGGCTCGCTAGACAACCCAGCTCCCACAACGGAGGCCGCGGCCACGGAACTGCCGAGCTTCAAGGTAACCGTGACTGAGACATCCCCGGCTCGCGCGATTTGTGAGAAATGAGGTATCCTGATGGACACCCGGCCGATAGAGCTTTCTGTCTTACGAGCGCAAGCCGGGAGACAAATAACTGTACAAAAATGACAAAGCTGCAATCGGAGAAGGCGAAGATCCTCGCCATAGGGTTTCAGTCGAAAAACCGGCAGTCGATCCAACGCGGCGCATCTCTACTCTGAAGGCGGATAGGGCCGAAATTTCTGCGGTGCGGTTTATTCCAAGCCGGCGTAGCTCAACGCCGGCGGCTCAAGGCACGCAATTTCGCGCTCGTTCATTCTACCGCCTGTGACGGTGTTTGTGGCTGGGAACGATCACCTTCACCCGGCGATCAGCAATACGTCGGTTAACCTCGTCCGCAGCTCGCACCAGCGATGGTATGTCGATATCGCGCCGGTTGGTGTACAGAGCCTATTCAACCGAATTGTACTGGGTGACGGCCATGGAAACCATGGAAAACAAGCGTTTCTTACTGTGTACCGCTGGAATATTTCTGATCACGGTAGCAGCTGCGTGGGTCCACGGCGACGATACACAGCAATACGCAAATTGGACGGCCGTCGCCGAAAAAGTGAATTGCAGGATGGTTGGCAGGTTTGGCCGGGATGTGAACGTCGCTGGGCCGCTGGTCGTCGACGACAAGACCTATTTCGAGCACATCATTACCGACGAAAAGATGATCAAGATCATTGACGACCGTTGTCATCTGAAGGGCGTATAAAGCCTACAGGCCGTCCGGCTGGGCCTGATCCCGCATCTCCAGAAACATTATGCCTTCACGTCGGGCACCCAACCCAGCGCCAAAAGGGCTGTGCGCACTTCATTCGGGCCGACATCCGTGTGCTTAAGCCGCAGCCACATTGTTTTCTGCGGTTTGCTGCGGCCAGGGTTACTGGTAGCAGGATGCGGCTTCGGTCCTGACCCTTTTCTATCGAGTTAGATAAGTCTCGACCGCATGCGCAAAGAAAATGCTGGCACTAGACAATGCAACAACCATAATGATGAACTCAAACATGGAACCATCCTCTAACAACTAGTCCGGCTATTAACCGACAAAGCGTAGACGCCTTTCTGTTTCGGGAAGATTTCGTACCTGCCGATTTTGGTTTCGTTCAGCCCACATTTGAACCTGAGCGTTGTTTCATAAGGGACTGTGACAGCTGCGACACACTGCTGGCGATTTAGCAGCCCCTCAAGATCGTGCCGTGCCGATCCACGATCTGGCTCAAAAAATACCCCGGCAGGCTCGAAATTCAGTATCCCGCCGGCGCCTGTCACTCGGCCCCTGCAGTCCCCAGCGCTGCAAAGATAGCAGCCGCCAGGCGGAGTACGTGTGAAGAAGTTCGCAATCGGCTCAGAAAAATCCCGGGCCCAAATCCAAACCGTAACTGGCGAACAAGATGGAGACAAACAGGCCCGCGCCACTCAATATCGCGAGCACCTTGAGAGTATCGGTTTCGACGTTCGTGTCGACTGACAGCCGAGAGAGTGCTTGAACAAATGCAGCCATTTGCGACCTCCATTACCGAACCCCCACGGACCATGGCGGTGATTTGCTTCCGGCGAATGTCTTCAAGTCGAAGAAACGGTTTCGCGATTGTTTCGTGGGGAACTAAGAACGCTCGAGCTTTGCCATAACTCAGATGGCCACTGAGTAACTTAGGCTGACACCGATCCGTCGCGGGAAAGTGGATAAGAGTATCCGCGCTCACAAGATCCACGTAGCTGCGGGCAAAAATGCCTGCGCATTCGGATCGATTTTCAGGCCGCCGCGCTCGATAGCCTCGCGCGGGGCGGCTCTCTTCCGCGAAAGAGCCCCACGAAAGTCCACCGGGTGTGAACGTGAACGACGTGGTCGCGACCAATTCGCCGACGGTGACCTATGGCTTCCAGTTCGTCGCCAACTCGCTCAAGCTCGTCGTGACCCAGGCGCAGTTCGTGAACACATCGCTTTCCGCCACGCTTAAGCCGAATGAACTGGCCGTCGCGAACCAGCTGCAGAACATCTGGAACGGTGCAATGCCCGGCATCGGTCCTGCGTTCGCCGCTCTTTCGAATGAGCCAAATCCGCAAACCTATGCCCAGGCGCTCGATCGGCTGCACCCGGCGCCCTATCTGGCGCAGCCGGCGATTTCGACGTTTACGGGGCTCAGCTTCGTCGACAGCATGATGAGCTGTCATCTTCCCGCCGGTCCCTTTGCCGCTCTGACGGAAGTCCCCTGCGATTGGGCCAAGCTGACCGGGAGCTTCGCCAGCGTCGGCAGCTCGTCGAGTTCTTCCGGATATCGCGATCAGGCCGCGCGTCTTCAGGCCGGCCGCCAGTTTCAGATCGCGCCCGGCTGGTTTGGTGAGTTCGCCGTCGGCTACGAGGCCGGCCGAACCACCACTGACAATTTCGCCACCACGGTCGCCGACCGCTATGACTTCGGCGCGGCGTTGAAGCACCAGATCGGACCTTGGCTGTTTGCGGCCGCACTCGACGCCGGTTACGACGCGCTCACTGCCACGCGCTACATCGGCATCGGTGGTGTGCAGTCAGCGACCAGCGCGCCGAGCGTATGGCGGCTGGATTCGCGCTTCCGCGCGGCTTACGTCGCCGAATTCGGCAACGCGTACCTCAAGCCTTCGCTCGACCTTGACGTGATCTATACGGGCTGCCGGGTTTCAGCGAAGCCGGCGCTGGCGCGCTGAATCTCAATATCGCGTCATCCAACAAGGTGGTGTTCGCGGCTTCGCCCATGTTCGAACTGGGGCAGACCTGGTTGCTCCGCAACGGTGGTTGCGGCCCTATATTCAGGGCGGAGCGACCTTCCTGTCCAACAATACCTGGAGCGTCAACTCAACGTTCGAGGGCGCGCCCGCGGGCGTTTCACCATTCACGACGCTGACGTCACTTCCACAAACGCTGGCGAAGGTCTCGGCCGGCATCGACATTTTCGGGGTGGCAGGGATACGAGGCCTGGATTTGCGCCTTGAATATCAAGGGCGATTTGGAAATGGCTACACCGACCAGACCGGGCTATTGAAGCTGAGTAGGCAATTCTGATGACATCTGTCTGCTGGTGCGAAGCCGCAGAAAACTAGG